>Ga0315278_10004632_pt1 | contig 12424 bp, 11 predicted proteins | sample YL17G06_0_MG_FD_203880 | JGI IMG/M metagenome (GOLD analysis project Ga0315278, IMG submission 203880) | Sediment microbial communities from Yellowstone Lake, YNP, Wyoming, USA - YL17G06_0 | ecosystem: Environmental > Aquatic > Freshwater > Lake > Sediment | place: USA: Wyoming | collected...
CGTTCGCGTTCGGTCCCGTGGTCATGAGGTACGCCGGCCTTGGGAAGCCTGGAGGACTTCCAGGAGGGTGTGCTTCTTGATGGGTTTGGTCATATGGGCATTGCAGCCGGCTTCGAGAATCTTGACCCCGTCTTCTTTCAGTGCCAGAGCGGTCAAGGCAATCACCTGCGTGGGGGGGAGGTCATGCTCCCGCTCCCAGGCCCGGATCGCTTGTGTGGCCTCATAGCCGTCCATCACCGGCATCTGCATGTCCATCAGGATGAGGTCGTAGTAGCCGTTCTTGAATAGCTCCAACGCGATGGCTCCGTGATCCGCGATATCGAGGCGATAGGGAGTCTGCTTCAAATAGGAACGGACCAGCACCTGATTATCTGGGGAATCTTCTACCAATAAGATGCGAAGTGCCCTGACTTCGGTAGGAGGTGTGGGAGCCACTGGTGCCGAACCAGTAGTTGGTTGGATACCCTTCGAACGGTCGAGGGCGATGCTGATGGTCTGGAGCAGATCCGATTCCCTGATGGGTTTGATCAAATAGCCGCTCAGCCCCATGTCGTAGGTGCGGGCGATATCGTCGGCCCAATGGTGGGAGGCCAGCATCACAATCGTCAGGTCCTGGGGAGGGCTGGCCCGTCTGATCTCTTCGGCGACCTGGAACCCATCCATCTCCGGCATGCGACAGTCGAGGAGCAAGAGCTGGTAGGGTCGTGCCGACGCAGCGGCGCGCCGCCATTCAGCGACGGCCTCGTGACCGGACGCAGTATCCGTCACCTCTGCTCCCAAGGCGGCCAAGATTTCGCGAAGGATCAGGCGGTTGGTGGCATGGTCATCAACCACGAGGGTTCTGACCCCTTGAAGATTGACCGTGACGTTGTCGTGTGTGGGTGTCGGGCTGGATTGCACAGCGAGCTGCACGCAGCAATGAAACGTGCTGCCTTCTCCGAGAGTACTCTCCACCCAGATTCGTCCGTTCATAAGCTCGGCTAATTGCCTTGAAATAGTCAGGCCTAAACCGGTTCCCCCATACTTGCGCGTAATTGAGGCATGGGCTTGTGTGAAGCTTTCAAAAATGGCAGCAAGCTTGTCGGACGGAATGCCGATCCCTGTATCGCTAATAGAAAATCGAATGGCTCCAGGCGTGGGGAGTTCCGGATCCTGCGTGACCCGCACCGTGACGGACCCGCTGTCGGTGAATTTGATCGCGTTGCTGATGAGGTTGACGAGGATCTGGTGTAGTCGGTTGGGGTCTCCGATCACGGCGCGGGGGACGTCCGGCGAAAGGTGGCAGGCGAGTTCGAGGCCTTTTTCATTGGCCCGCATGGCGAGAATCTCGATGGATTTTTCAGTCAAGTCACTTAAATCAAAGTCGGTTGATTCCAGCTCCAGATGGCCGACATCGACTTTCGACAGGTCGAGAATGTCGTTGATCAGACTCAATAGATTTCCGCCGGCGCGGCGGAAAATGCGCAAGTATTTCCGTTGATCGGGGGCGAGATCCGTCTCCCATAACAGATCGGCCATGCCGATAATGGCATTCATGGGCGTCCGGATCTCATGACTGACACTGGCCAGAAACTCGCTTTTCGCCCGGCTGGCGACTTCTGCCGCTTCCTTGGCGAGGACGAGGGCTTGCTCAGCCTGCCGGCGTTGGGGGGCTTCCAGTGCGAGGGTCATACAGGTGGCCAGTAAGCTGCAAAAATAGACTTCTTCCGTCGTCCAGGATCGCGGGCCACCGACATGTTCGTGACACAGCACACCGATGACCTGTCCCCTGCGTCGAACCGGCGCATTCAGCATGGCCCCAATTCCGAGTGGGATCAGATAGGACTCGGAAAACTCCCTGGTCCGGACGTCCGCATGAGCGTCATGGGCAGCTATCGCGTGCTCTTCATGTGCGATGGCTTGAAAGTAGGACGGGTAGTCCTGTGCGGCCAGAGTGAAGCCGGTGATGTGCCGGTTCGGGGTCCGCTCATAGAGGTCGAGCAGTTCCAACGCAGCCCCTTGTTCGTTGAGTGTCCAAATGCTAGCCCGTTCCACTCCGAGCACCCGGCTTCCCGTTTCGGTGATCATCCGCAACACCTCTTCGCGATTCCCCGTATAGATCGCATCGTGCTCCGCCAGCTCGCACAGCGCAATCTGCTGCTGTTCCAACAGGCGCGCCCGCTCTCGTTCGACGTGTTCGATGTGCTTGCGTTCGGTAATATCTTCCGAAATGCCCAGCAAATACTGGGGCGTGCCATCGTCGCCGTTGATCGGGACTTTCTTGGTATGGAGCAGCCGCCTTCCCTTCCGCCGAGTTTCGATCGGCTCTTCCGGAATATCGAGGCTGTGCCCGCGTTGCAATACTTTGCGGTCCATGGCCGTGAAAACGTCGGCGTCCTGTTCGGGGAAAACGTCATAATCGCTTTTGCCGATGAGTTCCTCTCTGGGATAACCGAGCAATTGTTCACCCGCCTGGTTGAAGCGCACAAACTTGAGGGTCTTGGCATCCTTGACGAAAATCATGTGAGGCATATTTTCGATGATGGAGGCCAGGAGCGCTTGATTGTGTCTCGTTTCTTCCGCGGCTCGTTTGCGTTCCGTAATGTCTCGATCAATGCCGCGGTATCCTCTGAACCTGCCGGCACCATCGAACACGGGCACTCCTCCGCATTCCAGGACGATGCGGCGGCCGTCTCTATGTAGGTAGACGGACTCAACGCAGCGAAACGATTGCCGAGCCGCCGCGATGGGGCCAAACAGGTCTCCGATGCGACGGGCCTCTTCCGGCGGCATCAAATCGAACGGTGTTTTGCCAAGCACTTCCTCCGGTTCATACCCGAGGATATCGCAAATTTTCGGGCTGCTGTAGGTGAACACCGCGTGCTCATCGATTTCCCAGATCCAATCGCTTGTCGTTTCCACCAAGGCGCGAAACCGCTGCTCGCTGTTCTGGAACGCCAGCTCCGTTTGGTTGATCGCGTGAGCGCGTCCCGTGCGACGTCCCTGTTTCCCCGTTGGTTCTGTGCGCAAGGAAGAGAGCCGTTGCCGTTTTGATGGCTGTGTGGTCCGTGAACGACGAGCCGCCGGGGGCTTTGGTTGTCGCTTGGCCGTGCGCTTCGCTCGATTCGGTGACGCTTTCTTAGCCATGGCCACACACCCCCTCGCTGACGATGGCATGCACATCGTGCGGAGAGTCCGGGGATGGAAATGAAGGCACGGTTGCAGCGAGAGCCGCGGCGAGCGTCGCGCCGATCGCCGTCAGCACATCTCGTCGAGGTCCTGGCATGGTCATAGCGAGGAGAGGACGGTTAGTCTTTGTGAGAGTGCGGGACGAGAGTGAGCATGCCGGCTTGTTTGGCCCGATTGCGGCCTTCCTGCTTGGCTTGATAGAGCGCTTGATCCGCCGCCTTGATCAAATCGGTGGGGGAGGTGTTCCGGCCTGGGATCGTACTGGCAAAGCCCAGGCTGATGGTGGTGCAGCCACCGTCGGAGTGCGTAATGCCGAGGGACTCAATTCGTTGCCGAAGCGTTTCCGCCACCTGTGCCGCTCCGTCCGTACGGGTGCCGGGAAGGACGACCACGAATTCGTCGCCGCCGTATCGAGCGACGAGGTCTCCTGGTCTGTTGACGGCTCCCGAGATAGCGGCGGCAACCTGTCGGAGGCATTCGTCGCCCGACGTATGGCCGAGGGCATCGTTGTAGGATTTGAAACGATCGACGTCGAGCATGATCAGAGAGAGCGGCGTCAATTCGCGGACGGCACGGCGCCATTCCTGATCCAAGAAGTCGTCAAATTGCCGACGGTTGGTAATGCCGGTGAGGCCGTCAAGACAGGACAGGCGCAGCAGCATCTGGTTCGCTTCCTGGAGTTGACGCATGACCTCAAGGAGTTCCTGCTCGCGGGCCCGCCGCCGTTCGATTTCGTGGACCAGCCGCAAGACCGACCGGACGCGAGTCAGGAGATCGATGTTGTTGATGGGTTTCCCGATGTAGTCGAGCGCGCCTGCGGCAAAGGCGAGTTGGAGATCGACGGGACCTGTCTTCCCGGTCACCATCATGATGGGCGTGTCACGGAATCGTTCGACCGCCTTGATCTGGCGGCAGGCTTCGATGCCGTTCATTTCCGGCATGACGATGTCCATGAGGATCAGGTCGACTCGAGAGGCGCTGTGTTTACCGTCATCGAGCCCCAGCAAACGGAATGCGGCGGCGGCCGAGTCGGCGACCAGGAGATGGTCGTAGCCGGCAGCCGAGAGGATCGACTGAACCAAGAGGCGGTCATCCGCCGAAGCATCAACGATCAAGATGCCCATGCGCTGTGTATCCAGTGAATACGAGTGGTGAGCCTGAGAAATCGTAGCAGCTAGTCCTGGTAAATTCCAGGATAAAGCTTTATGGCACAGGGCTGACAGATGCCGTGGCTGAATTCGGCCTCGGAATGTTCGCCGATATATTCCTCCAACTGTTGCCAGACTCCGCCGTCATTGCGGATCTTTTTACAGGAGGCGCAGATGGGGATGAGTCCTCTGAGGACTTTGACATCCCGCAGCGCTTGCTGCAGCTCATCATTGCTTCGACGGAGCTCCCCTTCGCGCGCTTTGCGGCAGTCCATTTCCCTTTTCAGCGCCAGCGCGGAGGAGGCGCGTGCCAGGAGTTCCACGCTGTTCACCGGTTTGGTGATGTAATCATTCGCTCCCGCCGCAAAGGCGGCCTGGAGATTAGAGAGGTCGTTGTTGGTCGTGACCATGATGATGGGAATATCGCACAGATGTGGTCGGCTCTTGATCTGGCGACAGGCTTCGACTCCGTCCAGCTCCGGCATGAGGATGTCCATCAGAATCAAGTCGATCTGGGAGGGCGGTTCCTGGCCGTCCAAGTCGAGCATGGGAAACGCAGCCTTTGCCGAGTCGGCGCTCAGGAGATCCGTATGGCCGGCCTTCCCAAGGATTGCGCGGAGGAGTACCTGTGTGTCTGGAGAGTCGTCGACGATAAGAATACCCATGCGATTCCTGTTAGGCGCTCGCACATGCGGTGCAAGCCATCACCTTCCAGTATAGCAGGTGTCGATTGGGCTACTGGAGCTTGGCGCGGACGAGGTCGCTGATCTGTTTGCCGTCTACTGGTTGGCCGGCCACACGGACCATCACGGCTTTCATCACTGCGCCCATCTCTTTCAGAGATCGAGCGCCGGTTTCCTGAATGACCGCGTCCACGACGGTGGAAAGCTGTTCCGGAGAGAGAGCTTGAGGGAGATAGGATTCGAGAATGGTAATTTCCTGTCGTTCTTTCGCGGCGAGTTCTGCTCGGTTACCTTTTTCAAATAGTTCGACCGATTCCCGGCGTTGCTTGATCATGGTCGTCATCACGCGGCTCATTTCGGCATCGTCGAGATCCTTCTTGATCTCCATTTCCTTGTTCATCACGGCGGCCTTGATCATGCGAATCACGTCCATCCGCAATTGGTCGCGGGCCTTCATGGCTCGCTTGAGATCTTCTGTCAGACGGTCGTGTAGCGACATGGAGCCTCAGGGAGTTCAGATGGTCTGTTGGCGACAATACCGCGTCGTCAGGACCCAGTCAATGACGTATCGCTCGTACCGAACGAGGATGCAGCGGGAGCGGTAGTGTTCTGGTGGCGAGGGGGCGTAAAATTAGGTGTGGTGGTGAGCCCCTGAGGCAACGGGTCTTAATACGGGAGGGACTGTATGTCGATCTATCATGCAATGGTCAAGAGATGGCAGCGAACCACGGTTGTGAGTCTGATGAGTCTGGTACTGTTCTCGGTCGTCGGGGCCTGCGCCAGCGATGCACCGAAGAGCTCTCCACCGCCGACCGCAGACCAGGTACGCGGCCATGCAGATCGGGCGTTCGAGAAGCTCAAGCAAGAGGAACAAGAGAGCGCCCCTCAGCCGCCGGTGCCACGTTAGCCCTCATTATTCATGAAGGTTCGTCGCGAAATGGCGCAGCACAACGTTCCTCGTGAAGCGTATCTCGCATCTCGCATGCGACGACACAGACACACTCATTCATTCCCCCTGCGCTTCACGCTTCACGAACGACGAGCGACGAAGGCTTGTCGTAGCGGCAAATCCGCGTTTGCAGCAGAAGCGTCAGTAGAGTCCGGGCTAGCGGTCCGGCACCCTACCGATTCGATTTTGGTAGGCTCCAGACCACAAACTGGACAACGGGTTTCACGAGCGGCAATTCCCAGAGGAGTTGTTGTCGAGGAACGCTCTCCACTTGGCGCGCTTCATGGAAGGTGCCAAGAAGGCTGGACGAGACCAGCAGCCGCAAGACGCCTGAGAGAAAGAAGACAAAAGGCAAATTCGATGCTGGCTGCAGGATGACTCCTGCCCACTCGATGCGTGAGGGAAGGCGCTCCACCAACCAGCTCCCAAGCAAGGCTCCCACCGACCATCCTACTGCGTTGACCGTGCTGTACAGCGCGGTGGCTTTCGCGCGGTCCTCCGGCCTGACCGAATCGAACACATAGTTCTGTAGTCCCAATGCCAAGCCGGCCCAAATAACGCCGCCAAAAAAATTGACTGTCAGGAGAAAGCCCAGATTCGAACTCATGAGGTACAGCATCGGCAAAAATGGCACCGTGAAACCGGTGACGGACAACAAGGCTTTGTTTCCGAAGCGGTCCCCGAATTGGCCCCAGGCCTGTAGGGTGAGGAGTTGACCGAGGAGGCCAGCGGCCAGCCATCCCCCGTAACCGAAGTATGACAGATGAAGGTCTTGAAGGATGTACAGGACAAAAAATGGACCGGCGATCAACACGGACGCATGCATCAGGCCTGAGAAAAGCAGGAAGCGACGGAAGTCCTTCGTCGCGCTCTGACGGAAGAAGCCGCGAAATCCTTGCTGAGCCTCCCGATGGGCGGTGGGATGCACATCTTGAACGGGGGACAAGGCCAAGACTGAGAGGATGCGGGCACTTCCAGCGACGGTGAAAATCAGTACGAATCCCCACCAGGCGGCGGTGGAATGTTGCCAGAGGCTCAGCACCCATCCGGCTCCGCAGAGCGCAAAGAAGCTGAGGCTGGCGATGATTTGGGATCGGCGTGCGAAATAGGCGCCCCGCTCATGCTGGTCGAGCCAATCGGCAATCAAGCTATTCCAAGCCGGCGTGGTGAATTGGGCGCAAGCAAAATAGGCGGCGGCGCCCCCCACGACGAGCCAGGGTCCCCACTGCGGAAGCAACAGCGGCAGGAGCACGATGGGAATCCAGGCGACGACTTGCCCGTAGGTGCCGGCAGAGATGAGGGCTTTGCGATTGGGGAACCACTGTAATAACTTGACGGAGACGAGTTGGGCCCCTGTCCCGATGAGTTGGGGCAATGCCGACAGCACACTCAATTGGAACGGGCTTGCATGCAGGAGCAGAGCGAATGCGGAGAGGTATTGTTCTCCGCCTCCTTGCGTGACGGCCTGGCAGGCGCCATCCCGGAGGCCGTAGCGAAGGCCTCGCTCGCCGGCACTCTGCGCCCGGGAGCTGCTTGGCGCGGTCTCGTGTATAGGTTCTGACGGTATCAGATGCACACGATCCTCTCCTGAGAGGGAACTCCGATCAAGCGTAGCACAGACGGTGGTGTTCGCAGCGTAAATAGATGTGCAGCTCGGTCAGTCGGTTATTGACCCTTTGCTGATCTCTCGATACCATAACGGCACGAGTGAACAGCGGTTCATGGTGGCTCCAATGAGAGAGACCAGAAGGAAATGGACGCAGGTTCTGGTAAGCATCCTTGCCGGCCTGAGCGTTGTCGTGTGTGTCTGGCAGGGAGTCGAGGCGCGGGAACTGTTCGCGACGAAGGAGCAAGCGACGACCGAGGCCGATCCCACGCAAAGCCCGTCGTTCGACGAACAGAAGAAGGGCATTCCGCAATCCCTTTTTACCTGGATCAAGATGGCCAAAGGGTATGACGTCGAGTGGGATACGTTCGGACGAAAAGGCTGGTACACGCAAGATCCGCGGCTGAAGCCCATCGAGCCGGGATCGGTGTTTCCTCGGGATATTCCCGCGATCTATATTGTGTTCGAGTCAGCCCCCCTGGAAGATCCTACCCAGTTCAGCGCTCAATGGTTTCTGGAGGGGGAGAAGGGCGCGCGCTCATCCGTGCCGCTCGGCAAAGACACCTTGGAAGTGCCGGGGCATGAACGCTATGGATTCCTGGAACTCAAGAAGCCAGGAGACGCCTGGGCCGTCGGGACGTATCTGGTGATACTGTTCATCACGCCGCTCGGACAACAGTCTTTTCATGCGGGCAATCAAGTGGGCACCATGCGGTTTACTATTGTCGAGGGTGCTGCTCCTGCCGGCGCGAGCCCGCACTAGCCCGCATTACTCATGACGATTCGTCGCGAAATCGCCCGAAAGTGCGTTCCTCGTGAAGCGTATCTCAAGAAGACCGTCGTTCGTGAAACGTGAAGCGTATCTCGCAAGCAGGAAAATCAATGCTTGCGAACGACGAGATACGAGATACGAGCGACGAGTTAGGAACGACGCTTCACACGCAAGCGCAGCGAGTGAGGGTAGGCTGAGGTCGAGGTCAAGGTTGAGCGAAGTCCTGAGTGTTTGTTCTCAGCCTCAACCTGAGCCTTAACCTTCCGGAAAGCTGGCGGCCTTTTTCAGCATCCTGATAGTCATTGTAAAACAGAGAAAAGGAACAGGATGGGAAATCGCATCAAAGTCACGGATCAAGAGAAGCTGACGTTGCTCTATGAGCGATTCAGAGACGTGTGTCTGGTCGAAAAGGAAGTCTGGAAAGAGATTTTCATGCCGCGGGAGGTGACGCAGGGGCCTGTCCGAACGAACATGCACGATCGCTATGATGTGGAAATCGATGATCCCGCGATTGAAGATGCCCTGGACGCGAATATCCCTCGCGGCAGCCAGGCCCTGGCCGCCGCGATTCAAGAATATCGAGCTAATATATCATTTTATCGAAAAATCTGAGGGCGTCAGCGGGCCGCGAGTACTCGCTCAACATCCTGCACGATCTCTGGCGCCAACGGCTTCGTGCGGTGATGATATTGGGCGACGACCTTTCCTGAACGATCGACTAAATACTTCTGGAAGTTCCACTCTACCTCGCCGGGGAACTGGCTCTGTTCAGTCAAATACCGGTAGAGCGGATGTTTGTCGTCACCCTTCACGCTGATCTTGCTGAAGAGTGGGAACGACAGGCTATACTTGGTGTAGCAGAACGTTTTGATCTCTGTATTCGTCCCTGGCTCCTGCTGCCCGAAGTTGTTTGCGGGAAACGCCAGGATCTCAAAGCCCTTCTCCCGATATTGCTCATACATCTTTTCGAGGTCAGTGTATTGCGGCGTATTGCCGCAGAAGCTGGCCGTGTTGACCAGCAACAGCACCTTGCCGCGGAACTGGCTCAGTGAAACCGGCTTCCCATCGATATCATTCAGCGTAAAGTCATAGACCATGGGCGTCTGTGCTGCCATGAGGATGGTCCCTTCCTGTCCCGCCTGTGCGGGACTCGGATCGAACAGGTCGCTCGATCCACCACCGGCGGTCAAGCCGATTGCTGCGAACAATCCCACCAAGATATGACGCAAACTTCCCATAGGGCACCTCGGGGTTAGCAGGATGCTGAAAAAGTCCGCCAGCTTTCCGGAAGGTTAAGGCTCAGGCTGAGGCTGAGGCTGAGAACAAACACTCAGGACTTCGCTCAACCTTGACCTCAGCAGCCTACCCTCACTCGCTGCTGCCTTGCTTGGGACAAGGCGCGTCCCAGGGCGAAGAGTCTGTCTTGGCAGACTCAGGGCGGGAGGGTGAAATAACCGCCAGTCTCGCGCGTCTCGCCTTTCCCGCTCGTTGTCCCAGGCATGCAGGCTATCGAAATTCTGCTCTGCCGAAATGGTTTTCCCGCAGCCTGTTAGAGTCGCTCTAAGGCCTCAATGCGCGCTTCCATCGGCGGATGCGTGGCAAAGAGATGCATGAATCCTGAGGAATTACCGGAGATCTTCATCGTCGCGAGCGCATCCTGTGTGGAGTACTCGACCTGCGAACGGGTGACCCATCGATCGATCGCGCGCAGGGCCGAGATCATCGAGTCCTTGCCGTACACCTTGGCGGAAAAGGCATCCGCGCCATATTCACGCTGACGCGAAAACCAGCTGATCAGGACCGAGGCCAGGATACTGACGATGATCTGGAGCACGATCGACAACCCAAAACCGAGCATCGCTTGATCGCGTTCTGCGAAGAACCGGCGCACCCACATCGCGATGTAGTACACGAAAGTATTCATCAGCCCCGCCAGCACGGTCGTCGCGAACATGTCCCCGTTGTAGACGTGTCCCATTTCGTGGGCGAGGACGGCTCGCACTTCTTGTTCTTGCAAATTGCTCAACAATCCAGTCGAGACGGCCACCATTGAGTTGTTCTTGCTGGGGCCGGTCGCGAAGGCGTTGGGATCGGGGGATTCATAGACCCACACCTCAGGCATCGTAATGTGGAGCCGTTGCGCGATCTCCTGGACGGTGCCGTACACGACCTGTTCGCCTTGCGACCTGGGTTGGGTGATCTGGCGGCAATCCAACATGGCCCGAGCCATTTGTTTGGAGAATGCCAAACTGATAAAGGCGCCGCCAAAACCGAGGACGAGGGCCCAGACTAACGAGCTGAGGTCGACCGATCCTTGCAGATCGATCCCGAACATGGGCAGGACTATATTAATAAGCAGCGGCACGGTGAGCGAGAGCGTCACCATGATCAGAATATTGGCGGCCAACAGCAGGAACATGCCTTTCATCCACTTCATCGAGATCCTCCTTCACGACCATGTTCTCGCCCCGTTATTCGGGCGAGTCACCAGTGAGAATGATTATACTAACCGATTCGGCGAAATGCATCTCAATCGAGATTGCGATGACGTGTGGTGTAGGGAATAACTCCTTAAATGCCAAGGTCAAGGTGCCCGAAGTGACTGAAACTCCTGGACAAAGTTGACCCGTTCCCGCCCTTCCTGTTAGAAATGGCTCATTGAGGGGGTGCCTATGCGATTGACCCACATGCTGGCGACTGTCGGATTGCTGACATCTGTCGGCGTGACCATCGTTCATGCAGCGGAACCCTCTCAGTCCGGCCCTCCTGTGGTAATCCCGATGGCGGCAGACGGGGCGCAGCGAGCCACGGTCACGCTTGATAGCTATTCGTATAGCCCCAACCATTTGATCGCCGAAGCTGGGAAGCCGGTTGAACTGACGCTGACCAGTGTGACGACGTTTATCCCGCACAATTTTATCATCAAGGACCCAGCGGGAAGCCTATCCGTCGAACAGGATGTAAGTGCCGGCAAAACGGTCACCATTACATTTACGCCGGCTCAGCCAGGCACATTTCCCATCTACTGCGACAAACGTCTCTGGCCCTTGCCCAGCCATCGCGACAAAGGGATGGAAGGGAAGCTGGAAGTGCGATAGGTGTGGCTACGAGCATAGAGACCTCCAAGCAGGAACTGCTCCGCGATCTCCTCAAGCAAGTGTCCCGTCTCTTCTACACGACGTTGGTCGTAGTTCCGGCAGATGTGCGCGATCAAGTCAGCCTCGCCTACCTCTTTGCCCGCGCCGCGGACACGATTGCGGATACGGAATTGATCGATCGTCCGCGTCGGCTGGATTTACTCGGCCAACTCAAAGCGCAGTTCGTGAGCGATCAAATTGCCTGGACTCAGGTGCAAGAGATCCAGCAGGCGGTGGGACCAATCCAGCAGAATGCTGCCGAGCGTATCCTGCTCGAGCGACTGGAAGATTGCTTCAAGCTCTTCCAGACCTTTTCGGCGGACGATAGGCGCCGCATACAACGGCTCATGACCACGCTGACGCAAGGCATGGAGATGGACCTCGTCGTCTTCCCCGGCACGTCAGCGGGAGATCTCACGGTTCTGAAGACGCTCGATGATCTGGACCGCTATACCTATTACGTGGCTGGCTGTGTGGGCGAATTCTGGACGGATTTGATGTGTGCACACCGGAAGGCGTTGGCCTCGTGGAAGGTACGGGAGATGTCGGAGGTCGGTGTGCGGTTTGGAAAGGGGCTCCAACTGACGAACATTGTGAAAGATGTCGCGCATGATCTCCAGAAAGGCCGCTGCTATGTGCCGGCGCCCATGCTGGCCGAAGCCGGACTCACCGCACGGGACTTACTGGACCAGCGGAATCGTGCACGGTTTCAGCCGGTCCTGAGCAAACTTGTCCGTATGGCGGTGGAGCATCTTGACCAAGGCTGGCTCTACGCCATGGCGATTCCACGATATGAAACTCGTCTGCGGTTGTCCTGCATGTGGCCGATTCTCTCCGCCGGCGAATCGCTGAAGCTCGTCATGAATTCGCCCGATCTCTTGAACCCAGCCGTCAAAGTGAAAATTTCCCGCAACAAGGTCTACCAGATCATGGCGCTCACCACCTTCACCGGCGCCTGCGG
>Ga0315278_10004635_pt1 | contig 12420 bp, 4 predicted proteins | sample YL17G06_0_MG_FD_203880 | JGI IMG/M metagenome (GOLD analysis project Ga0315278, IMG submission 203880) | Sediment microbial communities from Yellowstone Lake, YNP, Wyoming, USA - YL17G06_0 | ecosystem: Environmental > Aquatic > Freshwater > Lake > Sediment | place: USA: Wyoming | collected...
ATTTGCTCAGACTGTTTTTGTAAATAAAGCAGATGCAAAGTTTCACCTTCTTAGTTGCAGATATCTTGATCCGAACCATGATTCTCTTGATATGGCATTTGCCATAAAAAAGGGCTTAGGAGCATGCGATGTATGTAAACCATCAGCCAAGGGTGCCTCATCATCAGGCAGTATGGGAGGTGCAGGCAGTATGGCTGCTCCAGGTAGTATGAGTGCTCCAGGTAGTATGAGTGCTCCAAAAAGTATGGAAAAATCAGGTATGAAGGAACAGGTAAATTCATCAACGAATGTAGCCGGTCAGCAATGTGCTGCGATTATAAAAGATGGTACAAGATGTCCTGAAAAGACGGTAGCAGGATCAATTTATTGTATGAGCCATAAAAAGTAGAGCAGAGCACCTCTTTTAGTTTTTCTGCATCAGCATAAGGGATTCTTTCCTTACATTATAACCTTCATTCTTATACTTTTTCAGAAGTTTGCTATACAGGCTTAGCGCATTATTTAAGTATTCCGTTTTTTTATCTTTTGAAATATGATCTGATTCATCATAATAGTATTCAGCAGCTTCATTTAAAGTCTTTTCATCATTTAGTTTTAATACATCGTTGAATTCAAGTATTCCATACTTAATTATTTGTGAAATTGAAAGCCCCTGATATGAATTATCTGTTTGGAATTCTTTAAGGGGCCTTTTTATTTCCCACAGGCGTGCTGTTTTATCCCACGAACCGGTAAGTATTATCTTACCATCAGGGGAAAATGCTACGGAATTAATCCTGCCTTCATGCCCTTTAAACAGCTGCAATTCATTTCCCTGAAGGTCCCACAGGCAAGCTGTATTATCCTCAGATCCCGGCATATTGAAACTAATTGCAGAACTTACTGTAAGGAGGCTTTTGCCATTGGGGGCGAAAGCTACTGAAGATACATATCCGTCATTCCCTTTAAATACCTGGAGTACATTTCCCTGCAGATCCCATAGCCTGACTGTTTTATCCTGTGAACCGGTAAAAATGCTTTTCCCGTCGGGGGAAAAGCCTACTGAGTTTACATAACCATCGTGACCGGAAAACTCGCGCAACAGTCTTCCTTGCAGACTCCAAAGTCTGACTGTTTTATCCCATGATCCTGTTAGCATACTCTTGCCATCGGGTGCAAAAGCAACTGAATTTATGCTTCCCTCATGTCCTTCAAACACCTGCAACACATTTCCATGAATATCCCAGAGCCGGGCTGTTTTATCCCTGGAACCCGTAAGTATGGTTTTACCATCTGGTGAAAAAGAGAGTGCCCAGATCATATCCTCATGCCCTTTGAACACCTGAAGAGTATTTCCATGCAGATCCCATAACCTTGCTGTTTTATCAGATGAACCGGTAAGAATACTATTATCATCCGGAGAAAAAGCAACAGCCCAGATCCCGTCTTCGTGTCCTTTGAACACCTGCATTACGTTTCCCTTAAGGTCCCAGAGCCTGGCTGTTGTATCGTTAGAACCAGTGAGTATTCTTTTGCCATCATGTGAGAAGGCTACTGAATTAATTACCTCTTCATGACCTCTGACCTCCTGTATTCCTATACCATCAAGGTCCCAGAGCCTGGCTGTCTTATCACCCGATCCGGTAAGTATGCTTTTTCCATCAGGAGAAAAAGCCACTCCCTCAATGTCTGCCTCGTGCCCTTTAAAGACCTGCAATACCTTCCCATTCAGGTCCCATAGCCGGGCAGTTTTATCCCATGAACCGGTAATGAGACGCTTCCCTTCAGGAGAAAAGGCTACAGAAGTAATCATTTGTTCATGTCCTTTAAACACACGTAGAACATTTCCATGAATGTCCCAAAGACGGGCTGTACTATCCTTCGATCCGGTAAATATGTCTTTACCATCGGGTGAAAAGGCTACAGAAGTAATGACACTTTCATGCCCTTTAAACACCTGCAATGTATTTCCCTGCATATCCCAGAGCCTGGCAGTTTTATCATTAGAACCGGTTAGTATGCTTTTGTCATCGTGGGAGTAGGCAACAGAAGAAATAATATCTTCATGCCCGGTAAAAACCTGTTGTTCATTTCCCTTTAGGTTCCAGAGCCTGGCTGTTTTATCAGTTGAACCTGTAAGTATGGTTTTCCCATCGTGTGAAAAGGCTACTGCAAAAATTATGCCCCGGTGCCCTGTAAACTCCTGAAGCAGATTTCCGTGAAGGTCCCAGAGCCGGGCTTTTTTATCTATTGAACCTGTAAGGATAGTTTTACCATCAGGTGAGAAGGCTACTGAAGAAATTATACCCTGATGCCCTGTAAACAACTGCAATAAATTTCCCTGAAGATCCCAGAGCCGTGCTGTGCTGTCCTGAGAACCGGTCAGGATACTCTTCCCATCGGGTGAGAAGGCTACCGACATAACATCAATACTATGTCTTAAAACAATCCTGTAGAAATTAAAATCATAGTAAATCCTGTTCAGATTTTCAATAATATCCGGATTAACTGAATCGAGACTAAATGCATATTCTCTGAGCCGTAAGGCAATGGTAGGGTCTGACTCCAAAACTTTTTGTGATAAAAAAATATAATTGTTAGCTCTTGCCTTAAGATAGTTTTTATTTGACTTTTGTTTTTCTCTGAGAGCCCAAAGAGTAAAGCCTGACAGAACTATAATGAGTGCCAAAGCTGCTACACTTACAATGTTTCTTCTTCTTTTCCTTGACTTGCTTATTTCATTTTTACTCTTGTATATGAATGATTCAGATGGTTTACTCAGGTACAGTTTATCTTCATAAGGAGCTATATATTTAAGATCATCTGCTGTAAGTAATTTTCCTCTTTTTTCGTAAACCGATAATGCATTTTCAAGGAACTGCCTGACTTCAATAATGTCCTTTTCAATGGCAGTGAATTTTTCATATATTTTGGAAGCCAGACTATCATGCCTCAATTCAAAATGGCCAGCCTCATCTCTTTCTCTGAGTATACGAAGATCAACGAATTTTGCAAGGTATTTTAAAAGATCTTCTTCGGATATAACAGTTCCAAAAGTTCCGATTGAATCAAGTATTTCTGATTCATTCATTTGTCTTTTTGTACCCTGTACTGAGACAAAAGATTTAAGTATAGTCATACCGGTATCCGGGTCATCCAGCTCCCTTATCTGCTCTTCAAGAAATTGCCCCAGCAGATCAGATACACTACCTGCCCTGGTGAGCATTTCTTTAGAAAACTGTAAGTTATCAGTTGTTTCCCTTTCAGCAACTGCAATACGAAAAACCCTGTCGAGGTAAATCTGCATGAAGGTAAGCTCTATCTCATTCCCGGCAGGACATAGCTTATCAATGAGTTCTTCAGAAAATCCCTCTTCTGTCTCAATATTATGAATCTTACACGGGCCTTCAATGGCATTTATTGAGTTAACCCTTTTCATCTTTTCAACCCTGAAGCGATTGGAAAAGATATCGGGAAGGTCATATTCGAACTCCGTTATTCCCGCAAGGTACTCTTCTCTGATAATAAAAATTACACGGCATTGAGTTTCAGATTCCACAACATCTTTTATAAGCTTTATGAAATCTGTTTTTTCTTCAGATGATCCGAATAGAAAGAGTTCTTCAAACTGGTCGAATATAAGATATACGGGTTTAAAATGGTCGAGGTATATCGATTGAAGCTTCTGAGAAACAGAGAGATTTTTCTTTAAAGGGGTAAGAACCTGCTTATTAAAGGCTTCGTTAAGGCTTTCAATAATATTTCTGCCACGGCGCACATTCACAGGCAGCCAGTCGCTGTCATCAAACCTGGAGGCCAGTCCGCAGTTTATGAGTGATGATTTCCCGGTTCCGGAGACACCATAAACAAGGAGTATTCTACTCTCAAAAATTCTTCTGTAGAGATCTGTTATCTCCTGATCGCGACCGAAAAAGATTTCACGGTCTTCTTTTGTATAACTGTCGAGAAATTTAAATGGTGATGTTGACATCCTTAATTCATTTTTGAGGTCCCTCTTTTAATCTTTTTGGATCAGCATTAGTGAATCCTTCCTATTACTATACCTTGTATTCTTAAATTTTATAGAAAGTTTATTATACAAATTTATAGCATTGTTTATGTATTCAATTCTTTTATCTTTTCCAACAGAGTTTATTTCTCCATAATAGTATTCTACAGCCTCATTTATTGATTTTTCATCATCCAGCTTTAAAATATCGTTGAATTCAAGGATACCATACTTGACTTTTTGTGCAATCGAAAGCTCCTGGTATGCATTTCTTGATTGAAATTCTTTAAGGTTTTCCTTGATATCCCAGAGCCGGGCCGTTTTATCCCATGAACCGGATAGAATGCTTTTCCCATCAGGAGAAAAGGATACTGAATTACAAATATCTTTATGCCCTTTATAAACCTGAAGCAAATTTCCGTGGAATTCCAGAAGAAAGATTGTGCCATTATAATCACCGATCAGAATGCTTTTTCCATCGGGTGAAAAAGCTACTGCCCAGGCTCCATACACTTTATACGCCTGCAGTAGATTTCCCTGCAGGTCCCAGAGACTGACCGGGTCATTATAAGTACCGGTCAGAATGCTTTTCCCATCGGGTGAAAAAGCTGCTTTAAGAATACCGCTTTCAAACCCTTTAAATACCTGAAGTACATTGCCCTGCAGGTCCCATAGCCTTGCAGTTTTATCATCGGAACAGGTAAGAATGCTTTTGCCGTTGGGTGAAAAGTAAGCTGAATAAATCTCATCTTCATGCCCTCTGAATACCTGCAATATATTGCCATTAAGGTCCCAGAGACGAGCAGTTTTATCTATAGAACCGCTAAGAATACTATTACCATCGGGTGAAAAGGTTACTGACCAAATCACATCTTCATGCCCATTAAATACCTGCAGTATATTACCCTGCAGGTCCCAGAGACGGGCTGTTTTATCACCGGAACCGGTCAGAATGCTTTTACCATCGGGAGAAAAGGCTACTCTTGTAATCTGACCTTTATGCCCTTTAAATACCTGCAGTACATTCCCATGCAGGTCCCAAAGACGTGCTGTTGAATCATAAGAACCGGTCAGAATGGTTTTACCATCGGGTGAAAAGCATGATGAGGGAATTTGTAATTCATGCCCTTTGAAAACTTGTAAAACATTACCATGCAGTTCCCAGAGTCGGACTGTTGCATCCCATGAACCTGCTGTCAGAATACTTTTACCATCGGGTGAAATGGCTATTGAAGTAATACCGCCTTCATGCCCTTTAAATACCTGCAGTACATTTCCCTGCAGGTCCCATAGACGTGCATCTCCTGAAGCGGTAAGAATGCTTTTTCCATCAGAAGAAAAGATTACTTTCTCAGATCCATATCCTCTAAACACCTGAAGCACATTTCCCTGCAGGTCCCATAGACGGGCTGTTTTATCTAATGAACCGGTAAGAATGCTTTTACCATCGGGAGAAAAAGCTACTGAAGTAATTTCATCTTCATGCCCCTTGAATACCTTCAATACATTTCCCTGAAGGTCCCAGAGCCTGGCTGTTGCATCAAAAGCTTCGTTAAAATAGAATTTCTCCCCGGAACCGGTAAGAATGCGTTTACCATCGGGAGAAAAGGCAGCTGAAGTAATAGCGCTTCCATGCCCTTTAAACACCTGCAATATATTTCCCCGCAGGTCCCAGAGCCGGGCTGTTTTATCTAATGAGCCGGTAAGAATGCTTTTTCCATCGGGAGAAAAGGCTACACAATAAATTTGCTCTTCATGCCCTTTAAATACCTGCAGGACATTTCCCTGAAGGTCCCAGAGACGGGCAGTTTTATCTAATGAACCGGTTAGAATGCTTTTACCATCGGGTGAGAAGGCCACCGAATTTATACGCCCTTCATGGCCCTTAAGCACCTGTAATACATTTCCCTGAGGGTCCCAGAGACGGGCAGTTTTATCCCCCGAACCGGTCAGAATGCTTTTACCGTCGGGAGAAAAGGCTAATGAAGTAAAAACATCTTTGGTTCTTGAAAATATTTTGTAAAAATTATTATCATAATAAATCCTCCTTATATTTTCAGCTATATCCTGGTTGCCGGTATCAATACTCAAAGCATATTCTGCCAGACGTAGGGCAGAAGTAGGATCTGTTTCAACGACTTTTTGCGATAAAAAATTAAAACTGTTAGCTCTTGCTCTCAGATAATTCTGATCGGCAGTTTCTCTTTCATTAAATGCTATTTTCCTTTCATTCAGCGCCCAGATAGTAAACCCTGAGAGAACAATGATCAAGGCTATTGCAGCAGCACCGGCAAAAGTTCTTCTTCTCTTCCTTATTCTGGTTAATTCATTCTTACTTTTATTAATAAATACTACTGATGGTTTACTCAGATACAGTTTGTCCTCATACGGGGCGATATATTTAAGGTCATCAGAAGTCAGCAGTTTACCTCTTTTTTCATAAACAGAAAATGCATTTTCAATGAACTGCCTTACTTCTATAATATCCTTTTCAATTGCTGTGAACTTTTCATATATCTTGGAAGCAAGACTATCATGCCTCAATTCGAAATGACCTGACTCATCTCTTTCCCTGAGTATGCGGAGATCAACGAACCTTGAAAGATATTTTAACAGATCAGGTTCACCGATGACTGTCCCGAAAGCTCCAACTGAATCCAATATCTCTGATTCATTCATTTGTTGTTTTGTACCCTGTATGGAGACAAAAGATTTAAGTATTGCCATTCCTGTATTCGGATCATCCAGCTCTCTTATCTGTTCCTCAAGGAATTGTCCGAGCAAATCGGAGACACTTCCTGCCCTCGTGAGTATCTCTTTTGAAAATTTTAACTTGTCTGATCCTTGTTTCTCAGAAACCGCAATTCTGAAAATCCGGTCGAGGTAGATCTGCAGGAAAGTAAGTTCTATCTCGTTACCAGCGGGGCAAAGCTTGTCAATGAGTTCTTCAGAGAAGCCTGTTTCTGTTTCTATATTATGAACTTTACACGGACCTTCAACTGTCTGAATTGCATTTGCCCTTTTCATCTTTTCAACCCTGAAACGGTTAGAAAAGATTTCCGGAAGATCATATTCAAACTCTGTGATTCCTGCCAGAAATTCTTCTCTGATAATAAATATTGTGCGGCATTGAGTGTCAGATTCAACGACTTCTTTTATTAGTTTTATGAAGCCCGTCTTTTCATCGTCCGATCCTAAAATAAACAACTCTTCAAACTGGTCGAAGATGAGGTAGACGGGTTTAAAATGGTCGAGGTATATTGATTGGAGTTTTTCAGAAAAGGAGAGGTTTTTCTTAAAAGGAGTAAGTGCCTTTTTATTAAAGGCTTCGCTCAGGCTTTCAATGATATTGTTGCCACGGCGTACATTTACAGGAAGCCAGTCGCTTTCATCAAACCGTGAGGCAAGTCCGCAGTTTATAAGTGATGACTTCCCTGTACCGGAAATCCCGTAAACTAAAAGTAATTTGCTCTCAAAAACCCTTCGGTACAAATCTGTTATCTCCTGGTCGCGGCCGAAAAAGATTTCACGGTCTTCTTTTGTATAACTGTCGAGAAATTTAAATGGTGATGTTGACATCCTTAATTCATTTTTGAAGCACCTCTTTTACTCTTTTTGTATCAGCATTAGTGAATCCTTCCTATTACCATACCTTGTATTCTTAAATTTTATAGAAAGTTTATTATACAAATTTATAGCATTGTTTATGTATTCAATTCTTTTATCTTTTCCAACAGAGTTTATTTCTCCATTATAGTATTCTGCAGCTTCATCAATTGACTTTTCATCATCCAGTTTTAAAACATCGCTGAATTTCAAAATTCCGTACCTAATCTTTTGTGTAACCGAAAGCTCCTGATAAGCGTTCCTAGATTGAAATTCACTAAGGGGTTCCTTGATTTCCCAGAGGCGGGCTGTTTTATCCCATGAACCTGATAGAATGCTTTTCCCATCAGGAGAAAAGGATACTGAAACAATATTACCTTCATGCCCAGTATTCACCTGAAGCAAATTTCCCTGCAGGTCCCAGAGACGGATTGTGCCATTATAATCACCGTTCAGAATGCTTTTGCCATCTGGTGAAAAAGCTATTGCCCAATCTCCGTACTCTTTGTACATCTGCAATACATTTCCCTGCATGTCCCAGAGACGGGGTGTTCCATCATAAGAACTGGTCAGTATGCTTTTACCATCGGGCGAAAAAATTGCTTTAAGAATCCCCGATGCATGCCCTTTAAATACCTGCAGTACATTTCCCTGCAAGTCCCATAGGCGAGCTGTATTATCCCCGGAACCGGTTAGAATTCTATTCCCATCAGGAGAAAAGGTTACTGAATAAATAATATTATCATGCCCTTTAAACACCTGTAGTACATTTCCATTAATATCCCAGAGCCGGGCTGTTTTATCTTCAGAACCTGTCAGAATGTTTTTTCCATCAGGTGAGAAAGCTACTGAAAAAATCACTCCTTCATGCCCTTCAAACATCTGCATTACATTTCCCTGCAGGTCCCAGAGTCGGGCTGTTTTATCATCTGAACCGGTCAGAATGCTTTTACCATCGGGTGAAAAGATGGCTGAATAAATTCGACCTTTATGCCCTTTAAACACCTGTAGTACATTTCCCTGCAGGTCCCAGAGACGGGCTGTTTTATCATAAGAACCGGTCAGAATACTTTTACCATCGGGTGAAAAGCATGATGAAGAAATTTGTAATTCATGCCCTTTAAACACCTCCAAAACATTACCCTGCAATGCCCAGATACGAGCTGTATTATCCATTGACCCGGTAAGTATTCTTTTCCCATCGGGACAAAAGGCTACACAATTTACTATATCTTCATGCCCTTTAAATATCTGCAGTACATTTCCCTGAAGGTCCCATAGCCGGGCCGTTTTATCCGCCGAACCGGTAAGAATGCTTTTTCCATCAGGCGAATAAGCAACTGCCCAAACTTCGGATTGATGCCCTCTAAAAACTGTCAGTACATTTCCCTGAAGGTCCCAGAGACGAGCCGTATTATCATAAGAACCGGTAAGAATGCTTTTACCATCAGGAGAAAAGGCCACTGAAAATATTTCGTCATCATGCCCTTTAAACACCTGCAGTACATTTCCCTGCAGGTCCCAAAGCCGGGCTGTTCTGTCATAAGAATCGATCTCATAGAACTTCTCCCCCGAACCTGTCAGAATGCTTTTTCCATCGGGAGAAAAGGTTACTGAAATAATAGCGCTTCCATGCCCTTTAAACACTTGCAGTACATTTCCCCGGAGGTCCCATAGCCGGGCTGTTTTATCTAATGAACCGGTCAGGATGCTTTTACCATCGGGAGAAAAGGCTACACAATAAATTTGATCTTCATGCCCTTTAAATACCTGCAACACATTTCCCTGCTGGTCCCAGAGCCGGGCAGTTTTATCTAATGAACCGGTCAGAATGCTTTTACCATCGGGTGAGAAGGCCACCGAATTTATACGCCCTTCATGGCCCTTAAGCACCTGCAATAGATTTCCCTGCTGGTCCCATAGACGGGCAGTTTTATCCCCCGAACCGGTCAGAATGCTTTTACCATCGGGAGAAAAGGCTACTGAAGTAAAAACATCTTTGGTTCTTGAAAAAATTTTGTAAAAATTATTATCATAATAAATCCTCCTTATATTTTCAGCTATATCCTGGTTGCCGGTATCAATACTCAAAGCATATTCTGCCAGACGTAAGGCAGCAGTAGGATCTTTTTCAACGACTTTTTGCGATAAAAAATTAAAACTGTTAGCTCTTGCCTTCAGATAATTGTGATTGGCAATTTCTCTTTCATTAAATGCTATTTTTCTTTCATTAAATGCTATTTTTTTTTCATTAAGCGCCCATATAGTAAACCCTGAGAGAACAATGATCAAGGCTGTTGCAGCAGAACCGGCAAAAGTTCTTCTTCTCTTCCTTATTCTGGTTAATTCATTTTTACTTTTATTAATAAATGTTACTGATGGTTTACTCAGAAATAGTTTGTCCTCATACGGAGCAATATATTTAAGGTCATCAGCGGTCAGTAATTTCCCTCTTTTTTCGTAAACAGAAACTGCATTATCAATGAACTGCCTTACTTCAATAATATCCTTTTCAATTGCAGTAAACTTTTCATATATCTTGGAAGCAAGACTATCGTGCCTCAATTCGAAATGACCTGCCTCATCTCTTTCCCTGAGTATGCGAAGATCAACGAATTTTGTAAGGTATTTTAATAGATCTTCTTCCGTTACTCCTGTGCCAAATGTTGCGATTGCATCCGTTATTTCCGATTCATTCATCAGTCTTTTTGTCCCCTGTACTGAGACAAAAGATTTTAGTATAGCCATCCCGGTATCAGGATCATCCAGCTCCCTTATCTGTTCCTCAAGGAATTGTCCGAGCAAATCGGAGACACTTCCTGCCCTTGTGAGTATCTCTTTTGAAAATTTTAACTTGTCCGATCCCTGTTTCTCAGCTCCTGCGATTCTGAAAATGCGGTCGAGGTAGATCTGCAGGAAAGTAAGCTCTATCTCATTACCTGAAGGACAAAGCTTGTCAATAAGTTCTTCGGAGAAGCCCGTTTCTGTTTCTATATCATGAACTTTACAAGGACCTTCAACTGCCTGAATTGCATTTGCCCTTTTCATTTTTTCGACCCTGAAACGGTTAGAAAAGATCTCAGGAAGGTCATATTCAAACTCTGTGATTCCTGCCAGGAACTCCTCTCTGATACTAAATATTACGTGGCATTGAGTGTCAGATTCAACGACTTCTTTAATGAGTTTTATAAAGCCCGTTTTTTCATCGTCAGATCCTAAAATAAAGAGCTCTTCAAACTGGTCGAAGATGAGATATACAGGCTTAAAATGGTCGAGATATATCGACTGAAGCTTTTCAGAGACAGATATGGTTTTCTTTAAAGGCCTTATTGCCTGCTTATTAAAAGCTTCATTGAGGCTTTCAATGATATTGTTGCCCCGGCGGACGTTTACAGGAAGCCAGTCGCTTTCATCAAACCGTGAAGCAAGTCCGCAATTTATCAGTGATGACTTCCCTGTACCTGATATCCCGTAAACAAGCATTATTTTGCTCTCAAAAACCCTTCTGTAAAGATCTGTTATCTCCTGGTCACGGCCGAAAAAGCTTTCTCTGTCAGCCAGTGTATAGGAGTCAAGAAATTTAAACGGGGATTTTATCATTGATATTTAACGATTTCATTTTTTATCAAAATATTTAAACCTCACGCCTCACGCCTCACACCTCACGCCTCACAACTCAACTCCACCTAAAGCTAACATTAGCTCCTTATACTCCTCTAATAAAATATTATAGTTACTTAACGATCTCAAATCGCACTTTTCAGTAACTTCAGTCCCGAGGTACATAAGGTGTCCGCTTCTGTATTTTGTATACATAAATATGTCTTTCCTCAAATCAAATTTTTCCTTTGCATCAATAGTTTCCGAATTAGTATCAATTATAAGTGGCGAAAGGTTCAGATAGTCATCGAACGATTTGATTGATTTCATAAGCAGTATAGACTGGCTGTCGGAGAATGTTGCTTCATCGATCTCCTGTCCCTTGAAATCAGAATCGGAACTATTTAAAAGGTCAATTGTATGATGAAATTTAGCTTCATGGATTCGTGGTTTAATCACTTTTATATCCCTTACCGACACCAGCCTGTATTTTGCAAAAAATGCAATACGCTGAAGGATCATTGTAAGCTTTTCCTCGTATTCAACACATCTTTTTTCAATTTCCCTGTCATCCAGGTTTATCTGGTAATGACCTATTTCGTTCCTTTCCGGCACCCAGAAATCGAGTGCAGCAAAAAACTTTTTATCGAACTGTTCATTCATCTCCGGCAGAAACCATTCGAGCTTTTGCTCAGTATATGTTGTAGCAAGAGTTCTTATTAACCAGCAGAAGTTGCCCATAGACAGAACGTAGAACCTATTCGCAAATTCAGCTTTTATTGGATCCGGGAAAGAGACTTTTTTACTTATAATATCGTACCACACCTGGCACACCATGACAAAGCTTACAAACTGCATGGATCTTTCAATGGTCTTGAAGATCTGGTCGAGTCTCAGCTTGCCGGGTTGCCTCATGGAACCGGAGAAGAGTCTCCGGAGTTCCACACCAACAGGCCATGGAAAATTTTTAATCACCAGATCACCTATGATCCGATAATCAATCTCTTCATCTTCGTCTTTTTCAGGGATATACTTTGAAAGAGAAGGGCGGTTTTTTACCATCTCGGCAAACACCTTCAGAATCAGATCTTTGTTTATTGCTGGCATATTCAGAAGATTTCTTTAGTTGGTAGTACTAATAAATTATATGAGTATCGGTTTTCAATAATAAACTATTTTAAGTGCTTAAATATCAATTATATAATTTCATGAACTCACCCCAACCC
>Ga0315278_10004637_pt1 | contig 12418 bp, 12 predicted proteins | sample YL17G06_0_MG_FD_203880 | JGI IMG/M metagenome (GOLD analysis project Ga0315278, IMG submission 203880) | Sediment microbial communities from Yellowstone Lake, YNP, Wyoming, USA - YL17G06_0 | ecosystem: Environmental > Aquatic > Freshwater > Lake > Sediment | place: USA: Wyoming | collected...
CTCAAAGGTCTAAGCAGGATGCTGAAAAAGTCCGCCAGCGTCGTTCTCGCATCGTTCAGACCCTCAACGGGGACCCGGCCGCCTCACCACTCGGCGGCGCGCACAGACTTGGTGCTCCTTATTCGTCGCACCGTGCGCCCCAGAGGGTACGCCTCCGGGCCTTCACTCGCTGCGGCCTTGCTGGACGATCTTTTTGAGCATCCTGCGGGAATGTTTTCCTGTTTTGCCACAGGTGCGGCCTATAGATGTTCTCGCGCGCCAATATAGTTTTTCTGTAGCCTACTAAGCATATGGGTATGAAGAAGAAGGCGGTCGGGTATTCTGTTCTGCTGTTGGTTGTTCTCGCGGTCTCGGGGATTGGCTGGGGCCTGTTTAGCCAATCCTTTGCCGAGGGCCCCACCGATCTGTATTTCAAGACACCAGGGACTCCCCAGGGGCCGCCGGCTCCTTCTCCCCAAGAGACCGTCTACTCGCGCATCGGGTCGTTCGACAGCCGATTGCTCGTCTGGTTTGTCACGCAACAACACACCTACTTCGGAGGGTTTGTTCTCGCGTTGCCGATCTTTTGTGTGTTGCTGGAATTTCTGGGACTCAGCAGCAGAAAGCCCGCGCTCGCACTTCGCTATGATGGCCTTGCGCGGGATTTGGCAAAAGTCGCCCTCCTCGCCCTGTCGGTGACGGCCGTAGTCGGGGGCCTCATGCTGGGGATGTTTCTCTATTTCTATCCCAGCTTCATGAAGTACATGGGCGGGACGTTCAAGGCCTTTATGCCGATCTATGCGTTCGTGTTTGTCGGAGAATCGCTGCTGCTCGTTACCTATTACTATAGCTGGAACCGGATGGCTGAGCCGGCCTTGAAGTGGGGGCACGCATCGATCGGCCTGTTGACCAACATCTTCGGGACAGCACTGCTGCTCTTGGCGAACGCCTGGTCGGCCTTCATGATGGCTCCGGCCGGTGTCGATGCGCAAGGGCGGTTTTTGGGGAACGGATGGCATTTGCTCCATTCGGCCCTGTGGAATCCGTTGAATGTCCATCGCTTCCTGGCAGACATTATGTCCGGCGGCGCGGTGGTGTTGGCCTACGCCTGCTATCGATTTTTCACCAGCAAGACCGAACAAGCGCGCGCCTATTTCGACTGGGTGGGGCACGTCTTTCTGTTTGTCACGGTCTGCGCGCTGTTACCGATGCCCTTTGCCGGCTATTGGTTGATGCGATCGGTCTACGCGTTTAGCCAAAGTATGGGCGTGACGATGATGGGCGGATTACTCACCTGGCTCTTTGTGGTGCAGGCCCTCTTGATCGGCGTCCTCTTCCTCGGAGTGAACTTTTACCTGTGGCAGAGTATGGCACGCCTTCGTGGAGGGGAACGATATCAGCCCTATTACCAAATGCTGCTCGCGGTGTTTATGTTGGCGCTGTTTATTTGGCTGACGCCGCACACCGTCTTTATGTCGGCCGGTGAAGTGAAGGCGATGGGTGGAGCGTCACATCCCGTGGTCGGCAACTACGGAGTGATGTCCGCGAAGAACGGCGCGGTGAACATCATGATCCTCGTGACCACCCTGAGTTTCATGTATTACCGTCGCGCCAATCGAACGATGGTCGTGTCCTGGGTCAAGAAAGGGAACATCCTCATCGGCGCGCTGTTCCTTCTGGGGGCGCTCAACATTATCTGGCTCTCAGTGTATGGGTACTATCTGCCGGCGAATCTCCGCGTCGGGCTGTCGTCGCCGCAGGCTGCGACCACGTTGACGGTCCTTGTGGTCGGTGTGGTGATCAATCGCATGATGCTCAAAGGGGCGCTCCTCCGCGGGCCGATCCAGTGGGGAAAGATTTCTCTCAGAGGGATGGTGGGCTTATTCGGATTGGCTGCTGCATTCTCGTGGGTCATGGGTCTCATGGGCTATATCCGTTCCTCCGGACGGTTGGCGTGGCATGTGAGTGAGTTGATGGCCGATGTCTCTCCCTGGGCCTTTACACCGGACTTCGCGTTTGCTGCGAAGATGGTGACGCTCAATATGATGGTGTTCTGGGTCGCGGTACTCACCCTATTCTGGATGTGTCAGCGTGACCAGTCGCCTGTGATGGGAGAAGAGTTGGCCGAGGGAAACGCGAGGGTACTGGCGCCGTCGTCATCGCAAGAGGCCTAACAGGATGCTGAAAAGGGAGGTGGGGTATCTGGGACGATCCCCGTGCTCGCGCAACGCGCGGCTTGAGAAAGCCCTCGTTGGACGCGCGCAGTTGGGATCATCCCAGCCACCCCTTATAAAAGTGATAATTCGCTGCGGCCTTGCATGGGATAAGGCGCGTCCCTGGGTGAAGAGGCTGTCTTAGCAGACTCAGGGCGGGCGGGTGAAATAACCGCCAGGGTTGGGCGGGTGAGAAGTCCGGCCTTTTTGAGAATCCTGCACAAGGCTCTTTTCTTGTCCTCGATGTGCGGGCCATTGAATTTTCACCGTGCCGCAATGGTTGTTCCGCAGCCTGCTAAAAACCGAAAGGGGTAGAGGAGTATGAGGCGAGGGGTGATGGTCCTGAGATTTCTCACGGTCGGGCTGGTGATGTGTGAAAGCTTCGTGATGCAGGGTGCGGTCTCTGCCCAAAGCCAATCCTTGATCCTAGAGGATTTTCAGACGAAAGAAGCGGACGGATTTCCCTCGAATTGGGAAAATGAAAGTCAACGAAGCGAGTCCAAGGGACGGGATGCGTATAAGGTCCAGATAGAGAACGGTGTAAATTTTCTGGCAGCGAAGGATGCGGGACAGAGGATCAAGAAAAAGAAGATCGATTGGGACCCGAAGGCCCTTCCCGTCCTCACCTGGCGTTGGCGCCTGCAAAAAGCCACGACGGACACTGAGCCTATCGCGGCAATCTATGCCTCACTGGATATCGACCTGATGTTTATTCCTGTGTTTACGAAGTATGTCTGGAGTGCCACCAAGCCCGAGGGCACGCTGACCGAAGGCGGCATGTTCAGCGGCTCGGAGATCGTAGTGCAAAGCGGCACGAAGGAAGTCGGTCATTGGTTTGAGGAACGTGTGAATGTCTACGAAGATTTCAAACGGATTCACCGGCATGAACCAGCTGCCAAAGCCTGGGGCATCTCGATCATCGCCGGACCTGGCGTAGAAATCGACTTTGGTTCGATGGCCGCGAGCGCAGGACGCTAGAAAAATGGATTGTGATTGGCATGGCCAAGTCCGGCACGGAACAATCGGCGCCCTTATTCAAGATAATTGATATCCTGTTCGGCGTGGCCGTGATGGGAACTGTCGGGACGCTCATCGGGGTCATAATGGGCGGCGGCATCATGCCGCTTGCGAGTGGGGCAGGGCTGTTGTTGGGCGGAGTCATCGGGTTTATGGGTGGGCGGCGTTTCCTGGTGAGTATTTTAGTGGGAACTCTGTTAGGCGGGGCGCTTGCCTGGGTTATTGCCGGTCCGGAGAGAATATCCGTGGGCGCGGGGGCCGGGGCCGCCATGGGTGGATTTCTCGGTGTGCAGATCTCGATGTTGCTGGATATTCGTGCGGCAAAGAAGAAGACTGCAATCGGAGGAGCATGAGACGCGATGGAAAATAGGGGTGTGCTCATCGGCTCGATCGTGTTTGTCTTTGGGGCCTTCGCCTTGATGATTAGCTTGCTGCTCTATGAGTCCTACAAGGCGAAGCAGATGAAAACACTGGCCTCGTCGATCAAGACCGAGGCTCGACCTGCGCCGACCAGCGCACCCTCGCTGGATTATTCCATGTATAAAACGAAGATAGGCGATGAAGGCCGAGAAATGGTGCAGATTCCCGAAGGCCCGTTCATCATGGGCAGCAAAGATGGCGATCCGGATGAGGTGCCGGAGCGTCAAGTGTTTCTCAAGGCGTTCTATCTCGACAGGAAAGAGGTGTCGCAAGAGGAATATGCCCGGTTCGCCAAAATGACCAAGCGGCCGCTGCCCAAGATCGAAGTGTTTGAAGACGATCAATCCAAGCTGCTGCAGCCCGAGTTTGCGGCGATGAGCATGACTTGGGACGAGGCGGCGGCCTATTGCAAGTGGGCGGGAAAGCGCCTTCCCACGGAAGCGGAATGGGAAAAAGCCGGTCGTGGTGAGGGAAAGCGGAAGTACGCGTGGGGCGACACCTTCATGAACGGCCGTGCCAATGCCAATGTGGATGGGAGTGAAGACGGGTATCGGTATCTCGCGCCTCCTGGATCGTTCGAGACGGGGCGAGGCCCCTACGGAATTTATGACATGACCGGGAACGTCGCGGAATGGGTCGCGGATTCGTACGATGAACACTACTACCAGAAAGCGCCCTACCGCGATCCGAAAGGACCCGAAACCGGAGATTTGAAAGTTGTGCGCGGGGGGTCGTGGCGAGAGACCGAGCATAACGCTCGGCTATCCAAACGATTTGCTGCGAAGCATTGGCGAACGGATATTACGATCGGGTTTCGCTGTGCGAGCGATATGGAGGTTGGCGACAGCCCCGCGGCGTCCTAACAGACATGCTCGAAACCAAATTCAAGGTCTTGTTTCTTCTTGCCGTCCTTGCATTTGCTGCGATTCCTATCATGGGGATCCTCCGCGGCACCCAGCTGACCCCGTTTGAAGAATCTCCTAGTAATTCCACGGATTCAACCCCATCAGGGTCGCTCAATCCTGATGGAGTTTCCCGTGAAGAGCCGGTTCGGGAAGAAATGGTCTCAATTCCGGCAGGACCCTTCATCCGTGGGACCAATGAAGGCGGGTTCGATGAACAGCCGCAGCGAACGCTGATGCTGGATGCATTTGCCATTGATCGGTACGAAGTGACCAACTTTCAATACCAGCAATTTGTCGATGCGACCGGACATCGTAAGTCTGGTCCTCCTGCCCGCTATGCCAAGAACATGAGCAAGATGCAAGGCATCAATCAGCCTGTGGTCTACGTGTCATGGGAGGATGCAGAGGCCTATTGCCATTGGAAAGGGAAGCGGCTTCCAACTGAGGCGGAGTGGGAGAAGGCCATGCGAGGACCGGATGGCCGCCTCTGGCCCTGGGGTAATGTGGAGCAGCCCAACGGAGCGAATTGGGCCAGGGTGCAGGATGGGCATGATGTCTCCGCATCTGTCGGCACGGTTCCGACCGATAAGAGCCCGTACGGTGTCATGGATGGGGCAGGAAATGTGATGGAATGGGTGACTGACTGGTATGCGGAACGCTATTTCGAGGAGGCGCCAGAACGGAACCCGCCGAGCCCTGATCACGGCGTATTTCGGGTGCTTCGCGGGGGAGGGTATGCGACCACGGGAGCCGATATTCGCATCACCAGCCGGAGCAAGATGGTTCAGGACTTTCGCGATGAAACGATCGGGTTTCGCTGTGCGGAATCGGGTACGAAATCAGAGAAGCGCTGAAGGGGAAATCCATGCGAAACTTACAAGAAATCAAAGTAGTAGAGAATGAGAAACACGGCCAAAAGTATATTGACAACCATACCGGCCAAAACTATAATGTCGAACACTTTTGATTTTTTTTTCATCGAGTTTCCCCTGACTTTTCGTGTGCGGCAAGGAATTTTGAATAACATACGGATAGCGGTGTGTCAAGAAATTCGCTGAGCTGATTCGGGACGTATTATTTGCATCGGTAGAAGGAGACGCGATGGCCACGGCAACAGCGGATAGCGAGCTCAAGGTCAAGATCGGCAAGATGATTTTTTACGTGACCTGTGCGGTGGGCCTGTGGTTTTTTTATTGGTTCGCCGGGATTCAGTGCCCCTGCTAAGCAGGGCCGCTGCAGCCCTGGGATTTCTTGAACGTCTGTAAGATCTGAGGGAGGGAGTGCGATGGGTATGACAATCGTATACGTGGTGGTGTCGTTAGTCATCTGCATCGCATATTTTACGGCAGTCGACCACTTTCTAATGGACTCGCAGGGGCTGGACTATTGGTACCTTTTCCGAAAGTAGAGCCTGGTAGTTGTTCTCCTCCGATTCGGGCTTGATTGGGGTAAATGAAATGAGTCTTTTCCAGAATGCATCAAGGAGGTATCTCATGGGCCGTGTAGCCGGGAAGAAGCTGTTCTCAATCATGGCGCTGTGCGCGATGATTGGCCTTCTCCTGCTCCCCATCGTCGTAGCGCTTCCATCGCTGGCTATTGGCGCAGATGCACCTGATGCGGTGAAGCAGGAGGGTGAGGCGAAGGTCGAGAAGGGGCGAGACGTCTATTATAAGACGGAGGGTATCGTCGTCGGCGCCCCTGCTCCGAAGACCGTCGATGGTCCTCGGGATTATCCGCGGTACAACTTCGAAAGCCGCGTGTTGCTCTGGTTTGCGAACCAGCAGCACCTCTATTACGGAAGTTTCGTGCTCGCGGTTCCAATTTTCTGCATGGTTATTGAGTTCATGGGGGTGGTGACGAAGGATAAGGCGATGGCGAGGCGGTATGACCAGCTCGCCTATGACTTCATCAAGATCAGTCTGACGGCCTATTCGCTGACCGCGATTCTGGGCGGTATCCTGATCTTCACCTTCCTGACGCTCTATCCTGCATTCTTCGGCTACTTATCGAGTATCTTCCGCCCGGTCATGCATATCTATGCACTGATGTTTGTGGCGGAGAGCGGAACCCTTTATATTTATTACTACGGCTGGGACAAGATGAAAGAAGGATTCCTCAAGTGGATTCACTTGAGCATGTCTGTGATCTTGAACGTGATCGGTACATTGCTCATGATGCTGGCCAATTCCTGGATCGGCTTCATGATGTCGCCGGCGGGCGTCGATGAGCAGGGCCGGTTCCTGGGGAACATCTGGCACGTCATTCATACCGCCCTCTGGAATCCGCTCAACGTGCATCGCATTTTGGGTAATATGGCGTTCGGCGGCGGTGTCGTGGCGGCTTACGCGGCGTACAAGTTCTTGGCCTCCAAGACAGATGAGGATCGTGCGCACTACGACTGGATGGGCTATATTGCCATGTCGCTCGGTGTGGCGTTCTTGATTCCCTTGCCGTTTGCAGGGTACTGGCTGATGCGCGAGGTCTACGCCTATCGCCAGCAGATGGGGATTACGCTCATGGGTGGTCTCTTGGCTTGGCTCTTCATTATTCAAGCCACCATGATCGGCATCCTCTTCTTGAGCACGAACTATTATCTCTGGCAGGCGCTTGGTCGGATGCGCGGTGCTGAGAAATATCAACGCTACATTAAGTATCTCGTATTTGTGCTCTGTTGCGGTTACTTGGTTTTCATTACCCCCCACACGATTGTCATGACTCCAGCTGAGCTCAAGGCTATGGGTGGTCAGCAGCACCCGGTGCTGGGAAACTACGGGGTGATGTCGGCCAAGAACGGTGGAATTAACGTGATCATCATCACCACCATTCTGAGCTTCGTCTGGTACATGCGAGGCAATAAGGTTTCGACGGTATCCTGGTCGAAGTTCGGCAATATCTTCATGGGTATCTTCTTCGGATGCGCCTATGTGAACGTCATCTGGCTGGCGATCTACGGATATTACATCCCGGCAAACGTGCGGGTGGGTCTGTCAGTGCCTCAGGTCGCCACGACGCTGTCCTGCCTCTTCTTCATGTTTCCGCTCAACGCTGCCATGATGAAGGGCGCCAAGCAGATGGGGGCAATTGAGTGGGGCAAGATCTCTGTTCGATCGCAGTACGCGTTGATCATGCTCGCAACCGCCTTCACCTGGATGATGGGCTTGATGGGGTACATACGCTCTTCGGTCCGATTATTCTGGCACGTGAATGAGATCATGCGTGATAACTCGCCTTGGGCGTATACGCATACGGTGGGTTTCGCAGCGAACATGATTTCATTCAATGTGTTGTTCTTCTGGGTCAGCATCTTATTCGTCTTCTGGCTGGGAAGCCTCGGGGTGAAGAAGGCGCCTGTCGAGGCAAAGGCAGGGGTTCCGGGCGGCGCACCGCAGCCGGCTGCGGGCCACTAATCATCTTTAGAATCTTGGCTGGGGGAGTGGAGGCACGAAGCACGTGCCTCCCTCCTACCCAGACCTCAGGAGGTTACAACCGTGGGCGAGCTGTTCAAGGAAGCTCTATCAATAGGGTGGCCGCTACTCGCGCTTCTCGCCGGTCTCTTCGTGTATTCCCTGGTATCCATTAGCGATCGCGCTGCAAAGAAGCGCGCGATGTTCAAGCTCTTTATCGGCATGATTGCCGCCTTCATACTGTTGGTGGCCATTGCGCACTATAAGGGAAGCTTCTATGAAGCGAACCGGATGCTTCCGGTCTCCTTAGTTCTCCTCACGGCGATGTGTTTTATGATGGGGATCTATTTCCCCAATCAAGCCGCACTGCTCAAGATCGGTGGCTTCATGTTCCTTGTTGCCGCCGGCCTGTCAGGGTATGGGAATTGGCTTCCCCAAGTCGAAGGCGGGTTTCCTCCTAAGGAAGAGAAAAAAGATTTCAGCTCGATGACTGCCCAGCAACTTGCCGATGAAGGCGAGAAGATCATTTTTGGTGGAATTGGAAAGAACAAAGAGCAGGGCGCGGTCGGCAAGGGCCAGTGTCCTCTCTGTCACGCGTTCCACGCAGGGATGCTCGGTGAACGCGCTCCCAACTTGCTTGGCCTTCCTGAGCGCGCCGGCAAGGAGCGGTTGGAAGATCCAAAGTATAGTAAGGGGAAGGCGCAGGCTAGAGACTATGAGCAAAAGGAATCCTTTCCAGGGGCGGGGACTGCGGAAAATGCTCAGGAATATATCGCCGAGTCCCACTCGTGCCCGAGCTGTTATGTCGTTGTCGGCTACGGCGTCAAGGGAACGAACGATAAGTCAAGCCCGATGCCTCCCATTCACAAACCACCGATCTCGTTGAGTCTTCCTGAGTTGGCGGCCGTGGACACCTGGTTGTGGGTCCGCGAAGGGCGTGACGCTCCAACATTCGAAGAGATTGTCAAATCGTATGAGAAGTTTATTCCCGAAGCTGACCGGCCTAAACAGCAGGAAGATACGCCGGCAGGTGCGGCAAGCGCGCTCTTGGCGGATGGGACCGAGACGGTCGATCAGATTTTTGCCAAGGCGCAATGCATCATGTGCCATACGATTCCAGGCATCCCTGGCGCAGTTGGCAAGCAAGGTCCCGTGCTGGAAGAGGGGACGAACGCACCGAACCGAATCAAGGATCCCGCATACAAGGGGGCCGCGCATAGCACTCCAGAGTACATCATGGAGTCCGTGGTCTCACCCAGTACCTACGTTGTAAAAGGATTTCCTGACAACCTGATGCCGAAGGTCTTCGGGCAGAAATTGAGCGCAGGCGCCTTGAAAAAGATCATCGATTATCTGTCGCAGGTGAAAGCGGGTTCGCCGCCACCGAAGATTTCATAATCGTGGCTATCTATCTCTTTTGTCGAGCAATGGGAGTTCACCGATGAAAGCATTAATGTCAGTCGGGGCACTCATAGGGGTAGTTGGAATACTCCTGCTTGCCGGAATGGTCGTGGGTATCGTTCCGTCAAATACCGTGCGCCTGCTCGAAGGGTACATGCCGGTCCAAGTGATCTTGGAGCTCACGCTGTTCGTGGCGGGCTTTACAGGGATTAGCTATTTGATGGCCTCCATGGGCATGGCGTTCCCGCGGTTCTGGCAGGGGATTCTTTTTTGGGCGTTCATTCTTCTGTATTTGAAATTCCGAGTCTATCCGCCGATTCCGTTCAGCGTTCGCGCCATGTATGGGACGGTCTCCCTCGTGGCCATTTTCATGTGGGTTTCTGCGAACGAAGAAGATTGGAAGAAGTTCAAGCAGCCGATCATGAACGTCTTGGATGCCAAGACCGGGGGAATCAGAATATTGCGTTACGCATACCTGGTTGTTCTGCCGATTTTGATCGGCGGGTTTTCGTACAACGCGATGGTCCCGAAATCAGAGGAGCCAATTGAGTTGCGGACGGTACATCCGGCGCCACCAGCCAGCACTAAGGTGCATGGAAAGACCTACACACTTCAAACGTCGCAGAACCCCTATCGTGTCAATCCTGAAGGAAAGTACGATCAGGAGTATAGCAACGCGAATATTGTGGAACAGGGCATGGGCCGCTTGATGAAGCCGAATGCCAACCCCTGGGATAAGGATGCTCAGGGGTACCTTAAATATGTGCGTGAGGGCGGAGAGATCTTCTACCAAAACTGCCACTTCTGCCATGGCGATAACCTGAACGGCCGCGGTCTCCATGCCTTCGCGTTCAATCCGATCCCGGCGAACTTTACTGATCCGGGTACGATTGCGCAATTACAGGAAACGTTCATCTTCTGGCGTGTGTCCAAGGGTGGAATCGGCTTGCCGAATGAAGGCTTCCCCTGGGCCTCTGTGATGCCGCCATGGGAACAGCATCTGACTGTGGACGAAATCTGGAAAGTCGTCTTGTTCGAATATTGGCACACGGGGTATTACCCCCGGACCTGGGACTAGCCGTTCACGGGAATTGATAGCCAACCTGGATTTATGAGATGAGGGAAGCGATGAAGAATTCGTTCAGTCTGAAGGCGGGGGCACTCCTCACGACTGCCTTCGGAATCATCCTGGTCTCCGGAAGCGCCGGGGGCTTGACCTTTGCCGCAGATGCTACTCTTCCTGCGGGCTTTACGAAAGGCGAATTAGCACCTGAGCCTTCTGCCGACATGATCGAAGCAGGGAAGCGGGTCTACTTCACCAAGTGTGTCTGGTGTCACGGGGTCGATGGCGCGGGCGATGGACCCGGCGCCGATCGTCTCTGGCCGCGTCCCCGCAATTTCAACCAGGGGACGTTCAAGATTCGGCACACGGCCAGCGGCGAGCTGCCGTTGTTCGATGCCAAGAAACCCACTCCCGGGCAGAACGATCTGTTTGAGACTGTGACGCACGGTCTGCCGGGTTCCGCCATGCCGTCCTGGGAAGGCATTCTGACGGAAGAGCAACGGCTCCAAGTGTTGTCATTCGTCACCACCCAGCTGGTGAAAGATCGGAAATTTACCGACAAACAGTCAGAGAGCCAGAGCGTGTTGCGGATGGACGACCTGAAGCCGATTGCTCCGACGGAGGAGAGTTTGAAAAAGGGAGCCGAGCTCGTTGTCGAGAAGAAGTGTGTCGAGTGTCACGGCGCTGATGGCCGTGGTGACGGCAATGCGTTCAATCTGAAAGATGACTGGGGTTTTTCGATCCAGCCGGCCAACTGGCACAAGTGTTGGAACTTCAGAGGCAGCCGGCAAGATCCCTATAACGTCAAGAACATCTTCCGGACGTTTTCGACCGGAGTCAACGGTACTCCGATGCCCTCGTTCGCTGACAACACCACGGTTGAAGAGCGTTGGCACATTGCCAACTGGGTGAACTCGCTCTGTGAGCGTGAGGCAGATGGGAAGCCCCTCTCGATCGATCCATTGGCGGACAAGCCGAAGATCAACTTTGTGGTGTCCTCAGGCGTGGTCGAAGGAGAGATTCCGGCAGATCCAGAAAATGAGCTTTGGACGAAGCGGGCCAGGCGGTTTGTCGCGATGGGTGGTCAGATCACCCACAAGCCCAGAAACTTCGTGAACCGGATCGACGATATCTGGGTGAAGTCGCTCTACAACGACCAGTACGTCGTGTTCATGTTCCAGTGGGACGACCGGACGAAGAGCGTAGCCGAAGGGAAGTTGCCCTGGGCTCCGACCTCAGTCAATATCGATGTCAAGGAGCAGGAGCCGAAGACCGGCGAAGAGGGTTCCATTGCCTCGCATCAGAATAACTACACGGTCTACAACGATGCGATCGCCATGGAAACTGCCGTGAAGTGGAAGGAGCTTCCTTCACCGATTAAGCCGCGGTATCTGTTCGGCAGCAACGAACAGTTCCCAGTCGACATTGTGAAATGGGAAGCTGACGGTTCGCTCCGCGCCTTCAAGGGGACCGGCTGGGATAAGGACTTTGAAGAGCGGCTCAACTACGAAGAGAACATCAAGATACTTCATTCGGAGTGGAAGAATGGCCGATGGACGGTGATCGTTCAGCGGCCGTTGGGCAACAAGAAAGATCAGGAGTACGACGAAGATACCTTCTTCGAAATGGGACAATACATTCCCACTGTGTTCTTTGCCTGGGACGGCCACAATGGCGATGCAGGGAGGAAGATGGCCGTTTCGGCCTTCTACTATACCTTCCTGGAGCCGCCGACCCCTCGCGAAGCCTATATCTATCCGATCGTGATTGCGTTTGGTGTGGTCCTTCTGGAAGGTTGGATCCTCACCAGACGATCGAACAAGCGGAAGGGAAAGACCCTCTAGCAGGCTGCGGAAAAACTATTGGGGCACAGCGGAAATTCAATGGCCCGCACATGTAGGACAATAGGAGCGCACTGTGCAGGATGCTCAAAAAGGCCGTCCAGCAAGGCCGCAGCGAGCGAAGAGGCGAAGGCGTACGCTTCGGTACGTTGAGCTTCTGAGCGAAGCGAGATCG
>Ga0315278_10004639_pt1 | contig 12417 bp, 13 predicted proteins | sample YL17G06_0_MG_FD_203880 | JGI IMG/M metagenome (GOLD analysis project Ga0315278, IMG submission 203880) | Sediment microbial communities from Yellowstone Lake, YNP, Wyoming, USA - YL17G06_0 | ecosystem: Environmental > Aquatic > Freshwater > Lake > Sediment | place: USA: Wyoming | collected...
GTGCTTGAATTCTTGGCGCGCCCGGCAGGATTTGAACCCACGACCCCCTGGTTCGTAGGGAGCCCCCGCAATCCCCTGCTTTTCCTTTTGACTCCGCAGGTTACGCAGCCACGACCGTATCATTCAACGCGCGCGAAGCCGTTCGCAAGCGCTTGATCGCGTGAGGCCGGGGCGTCGCCCATGACACGAAGTGCTCAAGGGAACGCGCGCGACCCGTCCACTTCTATTCCTGTTTAGATATAATCGCAATATGACTGGAGGGGCACCCGCCCAGCCGAAGCCCCTTGATTGGATCGGGAGCGCGAAGAAGGACCTCAAAGCGCTCCCCGAGGGAGTCGTCGATGTCTTCGGCTACGCGCTCCACCTGGCGCAGATCGGCCAGAAGCACGAGCAGGCGAAACCGCTGCGCGGCTTCGGGTCAGCGAGCGTTCTCGAAGTGGTCGAGGACTGGCGCGGCGATACCTATCGTGCCGTCTATACCGTCCGCTTCGCAGCGCGGGTGTTCGTGCTACACGTGTTTCAGAAGAAGTCCAAGACCGGCACCGCAACGCCCAAGGCGGATCTGAATCTGATCAAGGCAAGATTGAAGGCGGCCGAGCGGCGCGCCAAGGAGCGGGAAGATGAGCAAACGCAGAGACACTAAGAATCTCGCAATCCACGAAGGCAGTGGAAACGTCTACCGCGACCTCGGCTTTCCTGACGCCGAGGAGATGCTGGTCAAGGCGCAGCTCGTCACCAAGATCCGGGAAATCATCCGCAGCAAAGGTTTGACCCAGATGGAAGCAGCCAAGATCCTCGGTCTGCCGCAGCCCAAGCTATCCGGCATCCTTCGCGGGCAGTTCCGCGGCGTGTCGGAGCGAAAGCTGATTGACTGCCTGACTCGACTGGGGCGGGATGTGGAGATCGTCGTCAAGGAATCAGTACGGCGCAGGGCAGGAGGCAAGCTGACGGTCGTCTTTGCCTAGAGCGGAAACCGGCTAAGCGCTCTCGCACTTAGCCGGTTGGTGTCTGGCACGCCCGGCAGGATTTGAACCCACGACCCCCTGGTTCGTAGGACGAGTCCCCGAGCGCAAGTTATTGAAGTAACTCAGTCCGGCGAGGGGCGCCCGTTGCGGGCTTCGCAGGACAGTGCATAACAGCGCTGGACTCACTCCGGCAAAGCTCCGGCAACGGTCCTGCACCCACAACCAAACGGCTAAGCTGTTCCGAGCTCCCAGGAGAGAATGAAGGCGCCTGGGAGCAACGAGCCTCTAGCTATGCCGCAACCGGCTGCGCGAGTGTGGCGTCTTCCGCGCCAAAGCCGACTGCGCTGAGAAGAGGGCCGAATACGGACTGGACGTCAGCGGGCGAGACAGTGGTCTTGGCAAGGGCTCCGAGGTCGGCGAAGTGCAACCCTAGGCGATCCTCCGCGGGCGAGCCATCGCGGCGCAAGAACTCGAATCGTGGTGCCGCAACTCCAATTAGATTCTGATGCTGGGGGTAGACTGAAGCGCTCCGGAAATTCGGACCCGGATCACGTCCGGCCGCCCGATTGCGGGGCTGCGGCGTCACGACGATCTTCGGGTCGCTCCTTATTTCAGCGCTGCTAGCGGTGGGCTCGCTTCGCTTTCCGTCACGTCTTTGACCGCACCACCCCAGCCGCGCGCGCTGATGTCGAAAATGATGCCGTTCGGGTCACGGTATTTGACTTCATAGAAGGAGTTCTCCCCCGCGTCCGGAACTTCGCCCATCCAGTAGCGGGCACCCGCGGCCTCCGCGGCCTCGCACGCCTGCGTCGCGTCGTCCACCCAGAAGCCAAGATGGTGCAGCCCCACGAAATCCTTGCCGTGCTCCTCGCCCGCGTATTCGTCGGCTTTGAATTTGAGCAGCGCGATATTGATCACGCCGTCGGTGAGGAAGACGCCGACGGCCGTAGGATTGTCGGTCTCGCCCACTTTGTGCAGCCCGAACGCCTTCACGTAGAAGTCGGCCGCCGCCCAGGGATCGGGGACGGACAAGGCAATGTGGCGCAGCTTGCTCATGAATCCTCCTTGTGAGTGGGACCTATTCCTCTGCGTTCACCGTATCGAACTGGGTCGGATTCGATCCGCATCGCCGGTGGCGCGGCTAGGGCGAATTTCTGGGTAACGCCGGAGAACCGTTTCGTGATGTCCATACGGCTATTTCCTGCGGTGCGTCAGCGATCGCCTCGCTGCTCACTCATTCGATCGGCTCGTACTAGCGGGCGAAGCGACGGATCATTATACGGACCAGACGATCGGTGGTGAAACCGAGTACCCCCAGGAGCACGACTTTGCCGACGTCGTTTCCCCTGACCGGAACCTCGAGCGACGCTCGTCTGGACGAAATATAGAATCCAGAGCGACTCTGCCAGGACCGGTTCTTCGTCCTGCCAATTTTCAGGAGATCGAGATGAAAAAGGAAATCGTGAACGTCCCCGGCATCAGCAGGCACCTGAAGAAGGAGGGCATCCCGCTTTCGGCGGTGGTTCGCGCCGGAAACCTTATCTTCGTCTCGGGCCAGCCGCCGGTGGATCGCCGGACCGGAAAGATACCGCTCGTCAACATCGCGCGGCAGACGAAGATGGTCCTGGACAACATCAAGGTCTGTCTGGAGGCGGCCGGATCGTCCCTGAACAAGGTGGTGAAATGCACCGTCTACATCACCAATGCCGCGTACTTCGACGAGGTGAACGACGTGTACCGGAAGTACTTCAGGCGCAACCCGCCGGCGCGCGTGTTCTGCACCGTGGGGTCGTGGCCGAAGAAGTTCGCCGTGGAGATCGAATGCATCGCCGTCGTCTGACCGCCGTGCCGGCTCAATACCGGTAGAACATCTCCTGGATGGCCTGGCGTTCGCGGGTAGTGCCCAGCGCCAGCATCAGCAGGATGCGCGCCTTCTGCGGCATCAGGTCGTCCGACACGAGGAAGCCGGCGTCCGCCTTTTCGGGCGTCATGACGACACGCCCAGCGGTGGAGCGGGTGGCGAGCACCACGGGGATGCGCGCCTGCACCGCGCGCTTGCCAGCCTCGAGGAAGACGCCGGGGAAAGTGCCACCGCCGAAGCCGGTCAGCACGAGGCCGTCGGTGCCGCGCTCGCGTAGCGCATCGATCAGCACGCCGTCGGCGCCGGCATAGGCGTACACGATGTCGACGCGGGGCAGCGTCTGCCTGCCTCGCACGTCGAAGGGCGTGGCGCTGGTGTGCAGACGGGTGACGTTGCGGTAGAACAGCACCTGCCCGTCGGCGTCGACATATCCCAGGCAGCCGAAGTCGCGGCTGCCGAACGTATTCACCCGGAAGGCATTGGTCTTGGTGACGTCCCGCGCGCTCTGGATCTCGTTGTTCAGGACGGTGAGCACGCCGCGGCCGGCGGCGTCGGGACAGGCGGCCAGGCGAATCGCATCCAGCAGGTTGAGGTCCGCGTCCGTGCCGAGCGCGCTGGGCGGCCGCATCGCGCCGGTCAGTACGATTGGGCGGTCGGACTTGACCGTGAGGTGCAGAAAATAGCCGGTCTCCTCGAGCGTGGCCGTGCCGTGGGTGATCACCACGCCTTGCGGCGGCTGCGCGCCGCTCAGGAGCGCGTCGATGCGCTGGGCAAGCTGCAGCCACTCCGCCGGTCCGATCGACGAGCTGCCTACCCGGAGCAGGTTCTCGGCCCTCACTTCGGCGACCTGGCTCGCCTCCGGAACGCGCGCGAGCATCTCCTCGACGCTCAGGCGCTGGCCCAGCTCCGGATACAGGGTGTAGTCGAGGCGGTGCGGGCCGAGGCCCGAGATGCTCCCGCCGGTTGCGATGACATGCACGACAGGGCGCGAGGCAGCCATGGTGTTTCCTCGTCTGAGCGGTCCAGGTACCGGAGGGCGAGCGCGTCCCTTGTTCAGGGAAGCAGGAGGACCTTGCCGAAGTTTTCCCTGGACTCTACGACGCGGTGCGCTTCGGCGGCTTCGGCGAGAGGAAAGCTCCGGTGGATGACCGGCTTCAGCCTGCCCTCGGCGACCAGGCCCATGACGGTCCTGAGCTCCAACACCGAGGCGTTTTTCGATCCGGACAGCCGCAGCTCGCGGCGGAAGAACGGGATGATGTCGAAGGGCACGACCTCGCCGGCGTGCGCGCCCACGGTGACGATCACGCCGTTCCGCTTCAGGCATTGCAGGCTGCGGGTGAACACCTCGCCGCCGACGTGCTCCATGATCACGTCCACCCCCTGGCCGCCGGTGAGCTCGAGAACCCGCTCGGCGAAATTCTCCCGAATGTAGTTGATGAGGTGGTGCGCGCCCAGCGCCTTGGCGCGCTCGAGCTTCTGGTCGCTGCTCGCTGTGGCAAATATGGTGGCCCCCGCCAGTTTCGCCACCTGGACCGCAGCGCTCCCGATCCCGGAGCCCGCCGCCTGGACGAGGACGCTCTGGCCTGCCTGCAGTCCGCCCCGGTTGATGAGCACGTGCCAAGCGGTACCGAAAGCGATCTGGCTCGCGGCGGCGTCCTCGAAGCTGACGTGCGACGGGAGCGGATTCAGGTTGGAAATCGGCACCTTCACGTACTCGGCATAGCCGCCGGGCAAGTCGAGCCCGAAGTAGCCTTCCCGCATGCACAGGTTGTCGCGACCGCTCAGGCAGAGCTCGCATGCCCGACACGGCACGCGGCAGGTCACCCAGCCGCGGTCCCCTTCTTTCAGCGGACCCGCCTTGTCGCCGAGGGCTGCGACCACGCCCGCGAACTCGCGTCCCAGGATGTGCGGAAAGGTGACCGGAATGCGGGACGTGCCCGCCCGGTGATCCAGGTCCACGTGGTTGATGCCCACCGCACGCACCCGCACCACCGCTTCGCCGGCCCCCGCCGTTGGCTTCGCGGTTTCCTCGCACACCAGGACTTCGGGACCGCCGAACCGATGGAACCAGGACACCTTCATCGTCATGCTCCGCTGTCGTTGTTCGCGTTGCGTCGAGCCCGGATGTCGTCCGGGATGCGGCGCTTGAGGTACTGCCCGTCCTTTAGCTCACCGTGGAATCGTCCGTCGGCGACCATGACCTTGCCGCGCAGCACGGTCAGCACCGGCCAGGCGCCGACTTCCTTGCCTTCCCATGGGGTGTAGTCGCTCTCGTGCAGGTCCTGGGCGCGCACCGTGCGGCGCTCGTTCGTGTCGAGCACGGTGATGTCGGCGTCGGCTCCGACGGCGATCGCCCCCTTGCGCGGATACAGGCCGAGGATGCGCGCGGCGTTCGCCGACACGACGTCGACGAACTTCTCCAGCGAATAGCCGCGCTTCTCGACAGTCTCGGTGTACATCACGGCGACGCGCGGCTCGACCCCGGAATTGCCGCCGGTGGTGTCGTCGACGCGGATGCCCTGGACCTTGACCGCGAGCTTGCAGCACACCTCGTCGGTTGCGACGCTATGGAGGTCGCCGTGCGCCAGCCCGTCCCAAAGCGCTTGCTGGTCGCGCTTCGACTTGAGCGATGGGTAGGTGTGGTAGATCTGGCCGTTCGGCCGGCGATAGTCGTCGCTCGTGTAGAGGAGATACTGGTGAAGCGTCTCACCGTAAATCGGGAAGCCGCGTGCGCGGCTCTCGGCGATCGCCTGCACGCCGGCCGCGGCGCTGACGTGCATCATGTAGAGCGCCATGCCCTCGACGTTCTCGGCGAGCCGGATGATGCGGCGGAACGACAGGTCTTCCGAGAGCGTGTTGTGCACCTCCGCCATGTGCTCGAAGCCGGTCCGGTTCTCCGCGAACAGCTTCTCGTACATGTGCATCACGATGTCGTTGTCCTCGGCGTGGATGACGCCGAGCCCGCCGGCGCGGGCCATCACCTTGAAAATCTCCCACAGTTCGCCGAACCGGATCATGCGGCCGCGGCGGCTGGGCGTGATGTCGGTGGTGAAGATCTTGACCGTCGGGTGGCCGGCCTGCACCGCCTCCGCGAGCTCGGCGATCGTCGACGGCGGCACGCGGCCGCGCAGCATGATGTGGTAGGCGTAGTCGCAGTAGCAGCGGCCGGCCCAGTCCCGGTCGCGCGCCTCGATGGCGTCGCGCAGGCTCTGGCTCGACGACTCGTCGCCCTCGCGGTCGGGCTTGCACGCGGCGAAGTCGATGAGCGTCGTCGTGCCGCCCCACAGTGCCGCCCGGCTGACCTTCTCCGGCGGATCGCTGAGCCCGGACGGCTCCCCCGGCCTGAAGGCGGGCATGTACCAGGCGCAGTGCACGTGCGGGTCGATGCCGCCCGGCATGACGATGCCGCCGCCGGCGTCGATCACGCGCGCCGCCTGGGCGGCGGCGAATGCGCCGCGCGCGCCCAGCGCTGCGATGACGCCCTCCTTCACGGCGATCTCCCACGGACCGACGCCGTGCGGCGTGACCACCCGATCGCCTCGGATTAACAGATCGAACATCGCGCCTCCTATTCTTTCCGTGTGCTCAATACACCTGCGTCCGTGGTTGCGCGCATCTGCAGCGCCGCCACCTCGACGTCGAGGGCGTCGAGGAGGGCTTTCAGCCAGAGCGGATCCAGGCCGAGCGCGATGACGACGATGCGCGTAGTGCGGTCCTCGTCCGGCCACGCATCGAGCCACACCGGCGGATGGAACACATGCTGCACGCCGTGGATCACCGCCGGGCGGCCCGGGCTCTCGAGCACGTCGACGAGACCCTTGAGGCGTAGCAGCCGCGCGCCGCAGTGCTCCGCCAGGACCTGCAGGAATAGCGTCAGCGTCACCGCGCGCAGCGGCGTGCTGCGGCGCAGACAGAAGGATGTGACGGCACCATCGTGGCGGCCGGCCGCGTGGTCGTGGCCGTGATCCACCGGATCGTGGGGCACGGCTTCGGCGGCAAGCCAGCGCCGTACGTCGGAGCCCTGAGCATCGTACATGCCGCCGCCGAACAGCCGGCTCGCGTCGATGGCCCCGTGCACCGCGGTCAGCTTGGGCGCCGCGGGATTGAGCGCGTGCAGGCGCTCAGCAAGGCCGTTCGCCGCAGGGTCGCCGAGATCGGTCTTGGTCACGACGATGCGGTCGGCGATCGCCGCCTGCTTGACCGATTCGGGGTGGGCGTCGAGCGTGGCGACGCCGGCGGCCGCATCGACCGTGGCGATCACCGACTCGAGGTAGAGCGAGTCGGCGATCCCAGGGTCGGTCATCAGGGCGTGCAGGATCGGCGCCGGGTCGGCCAGCCCGGTCGTCTCGATCACGATGCGGTCGAACGGCGCGATCGCGCCGGCGGCGCGCCGTGCGAGGAGGCTCCCGGCCGTGCGGACCAGATCGCCGCGCACGCTGCAGCATACGCAGCCGCTGTCGAGCAAAACGATCTCCTCGTCGCTCGCCTCGACCAGCAGGTGGTCGAGCCCGACCTCGCCGAACTCGTTGACGATCACGGCGGTGCGCGCGAGCGCCGGGTCGCGCAGCAGGCTCGCGAGCAGCGTCGTCTTGCCGCTGCCGAGGAAGCCGGTGATCACCGAGACCGGAACTGCCGCCATCGTCAGCGTCCGCCCGCGTCGCGGCCGAGCATCTGCTGCGCGCCGACTACCAGGCGACCCGCCGGTGCGTCCGGGGCGAGCTCTTCGCGCAGCCGCCGCAGCAGGCCCGGTAACCCGGGGTGTTGGCCGAGCCCGACCTCCTCGCCGGAAGCCGGATCGCGCAGCGTCACGGCCCAGCCGGCCGAGGCATCGTGGCACACGCGTATCTCCGGGCCAGTCCGGGGAGCGATGAGGAATCCGTTCGCATCTTCCGGGTCCGGGCCGATCGTGCCCGCAACGCCCCAGATGCCGAGCGCGCCCGAAAGAACGTGCGACATCCGCGCGTGCCATGCAACGTCGTACAGCACGAAGGAATCATATGCCGGCCGGGGGCGACGATAAGCCCCGGCACGGCGGCCGGTTCGGAATCTCTTGCTTGACATTTATTGTGGCCAGCGGAAGTATGGCAGCGGAAGATATTTCTGGTGTCGATGCTGCTATTGCCGGCGTCGATATCCTCGGCTGGAACGAAATCCCAAGGGGAGGACTATGAAACGTTCAGTTGCGTTTGCGCTTTCCGTGTTCGCCGGCGCCCTCAGCCTGGCTGTCGCGGGCACCGCCTTCGCGCAGGCAAAGTTCCAGCTGCGGTGGGGCCATTATTTGGCCGACGGGCCGTTCGTCCAGCTCGAGAAGGACTACGCCGCCAAGATCGAGAAGCGGACCAATGGCCAGGTGAAGATCACCATCACGTTCGCCGGCGGGCTCGGCAAGGGTGAGGAGCTGCTGATGCTCACCTCGCGGGGCGCGATCGACATGACTGCCACCGCGCCAGGCTACAACCCGGATCAGCTCCGCTACTGGCGGGCGTTCCAGACGCCGCTCGTGTTCCAGACGACCCAGCAGGCGATGATGGTGCTGGGCAAGGTGTACGAGGAGTTCCCCGTCTATCGGGACGAGATGGACCGGGTCGGCGTGGTCTGGCTCTTCCAGCAGCCGCTCGGCGAGTACTACCTTAGCGGCCCGTCCCAGGATTGCACCACCGTCGCCGCGCTGCGCGGCAAGAAGATCCGCAGTTTCGGCGCCGACATTCCGAAGGCGTTCAGCGCCATCGGCGCGGTGCCGGTAACGGTCGCGCCCACGGCGATCTACGAGGCCCTGCAGCACGGCACCCTCGACTTCTCGTTCATCAACCCCGGCAACATCCTGCAGTACAGGCTGGTCGAAGTCGGCAAGCATCACTGCGGCCCGGTGATGGCGATCACCGGCCACAACGTCACCATTGGCAAGCGCACCTGGGCACGGCTGCCGCCGGACATCCAGAAGATATTCATCGAGGAAGGGCAGCAGACGATGAAGGACTATCTCGCCTGGGTCGGCGACTTCGAAGCCAAGGCGGTGGCGACCATCAAGGCGCAGGGTGGGACGTTCACGCCGTTCCCGGCGGACGAACTGAAGAAGTGGAAGGCCACCGCACCCGACTTCCTCGCCGCCTGGGAGAAGGACACTGCGGCGGCCACCAAGGATGCCGAGACGCCCCAGAAGGTGGCGGCGCGCTGGAGACAACTGCTCGCGCAATAACGGCAAAACCCGCGCCCGGTTCTGTGGGGCGCGGATCCTCGCTTGATTCCAGCGCCGGAAGGGGGGCGCATGCGGTGGCTTAGCGCTAAGGTGCAGCGCCTCGCGGTCGGCATGGTGCTGCTCGGCTCCGTGGGGATGATGGTCTCGATGCTCATCTGCGTCGCCGATGTGGTGGGGACCAATTTCCTCGAATGGCCCGTGCCCGGCACGCTCGAGATCACGGAGAGCACCATGGTGCTGATCGTCTTCGGCGCGCTCGCCTACACCCAGGAGAAGCGCGGCCACATCCGCGTCGAGCTCCTGCACGGCTACATGAGCCCGCGGATAAAGTCGTTCATGGACGCGGTGACGCACGCTCTCGCGTTCGTATTCTTCGTGCTCCTCGGCTGGCAGAGCATAGGGGAGCTCACCTACAGCTGGGAGATCCGCGAGGCGACCATGGGCACCATCCGCTTTCCCCTCTATCCCGCACGCCTTCTCCTGACCGCTGGCACGGCGCTGCTGATCGCACAGCTCGCGCTCGATGTCATTACGGACGTGGGGCGCATGTGGCGCGGGGAAGCGCCTCCGCAGATGCACGCGCCCGCCAACACCGCGAAAGTCAGCTAGAGGCCAGACGCATGCCCCTGCTCACCCCGGAGGTGGCGGGCTACATCGTGGTAGCGCTGCTGGTCGTTTGGCTCGCCCTCGGGTTGCACATCGGCGTCGCCCTCGGCCTGGCCGGATTCCTCGGCATCTATCTCACCGTGGGGCCGGACGCGGCCACCGCGCAACTCGCCGCGATCCCCTTCAGCACCACCAACTCCTTCACCCTGGCGGTGATCCCGCTGTTCATCCTGATGGGCTCCTTCGCCACCGTGGCCGGCATCGTCACCGATCTGTTCCGCGCTGCGTACCTCTGGCTCGGCGCCCTGCGTGGCGGGCTTGCCATGGCCACCGTCATGTCCTCGGCCGCCTTCGGCGCGGCATCCGGCTCGACTATCGTCAACGCCGCCGTGTTCACCCGCATGGCGATGCCGGAGATGACGCGCTTCGGCTACGACGTGCGGCTGAGCGCGGGCTGCATCGCCGCTGCGGGAACGCTCGCCGCCCTGATCCCGCCCAGCATCCTGATGGTCATCTACGGGGTCATCACCGAGCAGTCCATCGGCAAGCTGCTCATCGCCGGCATTGTGCCGGGCATCATCACGGCGTTCATCTACTGCGGCGGGATCTACGTCCTCGCCCGCTGGCGGCCGGACCTCGCGCCGCTGGTCAAGATCAGCGTCACCTGGGGAGAGCGGTGGCGCTCGCTGTACGGCGTTTCCGGGGTCATGGTCCTCTTCGTCATCGTGGTGGGCGGAATCTACGGGGGCTACTTCCCTGCCACCTACGCGGGCGCGGTGGGGGCCTTCGGCGCCTTCGTCATCGCCTTCGCCAAGCGCCGACTCACTTCCGCCTCCCTCGCAGAGGTCCTCAAGGACGCGGCGGTCACCACCTCGGTGATCTTCATCATCGTGGTCGGCGGGATGCTGTTCGCGCGCTTCCTCACCTACTCCGGGCTGGTGACGATGATCTCGACGGCGCTGCTCAGCCTCGGCACCGGCAAGTACACCTACCTGCTGGGGTACGTGGTTCTCTTCACCATTCTCGGCTGCTTCATCGAGCCAATCGCGATCATGGTGATGACCCTGCCGATCATGTTTCCGGTGATGCACGCGCAGGGCTTCGACCCCATATGGCTGGGCGTGGTCTCCGTCAAGCTCGCTGAGATCGGGGTGCTCACGCCCCCGGTCGGGCTGAACGTCTTCGTGGTGAAGAGCTCCTCCCCGGTTCCCGTCACGCTCGGCCAGGCCTTCACCGGAGTGATGCCCTTCATCGCCCTCGATTTCCTCTCCCTCGGGCTCTACGTCGCGTTCCCGCAGATGATCCTTTGGCTGCCTAATCTGATGAGTTCTTAGCAAGGAAAGCGTGAATGCCGGTGCTGAAGGCCGAAGGGAAGAGTTTTCCCACTCATACGCAGGTGCTGGTCGTCGGCGCGGGCGCGTGCGGCACGATCGCGGCGCTCGCCGCCAACGAGCGCGGGGCGGAAGCGCTGATTCTCGAGCGCGATGCGAAGCCGACCGGCAGCACCTCGCTCTCGGGCGGGCAGATCCCGGCGGCCGGCACCAAGCTGCAGCGTGCCGCGGGGCTGCTCGACGACACGCCCGAGATCCTCGCCGAGGACATCATCAGCAAGGCGCACGGCGAGTGCGATCACGAGATCGCCTGGCACATCGCGCGGGAGTCGGCGAAGACGGTCGACTGGCTGGTCGACCGCTACAAGCTGCCGCTGTCGTGCATCCTCGATTTCCAGTATCCCGGCCACAGCCGCATGCACATGCATGCGTCACCGTCGCGTTTCGGAGCGGAGCTGCTGGCGGCCTTGCTCGCCGCCGTGGAAGCGGAGGGCATCCCGCTCGCCACCTCCGCGCGCGCCACCGACCTGTATGCCGACCCCGACGGCCGCATCCGCGGCGTGCGCGTGACGCGTCCCGACGGCAAGACCGAGGACATCGGCTGCGACGCGCTGATCCTCGCCTGCTGCGGCTACGGCGGCGACAAGGCCATGATCGCCAGGTACATCCCGGAGATGGTCGATGCGCACTACCACGGCCATTCGGGCAACACCGGCGACGCGGTGAAGTGGGGCGAGGAGCTCGGCGCGTCGATCAAGGACATGGGCGCGTTCCAGGGTCACGGCGCGGTCGCCACGCCGTACAACACGCACATCGGCTGGCCCGCGATCACCGAGGGGGGCTACCAGGTCAACAAGCACGGCAAGCGCTTTTCGAACGAGAACGAGGGCTATTCGGAGCAGGCGCTCAAGGTTGCGCGCCAGCCCGACCACGTCGCCTGGCTGATCTTCGACGAGCGCGGCCACCAGATCGCGATGCAGATGCACAGCCACGTCGAGGCCGAGAATGCCGGCGCGCTCAAGGTCTGCAACGCGCCGGAGGAGATCGCCCGGGTGATCGGCTGCGATGCGGCGACGCTCGCCCAGACCATGAAGGAGGTCGAGGACATCGCGGCGGGGAGGAAGAAGGATCCTTTCGGCCGTGACTTCACCCCCAAGCCGCCGCTCGCGCCGCCCTACCGCGTGGTGAAGGTGATGGGCGCGCTGTTCCACACACAGGGCGGGCTGGAAGTGAACAAGGAGATGCGCGTCCTGAGGAAGGACGGCACGCCGTTCCCCAACCTTTTTGCCGGCGGCGGCGCCGCGCGCGGCCTGTCCGGCCCGGCCGACTGGGGCTACCTGTCGGGCTCCGGCCTGATGACGGCGACCAACATGGGACGGCTGGCGGGCGAAGCGGCCGCCGCATTGGTGAAGGGTTAGTCAGCCGATCGGCCGGAGGGCGCGCGACAACGCGCCGAGA
>Ga0315278_10004640_pt1 | contig 12416 bp, 13 predicted proteins | sample YL17G06_0_MG_FD_203880 | JGI IMG/M metagenome (GOLD analysis project Ga0315278, IMG submission 203880) | Sediment microbial communities from Yellowstone Lake, YNP, Wyoming, USA - YL17G06_0 | ecosystem: Environmental > Aquatic > Freshwater > Lake > Sediment | place: USA: Wyoming | collected...
CGTCCGCGTCGCCGTATTCCTTCCCCCAATAGGCGTGGTCCATGAAGTGACCCGTGCGCGGCCTGCCGAGCAATGCGTGGTAGGCGTAGAGCGCGGCGCCGATCGCTCCGCCGCTGTCTCCGGCGGCGGGCTGGATGTAGAGCTCCTCGATCGGCGTTTCGCGGACGATCCGACCGTTGGCGACGCTGTTGAGCGCCACGCCGCCGGCCAGGCAGAGCCGTTTGAGGCCCGTTTCCGTGTGGATTGCGCGGACCATCGTCAGCATCACCTCCTCGGTGACTTTCTGGATGCTGGCGGCGACGTCGGCGTAGTGCTCGTTCTCGCTCAGAAGCTGGTTGTAGTTGCCCGGCTTCGGGCCGAAGTAGCTGGGATAGCCCGAGCTCGACGTGAAGAAGTTGATGCCAGGCTGCCGTGGCGCGCCGAAGAGGTCGATGAACTTCCGGCTGTAGGCGGTGTCGCGCGAGTAGTGGTACGCGAAGTAGTCCATGTCCAGGCTGAAGGACCCGTCGCGGGAGACCTCGATCAGCTTCCACACCTTGTCGACGTAGCGCGGCTGGCCGTAGGGGGCCATGCCCATCACCTTGTACTCGCCCTCGTTCACCTCGAAGCCGAGGAAGGCGGTGAACACGCTGTACAAGAGACCGAGCGAGTGCGGAAAACGGATCTCGCGCAGCAGCCGGATGTTCGTGCCGTCGCCGACGCCGAAGCTCGCCGTTGTCCACTCGCCGACGCCGTCGACGGTGAGGATCGCGGCCTTGTCGAACCGCGAGGGATAGAACGCGCTTGCCGCATGCGAGCCGTGATGGTCGGCGAACAGCAGCTTCGTGCCATCGATGCCGAGCCGCTCGCGGATCAGCGCGCTCACCCAGAGCTTGTCGTGCATCCACGTCATCATCGCGTCGGTGAAGGAGCGCCATGCGCGGGGATAGGTCTGCAGCGCGGTCAGCAAGATGCGCTCGAACTTGACGAAGGGCTTCTCGTAGAAAACTACGTAATCGAGATCCGGCGCGGTGATTCCGCCCGCCTCCAGACAGAACTGGATCGCACCCTCGGGGAAGCCGGAATCGTGCTTCTTCCGCGAGAAGCGCTCCTCCTCGGCCGCGGCGATCAGACGGCCGTCGTCGGTCAGCGCCGCGGCGGCATCGTGATAGAAGCAGGAGATACCGAGGATCTTCATGCGGGGAGTCGAGACAGTACCGCAGACCGACTACCGGAACCGCAAAGGACTCGTTTTGCGGGTCGCCGGGGGCGTGCAGCCGGTGGCCCCTTCAGAACTGCCGGTGGGCGTCCTCCAGAGTTAAGGTCTGGCGCGGTTTGTCCAGCCACCAGCTTGGCGACGACCGCTTCTTGATGCGAAGCGGATCCGAGAACAGCTTCACGCCCAAGGCGAACGGAGCGACCAGGACGAAGTAGAGAAGGCCCCACAAAACCTTCGCCTGGAAGCGGCCGATCGTCTCGGCGATTCGCTTCCAGCGCTGCCAAGCGGCCCGCAGGAAGTGACGCATGAGAATCTGAACTTAAAGCGTTTTCTCGGTGGCGCGTCAATGTGACCTTGGGCGGGTTGACAGCCGCCGAACGCTCGGGGACAGTCGAAGCTCCGATGCAACCTCGGCGGGTGCAAATTTCCGCGATCATCGTCTGTTATAATGAGGAGGACAACATCCGGGCCTGCCTCGAGAGCGTGGCGTGGTGCGACGAGATCGTCGTCGTCGACGCCCATTCCACCGATCGAACGGTGGACATCGTCCGCGGATTCACCGACCGCATCTTCATCCGCGACTGGCCGGGGTACCGCGAGCAGAAGCAGTTCGCGCTCGATCAGGCGCGTCTCGAGTGGGTATTGAACCTGGACGCCGACGAGCGTGTGTCGGCCGAGCTCCGCGCGGAGATTCAGCGCGAGCTCGCCGACGGCGCTCCCGGCATCAATGGCTTCTACATTCCCCGGCTGGTGCACTACCTCGGACGCTGGTGGTACCGCGGCGGCTGGTACCCCGACTACCGCTTGCGGCTGTTCCGCCGCACCAAAGCGAGATGGGGCGGTGTCAACCCCCACGAGAAGGTGCTGATCGAGGGACGCACCCGCCGGCTTTTCGGGAGCCTCCTGCACTTCACGTATGCCGACGTGTCGCAGCACTTGCTGGCGGTGAACCGGCTGACGGACATTTCCGCGGTCGAGGCGCTCAAACGCGGTCGGGCGGGCGGGGCCCGGCTCCTCCTGTCCCCGGCTTGGAGGTTTTTTCGTTCTCTCGTCGTCGACCGCGGAATCCTCGAGGGGTGGCCCGGGTTCTTCGTCGCCGCGACGGCGGCGTTCTACGTATTCCTGAAGTACGCCAAGGCGCTGGAGCTTCGCGCGTCACACCAGGGGTGAGAGGAATCGCTCAGTGCGTCGGCGGTGTCGGCCGCGGAAGCGACGTGTCTTGTCCGGAGGCGGAATAAACCGTCGCTCGGCCCCCCGCGGGCGCCTTACCCGGCCCGAAGAGAGTCACCTGCACCAGCTGGGGTGCGCCGCGTCCATCGCGCGTGTATGTCATCGTGTGCCCAGCGGCCTGGGGAATCACGGTCAGGAGGTTGCGGATCGCTCGCTCGAGCGGCATGGCGTCGATATCGATCGTGATCGGATCGGGTTTGATCTCGGCGTCGACCACGAAGCGCACGCCGGTCTTGTCGGCGACTGCCTTGAAGACGTCGGCCGCGGTCGCGGCTCTCGCGACGAGCGAAAGCGCGCCATCCTGAAACTGAACGCGAACCGTCGTGGCGGGAGCCGCCAGGGCGAGATCGGCGAAGATTGCCAGGGCGAAAACGGTTGCCAGGCGTTGCAAGGAGGTTCGCGATCTCACCGATTCGGAGCCTAGCCGTCGTCAGGGGACATTCACAAGCATCCTGGCATTGCGTGGCTTTGCGCGCCTCCGGCAACATGAAATAAGGTCCATCCCGTGCACATCGCCTGCCTCGATCTCGAAGGAGTGCTGGTCCCTGAAATTTGGATCAACGTGGCGATGAGCACCGGGATAGAAGCGCTCCAGCGCACGACGCGCGACGAGCCGGATTACGACAAGCTCATGCACGGGCGGATCGAGATCCTCGATCGCCACGGTTTGAAGCTCGCCGACATCCAGCGGGTGATCGGTACAATGGAACCCCTCGAAGGTGCGTCGGCGTTTCTCGATGGGCTCCGGGAATGCTGTTCGGTCATCGTTCTTTCCGACACCTTCGACCAGTTCTCCCAGCCGCTGATGCGCAAGCTCGGCTGGCCAACGCTCTTCTGCAACACGATCGAGATCGACCGTGCGGGTCGAATTACGGGCTACCGTTTGCGCCAAAAGGACGGCAAGCGGAAAGCGGTCGAGGCACTGCACAGCCTCGCGTTTCGGGTGATCGCCGCGGGCGACTCGTACAACGACACGAGCATGCTCGCCGCGGCAGATTCGGGAATACTCTTCCGACCGCCCGACAACGTCATACGAGACTTCCCGCAGTTTCCCGTGACGAGAACCTACGACGAGCTGCGCCAGGCGTTCGCAAAGGCCGCCGCCCGGCTCTGAGCGTCCGGAGACTCGCGCGGCTCTCGGCGGCTCGCAACGCGACAGCCAGTAGTATCCTCCCGCGCGCGGTGGCAACATTGCCGTGGATGGAAGCTTCGCGAAAGAAGCTCGGGGAACTCGAGCGCGCGCTGCGCGGCCACCGTGCGCAGCTAGTCTCGCTCGATGGCGAGCCGTCGCGCGCCGCGGTGGCCATGGTTCTCGAGCCCAGAGCCGACGACGTCCATCTCTTCTTCATCCATCGCGCCGAGCACGAGGCGGATCCCTGGTCGGGACACATGGGCTTTCCCGGCGGCCGCAAGGACCCCGACGACCCTGACGTGCTCCAGACGGTGTTGCGCGAAGTTCACGAGGAGGTCGGGATCGATCTGCGCCATCACGGCCGGCTGATCGGTCCGATCGACGAGGTTCAAGGCGTCGCGCGCGGTCACCAGCTCCCGCTGGTGATCAGCCCGTTTGTATTCGCGCTGGACGAACCGGTCGAGCCGCGGCCGAACCACGAGGTCCAGAGTGTTCTCTGGGTTCCGCTCGAGTTTCTGGCGGATTCCGCCAACGAGTCGATCGTCGAGTACTTCATCAACGGCCAGCCGATGCGCTTGCCGGCCTACATCTACCGGGACCGCACGATCTGGGGGCTGACCTTCCGCATGATTCAGAGCTTTCTGGGCGTCGTCAGCCGCGGCTGACCAAAAAGAGACCGGGTCCCTCTTCCTTGGCTCGAGAAGAGGGATCGGGTCCGCTTTTCAGGGGTCAGGTTTCGCTCAGCGCGCGGAGCTGCTTGGGGGTCATGAACCAGGCGAGCTCTCCGCGCAGGTTGCCGCGCTGGGAAGCGATCTCGATGCAGGCCACGGAGCCTTTCTTGAACGGCAGCGGGCAGAGATCCGGCGCGCCGGTCATGATCTGCGAGGCGAGATGCCCGAGGTCCGGTTGATGACCAACCAGGGCGAGCGCCTCGACCTGCCGGTACGGCTGAAGCGCGGCGAGGAGTCCGGCCATGCTGGCGGCGGCTGCCAGCTCCTCGAGCACCTGCCGTTCGACACCGCCGAGCACCGTTGCGAGGACGTCTGCCGTCTCGGCCGCGCGGCGGTACGGGCTGGTGAGGATGAGATCGAGCCGCACCTCGATCGCGCGCAAGCCCTCCGCGATACGCCGCATCTTCGCCTCGCCGTCTCTGGTGAGAGCGCGATCGGCGTCTCGCCCCGTCGAGGACGACTCCTCGGCGATTGCATGGCGAACGAGATAAAGTTCCATGGTAGAGATCCTTGTAGCCCGTATTGAGCCACGAAGTCTTCTGCCGGGCTAGCTGCGAAGATGGAAGTCGAGGCCAAGCTGGAAGCGCCGAGTCGAGCGATTTTCGACTCACTCGTGCGACGCAAGCGCTTGGGGCGGTACCATGTCCGCCCGGTCGGCGTTCACGATCTCGAGACCATCTATCTCGACACTTCCCGCAAGGACCTGCTTCGTCGCCGCATCGCCCTGCGCATCCGCAGGGATGGGCAGCGGGTAGAGCTGACGATCAAGCTGCCCGGCCTGGTGGCGTGCGGAATCCATCGCCGCCCGGAGTGGACGTGGCGCTTGACGCGCATGCCTGCGCTTCCGTTCCGTGTGCGCCGCCGCGCGCTGCGCGACCGCTTGCCGCAGGCGTTGCAGACAGCGGAGCTCGAGGCGCTCGTCGGCACGCGTGTCCGCCGCCACGCGCTGGTCGTTCGCTGGCAGGGCCGGGGGGCGCCGCTTGTCGAGATCGATCTCGACCGGGTGGAGTTCTTTCGGCCAGGCGAGGCAGGGGAACCTTCGAGCCGATCCTACGAGGTCGAGGTGGAGCTCCTCGGCGGGGACGAGGCCGACCTGCGGCGAACGGTTCGGACGCTGCGAGAGGACTACGCGCTGAAGCCTTCCCGCTGGTCGAAATTCGAGCGCGCGCTTCGCTGGGCAAAAATCCGCGGCCGACCACGCTGACGGCAGCTTCTTGCGGGCAGTGTGGGCTCGAGCTTCGGCGCGCCGCCGGCTCAGCGCGGCGACTCCTTTCGCTCGCGGTCCAACTCGAACTCGAGGTCGACGCCGAAGCACTTCTCCCAGAGATCGGACTTGCGCTCGGCTCCCCAGAGCTCGAGGGCCGCGTCGCGACCCGCCGTATCGAGTCGGATGCTCAACCGGCCGTTTCTTCGCGCGATGCGTAGATCGCGAACGACGCCGTGGTGACTGCGGTCGAAGCTGTCGGCGACACGGAGTATCGCCGTCAGCTGGATCACCAGTCGCCGGGCTTCGGGCGAGAGCTCGGTCAGCTCTTCATGCGACGGTTTCGGCGGCGCCCCCTTGTGGAATCGGGCGATCGCCGCGATTACCGCAATCTCCTCGGGCACGAAGCCGCGAAGCTCCCCGTGGGTGATCAGATACTGCGAATGGCGGTGGTGCTTGCTGTGACTCACGTAGAGGCCGACGTCGTGGAGTAACGCAGCGAACTCGAGGAGCTCGCGCTCGCGGCGCCCGAGGCGGTGCAGGGTGCGGATCGAGTCGAAGAGCTTGAGCGCGAGAGCGGCGACGTGTCGTCCATGTGCCGCGTCGGAGCGGAGGCGCTCGGCGAGCTGAAGAACGCTCCGGCGCCGGAGGTCCGGAACCCGGTCGGTGGCCGCCACCTCGTCGGCATGGCTGGCGATGAAGTCGAGGAGAATGCCTTCGCGCAGCGCCCAGTCGCACGCACGAAGCTTGTCCAGACCGAAGCCCTCGATCAACCTCTCCGCCAGCACCGCGCCGGCGGGGATCAGGTCGACGCGACGGCGGTCGAGGCCGGCGAGCTCGGAGCGCTCGTCGGCCTCGACCGCGAGAACCTGCTCGCGGACGGCGGCGAGCCGCCGTAGGCGAAGCGTGCGGCCGTGGATGCGCGCAGGCGCCTTGCCGGTCTCGAGCGAGGCCGCCATGGCGGTGAGATTCAAAAGCGTACCGGAGGTGCCGACGAGGAGCGACGGCCGGAACCTTCGTGCGCGCCGAAACACGGGAGCCAGCATGCGGTCTATATGAGCGCGAAGCGCGGCGATCTCCCGCGGTTCGGGAGGATCGGCGCTCAGAAAGCGCTCGGTCAGGCGGACCACGCCGAGCTTCAGGCTCTCGATCCAACGGATCTGCGCGCCTTGCCCCGCGATGATCTCGACGCTACCGCCGCCGATGTCGATGACGATCGGCCGCTGGCGGCGAAAGTCGACCGCGTGCGCCGCGGCGAGGAAGATCAGCCGCGCTTCCTCGGCGCCGGTGATCACGTCGATGTGGAGCCCGAGGCGGTCCCAGACGCGGAGCGCGAACTCGCCGCCGTTCTTGGCCTCTCGCACCGCGCTCGTCGCCACGGCGAGGATCGGATCGGCGCCGTGCTTCTCGGCGAGGCGCTTGAAGGTCTCGAGGGTCCGGAAGCCGACGTCGATTGCGGCCGGCGAGAGCCGCCCGGTGCTGAGCGTCGAGCGCCCGAGCCCCACCATCTCCTTCGCGCGATCGACGATCTCGAAGCGCGTGCGCCCGACACGGGCGATCACCATGTGAATCGAGTTCGAGCCGACGTCGATCGCGGCGATTTTCATTGCGGCGGAATCGAATCTGGCACCATTCTGCCTGTCGGGGAAGAAAATTGCAGCAGCGGGGGAAGCGGTTACGAGACACTCGGCGAAGCAAGCGAGGCGCAGAGGCGCAAGACCGCCGACGAGATCCTTGAAAACATCGCCCGTTTTCGTCAGCGAACTTCCGACTCAGGACACTAGAGATCCACACCGGCCCCGAGTCATGCGCGGGCGCGGGCGACCGCTTACGTGCAGGCGTTGACCTGGAACGTGCAGGCCGGCCATTGAGCCGCGAAAGATCATGGTGTCTGCCAACTTGACCATCGTCCCATCACCTCGCGGCCGTCTTCCGGCCTCGTCCGGCGAACGATCGTCGTGTCGGCGGCCGGGGAGGAGTGTCGCTCCCGCTCGAGCTCCGCAAGCGCGACCCGGACGATTTCGACCGCTCCGAGCAGGACCTCCGGCCGGGCGAGCGACTCGGCGATGAGCTGCTGCAGGACTTGGTGGTCGTGCCAGTCGCCGAGCTCGTGCTGCACCGCGCGAGCCCATTCGAGAACCGGCTCGGCCGCTTCGTCGCCGAGCGCCCGAGCGAGCTCGACGCGGTAGCGGAGGCGCTTGGTTGCGATCCGCAGCCCGTGAACGGTCGTCACTGCACACGTCTGCTCGGCTCGCGACAGCGCCGCTTGCCAGTCGCGCCAGGCCGCTGCGACTCGAGCGAGAACCGAGCGCTGCATGTCATGCGGCTGCGTCTGCTGCAGTAGGTTCGTGATGACGGTCTCGAGCCGATCGGCGAAGCCCGAGAGATCCTTGCCGAGAAGCCGCCGCCGAGCACGAATCATTTCGCCGACCCGTTGCTTCTCGAGATGCTCGTGCACGAGCGTCCACGCCGCACGCTTGCGCGGGCTGCGGGTGGCTTTCCGGCGCTTTGCGACCGTCTCGAGTATGACGTCGTAGTTGCGCCAGGCGCCGAGCGCTCGACGCACGCGGCGGAGCGTACTGCGGAGGCGTTGAACGCGCTTCGGCCGCGGCGAAGGCGAGAGTGCGGAGAGCACTTGCTGGAGGCGGCGCGTTACGACCCGCAGGTCGTGAACCGCGTCGGGGTCCCCCGTCGCGAGGACGTTGCCGAGGACCGAGGAGAGGTCGTGGATGTGCTCCTTGAGGAGCTTCGACAACCCAAGCGCATCGGCATTCTCCGACGTCTCTTGTGCAGGAGCGCCTGGCGTCGGCACGGGTTCCGCCGCCGCTTCGTGTTTTCCCTTCAAGTCTTCACTCCGTCGTTACGGCCGATTCACCACGAGCAGTTCGCGTGGACGGGAATGACGGACGGGTCGGCGCCGGCCAACGCCGACGCAGCGGAGGCGGCGGAGCGGTCGAGCGAAGGCCGCGGATCGTGCCTTCGTTCGGCGTTATCCGACCCGCGTCGCCAGGCGTGCGAGTAAGACCTCCTGAGCGCGCTTCGGCTCCGGGCCCAGAGGCTCGGCTTTACGATACGTGCCGTCGGCCTGAAGCTCCCATGCCTGGGAGTCGTCTTCGAGGTACGTCGTGATGCCCTCCTGGACGACACGCTCGCGCAGCTCCGGATCCTCGATCGGGAAGCACGCCTCGACGCGGCCGAAGAAGTTTCGTTGCATCCAGTCCGCGCTGCCACAGTAGGTACGATGCGTGCCGCCGGCGAGAAAATAGAAGATTCGACAGTGTTCGAGGAAGCGCCCGACGATGGAGCGCACGCGAATGTTTTCGGAAAGTCCCGCGACCCCGGGCTTCAGGCAGCACATGCCGCGAACGATGAGATCGATCGGCACGCCCGCCTGCGAGGCGCGATAGAGAGCCTCGATGATGGTCGGCTCGATCAGCGCGTTCATCTTGGCAGCGATGCGGGCCGGCTTGCCCTGACGAGCGTTCTCCGCCTCCGCCTCGATGAAATCGACGAGCGCCTTGTGCAGCGAAAAGGGCGACTGCAGGAGCTTCTTCAGCTCGCTCACTCGTCCGAGCCCGGTGAGCTGTTGGAAGAGATTGTGGACGTCTTCGCCGATCTCTTCGTTGCACGTGAGCAGGCTGATATCCGTGTAATTCCGGGTGTTGGCCGTGTGATAGTTGCCGGTGCCGACGTGCACGTAGCGTTGCAAGTTGGCTCCCTCGCGACGCACGACGAGCAGCATCTTGGCGTGTGTCTTGTATCCGACGATTCCGTAGACGACTTTGGCGCCGAGCTCCTGCAGCCGCGTGGCGAGCTCGATGTTGGCTTGCTCGTCGAAGCGCGCACGGAGCTCCACGACCGCGGTGACCTCCTTGCCCGCACGGGCGGCACGGAGCAGGGCCTCCGCCATGGGAGAATCCTTGCCGGTGCGGTAGAGGGTCTGTTTGATCGCCAGTACGTTCGGGTCGTCCGCCGCCTGGCGCACGAGATCCACGACCGGGGCGAACGACTGGTACGGATGATGGAGCAGCACGTCGCGCGCGCGGATCGTCTCGAAGATCTCCTCGCTCGCCGAGAACGCCGTGCCGAGGCCGGGCGTGAACGGCGGATACTTGAGATCGGGTCGATCGACGAAGTCGTAGAGCCTCGACAGCCGATTGAGGTTCACGGGCCCGTCGACGACGAAGAGGTCTTCGCGCGAGAGCTCGAACTGCTCGAGGAGGAATTCGGTCACCGGGGCGCTCGAGTTCGTCGTCACCTCGAGGCGCACGGCACTGCCGTAGTTACGCCGGAAGAGCTCGCCTTGGAGCGCGTGCAGTAGATCCTCGACTTCTTCTTCGTCCACCCATAGGTCGCTGTTGCGGGTGACTCGGAATTGATTGCAGCCTTTCACCGCCATCCCCGGGAAGAGCACGCCGACGTGGGCATGGATGATCGACGAGAGCATGACGAATTCGAACGGCGCCTGCGCGACTTCTGCCGGTAGCGCGATCAGTCTCGGCAGCACGCGAGGGGCTTGAACGACCGCGTGCTCGCTCTGCCGGCCGAAGGCGTCCTTGCCTTGGAGCGAGACCACGAAGTTCAGGCTCTTGTTGACGATCTTCGGGAACGGATGCGCGGGATCGAGTCCGATCGGTGTCAGCACCGGAAGCACTTCGCGCTCGAAGTAGCGCTGGATCCAGCGCCGTCGCGCAGGATTCCAGGTGGATCGCTTGAGGATGCGGATACCCTCGCGATCGAGGGCCGGCAGCAAGTGCTCGTTCAGGATGCGGTACTGCTCGACGACGAGCTGCCGGGCGAACTCGGCGACCCGTGGCAGCACCTCGTGCGGGCGGAGGCCGTCGGGCCCCGCCTTCGCCACTCCCGCGGCGATCTGCTGCTTCAGCCCCGCCACTCGGATCTCGAAGAACTCGTCGAGGTTCGAGCTCGAGATCGTCAGGAACCGCAGGCGCTCGAGGAGCGGAGTCGACGCATCGCGCGCTTGCTCGAGGACGCGAAGGTTGAACTGCAGGAGCGACAGCTCGCGGTTGAGAAACGGGCTGTTGCTCGTGGGCGGGCTCGCTTCGTTCGTGGACTCGGGGGTCGCGGTTGCGGGTTGAGTGGACACCAGCCAGACTTTAAACCGGACGGCAAGGGGTGAGGTCAAGGTGTCGTGAGGGCTTGGTGAACGGGTAATTTCGTGCCGCGATTGAAGTCCGCGAGAAGACTTCGGTATGCTTCGCGGCTCTACTGCGTCGCCGCCGGCTTGCGCGGATGGCCGGCCTCCACGGAGAAGGGGGGGATCGAGAGATGAAACTGAAGCGACTCGAAGACGCTGCGGATTCGGCGCTCAAGATCGAGCAGGAAGCAGCTGTCGGGCTGGCGCAGGCGGAGAAGGGCTACAAAGCGGCGACGGCTCGCGTGAGCGCGGCCGAGGCCGCTCTGCGGCACGCCCGCCGCGAGCTCAGGCAGGCGAAGAAGGCCGCCAAGTCGGCGAAGAAGGCCGCCCGCAAGGCGTCGAAGAGAGTGGCCAAGGCTCGCAGGAAAGCCAAGCGTAAAGCGCAACAATCGGCTTCCCCGAGCGGAGCGCGCAACGCGACCACGGGGGTAAAGGCGTCGTCCCGAATGCGGGTGCCGAAGCGCGCCGCGACCCGTATCGATCGCTCGCCCACCGCACTGGAGATCCGGAAGACTGTCGCTCCCGCTCCGCTCGAGCCGCCGGAACCACAGTCCGCCGATACGACGGTTTAGACCGACAGGGGCGGTTCACCGCGGCGCACGATCGAGCGCCGCTCGCGAGCGGCGCTCGTCAGTCAACGCAGAAGACCAGCCGCGACTTCCACGCAGAAAAGGAGCACGATGGCGATCTCGAGCAGCAGAAGGCGCCGGTCGCGAGCGACGCCGAGCACGAGCTCCAGCGCCTCCTGCACGCTACGGAGCTTCAGCTCGAGCGCTTGAAAGCGATCGGCCAGGTCGAACTCGGCCCGCAGCTCGTTGTAGATCCGGTTCATCACCGGGTCTTCCCAAGTCTCGTCCGGCTTGTCGAGCAGGTGGAGCACGGCGAGCACTTCGTTGCGGGCGCCCACCGCGGCGCCGATGAAGCGATGGAGCGGTCGCGTCCAGAGCGATACCGTGCCGCGCATCTCGAGGCGGTCGACGAGCTTGTCGGTGCGGGCGAAGAGATCCTCCACGATGCGCTCGTAGTACTCGAGCGCCGCACTCTGGGCGACGGTGTGGGCGACCACGCCCATGCGGTCCTCGCTCAGCTGGTCGAGAACGAGCGCGCCTTCGGTCACCCCGGCCTTCGCCGTTGAGTCCTCGCGGACGGAAAACTGCTCCTGCGTCGCCGGCGGCGACAGCGCGGGATACGCCCGGCGAAGCCTCTCGAGCTCGGCTTCGCGCCGTGCCGGCGGCACATCGCGAAAAACCACCGCCCCGAACGGATAGGCGAAGACCTCACCGCCGCCGGCGAGCGCGGAGCGCAGCTCGTGAGTCGAGCGTTTTCCAGCAGGGAAAAGGGTCGCCCAGTCCCGGAGGGAGACGTTTTCGACGAAGGCGACGGCATTGAACTGGCTCTCGCGCATCGGAGTGAACAGGAGGGCGCGGCCCCGGCGGGCTCGATCCTGGGGATACGCGTAGCATGGAAGCGTGCCGCTCTAAAGCTTGGCGCGTGTCTCCGCGCGCGGCCCACGCGGTTCGACGAGCGGCGGCAGGCTCACGCCGCGGAATTCCTCGTCGAGCAGCGTCGCTTCGCAGCGCCGCGGATCGCGACAAACGGTGGCCAGGAAGCAACGCGGCTCGTCGGTCCAGAGCGAGGACAGGCGACAGCGGGCGCAGGCGATTCGTAGCAACATGGCGCACCTCCAATCAGCCCGAACGGTAACAGGCGCGGGCCTCGGCGAGATGAGCATCGGGTGAAATCGAGGTGAATTCCGCGGCTGG
>Ga0315278_10004642_pt1 | contig 12413 bp, 8 predicted proteins | sample YL17G06_0_MG_FD_203880 | JGI IMG/M metagenome (GOLD analysis project Ga0315278, IMG submission 203880) | Sediment microbial communities from Yellowstone Lake, YNP, Wyoming, USA - YL17G06_0 | ecosystem: Environmental > Aquatic > Freshwater > Lake > Sediment | place: USA: Wyoming | collected...
AGATCCCTCCCGGAGTTTACCCTGAGTAAACACGAAGGGCTCGGGACATGGATTCCTCACATTCCCCTTCGCTGCTCAGGGCTTCGGCTCACCGGAATGACAATAGTACATGGCAATTTCCGAACTGTGGCATAAAATGCGTAACCGAATTTATGAACCAGTTTACTTGGCGGTTGTAAATGTCTTATCAGCGCCATAAACGGTCCCGGCCGTGGTTTGTGACGCAATCCGGTAATGATAAGTTGTTCCGGGTGTCAACCCTGCAATATTCCGGGAGATGGAAAGCGTTCCGGAAACAAACGATTCCTGCATGCCGCTGGTCTGCTGACCGTAACTTGCCGTCTTGCCATAGTCGAACCACCAGGTCATGGACAATCCGTTGGGTGTGATCGTTCCGGCGAGCATGGCCGCGCTTGATGTTACATTCGAGGCGTTGCCGGTAGCGACTTCCTGGGGAACGGAGGATGTGGTAAAGGTTTTGTCTTCCCCGTCAACATTACCTTTGACGTTATTCGCTGAGATCTTGTAATAGTACACGGTATTGGGAGTCAGTCCGGTAATATCGTCGGAGACGGCGATGCTGTTTGTCCCCTGAATGCCTATGTGCCCGGGCGTGTGGGTCGTATATGACTTGGATTTCCCGTACCAGAACCAGTACGAAGTCGGTACCCCGTTGGGATTGACGGCACCCGTCAGTCTCGCCGACATCTTCGTCACATTCTTTGCTTCACCCGTTGCGGCGGTTGCCAGAGAAAGAGGGGCGGTCTTGAATGTCTTTTCCGCACCTGTCACCGTTCCGCCGCCGTTCGTGGCCACGATTTTATATGTATATGTTGTGTCGGGATCAAGTCCCCAGATATTAGAGGTGACATTCCAGTCATTCTCAACACTGGCGCCGACATTGTCCGTCTTTTTCCAAGCCGCATTGGCTTTCCGGTACTCGAAGTGCCACATGGCCAGGTCATTATGCGGATTCATCATGCCATTCAGGGTGGCAGTGCTGATGGTCACGCTCGTCGCATTTCCGGTTACGGCGCTTGGCGGCAGGAGTTTCTGAGTCGTAAACGTTTTATCTGTGCCGTAGCTTGCTCCCAGCTTGTTGCTTGCCACAATCCGGAAATGATACGTCTTACCCGGCTTAAAGTAGTTGGGCAATGGCAGTGAAACTGAAACGATGTCAACTCCCTTTCCGGCATATGCCTGGGATTTTTTTATCCCGTAGCCGGTTGTCTCTCCGTATTCGAAATAGTACATTGTATCGAGACCTGCGGGCGTTACCCGCCCGTTCAGCGTCGCGTCGCGTGTTCCGATATCGGTTGCCGAAATCGTTTCCACAATCGGTTTGGAGGGGGTAAAGAAACTCTTGTATTCCCCGGATGATTCCCCGCCCTGATTCTTCGCTCGCAACCGGTAATTATATTTCTTCCCAGGCGTCAAGCCCGTGACTTTCAGCGAGATGTCGACGGGATTATTGACAGAACCTGCATCCTTTCCTGCCGCATGGGGTGAGGGGCAATTCATGAAGCATTGGACCGAATACTCGAAGTAGGCATAGGTTTTATTGCCGTTGGGGTTTACCTGGCCGTGGAGCACTGCGGAGGTCGAGCTTACATCGGTTGCGGCCCCTGTCGTCGCTGTGGCAGGATAATGGGTTGAGAACTGCCTGTCTTCCCCCATACTCAATTCCCATTTTTTGTCAACCGCGCTCCAGTATTTGACTACGAGGCGAAAATGGTAAGTCTGCTGGGGGATCAGATTGGTGACCTGCCCACTGATATCGCAAGCTTCGCCGGAAGCATATACTTTGCAGTCTCCATATGCCTTTGACATCGTTCCGTAACTCGGACTCGGACCGTACTCGAAGTAACTCTCGCTTACTTGGAGTTTATTGGGCCTGTAACTTCCTTTCAATGTCGCTGACGTGGGTGTTTCATTCGACGACCCGTTGGTGTTTACAAAGGGATACGCGGGATCAACCGCCCATACCTCCCCGGCTCCGAAGGGGCTTAACAATAGAGATACTACCAAAATCAACCCAATAATGGCTTTGTGTTTCCTTTGCATTTCTGTCGTCATGCTTTGCCTCCTTAAAAAAGGTTTTTGTCAACGGGCTTCGGTAAGCACCTTTTTTTATTATAGCATATTATAGGGGGTCAGGTCTTTCTTTTTAGCGTTTTCTGGAATTGGCGATCAGCCTGCTCACAGAGGTGTAATGCAGGCCGATATGATGTGCAAGATCAAAGACCTGACCACTATGTTATATGGCGGTTCACTATCATGGCCTCATGAGAGATGCCAAGATCAAAGACCTGACCCCAATATTCCAAAGACCTGACCCCAATATTCCAATATTATTTCTCTTCCTCCGCGCTACACGATGGCCTTCATAATATGGCCGAAACCGCGGACCTTCAGGTTGTCATTACGACCTATAAAGTAGAGTGCGTTTATTTCATCCGGCCCCAGGTCTATAGCCTCCTCAAAACCCAATGCGAAGAGGTCGGCTGCCAGCGATGAAGGATCAAAGAAGGTTTGCCAGGGTTCGCCTGCCATGGCGACTCGCTTCGAGAGATCGTCGAATGCTGACCGCTGCTGTGGATTTAGCAATGAAGGTGAAATAACGTAATCGAAGACGACGCCGCTCCCTGTTTTCAGGGTGGCAATAAATTTAAGAGTCGAGGCAATGGCCTCTCCCGTCAAATAAGGAGTTACTCCCAACCACGAGAAAAAAGCTGGCTTACGGTGATCAAAATGCGCTTGCCGCAGTCCATCCGCCATCGTCTGTGTCTCAAAATCCACCGGGACAAAGGTGAGAGAGGCAGGGATAGAGATACCGGCTACCTCAAGTTGCTCGCGTTTCCAACGCTGCGTGGCCGGGTGATCAACCTCGAAGATGTGCAGTTGTGCCTGCGTATATGGGTTTCTATAAGCAAAGGTATCAAGGCCCGCACCGAGAATCACATATTGGCGCAGCCCTCTTCGGACGGCTTCGCCAAGCGCATCTTCGGCATAGCGTGAGCGTGCTGCAATGAAGGCTCTAAGTAAGTCCGACCCCGGAGTAGCAGCGAACTGTTGCGGAGTAGCCTGCAATGCCGCTGAGCTTTCTGCACCGATGATACGCAACGCCAGGGGATCATCGAAGACCCGTGGTTCATCAAGTATCTGGTGTGCAGAGCGATGCATTGCGGCTCTTTGCGCAGTAATGCTGGGACGGCTTTCTATCATAGTAGCCCCTTTTATTCTGTTTCTTGCAGAGTTTTCTTATTGGAGAGTATCCTATTTGTCGAGTTCCTTTCTTACGGCAATCCCGATTTTCTCGAACAGATAGGGTTTTTTCACATATGAACCAGCCCCGAGCTCCTGTGCCTTCCTGACCCGCTCAGTTACGGCAAAACCACTGACAATTATTGCCTTCTGGTTCTTGCGTATCTCAAGAATTCTGCGGTATGTCTCTAAACCGTCTATGCCGGGGTCCATGATCATGTCCAGGATGAGCAAATCAACCGGATTGTTTCTCACAAACTCTATAGCCTCTTCACCGCTGGCAACAGAGCTCACCTTATATCCCAGACTATCCAGCATTGCTGATGCTAAAAGGCGTTGACCTTCCACATCATCCACAACCAGAATGTGTTCGCCACGACCCATGTATGTACTCTGAGGGACGACCTGTTCAGCCTTCGTTAGATCTTCTCTGGTTACAGGAAAATAGAGTGTGAAGATACTTCCTTCACCCTCCGTACTTTGTACATCAATGTAGCCATTGTGATCTTTGACGGTGCCCCACACAACTGCCAGTCCGAGCCCAGTGCCGCTTCTGCCCATCACCTTCTTCGTATAGAAAGGTTCAAAGATCCTTTCGATATCAGCAGGCGATATTCCCGATCCCGTATCCGATACGGTAAGGACGGCATATTCTCCTTCCTGCGTGGTGTCATACCCGTGAATCGGCCTGTCCACGTAAAGGTTCTCAGTCCTGATCAGCACCTCTCCCGACCCGGATATCGACTCCGCGGCGTTGGAAAGCAGATTCATCACCGTCTTACTCAGATGTACAGATGAACCTTTCATATTCAAGAGCTGCGCGTCAAGGGATGTTTTAAAATTGACGCCAGGATGATGGGACCTGATTGCCTCAAACTCCGGCATCTGCAAAAAATCTGAAATTATACTGTTCAGGTTCAGTGCCTCTGAAACCAGCACGCCTCTCCGGGTAAGTGTCAGCAAATCCTGGATGATTGCTGCTGCACGCTGGCCACCCTTGAAAATCTGCATTGCGTGTCTTTGAAAGGGGCTCTCCTGAGGGACGCTTTGCAGAAGAAGCTCCGAATACCCCACCAGGACTCCAAGAACGTTGTTGAGGTCATGGGCCACTCCGCCTGCCAGAGTCCCTAATGCCTCCATCTTCTCCGCTCGCTGCAGACGCTCCTCCAATAGTCTCCGTTCACCCTCTGCCCGTTTCTGCTCAGTGATGTCGATAAAGTTTTCAAGATAAAAATCCCTTCCCTTGATGGTAATAGGATAAACTGTTTTCAGAATGTCTTTTAGATGTCCATTAGCGCAAAGCAGCTTACGTTCAGAGTGATCGATAATTTGACCAAGATCTTTGACAGGACATTTGCCTACCTCGGCAGGACAAAGCACCTCTTGACATGACTGACCTATAAGCCTCTCTTTGGGCACGCCGGTCATTTCTATGGCGGTCTGATTGGCTTCAATAATGATCTGAGTGTTCCTGTCAATTATGAGAATCCCCGTTCCTACTGTATCGAAGATTGCCTGTAGTTTGGTCTCGCTCTCCCGCAGGGCCTCCTCCGTCTTTTTGCGATCGGTGATATCGTGAGCGACAATCCTGGCCCTCACGGGAAGAGCATCCTCAAGGTCATAATCGGTATTCAGCATCGCCCACAGGGTGCCACCGTCTTTCTTTTTAATCTCATATTCAGCGGATGACGGCACGTTCATGCCGTCTCTCATCAGCCTGATCCTTTCGAGATAAGTCCTCTGGCTTTCTTCGGTAAATAATTCCCAGGGATCCATCTGCATCAGCTCTTCCCTGGAATAACCCGTGACAGTGCACATAATATCGTTGAAGCTGATGAACCGGCGGTTCTTGTAATCAATCTCATAAATGGCAGCAGGGGCATACATGAACAACTGACGATACTTCTCCTCGTTCTCCCGAAGCGCCTTCTCCGTCTGCTTGCGATCGGTGATGTCACGTCCTTCAGGGACAATGTATTTAACTTTTCTCTTATCATCATATATTGGATGGATACTGAACTCAATCCATACGAGGCCCTCGGTGGTTTTGACTTGAATGGGATGGGAGATTATTTTTCCAGAAGAGGCCAATTCTATGTCTTCCCTAATCGTTTGCTTTGCCTCATCGGAGTATTCCCACCAGTAGGTGTCATAGAATTTTTCTCCTATGATATCTTCCAGATTCATGCCAGCAATTTTCAGAGGGGTGTTATTAACAAATATGATATCACCACCAGGTTCCAGAACAGCGACAAAGGTAAGCATGTCGTTCAAAGTGCCAGAGAAGAAGAGTTCCCTCTCACGCAGAGCCTCCTCCGCTCGTTTGCGCTCGGTTATATCCTTTGAGACTACCGTCACTGCCCTCACTTTGCCGCTATGCTCCGTCAGTGGACTGAGTGTCCGGATAAAGAACCTGCCGTCTCTCGCGCTTGCATGATCTTGTTGTATGGATGTGCCTGTCTCAAAGACGATTTTCACGGTTTGCGCGAATTTCTCGGAATCCTCCCTGGAATGAAAATCGCTGTATGGCCTTCCCACAATCTGTTCGAGAGGAATACCAAAGCGCTTCAGGTGTCCTTCATTCATAAAGATGTACCTTTGCTCGGCGTCAACGATGTATATCGAGTCTTCAGTATTCGCCAGAGATCGATATTTCTCTTCACTCTGACGCAAGGCCTCCTCCACTTGCTTGCGCTCGGTTGTATCGCGAAATAGCCCTCTGAATCCTGCAGATCGCCCCTCGGCATCCTCGATTAAATAGGCAGACCCCTCGACAGTTTTTCTGGACCCGTCTTTTCTGATCACTTCCCATTCAAACGGCGATTGCGGAATACGTGTTCTGTACAACTCGCTGTAGACTCTGAAGACCTTTTGCACGTTCTCTTCATCAGCATACTTTTTGTAATGCATGCCCATCGTTTCCTCCTTGCTATACCCGAGGAATTTTCGGGCAGCTTCATTGAAGAAGGTGAGCCGTCCTGTAAGGTCCACTTCAATATATCCTTCTTCCATATTTTCTATGATGGTGCGGTATTTCTCTTCACTCTGACGCAAGGCTTCCTCGGCCTGCTTGCGTTTGGTGACATCATCATAGATGGCTACTACCTCTCCCGTGGGGAGCTTGTATACAAAATTGTCCCGCCAACTGGATAATCGTTCGTCCTTATACAGTGAAACCGGATAACGTTCGGGAACTCCCGTCCTCCATACCCTCTGGAATACGTCGAGAATGCCAAATTCCTTTACCCCGGGGAATACATCGGTGACACTTCTTCCAATGAGTTCTTCTCTTTTGATATTCTCAATTGTTTCCCCTGCTCTGTTGAAATCCTTGAAGATAAAAGTTTCTCCATTGTCACGGGTCTCATATACGGCCACACCGCTTCCCATGTGCTGGAACATGGCACGATAGCGAGTCTCGCTCTCCTGAAGAGCCTGCTGGCTCTCCAATAGTTCAGTATACTTCTGACGAAGTTCCTCGTCGTAGGCTGATAACTGTCCATATGCGGCGCTCAGTTCTGCATGCTTTGCCCTTAATTCTTTCTCCACACGTCGCTTCTCGGTTACGTCTCTGATCGTTCCCCGGTATCCCAATACAGTTCCATCAGCACCCTTCCACGCAACTGATGTAAGAAGGACGTGAATGATAGAACCGTCTTTTCTCCTCATGTTGAAAGGATATTCCTTGACATACTCTTTCTCGCGCATTTGCGCGATGAACCTGTCTCTACCATCGGGGTCGGCATACAAGTCCCGAATCTGCACATTCTTTAATTCATCTTTGCTCGAATAGCCGAAGAGTTCAACCGCCGCGTCATTCAGATCAATCCATCTTCCTTCTAGTGAACTGATAAACACGCAGTCCCTTGATGTCTCAAAAAATGCCCTGTACCGCTCTTCGCTCTCTCGCAGCGCTTCTTCTGCCCGCTTACGCTCTGTGATATTCGCTGCGGCACCCATAATCCGAACCGGTTTTCCCTTGCGGTCGCGAAGAACATAGATGCGGTGATTAATGTAAATAGGAGTCCCACTGGCGGTGTAAATCCTGTATTCATTTGAGCCGAATTCCCGGTTGCTTTTGAGCAACCTTTCCATACCCGAGACCATCCGCTTGCGATCATCCGGGTGTATAATCTGAATCCACCATTTCCACGGATCATCTATGACTTCGGGAACAGCTAATGTTTTCTGCATTCCCTTATTACACCAGAGTTGATTATTCACTATGTCCCAATCGTGGATTGCATCGTTTGTAGCTATTGACAGCATGGCAAATCGCTCCTGAGCCTTCCGGAGCTCTGACGCCTTCAGTTTGAGCTTATTTTGGGATTCTTCGAGCTTTGAAACCTTCAGACGCAGCGAAATCAATTCGTCAATAAGCTGTTTCTTGGTTCTGGCCTCGTCCTTCATTATGGGATCTCCTTCTTGGTTGCAACGAAACATGAAAATTACGCGTCGAAATAAAACTCTGCCCCGTGGCACGAAGAAAGGAAGTGCCATTGGCGCGGATAGATGTCCCCGTAGAGAATTGTCATTCTCATAGCTCTTTCAACCACTCACCAATCGTTTTCCAAGTTCGAGAGCTTCCTTCATTAACGATTTATTATTTGCGATCTCTCCGGCATCCATAGCGCTTCCGTAAACCATCCCGACAATACATGCCTCAACATATCCATATGCATCCTGAAAAGTTCGGAGAGCATTTACACAGCCGGATTTAAATGGGTCAGAATCTCCATAACTCATGGCTATTGCGATCCGTTTGTCCGCAAATGCTTCCTTGGCATGAGGCAGCAAGGCAAAAGAGCGATCCATCCATAGTTTCGTCTGCGCCGATATAGTAAACCAGTAAACAGGGCTCGCAATTACCCACGCATCCGATTCCAGCAACTTCTTGTAGACAATCTGCATGTCGTCATTGATAGAGCACCCAAGGCTCTTTGGTTTCTGGCATGCGTAGCATGATTTGCACGGCGCGATTTTCATCCCGTGGATATAGAGGGTCTCCACACTTGCGCCAACGGACTTTGCTCCTTTGGCAATCCTTTCCGCCAATATAGCGCTATTGCCTTTCTTCCTGGGGCTGCCCAGTAAAACGAGTACTTTCTTCACAGCGTTCTTGTTGGTCATTTTACACCTCCATTCTAATGTTCCACTTCATAGCATAAAGACGGCACCGCATCTCTATCCCCATTTTTTAAATGAGGCTGTCGGTAGGCTGTTAAGGGGTATTCAGCCCTGGGGCAGCGGGGGCGTCTGCGGCAGGTGCAGCCTGCGCTGACGCCTTCGTGCTCCTGCCGTTTCCCAGTTTCACCATGGCTTCCAGGCGTTCCCTAGTGTCGGGGTGCGAATCGAGCAGACCACCACCCGTAGCTCCTGCCGACTTTAGAAGGAAGCTAAAACTGTAGGCCATGGTCCCCGCCGGATCAAGATCGTTGGCCTTAGACAGGATCTCAACAGCTTTGTTGTCCGCATCGGTTTCCTGAGAACGCGAGTAGGCAGGAAGAGCAAGCATGCCCGTCACTAACACGGCACTCGAAGCAATCAGACCTCCCACCCCGGGGATAAAAGACAAGGCAGTACGGGTCAGCTGTTCTGCGGCGATCGCTGTCTTTCTCTTGTCTGCGTGACCCAAAACCTCATGGCCTATCTCGTGGGCCGATACCCCGCGAATGAGTCTCTCGTCGCCCGTGTTAATCAAGCCCGTGGTAAAGCCGAACTTGCACTCCCCCAGAGACATGGCGTTCAGTTTCTGAGAGTCGATAAAGAAGACCTGGCAATTGCCCGGGGAACGGCCGGCGCTCCGGAGGAGCGGCACAATCTGTTCGGCAACTTTCTTGTGGGCGGGATTCTGCCAATCCGGTTTGATGACTTTTGTCTGGGCTGCTGTCTGAGCCGCACAGCCCACAAGGGACGAGATGCAGAGATATAATACCAACTGGCGACAGGCTGCTAATGTCATCGCTCATTTCTCCTCTTTCTCCTGGCACTTTTGTTGATATGCGAGCCTCATTGGCGCCGCGTCTTTCTCTCTACAAGCAATAAAGCAGAATGGTTATTGTACAGGCATCTTTCTATTTGAAAGCATGTGAAGCCCCCTTACGATGCAGCGGATTACTCCATGTATCCTTTTTCAGGCATCAGGCTATGGTGAGTCAGAATGGCGCCTGTCGCCTGGATGACATCATGGGGAATGCGAATTTTTTCATGGAGCATGGGTTCTTCTATTGTATTTGCCGAAGGCCCGAAGGCAAAAAAATGATCGATAGCCTTATTGGCGTTGGTGAAGGGATTGCCATAAGGCAGCGGTTGCACCAGAGCAAAGACCTCACTTACAACAGTGGTCAGCCTTTCTGATATCTCCCGTGCTTTTCCCTGATCGTTCTTTTCAAGACTTTCGATGAGGGAAGAAAGATTTTGAGAAAAGCAGTTAGCCGTACTGAGAAGAAACCCATCGTAGCTGCCACCTGTGCCTGTGAGCCATTGCGCATAGCTGCCCTCAGCGCCCCTGACGAGAAAGACGCCGCCCTTGTAGACATCGGAAGTTGCAATGCTGTCCTGACCGCTTGAGTCCTTGAAAAAAACCAGGTTGGAATATTTCTGCACGAGCCTTTCAAAGGTTTCAGGCGCCACTTCATTTCCGGTCACCTGGGGAAGTTGATACAGTGCTGTAGGCATGCCCATATCAAGGATAGCGGAAAGACCGGCTTCGATTTCAGGCTGTGTAAACGACTTTCCCCGGGGTGGGCAGACAGTGAAACCGCAAACATGATTGGCTTGCAGGATTTGGCCGGCATCCTTTTTTCCCGTCGGATTTTCTTGAAGCATCTTAATCATGCTTGAGATCGTCCGCTTCATGGTTTCAACATCAGCTTTCAGGACACCGAGGAGGAGGCTGATCTCGTGAGTCCGGGCCTGTTGTATCGCGAAGTCCGCGACTTCTAATGTTTCATCTTCTGTCAGTTCCCAGCCATCACCGGTCGATCCGGGAATGAGAAATCCCTTGACCCACGGGACTACATGGTTGAAATGGACGTGCATCCGGTCAATGTCGATGCCGCCATCAGGCCTGTAGTGTGTGAGGAGAGGGCACCACAATCTGGGGATGCCGGAAAAAAATAGTTCAGTGATTAACACCTGGCGCTTCCCTGCAACATCGTTCATGGAGTATCCTTTCAGAGTCTAAATAATCTTGACAGACATAGGCCATTTATCACAGTTCTCAATCGAGAGGCAATGGGCGATTGGAGGTCGACGGAGCAGATTCTTGTGAACATCCTTGATAATGCCGCCAAGTTTACGCCAAGTGGCCGAAAGATTTCCATTTCTGCGGTTCAAGATGACAGTGGCTTTGTGGTCGTGAAAGTGACCGACACGGGCATGGGTATACAGAAAATGGAAATTCCCAGGCTCGGAGAACGTTTCTACCGGGCGGACAAGACACGTTCCAGAGAGTTGGGAGGCACCGGTTTAGGATTGTCAATAGTAAAACATCTCATGAAAGCCCATAACGGCAGCATTGATATCGAAAGTCAGGTGGGAAAAGGTACCACGGTTTCTCTTTCTTTTCCTATCAATCGGGTGCCGAAAGCATAAAAATCAGAGAAAATTGAAGGGGGAAGGGTCTTTTTTACCAAAAAAATGCTCTTTTCCCTCATTTTTTTAAAAAATATGCTCAGAATGTCTTGACATGAGGGAATTTGTGTTTATGTTAGGAAAAATCGATTAACAGATATAATTGCCTTATAAAATGCCAAAAAATATAAAAAATAAGGAAAGGAGAGACGATATCATGAAGATTAGGCCATTACAGGATCGTGTGATTATCAAGAGGTTAGAGGAAGAGCAGAAAACAAAAGGCGGGATCATAATCCCCGACACGGCCAAAGAGAAGCCAGTAGAGGGCCAGGTTGTAGCCGTCGGCAAGGGAAAAACAACGGAAGACGGTAAACTGGTAAAGCCTGATGTCAAAGCCGGAGACAGGGTCCTATTCAGTAAGTATGCCGGTACGGAAGTCAAGATCGATGGCGTAGAACATGTCATCATGAGAGAAGACGATATATTGGGAATCATTGAAAAGTAATAATATGATCATAAGGAGGATAATTTAGATGGGAGCAAAGATACTTCAATACGATGAAGAAGCGAGAAAATCGATTCTGAGGGGTGTAAATACCCTCGCAGATGCAGTTAAGATAACCCTCGGCCCGCGAGGCAGGAATGTACTTCTTGATAAATCTTTTGGCGCCCCGACTGTTACAAAAGACGGCGTTACCGTGGCCAAGGAGATTGAACTCGAGGATAAGTTCGAAAATATGGGCGCCCAGATGGTGAAGGAAGTTGCCAGCAAGACGAGTGATGTGGCCGGTGACGGCACTACTACGGCTACTATTCTTGCCCAGGCCATTTACAGAGAAGGGGCAAAGAGCGTAGCCGCAGGAAGTAACCCCATGGATATAAAAAGGGGCATTGAGAAAGCCGTCGCAGTCGTTGTAAAGGAACTGGCAAAGTTAAGCAAACCGACTAAAGACCAGAAGGAGATTGCCCAGGTTGGTACAATCTCCGCTAACAACGACGAGGCAATCGGTGCAATTATTGCCGAGGCCATGGGGAAGGTCGGTAAGGAAGGGGTCATCACTGTAGAGGAAGCTAAGGGATTGGAAACCGAACTGGAGATCGTAGAGGGTATGCAGTTTGACAGAGGTTACGTGTCTCCCTATTTCGTGACCAATGCAGAAAAGATGGAGGTACACCTCGATGATTGCCTGATTCTCATAAACGAAAAGAAGATCAGCACCATGAAGGATCTTCTTCCCATTCTGGAGCAGATCGCAAAAATGGGAAGGCCACTCCTGATCATTGCCGAAGATATCGAAGGAGAGGCTCTGGCTACCCTCGTGGTGAACAAGATTCGCGGCACCCTGCAGGTTGCAGCAGTAAAAGCCCCTGGCTTTGGCGACAGAAGGAAAGCCATGCTTGATGATATCGCCATTCTGACCGGTGGGAAGGTGATTTCTGAAGACCTGGGTATGAAACTGGAAAATATAAAATTAGAAGACCTCGGCAGGGCCAAGAAGCTTTCAATAGATAAAGACAATACGACGATTATCGACGGCGCGGGGTCAAGAGCATCCCTTGAAGGAAGGGTG
>Ga0315278_10004643_pt1 | contig 12412 bp, 8 predicted proteins | sample YL17G06_0_MG_FD_203880 | JGI IMG/M metagenome (GOLD analysis project Ga0315278, IMG submission 203880) | Sediment microbial communities from Yellowstone Lake, YNP, Wyoming, USA - YL17G06_0 | ecosystem: Environmental > Aquatic > Freshwater > Lake > Sediment | place: USA: Wyoming | collected...
AAACTGTGCTCACTACTTTCCAAACTGTGCTCACTTGTTTCCAGAGTGTGCTCACCACTTTCCAAAGTGTGCTCACCTGTTCCCAGAGTGTGCTCACCTCTTTCCAAACTGTGCTCACCTGTTCCCAAGGTGTGCTCACCTCTTTCCAAAGTGTGCTCACCTGTTCCCAAACTGTGCTCACCTGTTTCCAAAGTGTGCTCAGTGCGGCAACCAATTTGGTTTAGTTTTCGAATAGTTATATTTATCAATATTCTTTGGCCATACCCGTTTGTCATAATCACCCTCTTTCGTCCTGGTCCGACAAAGGTGATTTTTTGCTCGAGATTCAATGTTATTGAAGCTATAGCTTGATTCATTAATTCACCCATCGAGAATCAAATATAGCATATTCGAAAGTGATTGTAAAGCCCCACACATGCCGAGTTTGATAAAGCGAATCAACCTGGAGGAAATTCGCGATCTGATTCATCAGAAGTTATTAATTATCAACCGATCGCCGGGAGTATCCTGGGAAAAAAGGAAAAGAACGGGACAGACCAATTTTTTCTCACTCTCATTTTTGAGTTAATCCAAAAAGTTGTGTAAGCTTATCTATAATTTTTTTTTGCATCGATGAAGGTAATTCTCCTAACTCCCGCTTTATTAATGAAGTTGTTACGGTCATAAGGCGATGCAACCGAATTGTTGAAGTCACTTTCAAGCCTGTCATGAAAAAATCCCTATCGCTTGAATCAATAACCAAATCCGATTCCAACAAACGGTCAGGCGTACGACTGGTGATGAATGCAAGAATCACATGATTATATTGGTCGATGGGGTCTGAAAGACATAAAGCCGGGCGGACCTTTGTGGTTTGAAGATCATCGAAAGGAAAGGGTATTAGTACAATCTTATTTTTCGTAATAAAAAGGTTTTCCATCGTTCTCTGAGTATATATCTTCTTCGCTGTCTTTGAGAAAATCAAAGGCTGGGTTTCCGGATGCAGCCTGTAGCCATTCGGTTTCACTGAAATCGTCATCCTCAGGGAACAGTATAATAACTCGGACCTTCCTGGGAACACTGATGGGAAGAGTTTCGTCTAATAACAGATGACGGTAAGTATCCACTATTCCCGTGGTTTCAATTGCTCTACTTGCAACATCCATGGTTTTTACCTCTTTGTGACTATAAATTCACGTGCTTAATATAGATAATAATGACTGAAATGTCAAGCAGGAATCGAAGAATATTTTAAAAGGCTGTTTCTTTTTCACGGTCAATGTATAATATCGACATGGAAAAAAAGACATCGAAACAAAGAATTTCTGCCTTCGTTGCCGAAAACGGCGGTTATGTAAGAATGAAGCCTGTTCCAACGGGGCATTTGAGGAACAGGCAATGCCTGTTCCCTACCAATTTACGCCCCGTGCATACCTTTTCGGATAACCTCTAGCTACTGAGGAGGTAAATTTTCCCCCGTCCCCTTTTTCCCCGGTAATGATGATGAACCTGGTTTCAAAATTTTAGGGATTGACACCGATGCCTTTTTATTCTACAATCAGATTGTCAGGAGATATTTGAATGAATTGGAAAAAAAGAATAGTCGTCGATACCGGGATACTTAACGGGAAACCGGTAATAAAAGGGACGCGGTTAGCCGTGGAGTTTATCGTTGAACTTTTAGCCAACGGCTGGACAAATAATGATATCCTTAGAAACTACCCTACGTTAACCCAGGCAGACATCCAGGCCTGTCTGGCTTATTCCGGTCAAATATTACACAAAGAAAGAGTGTATCCCTTGAGCGATAAAAAAAACCTATTTTCCATTTTTTCTTTTCAGATGTTGAAAAAGCCTTTTAAAACTCGTAAATTTAATTTAGGCCGGGAAGTTCATACCGATCGCGATGAATTATACGCGGAAAGAATTTAAGGAAGGATAGGGGGATAAATTATCGGGCAGCAATAATTTCCCTGCTTTTAATTTTAAAAAGGTTGTTTCTTTTTCACGGTCAATGTATAATATTGACATGGAAAAAGAGACATCGAAACAAAGAATTTCTGCCTTCGTTGCCAAAAACGGCGGTTATGTAAGGATGAAGGACATTAAGACCGGGTCCTTTATAACGTCGGAAATAAAACAGCTTGTCGCTGAAGGGATATTCCTCTTTGAACTTGTTAAAGGCTATTTATCCATTCCAGGGCAAGCCCACGATTAAGTGTATGCTGAATATTTTGATTTCTATGGTGAAATAGGCAGGAATAACAAGCGGTGTTTTCGGCGCAGTCCTTACAATTTAAAATCGATTGGGCTTCTTTGATAATTGCATCCATTATAACCTGGGAATTTTCACTGCCTTTTCCCACAAGGCGTGCCACATGCCCCGCGCCACCCGATACGGAATCAATAAATACTAACTGGGCAAAGGGTTTACCTTTTAACGGGATGTACAAGCCATCGATATCGTTACGCTCGATTTCAAGTACACGAGAGATTGCTTCCATGAAAGCATAAAGTACGGACCGCCAGAAGGATTTTATCCGAAAAGGATCTCCCCAGACTAATTTTGGCTGGGTACAATCATTAAAGGTAAACGTGATAACATCCGTATCGAATATGCTTAAAAAATGGCATTTTCGAAAGTAGTCCTTCTCTTCACAGTTCCACCCAAAAGGACTTTTATGCCTGCGATCATTTTCTTTCAATGCCCTACCGCATTTTTTGCACACAATAAAACCCTTTGCTTCATTATTTTCTATTTTCCCCGGGTTCACCCGATACATATTGAACCCGTTCGCGAATTCTATCATTACACGACCTTGATGGGGCAATTTGACCTCTCGGGAGTCTTTTGCTTTAAATGCGTCTATATCCATGAAGAGCTCACTGGAATATCCTATCCTTTCCAATTTAGTATTGGGGCGTATGTTCTCATATCCTTTTTTATTATCTTGCGGTACTGGGACGGAAAATCCCCATTCAGGGTATATGGCTTTATACGGTCTCTGCTCCGTGGTTTTTTCATCTTTATGGCATTCAGAAAAATGTCTTTTCATGGAATCCTTTACCCGGCTTTCGTCACGATTACAGGTAAACCAATTACATCCCGGGCAATGAAAGTAGTATGATATCTTGAACTCTTGCCTGGGGAACTTTCTCAATGCCCCGCTGGTATAAATCCTGGAATTGGCCGCGACTTTCGAGCCGGGGGCATATTCGATGATCGCCCGGTCAAGAGACCGCTTCAAATCTAATGAATTTTTTGCACTTTCATCCGATAGTATTTGCAGTGGAACCACATTTGTGGGAAAAGCATAACTGGGCAAAAATCCACGGCTGCATAAATGGGATATCAGTTGTTCTTCCCTGGTCTGCTGGATTAATGCGCCTAGCCGGTGATAACTTTCCGACTCTCCCTTGCTATTTGCCGGTTTATATTTATCTTTTTCTTGTTCATAATAAGAAATCTCACCGGTATATCTTTTTTCGATATTGGCTTTAAGTCCATAGCTCTCATCATTTATAAAAGGGGTATTGGTAATGAATTTCCCAACATTTTCATTAAAAAAAGGTTCGGTAAGGAAACTTTTCTCATGTAGAAATATTTCTTTTAATTTGTTACGATACGATTCATATTTCCCCGGTAACCAATGATCACATAAAAAATCGCAAGGACTCTTGGCGGTGTTCGGGAATTGCTGATTTAATATGGCATTAAATTTATCGGTGCCTTCGAATAATTGGAAAACTAAGGGATCGCTGATATACCTGGATTTATCGGTTGAAAGCATGTCCTTGTACTCCTTTAAGAAATCCGAAAGAATGATGGCATTGAAGTGACGGGTGAGTATTTTTTCATTCTCAAGAACAATCGCAGGGGGCGTCACTTCTCCTTTAACAAGTATCTCGTATTTATTGAAATAATATTGATCGTGGGGTAAACTGCGGCAGTAAGTGAGTACAAAGGGGGAAATCCCTTCCCGTCGCCCTGCGCGTCCGGCGCGTTGTACATAATTGGAAATTCCGGGCGGAACGTTTTTCATAAATATAGTGCTTAAATCGCCCAGGTCTACCCCCATTTCAAACGTGGTGGAACAACTCAGGAGATTAAGCCTGCCCCGTTTGAATTCTCTCTGGAAATCTTTAGCCGCCGATGTTTTATCCAATTGGGCGGTATGCTCCACTGCCCGCAGCGCCGGTATTTCCGTCTCATTTAAAAAAAAATTCCGGTAGTGATTGTCGGCAGACATCTGAAATGAGTGAGCAGGGGATTCTAATTCACCCAAACAACCGGGGTAATTGCATAGGCCGGAAAGATCTATCCAGGAAAGGCGTCCGCATTTTTTACAGGATTTAAAACGGGGCAATCCACCGGGTATAGATTCGCGAAATACACCATTCCCCTGTTCCGCGGGCATTATTTGCAATTTATTGATATCTAATTGATACCCAATACCTTTTTTATCCGGAACCAACTCATTAGTTATGAATTCATTTGAAATTTTACTTATAACCTCATCGACTTCATCCCATGAAACCTTAGCCGGTTCAATGTCTTTGAAGCGTGCGATACAGGAATGAATCATTGTTTGAAGGCGGGTTGGTTTTTTTTGCCTGGATATAAGGCGTATTACTTTTTCGCCTTTAGCGTCATCGATTTTATTTATAAGAAGTATTTTTTGGGGGTGTGATTTGAAATAGGCATCGGATGAGGAATAGGGATTGATATTTTCTTCCGGACTGGGATAAAAAGTTTCATTTAAACGGATATACCGTAAAATCAATTGGGCAAGAGCCAATACCTGTTTTTTTGAAAAGCCTGCTAAATCGAGAATTTCCGCCAATTGGGAAGAATCGAAATAAATAGCGCCGATTCCGATCCCCTCCAAACCTGAAATCGAAGAGGCGGTGCTATCGATAAGATGAAAAATTGAAAGATATATTCGATGTGATAGAGGAGTATAATTGTTTATGATTTCATTCAAAAAACGTTCGTCAGGTCTGAGCTTCTCCAGGAGTACGGCCAACTTATTTCTATCACGTCCATCTCCTATCTGCGATAGTTTGGCGTAGGCAATGTTTTTCCACTCCGCTATCCTGAGGGATGATTTCCGGTCACGTAAAATATTAATCATCATACGGTTAAAAACCATCTGGTTATGTGTAATCTGCATATAGGGTCCGAAAAACGCAGCTTCCTGCCTGGAATCGGAGAAAATAAGCATCTTTCTTCCATTGGCAATCACCGGTGTCCAATCTCTATTTCTCCTGTTTAGCTTAAATTCCTCCATTATTTCCGCCTCATGCTTTTCCATGGTATTTTGCTCCATCGTCGGGCAAGGCGTGAATAAGCTTGATACCAGCGGTGCAGCCGAACCGTTTGCGGGGAATCTCATGGGGATTACACATTTTGAAAGTTCTCTGCCATAGCCGCAATTTATACAACCTTTTGGAGCATTTGCTTCTCCATCTGTTTCCTGGGTTTCGTCGGTCTCCCCAGAATCGTTCTCGGTCAATTCATCAATGGCATCATTATAAAAGGTTTGAGATGCGTCCAAGTAGAATCTTATTTTTTCGTCCGGTGGGTGGGCGCAAGCGTCGTCGACTGCACCGCACAAACGACATATATTTATGAGATGAGAATTCGGTATGGGGTTTGGATGAAGTATGACCTTGAAGCTTTCCCTATCCTCCGAATCGATGGTTTCAAAGAAAGAATCCGCAATGGGTTTGTATTTAAATCCCGTGTTTTCTTTTACAAATACTCCCATTATATATGGCTCTCCGCATACCCTGCATACCCCCAGTTCGAAAGGGTAAGGATTCCCTTCCATTTCCCAGATATCATGTTGGGAAAGGGCCAGGTGTTTCCATAATCCGGCTGAGCCGTTTGCCGCCAATTCGCAAAATATTCCTTTGGAAGCCGAAACAAACATGTGATACCTTGCCGGGATTAATGACAGCCCGGCATCGTTTTTAGCAAAATCGGCCCAGGCGACCAGGTTAACGATTGCATTTACAGCGTTTTCCCGCCCGGGAAACAATTTTTCGGCCAATGCTTCCACCGGTTTTGGGCCATCGGTGAGTTCGCCTATAATTCCCCTCACATAATTATTTTTCATCAATTTGTTGTAGGTATCCCGTTTTAAATGATGCTCATCAATTTCAATACCCAATTTTTGCTTTACATCTTCCGCCGTTACATCCGGTCCCGGCAGTCCCCAATTTATTATTGCTTCTAAATCGAAGTCATTTTCGGATTCTTTGGGGAGATATCCCGAGAGGTCTTGTTTATGGCCTCTAATGATACAATCTTTTGAAAACCCGGCGCCGAAAAGCCGTTGGGCAAATGTTACTGTTTTATCCAGTATATCGTCTCCTGCTCCCAGTGTTGCGCTTGTCGATATGTATCTTATGTCGCCGGTTTTTCTCCCGGCTCTATGCCGCAAACGTTTCAATAAGTACGCCACTTCCGTACCCACTGCCCCGGAATAAGTATGGACCTCATCAAGTACGACGAAGCTGAAGGAATAACGGTCTCTCTTATCGAGTATCGGGGAATCGCCCGGTCTGACCAACATGTACTCCAACATGGTATAGTTGGTAACCAGGATGTTGGGCGGATTGGCTCTCATCTCCTCACGAGTTATCATGTGATTGGGGCATCGTCTTTTTTCTCCTTCCGCCTCTGCATCTTTTGCGGTTCGGGGCGTTTGCCCGGTATATTTCCCGAATGTAACATTCGTTCCCTGGAGATATTTACTCAATCTGTCGATCTGGTCTTCGACCAGGGCATTCAACGGATAAATCAATACGGCCCTCACGCCTTCGCCCGGATGATCAAGACAGAATTGAAATATAGGAAAAAGAAAGCATTCTGTTTTTCCCGATCCCGTTCCTGATGAGATTACAATGTTATTTTCCCGGCTTTTTATCAGCGCTTCCTGCTGATGAAAAAATAAATTCCTTTCCACCGGGAAATTTACTTCTTTTTCAAATTTTTCAAAATGATTTACCAGGGGTTTCCATTCCGGGTATTGGATGCTTAACTCCTTTAGAGAACAGCCTTTTTCATAAGGGGGCATGATTTCCAGGATAGGTCCTTTAATGAGCCGCTTCATTCCTTTGGTGGAATATAAAAGCTCTTTTAGTTGCTCCCTTAATACCGGGTTTGTTTTGCCGAGTGGGAAACGGGTCATGATATACCTGGAATATGTGTCCTTGATATCGTTGGAAACGGTGATTGGGTTCATGCTGTTCATTTATTATTCCTCTTTAAATAACACATTGAAAGGCACAAAGATTTCTTTTGAAATTTTACCGGGGGAAATTACATTCATTGACTGCAGTTTTTGGGCTAATAAAGGAGAGGGCTTTGCGCAGTAATCATCGCTGTCCAATTGTAAAAAGAAGAACATATTGATAGGGATTTCCGCGAAATGTGTGTCCATGATGATTTTTCTTTTTTGGGGCAGTGTTTTGAGCAGCGGTCCCAAATACGCTTCAATCGGAGCCCGGTTTGCCCCAAGAATTTCAACCTGGAAAATAATTCCAGGATTTTTCAATGCAAAATCTATAACATCGGGGAAAGTGACGGGATTATCACAGCCATACAGATGGCCTTTGGTTTTCCAGAGGGAGCCCGGGGTTAGCCATGATACATCCGCATGCAGAATAAATTTTCCATTTTGATGCCCCAGGGCCTGGAAAAAATCTTCGATTTGACCCATTTCATCCATGTTGCTAACCCGAAAAATAGACCCATTTTTCAGTTGGCTGAGAGTTTGCCAAATTTCGATTATACTATCTTCTGAAAAACTCATACCATCTAAAAGCTTCTCAAATTCAGTATACACACCGATAATATACCTATCACCACTTATTTTTGAGAAACTTAACCCCGGCGGTTCTACTTCCCGGGGTGCATCCTGCTTATCCGGGAATAATGCTTTTTTCCATTTTTCTCCTTTATCGACATACTCGGCAAGCTCTTTGCGTTTAAGAGCATTTAGCTCTTCCAGGGATTCTTTAATCTCTTTCTCCTCTTTGACTTTAATCGAAATCCCTTCCAATTCAAGCTTTTTCTGTTCTAATGCCAGGTCGATTTCGTTGATGCATGTGCTTACTTCATTTTTTTGGGCTTCGATCAATTCTCCTGGCCTTTCATTCTGCAATTCATCCGATTGATTATCAAGCTTTTCAATCTTTTTGCCACTATATTCCAACGCTTCCGGCTCTTTTTCATTTTTATCCAAAATTTTATTTATCGTCTCTTTCAGAGTTTGAATTTCATCATTCTTCTTAAAGACGAGCCTGCGCAGGAGTTTAATCTTTTCACTATCTTCCTGGACGGCTAAATCTTTCCATTTGGCGGTTAGTTCTTCATCGAATCCGATATAACTGAAATAAATGATATATCCCACATGGTTGTTGGGCAAAGCAACCGTGAACTCGTCAAACACATCCTGCTCGATTTTCCTGAGTTCATCGCTTTTTGTCTTGATATCTTTTTTGTCCCAATCCAAATATTCGGGAGAGGTGAAATATGGTTCGAGTACCCTTTGATATTCCGGTTTTTTTTCATACCATTTATGAAAAAAGAAAATGTTCTTTTTGAGATCGCCCTTACAATCATTGAAAACGATATCCATCGCCCTGCTTTTCCATTTCGGGTCGAAATGAAATCCGCCTTTTGTAAATTCATTGTGTAGCGTTTTATTATGCTTAATAATGTCTTCTAATACAGAGAACGGTAATTCCCCCAACATTTTTTTCAATACTTCAAGGACTACCGGATCGCTATAATTCAAGTTCTCTACCATTTAAGCCTCCATCGGTTTATCTTGAAAATAAAACCGGTTTTCATAAAGGAATGTTTTTTTCGCTTGCCTATAAATGGATTCAAAGCCCCGGGCCTTTTCTTCGCTTTTGAAAATAAACGCTTCCCGCCCTGTTTCTTCGTCTCTTATAAAGGGGTTCTTAAATCTTATTAACTCTGCGCAATTGATAGAATCATGGCCGTCTTTTTCAAATGATAACTTTCTTATAAGCCGGGGGGAAGCCTGACCGGCTTGCTCATATATATTCAAACGTTCGCCATTTTCTCCAAAAAAACTGAAGCGAATCCTGGCCAAGATATCCTTTTTTATCACCTTTTGAAAAAGAGAAAATGAAAAGGGCTTTGTATTCGACCATTCCAATTCATCCGCTTTAAATTCATGCACTGATTTGGTTTGAATCCATACCGATAAATAAGGCAGTTTTACATAGAAATCGATGGAATGTTCACCGGTTCCAAGGAAGAACAGGGGGATACAATCCGACGGCTTTTGTGGAAAAGTCCAGGAATACCCGTTTTCTCCCTTTGATAAGAAGGAATTATCGATATCACAATCGATATCGATGCCGGGAAAAACAAATTTGTTTCCTTCAAATTTGACCGTGCAGGCATCGGCCGGCCACAAAAGCGAACCGGGGAGAACCCGCACTTTTAATGATGGATACCATATACAGTTAAATACCTTTATCTCACTATTTTCCGATGCAATATTGGCGTAAATTTTAATTTCCAATTCATACCTGCTTCCCTTGAAAGAATTCATATCCAACGAACTTAGCCATCTCCAACCATCATCCCCCGGGATTATTTTCCCAAATTGATCTTCGATTTGGTTTTCGGCATCCGTAAAACATGCTTTAATAAACGGTTTTGCATCGGCTCCCGATGAGAATTTTAATTCCGGCGGTTTATCACCGCCAAATTGCTCCCCTTTGCCGGGAATTCCAGGAAACCTCGTTTCGGATATCCATTCTCCATAAATACCGTTAGGTTCGAATTTCGAACAAATTCTTGTTTCCCCGTAAGGAGAAGGGAATTCCACTGTGCAGTCCATTCCCGGAGGGACTTCCCATTGTGAGTGAAACCAATTCAGCCAACCCCCGGAAAGATCATCCAGCACCGACCAGCCATGTGTCTCACTTAAATACGGCGATTTATCCCTGGAGATAATCGTTAACAAAGCATCATCTTCATTATAAACGGATATCTCCTTACCCGGTTGGAGCAACTTATTAGTGGAGTCGAAAATAATCGTATCGATCGAATGATCGGTTACTCTATCAAAAGCCTGTAACATAATACCGCCGAAATCGATTTGCCGGCTTAAATCTTCGGGACCGACAGGTACATTAAATTTTGCCAAATTTCTTTTTTTTGCCATGAGGAACGCTTTTTTCCATTCACTGCGAAGGTTTGCTTCCCGAAGACTATAATTAAAATCTTTCATAAAGAGCATGTATTCGATTATGCCTCTTGCCGGGTTAAAAACCAGCCTGTATTTCGGGGATTTTTCTTCTTTCTTACGGAGTATGTCGCTTCCTTTTTTATTGGATTTAAGACAATTTAGCAAATGAGGAGGGAGATTATCAATCAACGGAGAATGGTCTGCATACTGTAAAAAATCTACAAGAATGACGAACCAACGGAACAGCATCTTCTTTTCCGTGGGAGATTCAAAAACCTTCTTAAAATACTTTGAAAAGTGTTCATATTTGAATATATCTTCATTTTCACATAAAGCTTCTATTGTTCTGCCTTGATCCTTATTATTGGAATCGTATTTTTTTCTTGCCATTTCAAGCAATATATCACAATAAGAGGCTGGAACACCCGAATGTAGAACGACATTTGCATAGATATTCCAGGGGCCACCCTCTGCCCTTACTCTTTTGAGTTTTAATTTGTCGATAATTCCAGGAATTTTTTCCCAGCAGGGTTTGACATCTTGTCCGATTTTGCTCTCTATTAAGCGTTTCAAGCCTTTTTCGTCGGTATCTTTATTAAATTCTCGCACATACGTTTCAGTAATCAGCTTCAGATGGCACCACGGGTATTTTTCGATACATTCTTCTTCGAAGAAAACATGTTCTTTTCCCATGGCAACAAGGTCGAGGTAGATTTCTTCCGGTAAAATAACAGAAAAAGCATATTTGAAATGATTTTTTGTTCCAGCTTTTTCGCTAATGAACATTTCCAGGTCAATAAGATTTCTTATACCACTCAATTTCTTTTATCCTTAAAAAAACGATCTACAGTATCATCGTTTCAAGTACAATGAATATCATATTGAAATCATAAAAACAAGGGGGAGAAATTTGACCCCCGTCAATAAAAAATTACCTATTTTTTGCACTTCCTTCGACTAAGGCTTATTTCCAGAACAATTCCTGGAAAAAGTTCTTCGAGTTCAGAATTCCCTGGTTTGGTATCCTGCGAAAATGAGAAAGGGACATGCAGATTTTCATCCGCCCAAACGGTTATTATCAAAAAGGCTTGTCCGGTCTTTTCTTAAATGCAAGGGACAGGGTAAAAAGATGACGGAGCGGAAAGAAAAAAGGTGAAAGCTTGACAAAAAATAAAAAATCCGTATATTTAAAACATGATGAACGCGGATGAAACCAGGGAGCTTTTAAAATGGATCGAGAAATTGCTGAAAAAATAAAAAAATAGGCTGAAACGGTTCGAAATACCATGCCGGTTAAAATGGTTATCTTATACGGTTCCTATGCCCGGGGTACAGAAAGAATGACCAGCGATATCGATGTTGCGGTAGTGGTTGACAAAATCGTAGGCAACTACCTGGAACAAAGCGCCCAATTGTTTCAACTTATCCGTGGAATCGATTCCAGGATTGAACCCGTTCTTTTAAGCGCGAATGAAGATAGAAGCGGTTTTCTCAGCAGTATATTGAAATACGGAAAAATCTATTAGCGACCGGGTTGATTTGGAAGGGTAAAGAGTTAGCTGATTATTTTCCTAAAAACTCTTCCACCAGGTTATAAAGGAATGCATTCTCAACCTCCCGGTTGGGATAAGAGAGAACATAGGTTTCACCCTCATGTTTTTTTATGGTCAAATATCCGGTTTGGAAAGAACCAAAAACGGGACAGGCCAGAATGTCGCGAAGATAAGCGTATAATAAATCCGAAATTCGAAATCGCGACACTTGAAATCCGAAACAATATCAAAATTCAAATTTTCAAAATACCAAACAAAAGCAGCCTGCCGCCGGGAGTCGTTTGTTTTTGTTTTGGTCATTTGAATTTTTGTCATTTGGATTTGTTTCGAATTTCGTGCTTCGTGCTTCGGATTTAGCCTTATCTTAGCGGCATTCGGGACAGGCCAGAATATTCTCCCATGCACCTTTTGGTGAACGAGTGGTGTGGGAAAGAGAGCGCCCTGTAAGGATTAAACGATAAAGAATCGTTCATCGCTTCTTAAGCCGGTACCCTTTTTTCCTGGGATTGCATTCTTTCTTTAAATTGCCTGATTTTCTCTGAGGTAAAACCGGTTATTTCTTCTATAACATCGATACTAAGCCCTTTTTGAAGCATATTCTTAACCACTTCCCATTTACCTTTCTCGATGCCTTTC
>Ga0315278_10004644_pt1 | contig 12411 bp, 11 predicted proteins | sample YL17G06_0_MG_FD_203880 | JGI IMG/M metagenome (GOLD analysis project Ga0315278, IMG submission 203880) | Sediment microbial communities from Yellowstone Lake, YNP, Wyoming, USA - YL17G06_0 | ecosystem: Environmental > Aquatic > Freshwater > Lake > Sediment | place: USA: Wyoming | collected...
CGCGTTAGTGAGAACCTGTTCGACGGTTGCATCGGGTTGGAACGTGTCCTGTTGGGGGACGTAGCCGAGCACGAGGCTGCGGCGGGTTTCGATTTCGCCGTCGTCGGCATGTTCGATGCCGGCGAGGATGCGCAGGAGCGTGGTCTTGCCCGAACCGTTGGGCCCGATGAAGCCGGTGTGTTCGCCTTCTTGAAGGCCGAAGGAAATGCCGGTGAAGAGGGTGCGGACGCCGAAAGTTTTGCTGATCGATCGACAACTTAATAAAAGACTCATCTTGGCGTAGTCTACACGCTGTGAGCGAGAGATGTGATATCGCGATCGTCGGGTTTGGGGCCGCGGGGATGGCGGCGGGGATTTTCGCCGGGCAGAAGGCGAGGGAAACGGGCGGCCGCGCGCGAATCGTGGCCCTCGACGGGGCCAAGTCGATCGGCGCGAAAATCCTCGTTTCGGGCGGCGGGCGCTGCAATGTCACCCACGACCACATCACACCAGCCGACTACAACGGCTCGAAGAGCATCGTGCGGAATGTGCTGGCGGGCTTCGATGAGAAGGCAACGGCCATGTGGTTCGAGTCGCTGGGCGCACCCCTCAAGCCAGAGGAGGGGGGGAAGATGTTCCCCGCCAGCGACAGCGCGCGGACCGTGGTTCAGGCGCTTGTGAGGCGGTGCGCGGAGCTTGACGTGCGGATTCGGCTGGGGCACCGCGTGGAGGAGATTACGCCGCCAGTCCATCCGGCGGCGGAGTTCGTCGTTCGCCATAGACACGGGGAGCTTCTGGCCGCGCGGGTGATCATCGCCACCGGCGGGCGGGCCCTGCCTGGCAGCGGGTCGGATGGGTCTGGCTATGACCTGGTCCGGCGGCTGGGGCACGGCGTCAGCGAGACGTATCCGGCGTTGGTTCCGCTGCTGCTCGATCCGTCGTTCTTCCACAAGGACCTCTCGGGACAGTCCGTCGAAGTGGAGTTGACGACGCTTTCCGACGGGAAGGTGATCGACCGGCGGACCGGCAGCCTGCTGTGGACCCATTTCGGAATCTCCGGGCCAGTGGTCCTCGATGCCAGCCGGCATTGGGTGATCTCTCACGCCACGGCTCGGACGACGCAGATGCGATGCAGCTTCTTGCCAGGACATGCCTTCGAGTCCATGGAATCGCGGCTCATCGCGCTGGCGGCCTCCCGGCCTCATCAGTCCATCGCGCGCGCCCTCGGTGAACCTCTGCCCGAGCGACTGGCGCGGGCCATCGTCAGATTCGTCGGAATCGACCCCCAAACCCCCCTGCCCCACCTTTCGCGACAGCACCGGCGACAGCTTGTCCATGCGCTCACCGCCATGACGCTGCCCGTGGTCGGCGACCGCGGTTGGAACCATGCGGAGGTCACGGCCGGAGGCGTACCGCTTGCTGAGATCGATTACCGCACCATGGAATCGCGGAAAACGCCGGGGCTGTATCTGGTGGGAGAAATTCTGGACTGCGACGGACGCATCGGAGGGTTCAATCTCCAGTGGGCCTGGGCGACGGGCTACTCGGCCGGCCGCAGCAGTGGAAACGCCTGATCCGCCTCGCCAGGCTTCTTGATCACGATGGTGGGTTTCAACAAGAGAAGAACATCCCACACTGGCTTGCCCTCGCCCGCAACTTCATCGCCTGATCGCTTCCGGAAGCCCGTCAGCACGAGGGTCCCTGTGTCAGGAATCGAAACGGTTGTACTTCCCTCGCGGACATCCAGCTTTGGACGCTGCGTGTAGAGGTTCTTGTCGGCCGGGGCATCCTTGAACGGGATCTTCTCCAGGGTCATCAGGTCGGTTAGCGTTGCCTTGGCTTTCATCGTGACCCATTTGCGATCGGCACTGACCGTGGGCTGGACTTCGAGGCGCAGGCCATTGAAACATTTCTCGGTCTGCTTCTGAAAATCGGTCTTGCCATCCGCCGTGGTGACGCCCTGGATGCTGGAGATGTAGGGCACCTCTCGACCGACCGAGACCATCGCTTGCTGGCCGTTCAAGACTGTGACCCGAGGAGAGGACAGGATCTTCGCATTGCGGTCCTTCTTGACCTCATCCAGCAGCTGCTTTGCATCTTGCTCCTCCAGAAACTTGCCGCGTAGGGACCCTGGGGCCAATGCGCCCTTCTCCAGTCCAACGCCGACGTCACCCAGTTGAATCTGGTGTCGGTCCCAGAAATCCTCAGGAATGCTCAGCAAAACCATCTCGACGCCAACCTGAATCCATCGAGTCTCGTGGAGCTTCTCGATAAGGGCGACGATCTGCGTGTGGTTCTCTTCCAGGGCTTTGACTGTCAGTTGGCCATTGGCCTCCTTCGGCGGGCCGGTCACAGCCCATTCTTCTTTGCTTTGTGCCAGATTCAGAAGAATATCTAGGATGTCGACCAGCTGCCGGGCTTTGCCTTTGGCATCGGGTGCGTCGAGCAGGTCGCGAATGTCGTATACGCGCGTTGGCGCGTTTTTCAGTCGCGCGGCCCTGGTGGTGATGGTGATGGTGTTGTCGTTGATGACGTAATCCAGGTCCGGTCCGCCGGCGGCCTCGTCGAGCACAAGCCTGATCGCCTTCGCGAGCGTCACGTCGCGATATCGGCCTGAAATCGAGGTCCGGCGCGTCACGCCGGCAGGCTCCACTTCTCTCCAGTTCACGACGATGTTGATCTTAGCGCTGTCGCCCAGTTGCGTAATGATATCCTCAAATGCAGCATTCGCGAATCTGACCTGATCCAGTTTCCGACTTAGCGCCGCCTCTGCGGGCGATTGTTGTGTGGATGGTGCAGTGGTTGCCCGGGTAACCCGAGCCGAGGGGAGTATGGGAGCTGCGCTGTCTTGCTGGGCGGAACGTCCGGTGAGTGTTGCCAAGCCGACCACCAGCAACAGCGTGATGGCCAGGACCGCGTCACGGGTCATGTTGGGACGGAATTGGGCAATCATTTGAATCCTCCGCTTGAGTTGGCGTCTGGTTTCGACGACTCCGACGGCGCCGATGGCGGGCTCGGGTTGTCCGAGGCGTTCGACGAGGCGGAGAATGGTTTGGCCATAGCTTTGCTCCTGCTGGCGGCCAGTGACGGAGAGCACCATCGCATCGCGAGCCAGTTCGCGATCGGCGCGGCAGCGGGCCAGGGCCAGCCAGATGACGGGGTTGAACCAGTGAAGCAATCGCAGAAGAGCGAGGAACCAGTCGGCGGCGATGTCGCGGCATTTCAGATGGGCCAGCTCGTGCAGGAAAACAAAGCGGAGCTCGGCCTCGCTGAGCGTGTTCGGCAAGTCCGGGGGCAGGAGAAGTCGTGGGCGGCGGAGGCCCATCAGGGCGGGGGTCGCGACGGCGTCGGTAACGACCAATTCGACAGCGCAATCGAGACCCATCTGCTGCTTGCACTGTTTAAGGAGGGTGGCCAGACGCGGGTCGCGGGGCCTGCCGGTGCGTGCGATGCGGCGGCCCATGCGGGCGTGGGCACGAAGCAGGGCGACCCCCAGCAGCAGCACGCCGGCGAGCCAGACCATGCCGACGATGAGCCGCCAGTCCCAGATGATGGGCCGCATCGCGGGCGTCTCGGACGCGTTGAGCGGCATCACAGGGAGAGGCTCGCCCCGGGCCAACGCTGCGACGTCTGTCCGCACGAAATCGACTGCCGCCGGTTGCCGTGACTGGGCACGCGAGAGATTGAAGATGCTGAATCGACTGGCCGGCAAGCCGGGCATGAGCAGGCGAACCACCAATAGTCCCCACAGCGCATACCGCCAGCGTGCCGAGAGTTGCCGGTGGAAGATCCACTGCGCCAGGAGCACGGTGCCCACGACCAACGCGGCCTGCCAACTCGTTTGCAGGAGCGAATCGACCAGCCGCCCGGCGATCTGTGCGATGGCGCGCATGACTATTCCTCCTTGCGGTCGAGAATACGCCGAAGCTCGGCGATTTGCCCGCGGGAGAGCTTCGTGGTCTGGACAAAATGGTTGAGCATGGGGGCAACCGCGCCGCCGAAGACTCGCTCGAGGAACGATCGACTCTCACTTTGAACGCACTGGTCCTGGGCGGCCCTGGGCCGATAGAGATATCGCTTGCCCTGGGACTCGTAGGCGAGTGCGCCCTTCTTGACCAGGCGGTTGAGCATGGTCTTGATTGTGGCGGGGCTCCAGGACTTCCGCACACCGAGATCCTGAACCACATCGTTGGCGGAGAGCGGCCAGCGGCTCCAGAGAACACACATGACGACCCATTCAGCGTCAGAGATGTTCGGGGTCTTGGGCATATCCGCCTTTCGATTACAGATGTAATCTATTACAACTGTAAACAATCGTCAAGAGGAGTCCTCGATCTTGAGCTGTTTTTCACTTGCGGGGTTGCTACTGACCCGGCGACTTCTGCGTCGCTGGCAGATCGCGCACGAGCATCTCAAGACGTTCCCGCGCCAGCAGAAACTCCTCAGGCACGTCCTTCGCCGCCTCGCTGGCACTGACCGCCTTCTGGCCGTACTGGATCTCCACAACCCCTCCGCCGGAAACCCCCTGCGGCGCCGGATACTTCGCGCTAAGCTTCTCCCAACCCTCGAAAACCCGGGCCAGACCCATCATCTGAAACTCGCTCAGCTTGCCCTGCGCGCTGCCCAGCGATCGCCCCGTGTGCTGAATCGTCCCGTCCTCCAGAACCGAAATGCGGTCCTCGCTGCGCCCGCCGTCCGCGAGACGCCGGTACGTGATCGGCTGAAACGCGCCAATCACCGCCGCCCGCCCCTCCTCCACAACAGTCCGGTCCTCCGGCGAGCATGAGACAGCCGCCCCCGCCACGGCCACATACACAACGCAGCATCTCAGATTCCGCATCATCATCGCTCCGGGTTATCCAGGAACGCAAAGATATCTCAAACCAGGCGGGTTGGACAGCCGCGGTCCGTCCGCATGCGCTTCAGCCGACGGCATCGGCGCGCCCGCTCGGCTTGCCGAGCATCGCCCACGCATATCGGCCCAGGACCATCGACAGCACATCCCCGCCACGGGCGTTCACCAGGCGTGACAGCAACAGCACCAGCGCGAAGACGATGCCCACCCCGAAGCCACCGAGGTGGGCCCAGTGGGCCACGCCGTCCCTGGCCTGCAGGAGCGTCGCGCCGACGTCAAAGGCGATGTAGAAGAGCACCACCCAGAAGCCGCGTACCGCGAAAACCTTGAAGTAAAGCTTGAACCCCGCCAGCAGCCCAAAGCGGATCCAACTCACCATGTGTACCTTGTGCGCAGGGAAAAAAACCACGTACATGCCCGCCAGGCCCATGATGGCGCCTGACGCGCCGAGCATCGGCCCCAAGCCGTCGTCGAAATAGAGGTGGGCTGCGCCGGCGGCCACCGCCAGCAACGGGTACACGATCGCCGTCTGGATATTCCCAATGAGCGCGTTCACACGCGAACCGAAAACCAGCAGAAAGAGCAGATTGCCGGCGATGTGCAGGATACCGCCATGTAGGAACGCATGGGTGATGAGCTGGTACCAGCGGAACGGGCAGAAAGCCTTCTCCTCCTCGGGAAGCGCGCGGTACGTGGCCGTCACCAGTTCTCTGTCCTTCAGCTTGCTTTTCCCGCTGATCTCCTTTGCTTTGTCCATGAACTCGTCATCCCCCTCGTACATCGCCAGGATCATCTCGACGCTGGGCTCAGCTCTGGGCCAGAGCATCAGCCCCCGCCCCTGGGTACCGTTGCCCTCCGAGGTGAATGCGGCCACCCAGAAGAGGATGCTGGCGATGAGCGTGACGAGGGCGAGCGACCAGACCACGTAGGGTTTTCTGGTGCCATAGGCCTCGGAGGCGATCGGGTAGAAAGGCCCCAGGGGGATCAGCCAACTGATGACGCGGAGGGTGGTCTCCGCTCGCATCTGCAGATCGTTCTCGTCGATCCCCTGGGCGGTGACGAGGGGTCGGCCGGTTTTGACGTCGATGCCACAAGCGACGCAGATCCTGGCTCCCGGCGTAAGCATGCGCTGGCAACTGGGGCAGACCGGCGCGGGACCCAGACGAGCGGCTGCGGCGCTGGCCACCGCGACTTCGACGGACTGGGCGGCCGGTCTGTCCTCGATCGCCGGCGCCTCGGCCATTGCGTACACATCGTCAACCGGAGGTTCCCCGGGAGGCTCCTCGGCGGATTGGTCGCCAGCGCCCGCGGGACCCGAGTCGGCGCCCCGACGCCGATCGCACAGGTACCTCAACTGGAACTCGCCGATGCAGATCACATCGCCCGGCTCCAGGTGACGCATCTTGATCCGCTGCGTATTCACGATCGTCCCGTTCGTGCTGCCCTGGTCTTCCAGGCTCCAGCCGACGCCGTCAGCTTGCCGGATCAGGCGGCAGTGGTTGCGCGATACCTTCGCCCCAGGCAGTTGTATCGCCCTGTCCTCACGCTTCCCGATGTCAATCGGGCCAGCGCCCCCCAGAAGCAGTTGCTCCCCCGCATGCTCCGGGCCAGACTCGATCACCAGACAATCATCAAAATCGTGCTGGCCCGTGCCGACATAGGGCAGCGCGCCGGCGACGAGCCGCACGATGCCACGGCAGTGGCGGCATCGACCGGCCTTGCCAACCTGCGATTCCGACACGTTGAGGCGAGCACCGCACTGGCAGAAAACAACCATGGACCCATCCCGCCGTTTCGGCGAGTTCCTGCAAGGACTGACACCCCCCTCACCATCGTTCCCGGAGCCGCTCAGGCCTGGCATGGCAGCATACACCGGACAGCCGAACGCTGCCAGCCCGCGCCGCACCGCCACCCCTGTACAACCTGCCCCGCACGCCTATATTCAACAGCCTGAACGATCTCACGAAAGGACCTTATGCTCTCTGTCATCACCGGCAAGGCATTCGTGCTCGGCGACAACGTCGACACCGACCAGATCATCTCCGCACTCCACCTCGCCCATGATCCCGCGGACCTCGAATTCTTCGGCAAACACGCCCTCTCCGGCGTGCCCGAGGCCCAATCCGGGTTGCCCAATGGCCATGTGAAGTTCGCACCCAACCACTACAAGATCATCGTCGCCGGAAAGAACTTCGGCTGCGGCTCCTCGCGCGAGCATGCGCCCATCGCCCTCGCCGGAGCCGGAATCCAGTGCGTCATCGCAGAGTTCCACGCCCGCATCTTCTACCGCAATGCCGTCAACGGCGGATACCTCGTCCCCCTCGAATCCCCCCAAAGGCTCGTCGACAACGTACGCACCGGCGATGAACTCGAAGTCCGCCTGGATCAGCCATGCGTCCTGAACAAAACCACCGGCGCCCGGCACGCCCTCAATACCTTGGGCGATGTGCTGCCGATCATCGAGGCCGGCGGCATCTTCCAGTACGCCAGGACGACCGGAATGCTCAAGTAGCCGGCGCATCGCCGGGGCAGGCTAACCAAGGGGGCAAAGGACAGAAGAATGCTCTGGATCTGGATCGCTTTCGTCGCGTTCGTCTTGCTCATGCTCATGATCGACCTGGGGGTCTTCCACCATCATGCGCATGTCGTCAGCCTCAAGGAAGCGATGGTTTGGAGCCTGGTGTGGGTGATCGTGTCGCTGATGTTCAACGTCTTCGTCTACTTCGCCTATGAGCGCCACTGGCAGGGCCTGGGCCTGAAACCGACCCTCATGCATCCGCACGGGCTTACCGGGAATGCGGCGGCCGCGCTGTTCTTCACCGGCTACCTGCTCGAGAAGTCCCTGAGCATGGACAACATCTTCGTCATCGCCCTCATCTTCGCGTACTTCAAGATACCCGGCATGTACCAGCACAGGGTCCTCTACTGGGGCATTCTCGGAGCGCTGATCATGCGCGGGGCGATGATCGGGGTGGGGACGGCCCTCATCGAACGGTTCAACTGGATCCTCTACCTCTTCGGCGCTTTCCTGATCTTCACCGGCATCAAGATGGTCTACTCCGAGGGCCAGTCGAACCCCGACGCCAACCCTCTGGTCAAACTCGCCCGGCGCTATCTCCGCATCTCCCAGGAGCTGCACGGACAGCACTTCGTCGTCCGGTCCGCCGGCAAGCTCGTCTTCACCCCCCTGGCGATGACGCTCCTGGTTGTCGAGACCACCGATCTGGTTTTCGCGATCGATTCGATCCCGGCGGTCTTTGCGATCACGACCGACCCCTTCCTGGTCTACACGAGCAACGTCTTTGCGATCCTGGGCCTCCGAGCGCTGTACTTCGCCCTCGCGCAGATCCTGAACATGTTCCACTACCTCAAGTACTCCCTGGCGGTGATCCTGGTGCTCGTGGGCATCAAGATGTTGGCGGCACATTACCTCAAGCGCAGCGAGTGGATCGCGGATCACCTGAGCCTGATCACGCTGGTGACGGTGGTATCGCTGCTGGCGGCCGGCGTCGTCGCTTCGCTGCTGCACAAGCCCAAGCCTCAAGCCGCGGCGGATGCTGCGAAAACGGACGCCGGTGACGCCGCAATCGCCGCTCAGAGTCCCGGCGTCAGCAGCCGCCGGTAGCCTGCGACCGGGTTAGGCGCCGCCGTCCCCTGGCCAAAGACGCCCCGTCACGCGAATCCGGGGGCGAAGCAATCATTATGAAAATCACCAAACTCGAAACATTTCACGTCAAGCCCCGCTGGCTGTTTCTGAAAGTCCACACGGACGCCGGCATCGTCGGGCTCGGCGAGCCCGTCGTTGAGGGGCGAGCGCAGACGGTCGAGACCGCGGTCAGGGAGATCGCCCGGTGGCTCATCGGCCAGGACCCCCGACGCATCGAGCATATCTGGCAGTGCATCCATCGCGGAACCTTCTACCGCGGCGGGCCGATCCTCTCCAGCGCCCTCTCTGGCGTCGAGCAGGCCCTCTGGGATATCCTCGGAAAATACCTCCAGGTGCCCGTCCACCAGCTCCTCGGCGGGGCCGTCCGCGATAGGATCCGCATGTACGGCTGGATCCAAACCGAACAGGGCGAGCACTACATCGATTCCGTCAAACGCTCCCTCCTCCAGAAATCCTTCACGGCCTACAAGATCGGACCCATCGGACCAAGCCGCTTCACCGAGACCCCTGCGGAGATCGACCGCATCGTCGCCAAAGTCGCCGCCGTTCGCCAGGCCGCCGGCAACGCTATCGACATCGCCGTCGACTTCCACGGGCGCGCCAGTCCCGCCATGGCCAGACAGCTTGCCCGCCTGCTCGAACCCTATCGACCGATGTTCATCGAAGAGCCGGTGTTGCCAGGCGATACCCTGGCGCTCAAGGAACTCTCCCGCACCACCGTCATCCCCATCGCCACCGGCGAACGACTCACGACCCGATGGCAGTTCCAGGAACTCATCGAAACCGAGGCCGTCGCCATCCTCCAGCCCGATCTGTCCCACGCCGGCGGCATCTTCGAAGTTAGAAAAATCGCCGCCATGGCTGAATCCCGGAACATGGCCATCGCGCCCCATTGCCCCCTCGGACCCATCGCCTTGGCCGCGTCCCTCCAACTCGATGCCTGCACCCCCAATTTCCTCTGCCAGGAGCACGTCACCCTGGGCGACGATTACCTCACAAAACCCTTCCAGGTCGCCGACGGCTACATCGACGTCCCCACCGCGCCAGGCCTCGGAATCGAGCTGGACGACGACAAACTCCGTGCAGGCCTCTTCCAGGGCGACTGGCAAACCCCCATCTGGACCCTCGAAGATGGGTCCTTTGCGGAATGGTGAAGCCTCAGCGCCGCCCGAATTCGCGGCGAATTCCCCACAATAACCTTTGGCACCCCCCAGGTCCTCCGGGTATACTTCCTCAGTAGACGCCTCTGCGGCCCGCCCGCACAGAGGCAACGCGACAGATCCGTGTGACCGTATCGGGCCGCTCCGGCCCGCTTTACGCGAAAAGGACGTCAGACATATGCTAGGACTACGACCTCACCGGCGAGCAGATGCCAGTGCGTTCACGCTGGTCGAACTCCTCGTCGTCATTGGCATCATCGCATTGCTCATATCCATCTTGCTCCCCGCCTTGAACAAGGCCAGGACCGCCGCCGCTGGCGCCGCCTGCGCCAGCAATCTCAGGCAGATCGGGATGGCGATCAACTTCTACGCGACCGACAACAAGGGATTCGCTCCGCGGCCCGCTTCACGGGGAATGGGGTGGAAGTACGACGACTGGGTCTACTGGCGCGACACCGACGATCTGAACAGGAGCCCGATCGCCAAGTACCTCAGCGCGGGGGGCAACAGCAAGTCCAAGATGCCGCCGTCCGAGAAGCTCCAGGCGCTTCTGCGCTGCCCGGCCGACGGCGGTGTCCTCGCGCGCGAGTACAAGTACACCTACACCCTGAACGCATGGTTCGGGTGCGTGCCTCCCACCGCCGCCACCAGCAGCCCCGACTTCACCGGCGACAGGCGATACAAGCTGTCGCAGGTCAAACGATCGTCCGAGAAAATGTTCATGGGTGAAGAGAAAGCGCCCAACGACGGGCGATGGGTCGTCCGCGGCACCGGCGAATCAAGCACGGACGACGACATGGCTTTTGTGCACGGCCAAAAGGGTAATGTCCTCTTCTGCGACTTCCACGTCGATCGCGTCGCGGAAGAGGAGGTCCGCAAATCGGCCCTGCTGCGGAACCCGTACATCGGCGGCTGACGGCCGCCCATCTGAGGATTGTGTCCTCAGCGTCGCCGGCGACGACCCGCCCTTTCCCCAGCGCCGGCAGCGAAACCAGCCAATCTTCGCTCCCGCAGGGTTTGCCTTGTTCTGACATCTCGACCCTGGATCTTGCTGAAAAACACGATCGCCGTTCCTGCCCTGCGCATGCCCGCAGGCCCGCCAGAACCCAATTCCGCGCCGCCTCCCGACCGCCGGCGCACCATCTCCCGCCGCGAGATTGACCGATGGGCCACCACTCAAGACAATCACATCCATGCGCACCCTCCATATCGTCGAAGAGACCCTGCCGGTGGCTTGGGAAAAAGCGGTCGTCGCCTGCTGGGATCACGGCGAGAGCTTCCCAACCCAATACGACAAGCCCAACGACCCCAATAGCCGCGACGTCACGGCCATGATCCATGTCCGAAACCCTTTCCTCGAACCACGCATCCATCGTGCCTTCCCCGGCGGCCTCGAAGACCTCGAAAAATACCGCGCCGAAGTCCTCTACGGCGTCCATGACCATTGGATCAACCCCTCCGCTGGCATGTGGGAGTACACCTATCACGAGCGGCTCTTCGACTATCGCGTGCCCGGCGTCGACCAGGCAGGCCAACCCACCGTCCAGCACATCAACCAGATCGATCGCTGCATCAGGCTCCTCAAAGAGTGCGGCTTCACCCGGCGCGCCCAGGCCGTCACCTGGCAGGCCTGGAATGACCTCGGAATCTCCGACCCCGCTTGCCTCCAGCGACTCTGGTTCCGCGTCCAGGACGGCAAGCTCAACATGGTCATCCACATGCGATCCAACGACGCCTTCAAGGCTGCCTTCATGAACATGTACGCGTTTACAGAACTCCAACACTGCATCGCCCAGCAACTCGACCTCCAGCCCGGCGAGTACGTCCACATCGCCGATTCCTTCCACATCTACGGCAGCTATTTCGCCGAATTCCAAGGCTTCCTCGACAACGTCAGAACCCGCGACTGGGACGCCAAGGTCTACACCACCCAGTTCGCCGCTCCTTTCTTCATCGACGGCTGCGATGCCCTCCTCGCCGAACCCGACATGCCCGAACCCTGCAAGGAAAGAGTCCGCCTGAGAAAGAAACAACTCGCCGAGACCTAGCCGCCAACAAAACCACAGTGGAATACCCGCCGGCCCAGACCCGCAACGCCAGACCTCAAGAGCCACGGAGCATCAATCATGGACACACTCACAGCCATCGCCACGCGACACAGCACTCGTGATTACCTCGACAAGCCCATCCCCAGAGAGATCATCGAGCAAATCATCGACGCCGCCCGCCGCGCCCCCACCGCCCGCAACGAGCAGCCCTGGGAATTCGTCGTCATCACCGATCCCGCCATGCGACAACGCGTCGCGGAACTCACCGACTACGGCAAGTTCATCGCCCGCGCACCCGCCTGCGTCGTCGTCTTCTGCAAAGATACCAAGTACTACCTTGAAGACGGCTGCGCTGCCACCGAAAACATCCTCCTCGCCGCCACCGCCCTCGGCGTCCAGTCCTGCTGGGTCGCCGGCGACAAAAAGGCCTACAGCAACCGCATTGCCGAAATGCTCAAAGTCCCCGCCGGGTACAAGCCCATTTCCATCCTGGCTCTCGGATATGCTAAATCGCCCGGACAACAGAAGCCCCGCCGCGAACTCGCCCAGCTCCTGCACTGGGAACAATTCTAGCCTCAGCCCAGGCGACCGTCATGCAACCCCCCCCCCGCACAGCCCCCCTGCGAACCCTCGCCCATTGCCACGATTCACCCAACGACCAGAACGACGCCGGCCCGTCACCGGGCCCGCGATCCTCTCTCG
>Ga0315278_10004646_pt1 | contig 12408 bp, 12 predicted proteins | sample YL17G06_0_MG_FD_203880 | JGI IMG/M metagenome (GOLD analysis project Ga0315278, IMG submission 203880) | Sediment microbial communities from Yellowstone Lake, YNP, Wyoming, USA - YL17G06_0 | ecosystem: Environmental > Aquatic > Freshwater > Lake > Sediment | place: USA: Wyoming | collected...
CCGTCGCCCTCGCCTCCGTCGCCCTCATGCAGGCCACCCGCAACGGGGGCGACGTCTGGCTGGCGGCCTGGGTGGGGGCGGAAGATGCGGGGGTGCGAGGGGAGGAGGTGGCCGCCGCGACCGACTCTTCCTCTGCCCTCTCCTCTTCCTCTTTGGGCCCCGCCACCCGCTTCTACGTCGCCGGCCTCCTGGTCATTGCCGCGGCCAACAGTGTCTTCGCTCTAGTCCGCGCCTTCTCCTTTGCCTTTGCCGGCTTGCGCGCCGCCAAAGCCCTGCACGACCGCGCCCTCACCGCCCTCCTCGCGTCGCCCCCCGCCTTTTTCGCCGCCACCCCCGCCGGCCGCGTCCTCAACCGCTTCGGAGCCGACGTGGGCGTCGTCGACGACGCGCTCCCTTTTGTGGCAAACGTCGCGCTGGCCAACTTTGCGGGCCTGGCCGGGGCGGCCGCTGTGATGCTCGGGGCTCAGCCGGCGTTGGCGCCAGCCCTGCTCCCGTTGGCGGCCGGCTTCCGCTCTTTACAGATCCCCTACTCGGCCGCCGCGCGGGAACTGCGCCGGCTCGACGCCGTGGCCCGCTCACCCGTCGTCGCGGGCGTTGCCGACGCGCGGGCCGGCGGGCCGGTCCTGCGGTCGCTCGCGGGGGCGCCGGCGCGGGCGGTGCGCGCGCACGCGCGCTCGCTCGCGGCTGCGCAGCGGGCGACCGTCGCGGCCGCCGCCTGCTCCCAGTGGCTCGCCCTGCGCCTCCAACTGATGGCGGCCGCCGTCGTCGGCGCGGCCGCCGCCGCCGCGGTCGCCGCGCGCGCGGGCTGGCTCGGCGGCTGGGCCGCCGCAGGGGCGCGGGCGGGGGCGGTCGGGCTTTGTCTCGCGTACGCCCTCCCTCTGACCGGCATGCTCGCCGGCGCGCTGACGGCAGGCGCGGAAACGGAGCAAGAGCTGGTGAGTGTCGAGCGCGTCGCTGAATACTGCGCCCTGCCCCGCCAACCCCCCCGCCTCCCGCCCCACGGCTGGACCAGGATTGGGGAAATGCCGCCGCCGCCGCCCGCCAACTGGCCGACGGCGGGCTCTGTCACCTTTGATTCGGTCTGGTTGCGCCACCGCCCCGGCGGCGTCGCCGCGCTCGCGGGCGCCACGCTCCACGTGCGCGCGGGGTCGTCCGTCGGCATCGCCGGCCGCACCGGCGCCGGAAAGTCCTCCCTCATCGCCGCCCTGCTGCGCCTGGCCGAGACCGAGGCGGGCGTTGTGTCGGTCGACGGCGTCGACGTGCGCGCGGTGCCGTTGAGGCGGCTCAGGGCCGCGGTCGCGCTCGTGCCGCAGGCGCCTTTTGTGTTTGATTCCAGCGTGCGCGACAATTTGGACCCGCTGGGGGCGCACAGCGATGCGAGCATGGCGGCAAGCCTGAAAGCGGTGGGGCTCTGGGACGTGCTCGCGGGCGTCGCGCTCGCGCGGCGCAAACCGCGCGAAGGAGGCGAGGGCGCCGCCGACGTCTCGGCCATCTCCACCCTTCCCGTCCTCATGTCGGTGCGGCGGCCGCGGCCGCCGGCGCCCGGGGGCGGGCCGCCGCCGCCGAGTCCGAGCCCGAGCCCGCCGACGCCGGGGTGGCGTCCGCTTTCGGCGGGAGGGTTTTTGCTGGCGGATCGATTGCCGTCGGCGGGGATGAGGACAGTGTGGACTCCCACGGCGTCGGCGCCGGTGGGCGGGCGCGGGCGGGGCGTTGGCGGGGCGGGGCGCGGGCGCGGCTTGCCGCTCTCGCTGCCGCCGCCGTCGCCGCGCCCGTCGTCGCAGGCCCGGTCGGCGGGCGGCCTGGCGGCTGCGTTGGCGCAGGCTAAGTCGAGGGAACCATCGATTCCTGAAGGCGGCGGCGCGAGCGACGTCGACGACGAGGTGGCGCCGACGACGACGCCGCGTGGCGCCCGCGAGCGCCCTCCTCCTGCCTCGCCCGCCCCCCCCAAAATCGATATCGTGACCGCGGCCGACGCCGCCGCCGACACCGGCCTCTCGTCCGCTCTGCTCTCGCTGCGCCTCGGCGGCGGCGCGGCCGGCGTCGGCCTCTCTGCCGGCCAAGCTCAGCAGCTCTGCCTCGCCCGCGCCCTGCTGCGCGCCGCACCCATCGTGTGCCTGGACGAAGCGACCGCGGTCGCCGACCCCGCGTCGGCGGCTGCGCTGCAGGCCGCCGTGCGCGGCGCGCTCGCGGGGCGGACGGTGATTCAAGTGGCGCACTCGCTCGACGTCGTGCTGGGGTGTGACGTGGCGGCCGTCATGGAGGGAGGGGTGGTGCGCGAGGCGGGGCCGCCGGGGGAGTTGTTGGCGGATCCGGAGACTGTTTTGAGCGGGCTGGTTGACGCGGAGAGGGAGGGGGCGCTGAAGGGACCGGCGTGAGGGAAGATGGTGGCGGTCGTCCGTTTTGCTTTGGGCTTGCAAGAGGCGGAGGGAGGTCGAAGCGGCGAGCGGCGTCGCGCGCGCGGTGCTCCCTCCTGCCCACTCCCCGCGCTCAGCGCCCTCCCACCCCGCGCCCGGGCGCGCGCGACACCCCGGCCGCCCACCCGCCCATCGGCCGCCCCCCTCCGACGGGCCAATGGCGCCCATCGCCGCCCATCATCCGTTCGCCCGCCTCGTCGCCGCCCCCCCGCGCTCCCTCCCCCGCGCCGACGCGTCCGGCGTGCGCCCGCTGCGCCTGCTGGCGGACGCGCTGGCCGACGCGGGGCTGGCGCCGCGGGCCCAGGCGGGCGACGACGTCGCCGCGCTCGGCGCGCTGTTCGACGGCGCGCTGGCCGCTGGGCTGGGGTGCGTCGTCCTGGACTATGTCGTCGAAGTGTGCGGCGACCCGCTGATGACGTCCAGGTGGGGAGATCGAGGGTGGAGGAGAGGGTGGAGGGTTTAGGGAGCCTGCGCCCATCACCCCTCTTCCTCCTCCTCAGCGACCCTGTGGAAGCCTACCTGGCCGACGGCGCGTGCGTGGTGGCCTGGTGCCGGGCCGCGCTGGACGCGGTGCGGGCGGCGCTCGAGGACGCGGCGGCGGCGGCGCCCGCTGCTGCCGCGCCCGGCCTCGCGGCCGCCGCCGCCAAGCTCGCCGGCCTGGTCCCCATCGCGGCCGCGCTGGGCGCCGGCGGCGATGCGGTCGACGCATCGGGCGACGGGTCGCCGTCGGCTTCCGCTCTGCACGCCGACGCGCTGCGCCTGGCGACGCTCGCGTCGGTCCTCGACTGGGCCGCTGCCGACCCCGCGACCGACGGCAACCGGTACACGTCCGACGCCGAGTGGCGGGCCGCAGTGGCCAGGTGGCGGGCGGCGGCGGGGCGGCAGGCGAGCGGGCGGCCCCTCTTCTGCGACGCGGCGGCGACCGCCGCGCGCGTCGGCGGCGGCGCGGCCTTCTACCCGCCGCCGGGGCCGCCCCGCGCTGCGGCGCCATGCATCTTTTTGGCGCCGGTCGAGGGTGGCGACGGCGGCAGCGACGCAGCGGCAACCTCTGCCGCCACCCGCCTCGACCTTTTCGCCTACCTCCTCGCCGACGCCGGCGCCCCGCCCTCCACTCTCGCCTCCCTGGGCGCCCGCTTTGGCGCGCCCGCGGCCCGCGTCGCGCGGTGGCGCCTGCAGGCGCTGCTGGACGAGGCCAGGGCGGGGGGGCCAGCGGGGGACGCGGCGTTGGACGAGGCGGCTGGCGCGGCGCCGACCGCGGCGGCGCCCGACGCGGCCTGGGAGCTGGGGGCCGCGTTTGTCGAGCTGGGAAGGCCGGACGCCGCGCTCGTGCTGCTACGGGCGCGCGGCGCCGCGGCCGACGGCGCACCCCCCCCGCTCGCCGAGGCGCGCGCCGCGCTCGCGGCCCGCCTCGAGTGCGGCCTCTTTTCCGAGGCCTACATTGAAGCACGCCGCCATTGCGACGCCTTGGACGGCGCGGCAAAGGAGGACGCCGTCGCCGACCTCACGACGCGCCTCGCCGAGTGGGGCGCGCGCGCGGGCGGCCTGCCTGCGCTCTCTGTCTTTCCGCTCACGCCCGCCGAAGAGAAAGCGCTGCTCGCCTGGCTCGTCTCTCCCGCGGGCGCCGCCGCCGACGGCCCCCTGCACGCCGTGCTCTACCACCTGATGCGCGGCCGCGCCGCCGACGCGCTCCTGACCGCGGCGGCGACCGGTGCGCCGTCGCCCGACACGGGGGCGGGGAGGGCGGCGCTGGATCTATTGCGTCGGGCCGCGGCCGACTTGCCGCCCGCGCTGCGGGCCGCGGCGGTCGTCGCGGGCGGCGCCCCGCCTGTGCGGCTCGCGCGCGCGGGCGCGCCGCTGCCGCCGCGCTCGGTGCCGTTGGTCGAGGGCGGTGGAGAAGGCGGTGAGAGACTGCTGCTGGTCAAAGGAGCCAATGGCCGTGTGCCGCTGCTGGCGCCGCTGTCGGAGCCGCTCGACGAGGGGAGGAGCAAGGTGGGGGTTGTCGGGGCGGCGGGCGCGGCGACTGCGCCCACCGCCGCCGCCCCTCTCCCTCTTCCTGCCTTTGCCCGCGGCTCTGGCGAGAGCGCTGGCTTCCTCACGCCCGCGCCGGGCGCGGCCCGGGCGACGCGCAGCAAGCGCGCGCGGCTGCAGGCGACGCCGCGCTGGGGGTAGAAAGGGGAGAAGTGGGAGCAGGGTGTATCGTCGAGCCCGGCCAACGCCTTGCCCGCACTAATCTCTCTCTCTCTCCATGCTGCGGTTGCGGGCGGCGCCGTGAGCAAGGAAGAGAGCGTCGACGAGCCGGCCAGCGCCGCCACGCACACCTCTCCCTCTCTCCACCATGCTTCGCCGCGGCTCGCCCTTCGCCCTGCGCGCTCTGCGTGCCCTGGCCACCCGCAGCGCGGCTGAGACCGTGGACGCGTCCGCCGCCCGCGTCGCGATGGCGCCCGCCGCCCGCGCCGTGGCCGCGCCCTGGGCGGCCCGCTCCTTTGCGTCCTCCACCTCAGACTGGGACGACGAGGACGACATGGTCATCTACCCCGACCCCGCCGCCGTCGTGGGGTCGCCCGCGCCCCGGTTCAAGGCGCCCGCCGCGCTCGGCGGCGAGGTCGTCGACGTGAGCCTGGACCAGTGGCTGGAGGAGGGCAAGTACGTGTGCCTGTTTTTCTATCCCAAGGTCAAGGGAGGAGGAGGAGGACAGGGGTTGGCGGGACGTGGGGTGGGTACCGACGACCACGCTCACCCTAGCCCGCCGCCCTTGAATCACCTTGCCAACCTCCAACATCCCCTTCCATCAGGATTTCACGTTTGTGTGCCCCACGGAGATCATCGCGTTCAACGATCGCGCGTCGGAATTCGCCGCGCTCAACTGCCAGCTCGTCGCCGCGTCCACCGACACGCCCGAGTCCCACCTGGCCTGGACCCGCGTCCCCCGGTCCCAGGGAGGGCTGGGGCGCATGGAGATTCCGCTGGTGGCTGATGTGACGAAATCGATCGCCGCGCGGTACGGGTGCCTGCTCGAGGACCTCGGCATCGCGGCCCGCGGGCTCTACATTATTTCGCCCGATGGTGGGAGAGGACGCGAGGGAGGACGTGAGGGAGTGAGAGACAAGAGAGCGTGGTCCCTCATCCCCCTCCTCCCCCCTTCCCACAGGCATCCTGCACCACGTCACCGTCAACGCGCTCCCCATCGGCCGCTCCGTGGACGAAGCCCTGCGCACGCTGCAAGCGGTGCAGTATGTTGCCGAGCACGGGGAGGTGTGCCCCGCGGGGTGGACGCCGGGCGACCCGTCGATGAAGGCCGACAGCGAGGGTTCGAAAGAGTATTTTTCGCAGGTCGCGGATTCGGCCGAGGCGCCGTTTGCGACGACCTTAAAGGCGGTCACGACGCGGGGCGAGCTGGACGCGCTCATCGCCGCGGGTACCCCTCTGGTCGTCGACGTCGTTGCGCCCTGGTGCGGCAAGTGCCGCATGCTGGCGCCGCACGTGGAGCAGCTCCAGAAAGAGCATGTTGGCGTCACTTTTGTCAAAATCGACCAGGTCGCGAGCAAGGAGCTGGCCGACGGGCTCGGCGTGACCGCGTTGCCCACGTTCAAGCTCTACACCGGCGGGCGCGAGGCGGGCACGGTGGTGGGGTACAAAAAGAAGGCGCTGTCGGACGCGGTGGCCAAGCTAGTGGCGGAGTAGGGGAGGGAGGGGGAGGGAGAATGGAGAATGGAGGAGGGGGAGGGAGAATGGAGGGGCGGGGCGCGAGGTGTGGCGCGCGCACACATAGGCGGCTGCGCAGCCTCTCTCTCTCCTCTTGCCGCTCTCTCAACCATCCTAACAGTGCCTAGAAACGTTCACGCTTGGCGGCTGCAGAGGGCGGCGCCACGCCCGCGGCGGCCGACACCGACCCACCCCCTCTTTTCACTGAATCGCCTTGACCGCCTTCACGGCCGCGTCGTCCAAGTCGTCCGCCGAGATGATGTCCACGTCCGATCCCGCCAGAATCCTCTTGCCCTCGTCCACGTTGGTCCCCTCCAACCGCACAATCAGCGGCATGCGCACGCCGACCTGTTTCGCCGCGTTGACGATGCCGGCGGCGATAACGTCGCACTTCATGATGCCGCCAAAGATGTTGACGAGCAAGGCCTTGACGCGGGGGTCGGCGGTCAGGATTTTAAAGGCTTCCACGACCTGGAGAAGGGAGGAGAGGCGAGGGCGGGTTGTGCTCGCCTCGCGCGCCCGCCCCGCCCCCACCCCACCCTAACCCTAACCCTAACCCACCCCCTCCACACACCTGCGCCTCGCTCGCGTTCCCCCCCACGTCCAGGAAGTTGGCCGGCGCCCCCCCGTGCAGCTTGATGATGTCCATGGTGGCCATGGCCAGGCCGGCACCATTCACCATGCACCCGATGGAGCCGTCGAGGCCGATGTAATTGAGGTCAAACTTGGCGGCGGCGACCTCGCGCGGGTCTTCCTGGGACGCGTCCCGCATGGCAAAGATATCTTTTTGGCGGAACGAGGCGGCATCGTCAAAGCCGAGCTTGGCGTCGGCGGCGACCAGTTCCCCCGCACGCGTCTCGGCGAGCGGGTTGACCTCCACCATCGTGCAGTCGCACTCGGCAAAGGTGCGGTACAAGGCTTTGACCTGGGCCGCGGCGGCGGCTCTGTCACCGGTGACGCCGAGGGCCGACACGATTTCCGCCGCTTGCGTGTCCGTCAAGCCGACGCGCGGGTCGACCGGCGTCTTGTGGATTTTGTCGGGGTGCGAGTGGGCCAGGTCCTCGATGGACGTGCCGCCTGACGAGAGTGGACGAGAGAGGGAGAGGGCAGGTTGGAGCGAGCGACGGGGAGAGAGCGCCACCCTCTCGCCCCTCTCCCGGGGCGCGCCCACGCCCGCCGCCGCGGCAGACGCCGACCTGGCGTCCCTGCAGCAGGGCTGAGGCGGGCGCGACCGGGGACGCCGACTCTCTCTCCTCTCTTCCCCCACCTTCCGAGCACGCCACCACGACCGGCCCCGCCGCCTTGCGGTCCAGCAGGATGGCCAGGTACATCTCGCGCACCAGGTCGAGCTTGCGCGCGACGAGCAACGCGTTGACCGGTTTGCCCGCGGCGCCCGTCTGTTTGGTGACGAGCGTGCCGCCCAGCATCTTGGCGGCCAAGGCGGGGGCGTCTTTCGCTTTCACGATGTGCACGCCGCCTTGGAGCCCGTTAGTAAACTTGCCCAGCCCGCGGCCGCCCGCGAGGACTTGGGACTTGACGACGACGTCGGCGTCCGGGTTGTTATCCGTCATCTTGGCCGCCGCCGCCGCCACCTCGTCCACCGAAAACACGGGCACGCCGGGTGGCACGTTGACGCCGCGCTCGGCCATGACTTGGGCGCCCTGGGAGGGGTGAGGGGGAGAGGGGATGGGCGCGCGCGCGCGAGCGCGGCCGTCAAGGGCCGCCGCGGGCCGCTGCCGCCGCCGCCCGACAGCGACATCGATCGCAGCCCGCCCAGCCGCCGCGCCCCTCTCCGCCCGTGCCTGATACTCGTGGATGTTGAGGAACCGCTTCTGGGCCGCCGCCGCGCGGGCGGCGGCGGCGGCGGCCAGGGGGCGGGACGCCCGGTCGGCCAGCAGGCGCAGCAGCATGGTGGGCGGCTGGGGGAGAGTGGCGGCTGCTGCGCGCATGCCCGGCGCCGCGCGCGCGGCCATTGTCACTCACCCCGCGGCGGCGAGCCGGCCGGCCGGCCGCCATGGCGAGCTCGCCACCGCCGCCGCCGCCACCCGCGCAGCAGGCGTCGCCTCCTTTATCAGCGACCGACGTCGCGGCGGTCGTGCTCCGGTACCTGGCGGACAACGGATTCCACCGCAGCGCGACCGCTTTCAGGCGGTGAGGGTTGAAAAAGAGGCGGATGGGTGGGACGGTGGTGGGGAGGGCGGCAGGTTTTGAGTCCTTCCTCTCTCCTTCCAGCGACGCGCGCACCCTCCTCGCCCCTCTCGGCCACGGCCCCCCTCCCGTCCGCGCCCTGTCGACCTTGCTTACCGAGTACGTCGCCCTGCGCGGCGCGGCGCGCGGGCGCGCAGCGCTGGCCGCGGCGCACCCGGTGCTCGGGCAAGTGCTCAGTGCCCTGGACCGGGCGGCCGGGGTCGAAGGCGAGGAAGCAACGGTTGTGGGTGTGGTCGAGAGCCGGCAGCAGGCGGCCGTCGAGCCGTGGCGGCCGCCCGCGCCCGCGCGCGCGCACCCCGCCGCGAGCCACGCCTCGCCCTCGCCCGCGCCGTCCACCTCCTGGCAGCATGCGACCGCCACCCACGACGCCACGGCCGCTCTGCGGTCGCCGCGCCGGCTGCTGCGCAAGCGGCAAGCCCCCGCGCGCCGGCCCGCCCCCCCACCCCCCCCTCCTTCGCACGACTGCGCCCTGGACGACCTCCTGGACATGCCGCTCAACATGGATGGCCTCATGTCGTTCCTGGCTGACGACGCGGCGGCCGAGCGGCTGGCGGCGAGCCTGGCGCCGCGATTGGCGGCGGCCGGGGTCGAGGGAGGAGGCGGGAGTGGGGGGGGCGCCGACCGCGCGCACCACCACCGGTCGTCTTGGGCGGCCGCGCTGGCGGCGGATCCCGAGGTGGCGACGCTGCTGGTGCCGCTGGTGGGGGGAGGGCACGCGGGGTCGTCGGCACGGCCGCCCCTGCCACCACCACCACCCCACCGCCCCGCCTCCATGCCCCCCCCTCCCCCGAGACCGCCGGCGGGGGTGGACGAGGCGTCGCTCGAGGCGTTTTTGGGGGGGTTGAGGTACGACTGAGTTGGGGGAGAGAGAGAGATGAGTGGGCGATGAGAGAGCGTGTCCCGCACTGTGTGGATGGTTTTAGGTGCACTGCCTGCGTTGGAGCTGTGGCGCGGGCGGGCAGCGGCGAGCAGCGGCGAGCAGCGGCGAGCAGCGGCGAGCAGCGGCGAGCAGCGGCGAGCAGCGCGCTCGCCGAGGAGCGCGCGCCGCCTGCGCCCACCACCGCTCACGCTCTCTCCCCTGCCGCCTACTCGGCGGTGTGTGTGAAAGAGAGATAAGCGGGCAAAGCAGCAGATCGTCGGACTGCGTTGAGCAGGAGGGCGAGCAGCGCGTCGACCAGTGCGCGTCGGCCACGCCCACAACTCTCGCTCCCGCCTCTGCCGCCTCGTCGGTCTGCCGACATGAGCGCCCGTGTCCAATTGAGTCGCGTCGCCACGGTGCGCGAGGGGCTGTGGCGGGCGGGCGGCGCTCGGCGCGGACGGCGCCCGCGCATGGCGGCCCCGCCTTGCGCCGCCAGCACCGGCGCGCGAGAATAAGATGGCTCGTCGCCCCATTCTTGGGGCAATGCGCGTCGACCGTGCTCCCGATCCCGTCCACAGGCGCGCCTGCTCGCGGCGCCCGCGCCGCGGCTCCGTGCGCGGACCCCCTGGTGAGAGGCGTGGTTGGATGGATCCTTGGGCGGCGTGTCGAGAGCGGCGGCCGCCGCGGGCGCCAACCGCCCCTCTTCTTCTTCACAGCCGCGTCTCCGCCGCCGCCTCCCCCTCAGCGCCCGCTCTGCCCTTTCGCATTGGCCACGGCTACGACCTGCATCGCCTTGAAGAAGGTGAAAAGAAGGAGAGTGAGGTGGAGAGAGAGATAGGCGAAGGTCGCTGCACCAGGCCGCAGCGACCTTCGCTCACCTCCCTTGGTCACCCCAGGCCCTTACAAGCTCATCCTGGGCGGCGTCGACATCCCGCACGACAAAGGGTGCATCGCGCACAGCGACGGCGACGCACTGCTGCACACAGTGACCGACGCAGTGCTGGGGGCGTTGAGCCTGCCCGACATTGGGCAACTGTTTTCGGACAAGGACCCGCGCTGGAAGGGGGCGACGAGCGACATATTTTTGAGAGAGGCGGTGAGGCTGATGCGGGAGCGGGGTTTTGCGATCGGCAACCTGGACTGCACGCTCATCATCGAGCGCCCCAAGATCGCCCCGCACAAGGACGCCATCCGAGCCAACCTGTGCGCGTTGCTGGGGGCGCACCCGGACGCGGTGAATGTCAAGGCCAAGACGCATGAGAAGGTTGACGCCGTCGGCGAGGGGCGCGCGGTCGAGTGCCACGCGGTCGTGCTGCTGGTCAAGGAGGGATGACTGAGTGCGAGAGAGTGAGATGGAGGGCAGTGTGTGGTCGAGAGAGGGGTTGGAGAGAGAGGAGGAGCGGCGGCGGGCGGTGTGATCGACAGCGTGAACGGGAGGGAGAGAAAAGGTGCGAGGGAGCGACTTCTGACGCACCGCTCGGCGGCGCGTCCGCCGTGGTGGTCAACAGCGTCGAGTGAGAGAGACAAGGAGAGGGGTGGAGGGCGGTGCGATCAAGAGAGGTGGTCGTCGGCAGCGCGGTCGTTGTCCTTATTGCAGCCGCGGCAGCGAAGGCGTCCGAGAGCAGCCTGCCACCGCACACGCTCGCCGGGGTGTCCGTGTGTGTTTTTCTTTGAAGGGGGGGAACGCAAATAAAAAAACTTGGGCGGCGCGCCTCTCCACCAGGGCGGCGCGCCTCTCCACCACGTTATCCTCACGCGCTCGCCCCGCACCCGGTCGACCCAACGCACGAGTTGAGGATGGGGCCGCCCAGGGCGGTGGTGGCGCACTTGGAGGCTTGGAGGAGGTTGACGATGCCGGAGACCGAGAGCGACGCGTCCGCGCCGGCGGGCAGCACGCGCAGGCTCGTCAACAGGTCAGGCACGTCGGGCGAGCAGGCGCATCCGGAGGTGACAAAGACGCGGGCGTCGCTGAGGAGAGAGGAAGGAACGGAGAGGTGTGGGCGTGGGGTTGGCGCGCTCACCCCCGTCCCCTCTCTCTCTCTCTCTCTCCCTTTTACCGGCAGCACGCGTCGGGAATCGTGGTCCCCTTGAGCATCCCGTCCAGCCCCGCGGTGAGCGCAGAGCACTCTTTGGCGTCGCCATAGGCGGCCGCGCCGCCCACCGACTGGAAAAACATGCCGCCCAGGGCGGAGCACGAGCCACGGGCAAGCTTGACGGCTTCATTGCCGCAGTCGACTAGGGAGCAAGGAGAGGTGGGAGTGTCCGCGTTGGGTCTGCGCGGCAGTTGGCGGGACCGTGGCCGACTTTGGCCCTTCTGACCGCCCCCTCGATGCCAACAAGAGTTGAGACAGAGTTAAGTGGGGCGGGCCGGCGCTCGGACGCGGGCCGGGCGCGGCTGCGGGCGCCCGCCGCCAGCATCGCGGTTGCGAGCGGCTACCCGCCGCCGCCGCGGTCGCCGATGGCCGAGCCAATCCTCTCCGACACGAGTGTCTAAAGCGTGGCGCGCATCGGTCACGGTGGCGGAGCGCGCAGCGGCACCGGGGCCCGGCTGACGCGCCGGCGCGGCGCGGCGGCGCGCATTGCCTCCCTCCTCCCTCTCTCTCACCGGCAGCCGACGCGGGGGCCGCGACCGCGAGCACGATGACGCAGATGGCGGCGGCGGCGGCGCGCATGATGGAGGGTGGCGGGGAGGGAGTGGGCGCGTGGCGTTGGCGGCGATGCTGGCGGCGACAGGAGAGAGGCCCTCGACCTCGGAAGCAAATATTGTTGCACGCATGTTGAGAGCAGCGGCACAAAAACCTGTTCACATCCTTGCGGCCTAGGATTAGGGCTAGGAGGGGTGGAGGGTACGGCGACCCAGCAAAAGTCAGAGCGTGTTTGCGATCGCACATTTAATGTCAACTCCCCAACAATCTCTTTGTCCTCTCGTATTTGACATCCGGCGACCCCCCCCTCCCCCCAAAGGGCGCGGAATCGGAGTGATGGAGTCAAATGGACGCCAGATCGCGAGGCCCCGCGCCCTGCTCGCTGGCCAGTGCTCGCGCGGTGGGTCTTAGGGTAGGTTTAGGTTTAGGTTTTAGGTTTAGCTCAGGCTCAGTTTTAGGGTTAGGGTTAGGGTTAGGGTTAGGGTTAGGGTTAGGGTTAGGGTTAGGGTTAGGGTTAGGGTTAGGGTTAGGGTTAGGGTTAGGGTTAGGGTTAGGGTTAGGGTTAGGGTTAGGGTTAGGG
>Ga0315278_10004648_pt1 | contig 12406 bp, 11 predicted proteins | sample YL17G06_0_MG_FD_203880 | JGI IMG/M metagenome (GOLD analysis project Ga0315278, IMG submission 203880) | Sediment microbial communities from Yellowstone Lake, YNP, Wyoming, USA - YL17G06_0 | ecosystem: Environmental > Aquatic > Freshwater > Lake > Sediment | place: USA: Wyoming | collected...
CTTGACCCCGATACGGCCCCTGCGGATTCGCTGGAACTGCTGCCAGGCATCGGCAAAGTCCTCGCCGATCGAATTGTCGATTACCGCCAGCATCATCGTTTCGAGCGGCCGGTCGACCTGAGCGAGGTAAAGGGTATAGGTCCGAAACTCCTCGAACAATTGCGGCCGTATATTCGAATCAATCAACCATGAGCGACCGACGCACCGGCATTGATCATCGAGGGGGCGGACTGTTCGCGGTTTCACTCAGGAATGACGCCGGGCGTGTGGTTGTGGATCGTTTCGAAGCCAACCTCGGCTCTCTCGATGAGCGGCGCGATCTGGTGCAGGATGGCACAGTCGGAATTGCTGTACCCGGCCAATTGGTTATGGTTAAAAGGGTGCAGATCGAAGGTTCCTTCGCAGGTTCACTAACGGACAGAGTGCATTTTGAGCTGGCGCAGTCACTCCTGGAGAGCGAAAACGAATTCTATTTTGATTATCTGGCGGTCGACGCTGAAAACCGCTATCTCGGGATGATCGTCAGGCGGGAGCACATAGCCGAGATGGTCGAGCGCTACAGTCTGGGATCGCTGCAAGCTGACCACCGGCTGTCGTTCCAGGCACGGGCGGTGGCTCTGGGCAAAGGGTATCTCGCCTTTTGTTCAAGTCAAGACAATGATCTGACCGCGCTGGTTGACCTTGCCGGTGCGGCGGCCTCGGTCTGTTTCATTTATCACCGCCGGATTGTGGATATCGCCGCCCTGCCGATTGAATACACTCTCTCCGGTGAAAGTGACCGGGAACGGTTTGCGGTCGATTTGAAAACACTCGTGAATTACCGCCTGTCGAGATTGTTCGACATGGGTGTCTCGGTGCCGTTGGGCAAACTGCTCTTGAGTGGCGATACCACCGATGACGCACTTTTCCGGAAGGCCGAGAGCTACTTTCCGGCGGGGGTCGACCGGCCCGGCATGCTTGAAGGGTATTTTTCCACTTGTGCGGAGTCCGCGCGCGAGTCACTGCCGCTTTACCTCGTGGCACTCGGCCTGACTGTCAATTAGCTTGCCGGGCGAACGGTATCGTTCTATGTTATATGGTCGCTATCGATTGACGACAGTGAGTTGGACAAAGCAATGAGTACGACAGGGACCATTCGACGCGCTCTGTATCCCGGGACTTTCGATCCGGTGACTAACGGTCATTTATCACTGATCGAACGAGCCTGCAATCTTTTCGCTGAAGTGTTAGTGGCGGTTGCGGTCAACGCCGGCAAGGAACCACTGTTCACGCCTCAGGAACGTTTGGAAATGATGCGCGAGTCGGTAGCGGAACTGGCCGAGAAAGACCAGGTCCGAGTGGAATTGTTCGATGGTCTCCTGGCCGATCTGGTCAAGAATAAGCAGGCGGTGGCAATTATTCGCGGACTGCGGGCGGTGTCCGATTTCGAGTATGAGTTTCAGATGGCGCTGATGAACCGGAAGCTGGCTCGCGAGGCCGAAACCGTGTTCCTCATGCCCGCGTTGTCGTGGGTCTACTTGTCATCGTCAATCGTGAAAGACGTATCCGCCAACCGGGGTGACGTGACCGGTCTGGTCCCGACGCCGGTAGCGGAAGCGCTGTTGAGAAAGTTTCCGAGTCGCTGACGCCATAGGCGCATCTCTCCGTGCGTAAGAGGTTAATTGACAATCATGACTGAGGAAAAGAAGCCTGACCCACCGTCTGAAGAAATACAGATTCCCCTGGCCGACTTGATCCGCATCCGCCGGGCCAAGGCCACCGAGCTGAGCCGCGCCGGGATCAATCCGTATCCGTATCGGTACGGTGATGTAAAGTACATTAGTGGTGTGCTGGCGGATTTCGACAAGCTGGCCGCCGACCAGACATTAGTTCGTATCGCCGGACGGATCATGTCGAACCGGAAGATGGGTAAGGTGTTCTTCGCGGATTTACGCGACAGCACCGAGCGTATGCAGATCTATGTTCGCCGCGATGATGTTGGCGAAGAAGCGTTCAAGCTGTTCGATGCGCTGGACCTGGGCGACATCATCGGTTGCGAAGGCACACTCTTTGTTACCCGAACCGGCGAGCGCACGCTGCGAGTCGGTACCTTCGAGTTGTTGACTAAGGCGCTGCACCCGCTGCCCGACAAGCATTCCGGCCTGACCGATAAGGAGACCCGCTATCGCCGTCGCTATGCCGACCTGCTGGTCAATCCGGAAGTGCGTGAAGTATTCCGCAGGCGGGCTCAGATCATCCAGACTGTGCGCAACTTTCTGAATAACGACGGCTTTCTTGAAGTCGAAACGCCAATTCTACAGCCGCTGTACGGCGGCGCCAGCGCCCGACCGTTCAAGACGCATCACTTTCGGCTTGACCTGCCGATGTATCTTCGCATCGCCGACGAGCTTTACCTCAAGCGTTTGATTGTCGGTGGGTATGACAAGGTGTGGGAGTTTTGCAAGGATTTCCGCAACGAGGGTCTGGACCGCCTGCACAATCCGGAGTTCTCGATGATTGAGTTGTACTGGGCCTACGCGGACTATCGCGATATGGCCCGGCTGTTCGAGCGACTCCTGCGCCATACGGTCCATGAGTTGAACGGTTCGCACAAGGTCAGGTATGGCGAGCACGAAATCGATTTTGAACCGGAGTTCCGCTGGGTAACGATGATTGGCTCGATCAAAGAACGAACAGGCGTGGATTTCACCGATCTTGATTATGCTCAGGCCAAAGCGGAAGCGAAGAAGCTCGGAATCGTGGGTGACGAATTGATCAATCGCGGCAAGGTGATTGCCGCGGTCTGGGAAGCGAAAGTGGAACCGAACCTGATTCAGCCGACGTTTGTCGCCGATTTTCCGATTGAAATCTCGCCGCTGGCGAAGCGGCATCGTCAGGACGAGCGGCTGACCGAGCGGTTTGAATTGTTCATCGCGGCGCAGGAGATGGGCAACGCCTTCTCGGAGTTGAACGATCCGATGGATCAGTTGCAGCGTTTTCTGCAGCAGGGAAAGGCACTGGCCGCCGGCGATGAGGAGGCGCAGCCATTGGATGACGACTTCGTTACAGCTCTTGCCTACGGTATGCCGCCGACCGCCGGGCTGGGATTCGGCATCGACCGGTTGATTATGTTGCTGACCGACCAACACTCCATTCGCGATGTAATTCTCTTCCCGCAGATGAGAGACCTGCGCGAAGGCTCGGTGCCGGTGTCGCACATTCTTGCACAGATACTGGAAGAAGAACAATCGTCGGGGTGAACGGCGGAATCTCCATGTCAAGGCGTTGTAGATTGACTTCAGCGCTGCTTGCTGCAGGCTCGCTCACTCTTGTCTCCCTCTGCGCCTGCTCGACCTTCCATACCCGCTATTTCCAGCGGCTTGATTCTTCTGAAGTCCGTCTCGGTAGTCTCCGACTGTTGCCGCGCATCTTCGCTTACGAGAACGAGAAAACCGGCTCATCACGGGTTTCCAGAGGCGTTTTCACCGTGACCATGCGTGTGGAAGACGCTGCGTCCGCAATCGGCAACTATGAATGGCAGACGGGGCAGGCTGCGGTAGACAGCCTCGCCGATAAGTTTCTTAGGGAAGTTGCTGACGAGTTTGTAGCAGACTCACTCGTCCTGCACCAGATTCCAGGTTCGCGTCCGCCGATTGTTCTAAGACCCGACTCGACGAACCACTCTCCGCGGCGAGAAGACTTCCTCACGCTTAGATTCGGCGAGACCGAGATCACTCCGGCGACCGAGGGTCTGCGGGTGGTGCTCCACCTAACCCGGCCGGGCTTGCCTCCGGTTGCCGATTCGGTTGTCTTCATGATGGCGCGGGTCGAGCGTGAAGATCGAGGCCTGATGATGTTCAAAGACAACGTACACGGTTACTGATCGAGGCAGATTACTTTCGCAAAGAGGGTATCCCCAATGGCGCCACACAGTGACTCACCAGCACGGATCGCCCTTCAAGGTGTCAGGACAATTGCAGTCGTCGGAGTTTCGCGCAAGAAGATCAAGTTCGGTGTATCGGCTTTCCGTGAGCTGAAGAAGCGCGGCTACGAGGTCTACCCGGTGCACCATTCGATGGATAAACTTGACGGCGTCAAATGCTATCGATCAGTGATCAATCTACCGCTCGTGCCCGACTGTGTGCTGATTACGGTCAAACCCGGGGCAGCTCTGGAAGTTGTGGGGCAAGTTGTGGCGAAGGGAATTCGCATGATCTGGTTTCAGCAAGGCGCTGATTTCACTGAAGCTATAGCCAGAGCAAGTCAGGCGGGCCTGAATGTAGTCAGCGGCCGGTGCATATTAATGTATGCCGACCCGGTGACCGGCTTCCACCGATTTCACCGATTCCTGAATCAACTGTTCGGAAAATATTGAACCGAATCGTGCGCTTTGACGTCTAAGAGAGCGTACACAGTAATCTCAGTCAAACGAGGCTAATCGTGTCGGAAATCAGAATTGTTCGTGAAGATGAGTATCCGGAACTGCTCCGCATTGCCGCTGAAGCGTATCCGATCCTGGACATCGCGTCGCGAGAGGCGTTCCAGAAAATGCTGGAGCGGTTCAAGATCAGCAGACGTGACAGTTCCTGGACACCATACGGAGTTTTTCGCGAAGGGAAACTCGTCGGTATCTACCGCAACTACGATTTCACCCTGAATGTCCGTGGCAATCTGATCTCGGCGGGCGGTCTGGGGATGGTCGCAGTCGATCTCACGCACAAGAAAGAACACATCGCCAGGGAGATTGTAGAGGGATTTCTCACTCACTATGACAAACGGGGCGACGCTATGACCACGCTCTGGCCGTTCCGGGTGGATTTTTATCACAAGATGGGTTTCGGACTTGGTTCCCGACGTTACCAATACCGGATTAGTCCGGCCAGCCTGCCGAAAGGCAACAAAGAGCACGTGCGCTATCTTACCAACGTGGATATTCCGGCCATCAATGCTTGTTACAACCATTGCTTTGAACAACAGAACGGTATGATCCGGCACAGCGAGGCGCGCTGGCAGAACCGCCTCGAGTTTATGGACAAGCTCCGCTGTGTGGGATGCGATATCGACGGCGCCCTTGAAGGGTATCTCATCTACAATTTCAAGAAGCTCGATCACCCGGGTAGTTTCATGGACAGTGAGATAGCGGTGGTCGAAATGTTCTACGATACTCCGCGTGCCCTTCATGAACTGCTTTCTTTTCTTCATTCACAGTTCGACCAGGTCAGCCGCGTGAGTATCGAGACTTCGGAAGATGAATTCTACTTCCTGATGTCCAACCCGACCATGTCCACAGGCGCTCAGTTGACACCCAATTATCACGAGAGCCACATAGCCGGGGTGGGGATCATGTATCGCGTCATGAATCTCGACCGCTTGTTTGCCCAACTGCAGAAGCCATGTTTCGGAGATGACCGTATCAATGTGAAAATCAACCTGAAGGACAGTTTCCTGCCGCAGAACAGCGGTTCCAGAGTAGTCAGTTTTCACGATGGTCTGGGTCAGGTAGTCAACGACCGCGTTGCTGATGTGGCAATCAGTCTGGACGTGGCCGAGTTTTCATCGATGGTCATGGCGGCGGTGGGATTCCGGAAGCTGCACACCTACGGCCTGGCGCAGATTTCGGATCCAAGCTACATAGACCGTCTGGATCGGTTGTTCACCTATCATCAGAAACCTGTCTGCGTGACGGGATTCTAAGAAACGCCGCCAGTTCCTGTTCGTAAGAGGTGTAATCGATCAGGTTCCCTTTTACCTTGCCTGCAAATCAGAAGGCAGGTAAATTTCGTATCATGAGGTTGATGGTTCTCACATTGACGAGCCTCTTGCTGTCGACGGTGACATCACGCGGCCAACTGTACGACGAGACGTCCTCAGCTAACACGAATCCGGCCGGCTACGAACTGGCGGTGCCGGAAGTACGTCTCAACAACCAGGCGACACAGTTCCAGGCAAGTCTGTATCCGGAGTTCTACCTGTCGCATCCGGTGCGCAGCGACCTGCGTTGGGTGCGCGAGAATGATTCGGCCCTGGCGATTTTCTGGCAGAACAAGGGCGACAGCGCGCTATGGCTGCTGGCGCAGTTGTCCGGTCTGGATTGGGTGGAAGACCGGTTCGACATCTACATCCTGAAGTACTATCCCTCGTTCGGTGGCGCTGATCCTCTGGTGGTCCCGCTGGCTGGAATGCGCGAAGGGGCGCGGGTAATGGCGGCCCCGGAAGGCGCCGCTCAGCAGTTCAATCTCATTTACCGTCTGGCGCATCGCATGCTCATCCAGTCGGAAAAAGCTGATGATCCACTCTACCGCAGTGTTGCCACTCACCCGCTCATGCAACCCGGACCGTATCGACGTGACAATCTGGCTCTGCTTCTCACTCTGGTGACGTCACAGCACCTCATCGGGCTCGATTCGACTTTCGAAGTCTACCAGTCGACCTTCTGGAAGGAACAGACTCCCGGTCGAGAGATTTTCGAGAAATACCTGCTCAATACCTGGCTGCTGACAACTACGAAACCGCTTGCGCAGTGGATTGTCGATGAGTCGCCCCTTTCTGCGCTCGTGGACGCGACCCGCCCGCCCCGTTTCCGGCCGGCCGGAGAAGTCGGCCAGGGGGAATCGCTTGAGGGGCTGCCTTTGCGTGGTCAACTCGGCTTCACCGTGGAGCTTGGCGAGAACGGTCGTTTGACGGTGACTCAGATCGATTCCACCCGCCTCGCTTATGCCTGTGGTCTACGGGCGGGTGACATTATCCGCACGATAAGAGGGAAGCGACCGAGTACGCACAAGGAGGTTGTCGAGTACATCCTTGAGAGCCTCGACCGTGGCGGCGCTACGATGTTAGTCCTGCGCAGCGGGGAAGATAAGACGGTTTTGATTCAGCCGCGCGATCTGGCCGACGACAGTGCCGAAGATGAAGCTCTCAGACGCGAGCAGGTCAGGGATTCGCTGGAAATAGAGTAGACTTACAAAATCCCGGAATTCGATGCGCAAAAAACGGATGCGCGGTGGTTCCTAACAGCTAAATTGGGAACAGGTTTCATACAAGTGACCGGCAGATGTCCTCATCTGCCGGGTGTACAAGAATTGGCTTTGAGGAAACGATTTGTGACAACACTTCCATCCGCATCAACTATGTATCAAGCGCTCGTGAATCGCGACAGCGAGTTTGAAGGCGTCTTCTATGTGGGCGTAACCACCACCGGTATTTTCTGTCGTCCCACCTGTCCGGCCAGAAAACCGAAACAGGAAAACGTCGAGTTTTTCGGTTCGTCCAAAGAAGCGCTTTACGCCGGCTATCGTCCGTGTCTACGATGTCAGCCTCTTGACCGAGACAAGAAGGCGCCCGAACTCGTCACACGCTTACGCCAGATGGTTGATGAGTCACCTACCGGGAAAATCACCGATGCCGACCTGCGCGGGCTGGGTATCGATCCCTCGACCGCCCGCCGCCAGTTTCGCCGCTATTACGGCATGACTTTTCAAGCCTATCACCGCGCGCGTCGGATGGGTCTGGCGCTGCATGAGATTCGCAGTGGCGAGAGCGTGATCGGCGCACAGATCGACACCGGCTTTGAATCGGCCAGCGGTTTCTGGGAAGCGTTCAAGCAAGTTTTCGGAACCCCGCCAAGCAGCGCCGAGCAAGCCCGTTGTCTGCTCGCTCAATGGATCGACACCCCGCTCGGGTCAATGGTGGCACTTGGCAACGACGACGGGATTCACTTACTCGAATTCACCGATCGCCGGGGTCTCGAAAACGAAATCACGCGAATACGCAAGCGGTTCAAGTGCAGTGTCGTGCCTGGCAGCAACAATCACCTGGATAAAGTTTGCGCCGAAGTGAAGAACTATTTTGAGGGGTCTGCTCTGACATTTACGGTGCCGATGGTTACCGCGGGCACACCGTTCGAACAAGCCGTGTGGAAGCAACTGCAGTCAATCCCGCCGGGAGAAACCTGGTCATACAGCGATCTCGCGAAGAAACTCGGCAACCCGGGAGCGGTTCGCGCGGTCGGTCGCGCCAACGGACGGAACAGTATAGCCATCGCTATACCGTGCCATCGGGTGATTCGCGCCGATGGCGAACTGTGCGGCTACGGCGGCGGTGTCTGGCGCAAACGCTGGCTGCTGGAGCACGAGCGGAAGTTCAAGTAGGTCAGGATCCTTGCTGTCCTGACACGGTGCGTCAGGAGGGCAAGCCTCCTGACCTACGGGACTTCGGCAAAATCAGGCAGCGGCGGTTTGCGATTGACCTGCACACGAACGGTCGGTAGATTGTCCTCGGGAAAGCTCTTGTGGTTAAATACCATGACTACGCAGAATCGCAAACCTCATAATGCCACCATGCGACTGACCGAAATCCATCGGCGTGATTTTCTCGCCAACAGCGCGCGGGCATTGGCGGGGGCGGCGTTGTCGGGTCCGTTACTGTGGTTAGAGGGGTGCAGCCGGCCGCCGCGTCTGACCGATCGTACCTTGCCTCGGGTTCTTGCTGATTTGCACGTGCATGCGGATATCAATCATTGGAACCGTCACACGCCGTTGGGGATTCAGTACCCCGCCATCGCTTCCCTCGCCGAGACCACGTTCAACCGTTCCGGCATGAGATGGCATGACTGTTATGACGCCGGTGTCGATCTGCTCTGTGTAGCGCATTTCAATGCTTTCGACGAGTGGCTTTCGATGCCGACCGACCCTGACCATGAGACTCCCACGCACACTTTTAGGATGTTCGACCTTTTCGAAAACGAACTCGTGAGCGAATACTCTGACTTTGCGCAGTTGGCCGCAAACCCCGATCAGTTGCAGCGACTTCTGGCCGTACCAAAAGAAAGTCCCGAATGGCGTATTGCGGTGGTGCATACTATCGAAGGCGCTCACGCCTTGGGCGGGCGAATCGACATGCTCGAACCGCTGGCCCGGCGCGGCGTGGCCATGGTCGGGCTGACGCATTTCTTCAACAAGGGTGTGGCTTCATCGGCCAATGCGTACCCATTCTTTCCGGACGGAAACTCGTCCTGGCCCACGCACGGACTCAGCGGTTTCGGCCGTGAGCTGATGGCAGAGATGGAGCGATTGGGGATTATCGTCGATGTCATCCACGCCACGACTACGGCGCTTGAGGATATTCTGGCGGCGGCCACTCGTCCTATGGTGGCCTCGCACTCCGGCGCGCGCACGCTGGCCGATCACCCGTACGGTCTGATCGATGAACACATCGAGGAAATCGCCCGTCGCGGTGGTTTGATCGGCGTGATTCTCGATCCGTATCTGCTGAGCAACTATGCCACGCTGAGTGACGCCGAGTCCCGGGGCACGTTGCGCGACGTAGTGCGCACGATTCGCTATCTGGTCAAGCTGGTCGGGCATGCGCATGTCGGAATCGGAACAGATTTTGCCGGGTTCGTTGGCCCGCCTCGCGACATGACCCGGGTCAGTCAGATCGGGCGCCTTCGCGCCATGCTGCTTGAGGAATTCGGGGACGAAAAGATCGTGACCGACGTCCTGGCCAATAACGCTATCAAGTTCCTGATACAAAACTGGCGACCACAGGTGTGAGATGAGGTTCAGCATCGACAAATCCGCTGCCATAGTGTTGTTGCTGGTTGTCGTCGTGACTACGACCACTTATGCCTGGGAGAGGGAAGAACATCGTCTGCTGGCCGACTCGGTCATCAGCTCGGTCATGAGACAGCGTGGAACAGCCGAGAGAGAAGAGCGTGACAGCCGTGACTTTGGAGAACAAGTTGCGGAACATGCGGAGAAAGACTTCGATCGGTTGAGATTCCACAAGCGCGGGCAGACGATTCTGGAGCAGTTGTCTGGTTTAACGGCGGATATGCTCGGTTCCACGAACGAAACGGCGTCGCACGGAGGTTTCTCAAGTAACGTCATCGCCGCTTTCTGTTTGTCGCATATTCTGGCAATGCGGATGGCGTCCGAAGCGAGTTCTCCAAGCCTCAATGACTCATCAGCGCTCGTCGTAGCCTTGGGCGAAGAAGCCCTTGCGCAGGGGTATCTTGCCGATGCTTTCGCGGCGGGACACATTCTTTCATATAACGATCTTCCACTGTCGTTTCTGCAGAAGCGCAATCGGATCGAGGCGCATGATTATCATCGAGACCGAGGCGTCTATGTCATCAACGGTCACGGCGAGGTCTGGCAGACATTTGGCGACGGGCTCCTTCACTGGTTTCCGCCTACCTACAACGCGGTGTTCGATGCCTGCGCCGCTTCACTCAGAGAAGTGCTTGTTGTTTGGTACGTGTCGCGCGGATTGGAGTTGCCCGACAGCCTGGCTGTATGGCTCAGAAGCGTGGGGACAACCAAAACCCCGGAGGAAGTGGTTGCCTCGTGGTTGTCGGAACATACCGGTCAGGAATATTACGACGACATTCGGTTGCCGTCGCTGATGTGTCTCCCTATGCCGGTAGCGGCCAGTTGGAGTTATCGCACCAACGATATTGACGAGCACAGCGTCCGGCGGAGGCATCATTATCCCCAGTTGCGCGAGACCGGCTACCACGATCCCGACCTGGCTGATATCGATGACGAGTTTCTTTACTCGCACGAATCCGTTCCGGAATGGATGATTCCTGAGCCGCTGCAAGCCGCATCGGCGCCATCAGCGCACGAATTGGTCAAGTCTGACCCGGATTGGGCGTCAGTGCGATTCATTCAGAACCGCTATGCCACGCCAAGTTACAAGGGGTTGCTCCTGCAGGCAGGCGGCCAGATAACGCGTCGTGAAGAACACACGCGAGGTGGAATCTCCTTGGGACTCGGTTACGGCATTTGGGATGACCTGCTCCTGATAAAGAACGTCTCAATCGCAGCGACGTTCTTGCCGTCGTTCTGTGAGTCAGACCATCACCTGCTTACCTCGACTCTCGGTCTTGGGTTTGATATGCCGGGGGATGGCTGGGTAAAGGCGCTGCATCTAGAGGGCGGTGTAGCCATGGGCCTGAATAAGGATTTCGATGATTACGGTCCGGTGTTTGCCCTCGGAGTAGATTCTCGCGTCACGCCGCTACGCTTCACCTACGCCGGCGTCACCTGGCGGCTCAAATACCAGTGGTTCTCGCTTGACACCCCGGTGAGTGGTCCGTCAATTGAAATGATTGTGCAGTAGAACATCGGCATTGGCTTATGCCGACACCTGCTACATAGAAAGACACGACCATGTCAGATTTGCGAACCTATCGAAGATTCCTCAGCGCCGACAATCAGGAAGAATTCGCGCGCAAAGATCACCAGACCGACCAAAGCCGTAATCTTCCGGCGCCACCGATACAGAAGCCGTATCCGGCCGACGCTCGCCTGATTGATCTGATCCCGCCGGAGCAAATACGACTGGGAACCGCGCCGCTTCGGGACGTCATCAGCAGGCGCGAAAGCCGCCGCAAGTTCTCATCCTTGCCCCTGACGCTCGAAGGACTTTCTTTTCTGCTCTGGGCAACTCAGGGAATTCGACAGGTAATCTCACAAGACGGCAGACCCCTGCGTTCATTCAGAACCGTTCCATCCGGTGGGGGACGTCACGCCCTGGAAACCTATCTCGTAATCAACCGAGTAACCGGCCTTGATCTCGGGCTCTACCGCTATTTGCCAATCGAACACAAGCTGCTGTTCATCAACTCTCAGCCCGACCTGGCCGAGAAACTTGCCCATGCCTGTATGGAACAGACGTTCATCAAAGAGGGCGCCGTGATCTTCGCCTGGACGACTATCCCCTACCGCACCGAGTGGCGCTATTCAATCGTGGCCCATAAGACTATCGCTCTTGACGCCGGTCACGTCTGCCAGAATCTGTATCTGGCCGCGGAAGCAATCGACGCCGGCACGTGTGCTATCGGGGCGTATCATCAGAAGCCGGTGGACGATCTCATCGGCGTCGACGGCGAGGACGAGTTCGTAATCTACCTCGCCCCGGTGGGCAAGCAGGTGTAGCGACTCATCCGGCAGGTAGAATCGCCCATCTATCCCAAAGCTCAGTGGGCAATGAGTTTTACCTGCCCGTCAATGAAGTCCCTGAGCCGCTGTCGATATTCGGTGAAATCTGCGAACTCATCAGGCGAAACTTGGGAATCGAAATACCGCTTGGTAAACTCCAGCTCTATTTGATTCAAACCGATGCTGCCGGTGACGCTGGCGTCGCCAAAGGCAAATGACAGGGTATCGGCTGTCGGCAGTACAATCGAATCAAGGACCAGTGCTGAGTCCAACGTAAGAGTGACATGATTGACGACCGTCTCGGGATAATAGGTATTGACCGCCAATTCCCGATCTGCAAGCTCCACTGTCTCGAAGCCTGATAATCGGGACAGCACGAACGGAGCACAGTAGATGACCTTGCCAATCTTGCGTGCTGCTTTATTCAAACGTGCCTTTAGGGTAACGATAACCGGACGGTCCAGATCCTCAAGGTCGCTGAT
>Ga0315278_10004649_pt1 | contig 12405 bp, 18 predicted proteins | sample YL17G06_0_MG_FD_203880 | JGI IMG/M metagenome (GOLD analysis project Ga0315278, IMG submission 203880) | Sediment microbial communities from Yellowstone Lake, YNP, Wyoming, USA - YL17G06_0 | ecosystem: Environmental > Aquatic > Freshwater > Lake > Sediment | place: USA: Wyoming | collected...
ACTTCATCGCCCGTTATATTGCTGTAGATTATGCTGTCAGGCAGGGTGACATAAACAAAAGTTTTTGTTCCTGAGCCGGTTTCATAAATCCTGTTTGCCGCAGTCGCGAGTGTTCTTACGGCCTCGGAAGCCTGCTCAAATCTCGTGGCATCAACATAACTCGTGTCAGCATAAACAAAAATCGAAAGCAGCAGAAACAGGAAGACTGCAGTGATAATTAATTGCTCTAGCGCAACCTGACTTTTCTTGCCGCCTGAGAAATAACTGGCCATCCCCCTTAATACAATAAAATAATAAAGTAGTTTAAAAGAGTTGCTTCATATTCACGCGGTTGCATTGACAGCAGTTATATTAATGACGTTTGAATCCATAACCTCAAGCTCCAGATTGTAAACGCCTGCGCCGGTCGGCAGATTGCCTGTGACGCGCGCCTTTGGATTTTCAAGAATATCAGTTTCCCCTGCAGACGTTTCTATCCGGATTAAAATTTCGCTTTCAGACAGGTTTGTCAGGGTAATGCCGTCAGGCAGTGTAACTGGCATAAATATTTTAGTGCCCGGCTGCATTGCATAAATCGTGTCTGCTGCAGACGCAATTTTCCTGGCGGCCTCTGACGCGCGTTCAGTTCTTGCGGTGTCGAGATAGCTGATGCTCGCAAAGGTTGAGATTACAACCAGCATGACAAAAAGCATGAACATGATTACCATCTGTTCCACGCCAGCCTGCCCAAGTTTGCCGCATGCAAAAGGAGCATTTTTCATATTATCTTATTAAGAAAGGCAGGCATTAAAAGTGTTGCTCGGCAGCTTTCCAGTAAAGCCAGCTTCTCCGGCAAAGCATAGTTTTCAATAAATTTATATACTGAAAATCTCCTTAGCTTGGCATGATAAACCCCAACGACATAGTTTTCCTGATTACAACAGTCATAGCAACTGCGTTCCTTCTTTATTTCAGCTCAAAAGCGCTGCACCGCAAAAGAAATGTCTTTACGAAAATTGCAGCATGGATTGGTGCGTTTATTTTCCTGGCTTTATTCCTGAGGCTTCTGTCGGTTTCAAACCCGAAATTTCTGATATCGTCAGACCTGTTCCTGCTCATAACTGTGGCAACAATAGCAATTTTGACAACGCTGCTGCAGAATGATATTATAAAAAACCCGCCTGGGCTGCACAATATTACTGATATGGTAAACCAGAATGGCATGAAAAGTTTCGGGTCGTCCCAAAAATCGCTGCGGGGAATTCCAAAAGGCGAGCGCAGCGGAAAAACAAAGCTGATTTCGGTTCCGCGCCACCGCCAGATGCTGAGGTTGAAATGAACGATTCATTCTCTTTCGCAATTTATGCGGTAGGGATATTTCTTGCGCTGTATTCAAATCTTTACACATGGAGAACCCAGTATTACTATATCAAAAAACATGACAAGGCAGAGAAAAATCTTTTTGCCATCAACTATGCAAATGCGTTTTTGCTGGTTACATTTTTCCTGAAGCTGGCTTCGGTGTTTTTTACAAATAACGCAAGTTTGCAGACTGCTGCGGATATTTCCCTGTTTGGCTCCGTATTGTTTTTGGTTTTGCTGAGTTACCATCTGAAAAATACATTGTATAAAAATCTAAAGGCATCACTGCTGTAAATATGGCTGAATCAGGATTTATTGGCGTTGTCAGGCATGACGGAAGCAAGGTTTGGGTTATTCCCGGGCCGAAAGTTCCGGAGAAGCTGCGGAAAAACATAAAGCCGTGCGTCTGGCGCCCGAAAAAATATGCGTGCGACATACTGAAGGAGCTGGCGAAGCAGGAAAAGCTCGGCCCCCCGCATCACAAGCACCATTACGACTGCCTTGACTGCCTGAAGACACAGCATGATTTGAAGGCGGTCCAGAATATAATTGACAAGCACCTTGGCGAAATTATGCAGAAGAAATAATTCTTGTGACTACGACTGACTACTAGGGCAATCTCTTTGTTTTTAGGGCTGCAGTTCCTGCTCTTGCTTATGGCTTTTGCTTCCCTTAATCAATAGAGATTCCCCTCGTTCGTAGTCCGTCGTCGCCCGTAAAAACCCTATAGCGATGCGAAAATTTCCTCTGCGCCGTAAACTGTTATTCCGCCGTCGGAAATTTTTATCGGATGGATTTTGTTGCTGTGGTCCGTGTAGCGCATTTTCCTTATCGCAACCGCGCGGAGAAACATATTTTCCCTTCTCAGATAATACAGAACAATAACGCCGTCAGCAACATATTCTTCAACGCCGTAAGTTGAAATTGCCTGCGAGCCCTCTTTTATTTCTGTAATAACCATAGTTGTAACTCCGAGTCTTTTTATTGTTCTGTTAAGGTCAAATACTGCGCGCCTGACTTTGTAGGGGTTTTCAAAATACAGGCCGACTACGGACATTGAGTCAACAACGAGGCGTTTTGCGTCAATCTTGTCAATCGCATCCTCGATTGACGTCATAAACAGGTCGTATTTGTAAAGCTCAGGCCGGATTATTATTATTTTTTTTTCTTTAATGAGTTTTTTAATGGGCCAGCCAAATCTTTCCATTTCAATGACGATTTGCTCAGGGTCTTCTTCCATGGCCACGTAAACGCCAGGCTCATTCGCAAGGGCGCCTGTTACAAGCCACTGAAATGCAAAAATTGTTTTTCCGGTTCCTGCGCTTCCGGATAAAAGCACCAGGCTTTTCTCGGGAATGCCGCCTTCCATTAAATTATCCATTCCGGATATGCCTGTCGGAAGCCTGTGGGTTTTGGATACCTGGTTTGCTAGGGCATCTGACTGCATTAACTCGGAGACGCCGAAAAGTTTTGCAGCTATGCCGGAAGCTTTTGGCAAAGGCCTTTCTTTATCATGCTTTACCTGTTTTGAATGCCTGAATCTGATGGCCATTAGGAATAATGCAATTCGAACGCATAAAAAGTTTACCTTTTCTTCTTGCCTTCAGATATATTTTTGACAAAAGCGCTTTTTATAAAGCCAAGGGCTATGCTGGCAACAAATGCCTGATATGCTGCAAAAATAAGGCTCAGGAATCCAAGAATCACCATAATATACTGGAATGAGCTCCACGGGTCTGCGGGCAGGCTGTATACTTTTATGGCAAGCCTCATAATTTCCGAAATCACAATAAAGAGCGCAAATATTATGACAAATTTGTAAATTCCTTTTACATGCCCCTCTGTTATTTTTTTGTACAGGTCATACAGCTCGATTGTTAAAACACAGGCAATCATTATCACTGTTATCTGCAAAAATTCAATAAGCATCATTTTTCAGCCTCCCCGAAATGATGCGACATAACTATCTTTCTCAGGTAATTTACAGAGGATATGAATAAAATCATTGACAGTATCAAAAACAGGTTTTCCCAGATTTCCAGCGATGGCAGGGCGAAAAATTCCCTGACGAAATGAAACAGGGACGATACTGAATAAACGCCGGCCACAAGGGCGAGGCTCGCCATGCTGGAGCGGATTTCGCCAGTCAGATTTAATGTTGCGGCAAGAAATATTATGATTGCTACGAATTCCACAAGGACCATTGCGAAGGCAAATAATATCTCTTCGGGGCCGGTGACTACAGCAGTTACGAATCCAGTTATTGCATTGCCAGTTATCAGATTCATGCTCTGACCTCCGCAGCCTCGTGGTTTAAACCAAATGTGTTGTCAAAAAACGGCGCAATCTTGTTCAGCAGCTCGTTTTCAGGCGTGGCAAAAACGCACAGCTTAAGTTCATGCTTATGCGCCTTTTCCGAGAGTGAATGCACAAAGGACGCAAGTATATTCGGCGTGTTGTAAATCAAAAACGTGTTTATCGTGTCTATAATGAGGAATTTTTTCCCTTCAATGGCCTCTAAAAACTGCGAGATTGCTATGCTCAGCGACGTGAGGTCTGATGGGCGCGAGAGGTGAAGAACATTATCCTCGCGAGCTATACTCGGGGTGCCTGATGCAAAATCTATGAAAAATATCTTGTTTGTGGAAATTCCCGCGCTCTGGAACTGCTTCTGCAGGGCTGACGCAGGTATATTGACAGAGACTACAAGCCCAGGCATTGTCTTGAAGCATTTTCCTATAAACCTGACCATCATGTTTTTTAGTTTTGAAAAAGGCAGGACCATTAAAGTTGCGCTCGGAATAGCGGATGCGCAGAGTTCAGTGAATATATCAGCCATTACAGCATCATTTTCAAGTACGTAGTATTTATAACTTATGCTGACTGCCTTTGGCATTTATTATGAAGGGCAATCTCTGTTGATTGGAGGACAGCCAAAAGCATTCCTAAGTCCAAGAAGCAGCCACCGAAGCGCCAATAACTAGCGATTTCTCAGTCGTCAGAACTCAACTGCGCCAGGTATCAGGGGAACAAATGCGAACAGCCCAAGGTCTTCCATCTTCGGCTTTTTCCCGATTTTTGTGATTTTGAAAAGATGGTCTTCAATCGGTATGACCATTATGCCTTTTTCCTTCATCTGGCTGAAAATTTGTTCCGGCAGGTTTGCGGCTGTTGCAGTGACTATTATTCTGTCGTAAGGGGCTTTTTGGACGTAACCTCTGGTGCCGTCCGCGTGGACAACAGAAACATTACCGTATGATTTCAGGTTTTTCCTTGCGAATTTAACAAGGCTGCTGATACGCTCGACTGTAAAAATCCTGCCTTTCTCCCCGACAATTTTTGAAAGAATTGCCGCCTGATAGCCGCTTCCGGAGCCTATTTCCAGGATTTTCTGCCCGGGCTTCGGCTCCAGCGCCTGAGTCATGATTGCAACAGTCGTTGGCTGCGAAATTGTCTGTCCGGAAACCAGAGGCAGGGGCTCGTCAAGATATGCGTCTTCCCTGTATTCGGGCAGGACAAAATTTTCCCTCGCGGTATTTTCAAAAGCGCGAACAAGATTTTTATCCTTGAGAATTCCGTTCAAAGTCCAGTATCCAATCAGGTATTCCTTGCTGATAGACATATGTTAAATTACTCGCCGACTTCAAGATTTAAACCTTTTTCTTTTTTTCTCAGATGCCTGGCAATTCTTCTGTACCGCGCGAATCTCACATAAGCTGTAATTATCTGGGCAAAACCCATAGCCAGAAGAGCAAAACCAAGTAGATAGTAATATCCGCCCAGGAAGAATTTTATCACAACAACCCCTAGTCCTATAAATCCCAGGCCTGTGGCAATATACTGCTGCATGGTTCTTTCTCTCGAAAGAATGGTCTGCTCCTCAAGCAATACAAGTTCGCGCTTCGTCATGCGAAGACTGTACTAAATTAAATTATATTAGTATTGGCTTCCTGCAAAGTGGTAATTAGAAGTCGCCTTTATCATAAATGTTGATTTCGCTCTCCGAAATTGCGCAGCCGGCAAATTTAAGCGCCCAGAGTATTCCCGTAATTGCATTTCTGCTGCTGTCAACAAGAAGCCCTTTTTTCCATGCCGCAAGCGCCAGTTCCGTGCTCCGGATTATCATAAATTTTTCAGAAACCAAATTCTCCCATTTCTGCAGGTTGCCTTTGTCTGCCTGCACATCTGTATGCAGTTTCGCAGTGAAAAGCTCCTGCAATGCGCCAGGGTTTTCAACTACAAGTCTCGTCGTTCGCTCATCTACAGCAATAGCATCCGCGCCTTCTTTCAGCGCGCCTGCGAGCGCGGTCATCTCACCGAGCTGAACAACCTGCAGCGGCCTGTTCCGCGCGTAGAATGAATTGTTAATTAAGTGGAGAAGATTATTTGTTTCGGACGAAACGTCCTCATCATACATTTTCAAAACCTTAGAGTCAACAAGTGACTTCAGGCGCAGGGCTTCATACCTGAACCTCAGCGAATTCAGCCCGCGGTCTATAGTCTCGGATCTGACAGCCGGCGTTATAAAAAAATCGCCGCCATAAGCTTTTTTCAAATCCTTAAGCCAGTGTATGTTGCACGTCATTGCCAGGCTGATTAAGGTTGATGAGTCAAAGAATATCGGCATGTTGCACTCCTGACGGCTGCTGCCTTCGGCGAATTGTATGCTGCGGGCAATTTTGACAAGGGCAATCTCCATTGATTGGGCGTTGCCGCATCGCTTGCGCTTTGATGCAGGTACCGAAGCCATAATCAATAACCATATCCCTCGTCGTAGTCGTCATCATGATTTCACCTTGAATATTTTTTTTATGAACCTCATGCGTTCCTTGTCAAGCGCAATAGGCTCGACATATTTTTCATGCACGACAGTCTCGCCTGCTGCAGGCATGAGATCCCATTTTGTTATTCCGGTTGTTGCTGCAGCCGTGCCCAGGGACAGCCCGTGCTCATATAATTTTGAGCCCTTCTTTATTTTTGCAAACTGCAGGACATCTTCGGTATAAAACTTCAGTTTTTTTGTCAGGGACTGGATTACCCCGAGCAGGTTCCTTAATTCGCGCCTGAATTTGTCAATATCATCCTCTGACAAGGCTCTTGAGGCATCTTTAATGAAATAAAGGACTTCTCTTATAAATTCCTTGATTTTCGGGTATCTCGCATATCTTTCGGACTCAAGAATTTTGTCCAGCGAGTAGATTGCAACAGCGACATCAACTATGTCTGTGTCAAGATAAATTGACATCACATGCACGACATGGTCAGAAACGCCGTGCAGCATGAAGTGCTGCCGGTTATTTATTATATTATATGCGTCATTCAATGCAGACAGCACGTCTTTCTTTGCTTCAGGTATCATACTAATATAATTAATAAACCATAGTATATAATATTTTAGCTATGTCAGGGATTAATAAAAAGGCCGAAGAAATTCTGGAAAATCTGGAGCGCCTTGGCCTGGTTTCGAAACTTAAAATAATACCTAGGAGTGGAAAAGCAGCCAGAATTGACTATTTTAAATTAAATCTTCCGAAAAGGTCTCTTTATGACCATGTACTTGCCTTGATTAACGAAGCAGAGATTTTTGCCAAATACGCAGACATAAATAAAAAAGAACTTGAAGAAGTCCTAAAGCTGATTTGCTTTCATGACATTGCAGAAACAATCACAGGCGATATTCTTGATTTTACCGGAAAATATATCGCAGGATATCTGTTCAAGACAAAAGAAGAAAAAGAAATGCAGGAAGCAAAAGCCAACGAACAACTCAGTAAAATGTTTTCCGGAAAATTTAAGGAAGAATTTTTGTCTGCAGTAAAACTTTTACAAGCACCGGAAAATAAAATCACAAAATTCTTTAGATTTATTGATGGAATAGACGCTATAATCGGAATATGGCAGTACATTTACCTGTTCAAAAAGAAAATTGATATCGAAATTTTTCTGAAAGCAATGAGTGATTTTTTTACGAATCCGAAAAAGATATTTCTTAACGACGAAACAAAGCAGGTATTGTTATTTTTCAGAAGCAAGAAAAATGCAAGAAGCTATTTCAGGAAAGGCGCAATTATATTTAATTCGTACGAAGGCAAATTATCTCCGAATGATTTCAAAGAACTTGTTGAAAGGAAGATGCACTTTATTTAATTCTTGCCCTGTGAAGTATGAAAAATCGCTAAGGCGATTTTCCATTCCAAAACTCGCCTAATGGCGAGTTTTTGTTATTTCACTTAACGCAATGCCTATTATTATAATTACTATTCCAGCAAAAATGGCTTCTTTCTTAATATACGTCAGCATTAGAATGCTGGATATAATGCCTAAAACCGCAAGCAGCGCAGACGTCTTGAAAGGGCGCTTTGCATTTGGCATCTTGCGCCTGAGCATCAGCAGCGAGAGGTTTACGAAAGCAAAGCTTGTGAACAATGCAAAATCAGTTATGGACGCGACTATTTCTATCTTTCCGACAAGAACAAAAGCAGACGTTGCGATAGCAGTTACAAGTATGGCAAACCAGGGCGTGCAGAACTTTTTATGGACTTTTGTAAAAATCTTCGGAAGCCCGTGGTCTTCAGCCATTCCGTAAATCATTCTTGACGCAGCTATTAACACGCTCAGGACTGTAGTAAGTGTTGCGCACAGAGCTGTAAAAGCCAGAACAAAAAATGCTTTTCCGCCCATCGCAGTCTGCGCAACAAGCGCAAGAGGAGCTTCAGACATTGAAAGCGCTTTCCACCCAACTACGGAAACGGTGGCAATTGCCACAGATATGTAAACAAGTGTGGAAATGATAATTGACAAAATTATTGCTCTTGGAATTGTCCTCTCGGGATTTTTTGTCTCCTCTGATAAACGAACGATGCCTTCAAAGCCGAGAAACGCAAAAAATACGAGCGCTGTTGCGCTGAGTATTCCGGAAAATCCGAGCGAAGGAAGCTCGGTATAGCTGACGTTCCCAAAATGTTTCAAACCAAATGCAACAATTGACGCAAGTGCGCCGATTACTATTATTGTTCCTATCATATCAACCCGTGCAGACTGTTTTATTCCCCAGAGGCTTAACAGCGATAAAACGCAAATCAGCGCGATTGCAACTGGAATGTGCGGCGTGTTGAAAAGCGCGTTGAAATATCCTGCAAATCCCAGCGCCACGGTTGCAGCCCCGACAATCCCGCCGATGATTAAAAGCCAGCCGACCAGAAATGCCAGCCGTTTGTTAAATGCCTTCTCAACGAAAACATACTCGCCGCCTGATTTTGAAAACATTGAACTTAGTTCTGCATAACTTAATCCTGTGAACGCAGCTATGAAAGCGCCGATTGCAAAAGCAGCCCAGACTGCATTTCCCGCAAGCCCCGCTGCTTTGCCAATCAGCACGTAAATGCCCGCGCCAATTATGGTTCCAAGCCCGTAGAAAGTTGCCTCCATTAAACCAAGAGAGCGCTTTAGGTGAGCGGCCATGAATGCAGAATGCAAATGGACTATTTAAGATTTTATTACGACTACGAGGATAATTGGATAATGCCAGTAAATTGCACAGGGTAATCTCTTATGATTGAGGGGCAGCAAAAACACTCTAGCATGAGAAAACAAAACCGAAGCCACAATCCGTATGCATTTTCCCTCGTCGTCAGCGTAGTCATGCGGGGCAGCTGCATGTTGCGCCGCCGCAGGAGCTGTAGTTCTGCCCGGAAACCGTGCAGTTTACAGTCGGCGTTATGCATGTGCAGCCTTCTGCAGTGCACCATAATGCGCCAACCCTGTTATGCGGCGCGTCCAGCGCAGCTTTGAATATGCAGAAATCGCTGGAGTCAGGGCCGTTGCAATTCCCGAACTGCGCATAATTGTAAACTCCTTTTATTCCGTAATATCCTGTGAAAATCATGCTAACAACCATTATTATGAACATTAGAGTCATCATAGCATCAAAATTCTTGTGCATGAATTTTGCTGTGCGCGGGTAATTAACCAGTTTTGATGTTACGCTTGCCTTGATTCTTACATCAAGCCCGGTGTCGCACGGGCGCAAAGTCAGTTTTTTAAAGGTGCAGTCTGCAGCTTCCCTCGCAAGCTTCCTGTAGCGCGCCGAGAAAATACCCAGTATCGCAAATGCCACCAGCGCGATTACGCATACGACCATTTAATATTTCCAAAAGCAATGTCTTATAAGATTTTTGAATACATCAGCGCAGCGCAGCAATTTTTTTCAGCGCGCCAATAAAGATAACCGCTTCCTCAATTGTGTTGTAGAAATACAATGATGCCCTTACCGTGCCTGCCATGCCGCAGGAATTGAACCATGAGTGAACGCAGTGCTGCCCGCTCCTTACCGCAATGTTCGCGACATTGTCAAGCATTTTAGCAACATAGTGCATGTCCATGCCTTCAATTATAAATGATATTATGCCGCTTCTTAATTCAGGATTCTGCGGGCCAATGATTTTCAATCCGGGAATTTTTGAAATTTCGTCTGTAATGAACATGTTCAACTCAATTTCATGCCTTTCTATATTTTCCATGCCTATTTTTTCAAGATATTCTGCAGCCGCTGCCAGGCCGATTGCGCCCGCATAGTTCTGCAGGCCTGCTTCAAACTTCTCGGGAGGCTCAAGAAACTCTGCAGTTTCATAAGTCGTGCTTTTAACAGTGTCCCCGCCAACCATAAACGGCTTAAGTTTTCTTAACAAATCATATTTTCCGTAAAGAACTCCGGTTCCTGACGAGCCGCACATTTTGTGCCCTGAAAATGCGAGGAAGTCAACTCCTAGTTGTTTAACATCAATTTTTTTGTGGGGTACAGACTGGGCTGCGTCCAACAGCACCAAGCTTCCGTTCCCGTGCGCAGCTTCAATGACTTTTTTTGCGGGAATTGTAACGCCGTCGAGATTTGAAGTATGAACCATCGAAACAAGCTTAACGTCAGGGGTAAGCCCCCTCAAAAACCTGTCAAAATTGAAAGTGCCGTCTTCGTTTGAGCGCACAACAACGTGCTTTACGCCCTTCTCGCGCAGCATCTGCCACGGCAGAAGGTTTGAATTGTGCTCCTTGTCTGTTGTAAGCACAGCGTCCCCAGATTTCAGGTCAAGAGAATGAGCAATAAGATTTATGCCTTCAGTTGTGTTTCTTGTGAATATAACCTCGTTTGGCTTTGCTCCGATAAATCTTGCGATTCTTTCGCGGGCTTTTGCATACTCGTCATTCGTTCTTGAAGCAAGCTTGTGTGCGCTCCTGCCGGCGCACGCCGGAAATTCCTCATAATACCTGTTCATCGCGGAAATAACTTGTGATGGGCGCAGAGTCATGCACGCATTGTCAAGGTAAACAAGCCTTTTGTTGTTAATTTTTCTTTCCAGAATCGGGAAGTCCTTCCTTATTTTCTCAACATCAAAAACCATGTGTAAAAACCATGGCGTAGTCTTTTAAATATTATGAGGCGCCTGCGCTGCGGCGCCTTTACAAAATTCATCACAAAGGCATTTATACTGCTAAAAATTTTGTTTTAATGGTATGAAAACCTCGCAGGTCAGGGGAATAGAAATTGTAAGTGACCCTGAAGTGCTGAAAGCCGCATTAAATCCGCTAGCATGGAAAATTCTTAACACAATTAATGAGCAGCCGTCCTATCCAAACAAAATAGCAAAAAAGCTCAGGGTAAATGAGCAGAATGTCTATTATCACATAAGAAATCTGCAGAAATCCGGGCTGATAGAGTGCGTAAGCGAGGAAAAAAAGCAGGGCGCAGTCTGCAAGTATTTTGTGCCGACAGCACAGGCATTCGGCATAGAACTTGCAGGGCATAACTCAAGGGACGACAAAAGCCAGAGCCCGCTGGTAAGGGATTTCTTTTTTGAATTTGTAAGGAAAGGCGTATTTGACGGCAAAGTTGTTGTCGGCGCGCCAACGCCGCACGGGCCGCACCTTACAGAGGCAAGGGACGGGCATTACGCAGTCCATCTGGGATTTTTGCTAGGGAGTTTGTGCAATCTTGAAAACCGCTTTGTAGTAGCTCTGGATATTGACATAAAGGCTGAAAAAAAGCAGAACAGGAATCTTATCCTTATTGGCGGGCCAGTTACAAATATAATATCTTCAGAAATAAACAATAATCTTGATGTAAGATTTGCATGGAACAACGCGTGGCAGATATCATCCCTGATTACAAAAAAATCATACGCACAGGAAAACTGCGGGCTGATAGCAAAAATCCGGAACCCGTGGGATAAGAACAAGTCGCTTGTAATGCTCTCCGGACTGAGATATAACGGAACCAAGGCATGCATTATTGCGATAACGCAGCATGCGGATAAAATTCTGAAGGATTACAGCAAGCATAAGGATTTCTACAGAGTTATCAACGGTTTAGACAGGGATGGCGACGGTAAAATAGACGACATAGAGATATTGGAATAACTAAACGACGACTATTTCAAAGCTCATTGATAAAGAGCAGCCAAAGCCCATCAGCCTCGAGAGTTCAGAAGCCTAAAATACAAATCCATTTCCCTTCGTCGTAGTCGTCAAGGCTATTTCTTCACCAAAGAGATTTCCATCGTCGAGACTCTTACGGGTCTTCCCTCGCGGTTTGTAAAGCCTTCCGAGCCGATTTTTATTTCCCCTAGGTTTATCTGGTCCTTCAAAAATCTGTTGCGCACAATTTCAACAACGTCAACTGCCCTGGAGATAAATTTTCCGCGGCTTTTTACTGTCACCCGTGAAGCGTTTTCAGTGGTAAACTGCATTACAACAGCAGTTGCATAATTCATCAGTGGTTTGCCGCCGACAAAGATATTATAGTCGTCCATTTTACCATCAGTCATTCAAGCACCTCCAAATGCTCTGCTCGTGTCTGCGAAACTATGTAGTCAGTCCTGTGCTGCCGATCTCAATTTCTTAGTGATATATCCGGCAATCAAGTTTCTTAACTTTTTCGTTGGCACTTCTGCAAACTCAGAAACCTTTATCTTGTTGTCCACGAATTTAGAAGTAAATTTGCCTTTGTGGAGCGTCATCAGCTGCTCTGCCTGCCTCTTCACAAAGCCTGTTCGTATTCTTCCCATTTTATAC
>Ga0315278_10004650_pt1 | contig 12405 bp, 7 predicted proteins | sample YL17G06_0_MG_FD_203880 | JGI IMG/M metagenome (GOLD analysis project Ga0315278, IMG submission 203880) | Sediment microbial communities from Yellowstone Lake, YNP, Wyoming, USA - YL17G06_0 | ecosystem: Environmental > Aquatic > Freshwater > Lake > Sediment | place: USA: Wyoming | collected...
CGGCCTTCAGATGTACGCAAATCCGGAAGAAAGGAAAATAGCTGTCGGCATTCTCAGGGAAACGGGATTTCTAAAAGGCTTCGAATGCCAAATGCGCAAGAAGGACGGAAGTGTCATCTGGGTTTCGTTCAATGCCAGATTGAATAAATCCCCGGACGGCAACACCAGTTTCGAAGGTTTCATCACGGACATCACCGAGCGCAAACGGGCGGAGGAAGAAGTCCGAAAACTCAACGCCGAATTGGAGCAGCGCGTTCAAGCCCGCACCGCTGAACTTCTAGCAGCCAACAAGGAGTTGGAGGCGTTTACCTACTCGGTGTCCCACGATTTGCGCGCGCCGCTGCGGGCCGCGGACGGCTTCTCGCGCATCTTGCTCGATGAACACGCCCCCCAACTGCCTCTGGAAGCACAACGCTACCTCAACCTGGTCCGCTCGAACACTCTTCAAATGGGCCGGCTTGTGGACGATCTGCTCGCATTTTCGCACTTGAGCCGACAGGCGATGATCAAAGGCCAAGCCAAGCCGGCCGAGCTCGTCCAAGAAGCGTGGGATCTCCTGCGGAGCGAGCAGGATGGACGTCACGTGAAAATGACGGTCGGCAAGCTGCCCTCCTGCCAAGGCGACCACGCGCTGTTGAAGCAGGTCTTCGTCAACCTGCTCTCCAACGCCCTGAAATTCACGCGAAAACGCGATCCGGCGGTCATCGAAGTCGGTTCGAGCCGCAAGGACGGAGAGAACGTATTCTTCGTTCGCGACAACGGCGTCGGTTTCGATATGCGCTATGTCGATAAGCTGTTCGGCGTATTCCAGCGGCTGCACCGGTCCGAGGACTACGAAGGCACGGGCGTCGGACTGGCCATTGTCCAGCGGATCGTCCACCGCCATGGGGGGCGCGTGTGGGCGGAAGCGGAGCCGGACAAAGGCGCGATATTCTATTTCACGTTAGGAGGAAAAATATCATGGTCTCAAACCCCATAGAAATCCTGCTGGTTGAAGACAACCCCAACGACGTGGAGTTGACGCTGCACACGCTGCAGAAACATCATCTCGCCAACCACATCCACGTCGTCCGTGACGGAGAGGAGGCTCTCGACTTCCTCTTCTGCCGGGGCGCATTTGCAAACCGGAGCCCCAACCACGCGCCCAAGGTGGTTATGCTCGACTTGAAGCTGCCGAAGGTGGACGGTCTCGAGGTGCTCCGGCAAATCCGCCGCGACGAACGGACGCGGCTATTACCCGTGGTGATCATGACATCCTCTTGCGAGGAGCGCGACGTTGTCGAAAGCTACAAGCTGGGGATCAATAGCTATATCGTGAAGCCCGTTGATTTCGATCAATTCAGCGAGGCCGTGCGCCTGATCGGCTGTTACTGGCTGCTTCTGAACCAGCCACCAATACTCTAAGCGAGCGGCCAGAAGGGTAAACCGATGCCGACGAAGCTCAAGGTTCTGATCCTGGAAGACCGAGCCGCCGATGCGGAGTTGGCGCTGCACGAACTGCGGCGTGCCGGATACGAGCCGGAGTGGAAGCGGATCGAGACGGAGCCGGAATTCCTGGCCCAGCTCGACCAGGGCTGGGAAATCATCCTGGCCGACTACAACCTGCCGGAGTTCAGCGGACCGCGGGCGTTGGCATTGCTGCGGAAGCACGACCCGGACCTCCCCCTCATCATCGTTTCCGGCACCATCGGCGAAGACAAGGCCGTCGCGGTCATGAAAGCCGGCGCGAACGACTACATCATGAAAGACCGGTTGGCGCGTTTGGGTTCGGCCGTCGAACGGGTATTGCGCGACGCCGTCGAGCGACGCGAGCGGAAACGGGCTGAGGAGGCGCTGCGGAGTGAACAAAGGATGCTCGCGCGGACTGAAGGTATTGCCAATATCGGAAGCTGGTTATGGGATATCGCAACGGACACGGTGACCTGGTCAAACGAGTTGTTCCGGATCTTCCAGCGGGATCCGCGGGAAGGAGCGCCGAGTTTCGCCGAACATCCGGCCTTCTACCACCCGGACGACATGGCGCGCCTGCGACAGGCCGTCGAGGCCGCCGTCGCTCATGGAACTCCTTACGAACTTAAGCTCCGGGCCATTCGGAAAGACGGTGAGACACGGGCATGTATGGCGCGTGGAGCCGCCGAACCGGCACCGGGCGGGCGGACTGCCCGGCTTTACGGCTCACTCCAAGACATCACGGAGCGCATGCGGGCTGAGGAGGCGCGGCTCCAAGCCGAAGAGAATTTCCGCCGGTCCCTGGATGAGTCCCCGCTGGGAATACGCGTCGTCAGCGCCGAAGGCAAAACTCTCTACGCGAACCGGGCGATCCTGGACCTCTACGGCTATGGCAACATCGAGGAATTGCGATCGATCCCGGTAAAAAAGCGCTACACCCCGGAAAGCTATGCCGAATTCAAATCAAGAAAAAAGAAAAGGATGAGCGGAGAGGATTATCCCTCGGAATATGAAATAGGCATCATCGCCAAAACGGGCGAAGTCCGCCACCTCCAGGTTTTCAGAAAAGAAATTTTATGGGACGGCAAAAAACAGTTTCAAGCGATTTATCAGGATATCACCGAACGCAAAAGGGCCGAGGCCAAAGTCCAGGAAACGCTCATAGGTTTGCGCAAAGCCCTCAACGGAATCATCCAGGCCCTGTCCGCTGCCTCGGAAAAACGGGATCCTTACACGGCCGGCCACCAAAGGCGGGTGGCGGATCTGGCCCGGGCCATCGCCCAGGAACTGAAGCTCCCCCCGGATCGCGTGGAAGGCATCCGTTTGGCCGGAGTCATTCATGACATCGGGAAGCTGTCCATCCCGGCGGAAATCCTGAGCAAACCGGCCCGGCTGTCAAAGATCGAATACGAGTTGATCCAATCCCATGCCCAAATCGGCCATGACATCCTCCGTGATATCGCCTTCTCCTGGCCCATCGCCACGATGATTCTCCAGCACCACGAACGGATGGATGCGTCCGGGTATCCGCAGCATTTGAAGGGCAACGACATTCTTCTCGAATCCCGAATTCTGGCGGTGTCCGACGTCATCGAGGCGATGGCTTCCCATCGGCCGTACCGCCCGGCATTGGGAATCGAAGCCGCGTTGAGAGAGATCGAAAATGACAAGGGGGTTCTTTACGATCCGGCCGTAGTCTCAGCCTGCCTGGCGCTGTTCCACGAAAAAGGCTACGCTCTGAAGGAATGACGATCCGGCAGGCGCTCGGCCTTTAGCCGCCGCCCCGCCTCACTTCAGCTTCAGGCCCAATTCGTTCAACTGCCGCTCGCTCACCTCGGACGGCGAGTTCGTGTAAAGGCACAGCGCGCTCGTCGTCTTCGGGAACGGAATGACCTCGCGGATGGATTCTTCCCCGGCCAGGAGCATGACCAGCCGGTCGAAGCCGAAGGCGATCCCGCCGTGCGGAGGCGCGCCGTAGGCGAGCGCCTCCAGAAAATATCCGAACTTGTCCTCGGTCTCCTTGGCCGTCAATTTCAGGACGCCGAACATCTTTCTCTGCAGATCCATGTCGTGGATTCTGATGGAGCCGCCGCCGATCTCCGTGCCGTTGAGGATCAGGTCGTAGGCCTTGGCCCGGACCCGGGCCGGGTCCGTGTCCAGGAATTCCACGTCCTCATCGAGCGGCGAGGTGAACGGATGGTGCATGGAAACCAGCCGCTTTTCTTCCTCGCTCCATTCGAGCAGCGGAAAATCCGTCATCCAGGCGAACTTGAACTCGCGCCGGCCGCCCATTGGCGTCTCCTGGGGCCAGGTCCGGCGGATCTCGCCGAGGGCTTTGAGGGCCGTTTCCTTTTTATCGGCGATGAGCAGGGCCAGGTCGCCGTCGCCGCCGCCGAGCTCGCGCCAAATCGCTTCGAACTCGCCGTCGGCCAGCTTCAGGGACGCCTTGAACCCGTCCTGTTTTTTGATCCACATCAGGCCCTTCGCGCCGAGGGCCTTGGCTTTCTCCCCGAGCTTGTCGAGCTGTCCGCGCGACAGGCCGGCCGCTTTCGGCACGAGCAATCCCTTGAGCTGGCCGCCCGCGGCCAGAACGGCCTTGATGAATTCCGCGCTCAACCCGGCCGCGATTCCCGTCAGGTCCTTCATCTCGAGAGGGACGCGGAGGTCCGGCTTGTCGCTCCCGTATTTTTCCATCGCCTCCGCGTAGCTCAGCCGAGGAAACGGCGGCGTCAATTTTTCGCCGATGAGCTCGAACAACGAGACCATCAGCCCCTCGTTCAGGGCGAAAAAATCCTCGCGGTCGATGAAGCTCATCTCGATATCGATCTGGGTGAATTCCGGCTGGCGGTCCGCCCTGAGCTCCTCGTCGCGGAAGCAGCGGACGATCTGGAAATAGCGGTCGAACCCGGCGATCATCAGCGTCTGCTTGAAGAGCTGGGGGGACTGGGGCAGGGCGTAGAAGCGGCCCTTGTAAATCCGGCTGGGGACGAGATAATCGCGGGCGCCCTCGGGCGTGGACTTGCCCAAGAACGGCGTTTCGATCTCGAAAAATCCGTGCCGGCTCAGGAAATTCCGGACGCGGAGCGCCGCTTCGTGGCGGAGCCGGATTTTCCGCTGCATCGCCGGCCGCCTCAGATCGAGATAGCGGTGCTTGAAACGGAGCTCCTCCGAGGCTTGGGGGGGATCGGCGATGGGAAACGGGGGGACCTTGGACACCGCGAACAATTTCAATTCCCCGGCCTCCACTTCGACCTCGCCCGTGGCCAGGTCCTTGTTCTTCGCCTCGCGCGTCCGGACCTTTCCTTTCACGCCGACCACGTATTCCGTCCGGAGCTTTTTCGCTTCTTCGAGCAGAGCGGCCTTGTCCGCCCGGACGACGATCTGGGCCAGGCCTTCCCGGTCGCGGAGATCGATGAAAACCAGGTTGCCCATGTCGCGGTTTTTGTGGACCCAGCCCATCAGGACCACGTCGTGTCCGGCGTGTTCCGGCCGGAGCTCGCCGCAGTAATGAGTCCGCTTCCAGGTCGTTTTTTGTTCAGCCATTTTTTCCCGCCTTCATGAGCGATGTCGCCGCGGCGCCTTGCGTTTCATTGCGCCCCGCCGCGTCAGGATTGCTTATTTTTATCGAGAATGATTTTCAGCAGATCGCCGGGCGTCCCCCCGGTCTGAATCCCGGCCGCCATATCCTTGAGCTGAAAAATCCCCTTGCGGATTTCGTCCTCGCCCACGACGCAGACCCACGCCGCGCCCAGCTTGCCGGCCCGGCTGAATTGGTTTTTGAGGCTCTTGGGGCCGAACTCGATCAGGGATTCAACGCCGTTCCGCCGGAAATAGCGGGCCAGCTCGACGGCCTTCTTCTTCCCCTCGTCTCCCATATAGGCAAAATAGAGGAGGTCCTTTTTCCCGGGCCGGGCGGGGAGGATGGAGATCAGCCGCTCCATGCCCATGGCGAATCCGTTGCCGCAGATGTCCGGCCCGCCGAAATCCTTCATCATGTCGTCGTAGCGGCCGCCGCCGAGAAGCGCGTTCTGCGCGCCAAGCCCGCCGCTGACGATTTCGAACGTGGTCTTCGTGTAATAATCCAGGCCGCGCACGAGATCGGGCCGGAGGATGTAATCGACCTCGTAAAGGTCCAGGTAGAAACGGACGGCCTCGAAATGCCCGCGGCATTCCGGGCACAAATAGTCCGTGATCTTGGGAAAATTCTTCGCCTGCTCGCGGCAGCTTTCGACCTTGCAGTCGAAGATGCGCAGGGGGTTGGTCGCGATCTTTCGCTGGCAATCGGGGCAGAGCGAGGCCCGGGCGCTTTCCGCGCGCGCCCGGAGGTCCTTCACGTACGCCGGGCGGCAGGCCCGGCAGCCGACGGAATTCACCAGGATCGAGATCCCTTCGACGCCCAGCTTTTTGAGCAGGGCGGCGGCCATCTCGATGAGCTCGGCGTCGCTCGCCGGGTCTTTTTCGTTGAACACCTCGACGTCGATCTGGTGGAACTGGCGGTAGCGGCCCTTCTGCGGTTTGTCGTAGCGGAACATCGGCCCCATGTAATAGTAGCGCATCGGGTCGGGCAGGAGGTCGAGCCGGTGCTCGATGATGGCCCGGGCCACGGACGGCGTGTACTCGGGGCGGAGCGTGACCGAGCGGCCTCCCTTGTCCGTGAAGGTGTACATTTCCTTGGTGACGATATCCGTGGTTTCGCCGGTCCCCTTCTCGAAAAGCTCGGTCGGCTCGATGATCGGCGCCCTCAGCTCACGGTAGCCGTAGAGCTCGAACAGCCGCCTGGCTTCAGTTTCGACGAAATGCCACATCTCGACTTCACCGGGGAGGATATCTTTGGTTCCCCTGAGCGCGGCCAGAACCTTTTTAGCGGGAGTCTCGGTGCTCACTTTTCGGTGTAGATCCCCATCTTCCTGAACTTCTGATACCTGTCTTCGAGGAGCTTGTCCTTCGGCGTCTCCTTGAGCTTCTGCGGTATCTGGCTCAAGGGGTTGTCCACGTTCTGGAACGTCTGCTCGGGATCGATATGGGCGCCGCCCGGGGGTTCCGGGATGATTTTATCGATGACGCCCAGGGCAAAAAGGTCCTGGGCCCGGATTCTCATGTTCTCCGCGGCCTGCTTGACGGCGTTCTGGTCCTTCCAGAGGATGGCCGCGCAGCCCTCGGGGCTGATGACGGAATAAAACGCGTTTTCGAGCATCATGACCGAATCGCCGACGCCGACGCCCAGGGCGCCGCCGCTTCCCCCTTCGCCGATGATGACGACCGCGATCGGGACGCGGAGGGTCGAGAAGATCTTGAGATTATAGGCGATGGCCTCGGCCTGGCCGCGCTCTTCAGCGCCGATCCCGGGGGCGGCCCCCTGCGTATCGACGAGGGAGATGACGGGGAATCCGAATTTTTCGGCCATCTTCACGACTCGGAGGGCTTTCCGGTAGCCTTCCGGATTCATCTGGCCGAAGTTGCGCTCGATCCGCTCGCGCGTCGTCCGGCCTTTCTGCTGGCCGAGGACGCCCACGGTTTCCCCTTTATAAAAGGCGAAGCCGGCGACAAGGGCCGGGTCGTCGGCGAACCGGCGGTCGCCGTGGATCTCCATGAAATCCTGCATGAGAGCGTTGATGTAATCCAGGGAATAGGGCCGCTTGGGATGCCGCGCGATCTGGACGATCTGGGTGGGTGTAAGATTCGGATAGATCTTGGCCCATTCGCGCTCGATATCGAGCCTCAAGGCGGCGATTTTCTCCGGCGCGCCGGGCTCGCCGTTCTGCTGAAGCACATCGATTTGCTCTTTCATGAGCATGATGGGCTTTTCCAGTTGATAGTAATCTTCGGTCGTCTGAGTCATTAAAACACCCGTTTTATCGGTTTTTCACCAGTTTGGAACGCGTTTATTCTATAAGGACGGGCGAACCGCTGTCAAGCGACCGGGGGGGGGAATGAGGGGAGGCTAAAAATTGCCGATAGGACCGAAGCCGGAATTCGGCGGCATGACCCCCAGACTTCGGTGACATGCCCCCGGGAATTCGGTGACATGACCCGATTCTCTTGAATCGGGATCGTGTCACCAGAATTCCATCGCCAATTTTGAGGGCGAACGAAAGCAGGCGATGGGCGGAAAGCGACGCCTACAAATGGAGCCGTTGGCGGACGACCTCGAAGAGGAAGACCGAGGCGGCGGACGCGACGTTAAGGGAATTGACCTTGCCGGGCAGGGGGATGGACAGGATCTTGTCGCATTTCTTGCGGATAAGCGGCCGCAGGCCTTTCCCTTCCGAGCCGAGGACGAGGCCGATGGGCTGGGTATAATCGAACTCCCAATACCGGCCGTCCCCTTCTCCCTCCGCGCCGACCAGCCAAATGCCCTTGTCCTTGAGGAGATCCATGGCCTGGGCCAGGTTGGGGACGCGCGCGACCTTGAGATGCTCGAGCGCGCCGGCCGAGACTTCGTGGACGGTCTCGGTCAATCCGGCCGAGCGGCGCTCGGGAATGAGGACGCCGTCCACGCCCGCGCCTTCGGCGCTGCGCAGGATCGCGCCAAGGTTCTGCGGATCCTCGATTTCATCGAGCAGAAGGAGGAAAGGCGTTTTCGCCGCGGCGAGGATGGCATCCAGGGGAACGAATTCTTTGGCGGAAACGATGGCCACGACGCCCTGGTGGTAGGCCGAGAGCTTGTCGAGCGCCTGTTTGGGCATGAAGAGATAGGGGACATGCCCGGCCTTGGCCAGGGCAACGATCTCCCCGACCGGCCGCCGCCCGCTATCTTTCTGCAGGAAAATCTTGTTGACGCGTCGCGGCGACGTCCGCAGGATTTCGAGGAGCGGGTTGATCCGGTTGATCTTGTCCATTCCCGATCATATTAGCACGAAATAGGGAGACGCAATACCTGATTCCCTATTCCCTGTTTTTTGCGAAATCACTCTCGAAGCCGGAGCGGTTTCTATTCTTTTTCTGAAGCAGGATTGTCTCCCCCAAACGAAAAATATATAATGGGCCGAAAACTAAAGGAGTTCTTTCCCTTTGAAAGCGGTCCTCGTCCTCGAAGACGGCAGCGTCTGGCCGGGCGAAGGCTTCGGCGCCTTCGCCAAGGTCTCGGGCGAAGTCGTCTTCAACACGGGCATGGTCGGCTATCCCGAATCGATCACCGACCCTTCCTATCACGGCCAGATCCTCTGCCAGACCTATCCGCTCATCGGCAACTACGGGGTGAGCTCCCGGAATTTCGAATCCGACAAGCCGAAGATCTGGGGCTACGTCGTCGGCGAATTGTGCGACGTCCCTTCCCACGCCACGTCGGAAAAGACGCTGTCCGACTGGCTCAAGGAAAACGGCATCCCCGGCATTTCCGGCATCGACACGCGCGCCCTCACCAAGAAGCTGCGCGTCCACGGCGTCATGCTCGGGATTCTCGAGACCTATTTCACCAAGGCCGACCTCGCCGGGCTGCGGCGCGAGGCCCGGCTCATCCCCGATCCGAACAAGCGCCGCCTGGTCGCCGAAGTCACCACGAAAAAAATCAAGGTCTATAACAAGGACCGCACGAAAACCGTGGCCCTCATCGACTGCGGCCTCAAAATGAACATCCTCCAGTGCCTCCTGCGCCGCGAGGCGAGGGTCGTCCGCGTTCCGGCCGAAACCGGCTACGCCAAGATCATGGATTACGCGCCCGCCGGCGTCATCATTTCCAACGGTCCCGGAGATCCCAAGCAGTGCGGGACGACAATCGCCGCGGTCCGCCGGCTCATGCAGGACAAAATCCCGATCTTCGGGATCTGCCTCGGCAACCAGATCCTGGCCCTGGCCGCCGGCGGCAACACCTACAAGCTCAAGTTCGGCCACCGCGGCCAGAACCAGCCCTGCCGGGAAGAAGGGACGAAGCGCTGCTACATCACGGCCCAGAACCACGGCTTCGCCGTGGACGTCCGAAGCCTGCCCAAGCCCTGGCGGCCCTGGTTCACGAACGCCAACGATGAAACGAACGAAGGCATCCGGCACCGGAGCGGGCCGTTCATGAGCGTCCAGTTCCACCCGGAAGCGGCTCCCGGTCCGACGGACACGGAGTTTCTGTTCGATCGATTTTTGGACAGCATCGGATGATAAAAAAAGTCGTGCTCCTCGGCAGCGGCGCCCTCAAGATCGGCGAAGCGGGGGAATTCGATTATTCGGGCAGCCAGGCCATCAAGGCCCTCAAAGAAGAGGGCATCGAAGTCGTCCTCATCAATCCCAACATCGCCACGATCCAGACCTCGGATTATCTCGCCGACAAGGTTTATTTCCTGCCGGTGACGCCACCGTTCGTCGAGCGGGTGATCGCCAGGGAGCGGCCCGACGGAATTCTCCTTTCGTTCGGCGGCCAGACCGCCCTCAACTGCGGCGTGGCCCTGGCGAAAGCGGGCGTGTTCGCGAAATACCGCGTCGCCGTTCTCGGAACGCCCGTCGCGGCCATCGAGAACACCGAGGACCGCGAGCTTTTCAACGCCCGCCTGGCTGAAGCGGGACTCAAATCCCCGAAAGGCGTCGCGGCCGTGAGCCTCGAGGAAGGCCTGCGCATCGCCGGGGACGTCGGCTATCCCGTCATGGCCCGCGTCGCCTACGCGCTGGGCGGCCGGGGCAGCGGCCTGGCCTCGAACGAAAAAGAGCTCAGGGAAGCCCTCAAAAGGGCCTTCGCCCATTCCCCCCAGGTTTTGATCGAGGAATATCTCGAAGGCTGGAAGGAAATCGAATACGAGGTCGTCCGCGACATGGACGACAACTGCGTCACGGTCTGCAACATGGAAAACTTCGATCCGATGGGGATCCACACCGGCGAGAGCATCGTCATCGCCCCGTCGCAGACCCTGACCAATACGGAATATCACCGCCTCCGCGAGATCTCGATCAAGGCCGTCCGGCATCTCGGGATCGTCGGGGAATGCAACATCCAGTTCGCCCTCAATCCGAGGGACGGCGATTACCGGATCATCGAGGTCAACGCCCGCCTGTCGCGCAGTTCGGCCCTGGCCAGCAAGGCCACGGGCTATCCGCTGGCCTTCATCGCGGCCAAGCTCGTCCTCGGACACTCGCTCCCCGGGCTGATCAATTCGATCACGAAAAAGACGACGGCCTGCTTCGAGCCGGCCCTCGACTACCTCGTGGTCAAGATCCCGCGCTGGGACCTCAAAAAATTCCGGCGCGTCTCGAAAAAAATCGGCTCGGAGATGAAGTCCGTCGGCGAGGTCATGGCCATCGGCCGCAATTTCGAGGAAGCCATCCAGAAGGCGACCCGGATGCTGCAGATCGGCATGTACGGCGTCGTCGGCAACGAGAGCTATTCCTTCAAGAACCTGGAAAAGGAGCTCCGCCATCCGACCGACGAGCGCCTCTTCGGGATCGCCGAGGCCCTGAAAAAAGGCGTGTCCATCGACCGGATCCACCACCTGACGAGGATCGACCGCTGGTTCCTGGCCAAGATCAAAAACATCGTCGCGGTCGAAAAAAAGATCCGCGAGCGCTCGCTCGCGACGCTACCCGCAGCGCTGATCTCCGAAGCCAAGAAAAAGGGATTTTCGGACAAGCAGATCGCCATCCTCACCGGATCCGACGAGCTCGACGTCCGGAAAAAGCGGACGCGTCTCCGGATCCTGCCCGCGATCAAGCAGATCGACACCCTTGCCGCCGAATATCCGGCCCGAACGAATTACCTCTACATGACCTATCACGGCCGGGAGGACGACGTCCGCTTCGGCCCGGGCGGAAACAAGGTCATGGTCCTCGGCTCCGGCTCCTACAGCATCGGCTCGTCCGTCGAATTCGACTGGTGCTGCGTCTCGGCCGTCGTCCACCTCAAGAAGATGGGCTACGAGACCATCATGGTCAACTACAATCCCGAGACCGTGTCCACCGACTACGACATCTGCGACCGCCTCTACTTCGAGGAGCTGAGCTTCGAGCGCGTGCTCGATATTTACAAGCGCGAGAACCCGAAGGGGATCATCCTGGCCATGGGCGGGCAGATCCCGAACAACCTGGCCATGAAGTGTTTCAAGGCCGGCCTGCGCATCCTCGGGACCTCGCCGGAATCCATCGATAAGGCGGAAAACCGGACCAAGTTCTCGAGACTCCTGGACCGGCTCGGCATCAACCAGCCCGCCTGGCGGGAGCTGCGGAGCGTCAAAGAGGCCGAGGCCTTCGCCGCGACCGCGGGCTTCCCCGTCCTCGTCCGGCCGTCCTATGTCCTGAGCGGCGCGGCGATGAGCGTCGTCTTCGACAACAAAGACCTCGACGTCTATCTGAAGAAGGCCTCGCGCGTCTCGCCCGAATACCCCGTCGTCATCAGCAAGTTCATCCTCAACGCCAAGGAGATCGAGATGGACGCCGTGGCCAAGGACGGCGAGATCATCGCCTCGGCCATCGTCGAGCACGTGGAGAACGCCGGCGTGCATTCCGGGGACGCGACCATGGTCCTGCCGCCCCAGAAGACCTATATCGAAACCATCCGCAAGATCCGGGCGACCGGGACGAAGATCGCCGCGGCCCTCGCCATCAGCGGACCGTTCAACATCCAGTTCATCGCCAAGGACAACGAGATCAAGGTCATCGAGTGCAACCTGCGGGCCTCGCGCTCGTTCCCCTTCGTGAGCAAAGTCTCCAAGGTCAACTTCATCGAGCTGGCGGTCGAGGCCATGCTCGGCCGGCATCCGAAAAACACGAAGTCCACGCTCGACCTCAATTATGTCGGCGTGAAAGCCCCCCAGTTCTCTTTTTCCCGGCTCAAGGGAGCGGATCCGACGCTGGGCGTCGAGATGGCCTCGACGGGCGAAGTCGCCTGCCTCGGCGAAGACGTCCACGAGGCCTTCCTGAAATCCATCCTCTCGGCGGGCTACGTCCTGCCGAAACGGTCCCTCCTCCTCAGCATCGGCAGCCGCGAGGATAAGATGAAATTCCTGGAATCGGCCCGCCGTCTCCATGACCTCGGCTATGTCCTCT
>Ga0315278_10004651_pt1 | contig 12404 bp, 6 predicted proteins | sample YL17G06_0_MG_FD_203880 | JGI IMG/M metagenome (GOLD analysis project Ga0315278, IMG submission 203880) | Sediment microbial communities from Yellowstone Lake, YNP, Wyoming, USA - YL17G06_0 | ecosystem: Environmental > Aquatic > Freshwater > Lake > Sediment | place: USA: Wyoming | collected...
GGGCGTCATAGCCATAGCGGTAAACGACGGAGGTGGAACAGCCAGTAGCCCTGACGGTCTTGCCGGTGAGGTTGCCGGAGGAGTCGTACTTGTAGGTGGCGGAGACGAAGTTGTTCGAGACTTGCATGACGCGGCCCAGGGCGTCGTAAAAGTACCAATTGCTGAGTGCCGACTGCTGGTTGCTGATCTGGAGGCAGGAGAAGGTGCGCTGGTTGGCGAGGTCGTAGGCGTAGGAACTGGAAGACTGGAAGGATGGAAGTGTGGAAGATTGGATGTTGGTGACATTGCCGAGGGCGTCGTAGGCGTAGGAACTGGAAGACTGGAAGGGTGGAAGGTTGGAAGGTTGGGTGGTGAATACATTGGTGAGACGGAAGGCTGCGTCGTAGACGAAGGTGTTCTGGCGGCCATCGGAGAAGTTCTCGGACTTGACCTGGTTGGCGGCGTTGTAGGTTCTTGTGACATTGCCGGCAGGAGAACCCCAGTTGGTGACCCGGCCAAGGGTGTCGCAGGCGAAGGCGTCGGCTGTGGAATAGGAAGGCAGGAAGGTGAGGACACGGCCAGCTTTGTCGTACATGTTCGACCATGACGTGCCGAGCGGGTCGGTGATGTTCGAGAGCCGGTTCATGGAGTCGTAGCCGAAGGAGTTGGTCGAGCCGTTGGGGTTGATGTGGCGGATGAGGTTGCCAGCGGCGTCGTACCCATACACGGATTGGTTGCGCGCAGGATCGGTGGATGCGACCAGCCTGCCAGCAGCATCATAGGACAAGGTTGATGCCAAATCGAAGCCTGCACCCACGATACGGAACCGGGTGGGCCTGCTGACATTGTCGTAGGAGAACGAGGTGGACACGGGCGAGTTTGTCCTGTGAGTGAGGGTGTCGACGCGCCCCATGACATCGTAGGTGGCGATGTCAACAACCTGACCAAGGGCGTTGGTGCGCGAGGTGACACGGTTGGCTTCATCGTAGGCCATCGAGTTGGTGCGGTTGAGCGGGTCGATGATGGTGGTGACGTTGTAGTTCTTGTCGTAGGAGAAGCGGGTGACGGCGCCGTTGGCGTTGGAAACGGCGGTGACATGGCCTGCGTTGTCATAGAAGAAGAAGGTTGCATTGCCAAGCGGATCGGTGCGCTGGACGAGCCTGCCGCGGGCATTGTAGCTGTTGGCTGAGGCATGGGTGGAGCTGTCCGTGGCATCGTAGATGGTATTGGATATGGGTCTTCCCAAGAGGTCGAAAGAAGTATGGATGCTGTTGCCAAGCGGGTCAACTGAGGCAACAGGAAGACCGACGACGTTGTAGGTGTTGGACCAGACGGCGCCAAGGGGGTTCACATTCGAGACGACGCGGCCTGCGCAATCATAGTAGACACGGCTGATCCCGCCGTCCGGGGCTATGGTCATGACAGGCCGGTCAAAGATGTCGTTTGAGATGGAGGTTGCGAAGCCGCGGGCATTGGTGATGCAGGTGACGTTTCCACGGCTGTCATGGGCAAAACGGGTGGTATTGCCGAGGGGGTCGGTTGAGGAGGCGAGCCAGCCAGCGGCGGAGTAGGAGTTGGTGTAGACGTTGGTGAGGGCGTCCCAGGTTGCGGCAAGGTGGCCTTCGGCGTCATAGAGGAAGCTTTGTTTTTCCCAGCCGCGGGAAACTATCGAGACGTTGGTCCGGCTGTCGTAGTCGAAGGATGTGGCAAGGGACTTGGGTTCCTTGATGGAGGTGAGGAGGTCCGGGACGTGTGCAAGGTTTTTGTAGCGAAAGGAGATATAGGAGCCTTTGGCGTCGGTGAGGGTTTTGATGCGGCCTTGGGAGTAGTTGCGTTTGGTGGCGTTGCCGTTTTCGTCAATGGTCTCCGAGACACGGAGGCCATGGTGCTTTTTGGTGACGGCGGTGCCATCGGAGTAGTATTCGGCTTCAAGGAGGCCGCGTTTGGAGAAGACGTTGGTGATCCTGCCGCTTATGGGGTTGTACTGTACGCACTTCTGCTTGCCGCCCTGGGTGAAGTAGTAGAAGTCCCAGTCGTAGAAACCGCCGCTCATGATGGTCTTGGTGCACTGGTTTGACTCGCTGAGTGCATTGAGATGGTAGCCGTATCCGGCGTGTGCGCCGTCAACGCGGATATGGTTGGTCATGAGCAATGAGTTGTCGTAGAGGAAGGAGGAGGGATTGCCGGCAACATCGACCACCTGGGTAAGGACAGGGCCGGCATAGAAGTAGGAGCAGGTGCGGCCAAAGGAGTCCCAGGCCTTGGAGACATGGTTGCTTGCGTCATAGGAGAGGAAGAGCGACGCGGTCGCGTTGGCGACCTGGACCAGCCGGTTGTTGGAATAGACGAGGTCGAGGACATTGCCGTTTCTGTCAGTGATGGACTCGAGACGGCCCGACAGGAAGGAATGGACGTTGTAGTCCTCGTCGACGAGTGAGTAGGAGTCGTCGTCTATCTTGTGGAGGAAGAGTGCGCGTTCATCCTGGGATTTGAGCCAGGAGGTGCTTGGATGGCCGAAGAAGACGGAGGGGAGGTTGTCGCCGCCGATGATATAGGCATACGGCCCGCCGTGTTCGAGGCGGACATTGTAGGAATGGGACCAGCCGATGCCGAAGGGGCCGTCGGCCCCGATGGTCGAGTCGTACTTCCGGTAGAAGTCAATGGGCAGTGCCGGATGCTTGAGGACGAAGTCGTGCTCGGGGAACGAGACGACCCGGCCGTCAAAGGGGACAACGGGACAGCCTACCTGTTTGTTGTAATTGGTGACGAAGATCACCATGTTGCTGCTGACCGTGAGTTCGACGGTCTCGGTGTTGGAGTTATCATCACCGTCAACGGCCGTAACCACTATGTCGAGCGGATCGGTTGCGAGATCGGTATCGGTTAGAGTACAAAGAGTGCCACCCGAGTGGAAAGCCGTGCCGTTTCTGCCGCTGGACAATGACCACTCAATGTAACTATTATCTTTATACAGAGGATGTGCATTGACAGCAACAGGCGTGCCAGGAAGCACCGAGACGCCATTGCTTGGGGATTCGAGAACGAGATGACTCTCCGTGAGAGAGTAGCAGCTTGAATCCCCAACAGTAATCTTTCTGTCATCCTCGTATACACGAAAGGCACCAAAGTAGTCGTACCAGCCCCTGAAGGCTTCAGCCCATGCTTTGACAGAGCCGCCGACAAACTCAGGCGGACGCACACAAACGGAACCTCCGCAGTACCCGTCATCGTCAGCAATGCGATCCTGCAGGTTGAAACCGGCACAGGAGACATGGAGAGTACCGGTGAAATGTAACCATGCGCAGTAAAACCCATAACCGAGGCTGGTGTTTGGGTCAATCTCGCCTGCCGGAGGATCAAATCCGTCAGCTGAGACAGCTGAGACTATTGAAGCAATCGTCACTATAAAGACGAACCGAAGGATAAGTTTCTTCATGACAGGAACTCCATGCGTGTACAAAGGTGACCGCAGCAGCCGATCCACCATGTGGCGATCAGCCGGCAGGTTGCAGTTATATGCCGGTCAGCCTGCATTTGACATTCTCCAGGGTGATGCACGTGGGCGAGGTGTTTGTGGCGATCTCGTTGCGGTCGGTAAAGCCATCGCCATCGCAGTCATCGTCGGGATTCCACAAGCCCGATGAGGTTAGTTTCACGTAGACGCGGGTGGCCATGCCGCTGTAGGAGGCCTGGACCCAGCCGTAGGCGGGCTCGACGTTGGTGGCATACAGCATGTTGGTGCGGACAAAGCCCACCAGCGGGTCGCACTGCCACACCGCGCCGTTAGTCGAGACACTGGCCTGAGTGCCGCCGCTGTGGTGGGCGACGGCGGAGAAGGCTTGCGTGCTGCCCGGCTTGACTGGGACGTACTGGCGCGGGGTGACAACCACGGCAACGACCCCATCCTTGAAGCCGAACCAGACGCCGATTCCTGCGAAGAGAGAGGCGGCGGCTAAGGCGGCAACGGCCACGGCTATGGCCCGGGATGATTTAATATGTGACATGTGACATCTCATAGTTGGTTCTTCACTTGATGACTTGATCATTTATGACTTGATGATTGTGTGCATCATGGAACGAGCAACCGGCATCATACGTGCCTCTGTGAGGATGAGGAATCGGCGGATGGAGACGGCACCCATTGGGGAGAAGACGCCCGGACACAGTCCGGGCCTACAATCGAATGTAGGCCGGGTCTGCGACCCGGCGCATCCGCTTGTCTTATCATGTTGAATCATGTCAATCCTGTCGAGAATCTTCTTTTACTATGAACTGAGGAGAATCGCCAGCTAAACTGGCTCCCACATTCCCGAGTCGTCGGCAGATGAACCGGGACAATGAATGTCCCGCCAGATGTAGCCGAACTGTGGAGATGCTATGATGGTAGTGACGCGCACGGCGCGCTCTCGCGCGCCGCGCAGATAGCCTGCTCAGAAGCAGGCGTAACCAAAGCGGGACACTACCATGAACACGACAGGTGAGACAGCGGGCACACCGATTCCGATGGTGATGGCAATCGAGGTGAGCGCGGCAAAATGGCTGCTGGGGTTTTCGGACGGGACGCGGGAGCGGCTGCGCACGATAGCAGCATGGGATCAGAAAGCGTTTGCCACGGAGGTGCAGCTTGCCAGGCAGAAGATGGGACATGACGAGGCCACGCCGGTGATGTGCTGCTATGAGGCAGGCAGGGACGGCTTCAGCATCCACCGGTTCGTGACCAGCAAAGGGATCGGGAACACGGTCATCGACCCATCGAGCGTCGAGGTGGACCAGCGGCAGAAGCGGCGGAAGACCGACCGGACCGACGTGCGGAAACTGTTGCGGCTTCAGGAGCGGCGACATTACCACGTCCTGCCGGCATACCGGGAAGTGACGGTGCCCGGCGAGGCGGACGAGGCGGCGATGCGGCCGCATCGCGAGCGCAAGAGGCTCGTGAAGGAGCGCACGGCACACTGCAGCCGCATACGGTCGCTGCTGGCACTGCACGGGGTGCGCTGCGGCAAGGTGTCCGCACTCGACCCGGAACAGGTGTGTGATTGGGCGGGCCGTCCACTGCCGACCGCGGCACGCCAAGAGATGACACGCCAGCTCGAACGACTGCGCACTGTGGAAAGGCAGCTTGCGGCGGTCGAAGCGGCGCAACAACGCCACCTGGCAGCCCAGGCCAGCCCTGCGGACGAACAGGCGGCACGGCTGTGCAAGCTGCGGGGCGTGGGGATGCACTCGGCGCTGGTCCTGAGCAAGGAATTCTTCGGCTGGCGCCATTTTGCCGGACGGAAGCAGGTCGGTGCACTCGCGGGACTGACGGGATGCCCGTACGCCAGCGGCGCCAGCGCACACGACCAAGGCATCAGCAAGGCCGGCAGCCGACGTGTCCGCGCCACCATGATCGAGCTTGCGTGGCTGTGGCTGCGCTGGCAGCCGGAAAGTGACCTGAGCCAATGGTTCCTGCGGCGGACGGCATGCGGCACCGCGCGCGCAAGACGGCGCTGCATCGTTGCGCTGGCGCGCAAGCTGCTCGTCGCGCTCTGGAAGTACATCGAGCACGGCATCGTGCCCGACCACGCGGTGTGGTCGGATGCAGAACACGGCGAAACCGCCAAGGCCGCCTAACCACACCGCTGCCACGGCAATGAAAACTGGACCGGGATGGCGGGGCAACGTTCCCGCACTTGGCATGCGAACCACGCCGTTTTGGAGTTTGTTCTCCCCGCTCATCCGGTCCGTCCCAGCCGCTCCGGCGCATGTGGCATTATGTGCGCGTCATCAGACGCCACGGATAGAAGTTTGTCAGGAAGCCATGGGCTTCCCTGCACCACCAGGACCGGCATCCGCATCCAGGGTTCACTGCCCCACACCGCACCACACATGACCACGCACGCACACCACACGCCGCAACTGCCGCCGCGACGAGCGACGTGGGCTCGCTCGCGTCGGCGCTGCGGCTCCCCGAACGCAAGGTGCCGTTCGCCAAGCTTGAAGATGGCAAAATACACTGTCATACGCGCGTCACTTGACAACCATCATAGAAGTGCGGGAGCCATGCTCCCGCCTTTTATAGCCGAGCCATGCTCGGCGTATGACAATGTCGTTGTCGCCACTATCTCCACCATCGGAACATCGTACCCTGCGTCATTGTGGGTATGAAGCACCTATGACGATGGATGTCCAGCACCTGATGCGCGTCACGGTGCCCGGAAGCATGGTTCCGCCGCGGAGGCGGGACGGGAGCACCATGCCTACCGGCAGGCAGGTGGCTCCCGCAGTCCATGGCGCCTGCGGCGCACAAACGTCCAAACTCCAGCGCCGGGTCACAGACCCGGCCTACAGGGGTGCACACCCTCCCACATGCACAACGGTTTGCCGCAAACCGTTTTCCTCAGACCGGCGCACAAACAGCAAAACCGGAGCGACAACAAAGTATGACAGGTCCTGCCGCGTCTGAAGATATGAGGAATGACAGGCATCGTTCGCCATACATTCACGATTCCATGCCAGGCACCGGCCACTCACTGTGCCCGTATCATGCAGCCGACACTCTTGTCGTGGCATCTTCGCTCCCGTAGGTCTCGTAGATGTGGTCGAATACCAGTACGCATTTTCGTTTGTAGATGTCGGGCGAGTAGACGCGGGGCAGGCCTGTGTCCAGCGTATCCTCGATAGCCAGGCGCACCCGGGCGCGTGCATCTGCACGCCGCCGCCAGTCCAGCACCAACACGCTCTTGATCCGCTTCAGAAGCTGGCTCGCCACCTTCTTCACTTCCTTCCGCTCGTCGGTACTAAGGTCGGGCGCCGGCCTCGTCAGGATGTCGAAGATCACCAGTTCGTCCTCGGTCAGGTTCTCTCGCACATGCCGCTGCGTCTCCTCATTCAACGACCGGCTGAAGTTGAGCAGTTCATCGAACAATTCCTCGATGCTCCGGCTGCCGGCATTGTAGCTTTCCACCAGTTCCTCGAACCGGGCCCGGAAATCAATCCGTGTCTTGTTGACCGTGATCATCCGGTCAAGTTGGGCGCGGATGGCCGCCTTGAGTTGCTCCAACTGGATGTTCTTCGTCTTCGACCGGGCAAACCGTGCTGCAAGCGCGGCGAAATCTATGCGGGAAAGGTCGAGAATGCCGGCATGGCCGTCACGAGGTGCGTCCCGGATGGCAAATCCGTTTGCGGCAATTGACGAATCCAAGAGCCGGTTGATGTCCTTCATGACGCCGGAGATGTCCGCGGTGCCTTCGCCCGTTCGTTCTCGGATCGCCGCTGCAATCACACCAAGGCAGGCTGCCCGCCCCGTATACTCTATAGCGGCCGGATCAGGTTTCACTGCGTCGTATAGCGTCCGCACAAGCCGTTCATGGGCAAGGAACTCCTTGCGCACCTGGTCGGGCGAGATCAGTCGGTTGATGGCCGATTCGAACGCCGCCAGCTTGTCCATGCCTTTTGCCGTACAAATAGCGCCAATGTCAACACCCTTCTGCGCGCACAATGCCACTGCGGCATCCATGGCCCCGCGCAGCTCGGCAACAAGCATCAGTTTGTCCCGCACGGGCATGGCACCACCCCGGCCTTGCGCATAGATCGCCAGCGCCTTTTCCAAGGAAGCAAACACGTTGCAGTAGTCAACTATCATGCCGCTGTGCTTGCCAGGAAACACCCGGTTGGCCCGCGCAATGGTCTGCATCAGCGTGTGGTTCCGCATCGGTTTGTCCAGGTACACCGTGGAACAGCTCGGTGCATCAAACCCAGTCAGCCACATCGCGCAGAGAAACACAATCCGCAATGGATCGTCCGCATCCTTGAATTTCTCGTCAAGAGGCGGCTGCGACTCGTTGATCCGCATGCGGTGCGGGAGAATGTCAAGCCCTTGCTTCTTCATCTGCTCGATCTCGTTCTGGCCAGGCGACACGATCAGTGCCATGTCCGTTGTCTTCAGCAGGTCCAGCCGTGCCAGGAGAGCCTGCTTCCTCTCGTCATCAGGTTGAGTATCATATCGTGACAGGGCTGTTACTTCACGCTCGACACGCTTTCGCTCTGCTTGCCAGTGAGCCCGAACCTTGTCGTGCATCTTGAGGGCCGTTGCCTTGTCAATGGACACCACCATCGCCTTGCCAGGGAAGCCACGGCCAAGAAAGTGCTGGACAAGATCCTTGGCCACCGTTTCAAGCCGGTCATCGCGGGTGAGGATATGGTATTGGCGGCCAAGTTCGCGTTCAAGCCGCCGTTCCGCCTCGTCGTTCAGTTCCGCCTCCTCGATCAGCGCGTAGATGTCCTCGTTGAGATCCGGATTGACCAGTTTCAACTCCGGCGTGCGGTTCTCATAGTACAACGGTACCGTCGCGCCATCCTCGACCGATTGTTGGAAGTCATAGATGGAAACGTAGTCGCCAAACACTTCCTTTGTCCGTTCCTCGCCCACCATCAGAGGCGTGCCCGTGAACGCAAGGAACAGTGCCTTGGGCAGCGCCGCACGCATGTTCAGCGCCAACGTGTCGTACTGGCTTCGGTGGGCCTCATCAACCATCACGATGATGTCTTCCCTGTCGGAAAGCAAAGGCATGAGTGATGGTTGACCCTCACCCGTGCGCCCTCTCCCAGAGGTAGAGGGCTGGGAGACAGCGGCGATTGTCGAGAGAACTTCCTCGGTGGTTGCCGTCACTTGCTCATTCCTGAACCGAAGCACATGGAAGCCTTGTGCTACTAACCACTTCTCTCGTTTGGCATCTTTCGCCGTGACATCTGGGCGGTCGTGCACTCCACCGTCAAGTTCAACTACCAACCGCGCTTCTGCGCAAAAGAAGTCAACAATGTAATCACCGATCTGATGCTGACGACGAAACTTCAGGCCGCAAAGCTGACGATTGCGAAGCATCTCCCAAAGGATTCCCTCAGCCGTCGTGCCTGCGTCGCGCATTTCCCGCGCCCGTTTGGTCAAACCAGCAAACGAATATCCTGCCCTAAAATGCGTTCCCTCCTCTCCCCCTAGGAGAGGGGCCGGGGGTGAGGGTTTTCTCGTTGCTTCACGCTCAGGTTGAAACTTCTGCAGCAACGAGAAAATGTACCGATGATTCCCGCGCAGCAACTCACGCAAATGCGCACCGCTCGACGCATGGCACTCGTCGCCCTCGGGTGCACTCACTGCACCCGTTGCCTTGAACGTCTTCGCAATCTGGTCGTCCAGTTCGACGCGGTCAGTCACTACTACAAATGTCCAATTGCCCGGCAGCTTCCGCAAGACTTTCTGCGCAAAGAACACCATCGAAAAGCTCTTGCCGCTGCCCTGCGTTTGCCAAAAGACACCCGCGCGACCATGCCCCCGTGTCCGCGCCTCCAGCATCGAGGCGATGGCGTTGTTCACGCCAAGAAACTGGTGGTTTTGCCCAATGATCTTTGCCAGTCCCGCTTTGTGTTCGGAAAACAGCGTGAAATTCTCCAGCAGGTCGAACAGGCGGTTCTTGTTGCACGTCCACGAATCATTGTCTCGAGGGACACCCGACGCGGCTCGTCTTCGCGCTCGATCCGCTTCCACTCGAAGAACCGTTCCCAATCCGCCGTGAGCGAGCCCACACGGCTATCCGTACCGTTCGATGCGATCATCACCGCGTTGTACCAGAACAGCGCGGGAATTTGATCCTTGTAATGCGTCAGATTGTCGTCAAATCCAGCACGAGCCGCGACGCCCGGTTTCTTGAGCTCAATGACAACCAGCGGCAACCCATTCACAAAGCCGACCAAGTCAGGTCGGCACGTATACAACGCACCGGTGACGCTAAACTGACTGACCAGCAGAAACTCATTCGCGCCAGGGCTATCCCAGTCAACAACGCGGACTCTTTCGATCCGCTGTCCACCGCCCTGACGCGAACTCTCACCCCGCTTCCCCTCTCCCATGCCGTGCATCCTCACCCCAGCCTCTCCCAGTGGGCGAGGGGGTGGTAGAGGGGTGGATTCGGAGTAATCTTTGCTGACCTCTATCTTTTTCCCTCGCCCTCTGGGAGAGGGCACGGGTGAGGGTGAGTCTTCCGGCTGCGCAACCGAAACGGGAATTCCCTCCTTGATGAGCGTGTAAATCTCCCGATTCGCAGCCGGGAGACTCATAGCAGAACGGTCACGGGTCAATTCATCCACGGCGGCAGTGATGGCCTCGGGCGGCAGGGCGGGATTCAGCCGCTCAAACGCCGCGCGCAAGCGAGACACCAGAACCACCTCGCCTTTCGTCTCGCGTCCGAACAGGCCAGATTCATCCACCCACACTCCCGCTCCGCCTCCGTCACCCTCGCCCTCTATCACCCCCTCGCCCACTGGGAGAGGCTGGGGTGAGGGTGCGCTGCATGGGAGAGGGCCGGGGTGAGGGTTGGCAACGGCAATATCCCAGCCAAGCTCGGCAAACAACCCGATGGCGGGCTGTTCGACAAGTTGGTCTTCGGTGTAGGGATGCACACTCACAAATCAGGGCTTAGCTGATGAACCTGTTTTCTTCCGCAGTGGCAGGAACGCCAAGATAATCTCGCGTCGTGCTTTGACTTTCCGGCCAACGCGGGCAATCAGGCCCATCTTGATCAAAGCATTCAGATCGCGCTGTACCGTTTTCGAAGTCTTGCGCAAGTATGCCTTCGCCAGCCTCGGCGTCAACTCCGAGACCTTCCCCACCTCGATCCAGTCATTGCTCTCTCCAAGATCGAGTGCAAGATGTCGCTGCCGCGTGTCGGTAGGGCTACTCTTATTTCGGAATCGTTCATGGACGAAGTTTCGCCAAACGACATCCCACTGCTGCTCCCAGATTTTCTCGAGTTGTTCACGCAAACCATCCACCAGGCCACGCACCGCGTACGTAACAAACGGCACAATATCACCACCTGACTTGCTTGCGCGATCAAGCTGCCGGTAATACTCAGTCCGCGTCTGGTTGTAGTGGTTGCTGAAAAGATGCGCCGCAGGTGATGGCACGCCCGCCGACAGCAGGATATGAAACTCAATCAATCGCGCGGTGCGCCCATTGCCATCACCGAACGGGTGAATCCAAGCCAGATACAGATGTGCTACCACCGCCCTGAGAATTGCATACACGGTCTCCGTTCCTGAAGCCGAGTTTGTCGGAGCCTGAAAGTCAGGCCCATTCAGCCATGAGCACAGTTGATCCGCCAAATATCGGCAATCCTCCGCCGGTGCGCCGCGATACACATTGCCAACGACGACCGAGTGCGTTCGCAATTCTCCCGGTTTCACGTCGTCCTTCAACGGCAGTTTGTCCAAGACCTGCCGGTTGTAGGTGCAGAAGAGATCTGTTGACAACACAGGCAGCGTGCCCTCCGCCAACTGCGATGTGATGCTGTTACACGCCGCGATGACGTTGTCCACTTCTTGTTTCAAGTATTGCTTCGATGCCGGCACGACCAATTTGCCTTCTACCGCTTTGAGTACTTCCGCCTCCGAGAGCGAGTTGCCCTCGATGGCGGTAGTTGCAGCCGCACCTTTGGCGAGATAAAGCTGTTGCAACATCTCGGCCGTTGCCGGGCGCAATGGCACACGGGAGATGTGTTCACATTTTGACGCCGCCTCGCCAAGAGACAGCCAAAGTTCCGCCCCTGCCTTGCCCAAGTCACAACGGAATGAGATCCACGGATGTGTCCGCTCAAATGTCCGCATACATGTCCAGTTCATTGCCGATATTAATCACTCACTACAAAGTACTTACGCATATTATTCTACCATATTGCCACATAAAATGTCCACTTTAATGTCCGGTTGCCGGTCTTCCCTTCTCGAGATGTTCACGGCGACGTGAACATTGTGGGTTTCGTGAACATGTCGATGCCCAGTCGCTCTTGAGACAAGCATGATTTTCAACGACTCGACTTTGTTTGTCAGTTGTTCATTCATGTGTCAGTTCTCCGCAAGATTGACTGACCACGCCATCCACCGCGGCAGCAAAAGGTCGCGTGGCAGGAGTGAATACAACCACCTCGCCCTCTGGGAGAGGGCACGGGTGAGGGTGAGTCTTCCGGCTGCGCAACCGAAACGGGAATTCCCTCCTTGATGAGCGTGTAAATCTCCCGATTCGCAGCCGGGAGACTCATAGCAGAACGGTCACGGGTCAATTCATCCACGGCGGCAGTGATGGCCTCGGGCGGCAGCGCGGGATTCAGCCGCTCCAACGCCGCGCGCAAGCGAGACACCAGAACCACCTCGCCCTTGGTTTCGCGTTCGAACAGTCCCGTTTCATCAACCCAAACTCCCTCTCCGTCTCCGTCACCCTCTACGACTGGGAGAGGTTGGGGTGAGGGTGCTCTGCATCGGAGAGGGCCAGGCCCATCTTCTACACTTGCGGCCCTCCGCGCAGAAGAAGAAATGAGGATTGATCGGCATTGCAGCGGTGTTTCGAACGAGCCGAGTGCAAAACCTGGTGCCACGAATAACATAGGACTATTGACACA
>Ga0315278_10004654_pt1 | contig 12401 bp, 10 predicted proteins | sample YL17G06_0_MG_FD_203880 | JGI IMG/M metagenome (GOLD analysis project Ga0315278, IMG submission 203880) | Sediment microbial communities from Yellowstone Lake, YNP, Wyoming, USA - YL17G06_0 | ecosystem: Environmental > Aquatic > Freshwater > Lake > Sediment | place: USA: Wyoming | collected...
GGGGCGTAAAGGGGGGGGGGGGGGGGGGGGGACGCCGCAGGGGGGGGGGGGGGGGCGAGCGGCGGCGCCGACGGCGCCCCCCCCCCACCCTCTCCTCTCGACGCCGGCCTCCCCCCTTTGGACGCCGCCGACGCCGCCTCGCACTCGGCCCGCGTCGTCAAGGCCGCGCTGTGCGCTGGGTTTGCCCCCGCGGGCCTGCTGCGTGTGGAAGCGCCCGCCCAAAAGTTCAAGGCCGCGTTGGGCGGCGCGATCGAGGTCGACGCCGACCCGTCCTCGCTCAAATTCCGTGACGAAAAAGGCGCCCGCGTTTTCCTCCACCCTTCCTCGCTCTGCTTTCCCTGCGGCCGCTTCGACTCGGGCTGGCTTGTCGCGTCGGGCGTCGTCGCGGTCAACGGCAAGCCGTCGGCGCGCTGCGTCTCGATGGCGCCGGCGTACGCGGTGCTGCTGTTTGGGGGGTCGCTCGATGTCAGGCATGCGGCTGGGGAGGTGGTGATGGACGGGTGGGCCCGGTTTGCGGCGCCGGCGCGGATCGCGGTGCTTGTGCGCGAGGTGCGCGCGGCGGCCGACGCGGCGCTGCTGGCCAAGCTCGAAGGAGGAGGGGGGGGGCTGGTCGGCGATCCACCGATCGTGGGCGCCTTGCACCGACTGCTGGAGACGGACGGGTTTTGAAGAGAGGGAGAGACGAGAGAAAGAGAGGAGGGTGGTCGGCAAGCCCGGCCGCCTGCCCCCCCCCCTCCACGCTGCAACCACCACCACCACCGCCGCGATGCTTTTGAAGACTTCGAAGAGTGCGTTTGCATGGCAAGCGAGGCGCGGAGCCCCGGCCGGGGCGGCGCGCGCTGGCGCGCGAGGCCGGCGCCAACAGGCGCCCCGCCCGCGCGCCGCGCGCGCACCGCCGCGCCGGCGGGGGAAGCTGCATGGGTGTTGTTGCGGGTCGGGAATGGGGCCGCGGGAAAGGGATGTCGCGGGAAAGGGATGTGCAGTGTCCAACCCCGCGCCGCCGGTCCAGGGGCGGCGGCAAAGGGGGAGCAAAAGACTTGGTAGGGGGGTAGTTAGTAGAGAGAGAGTTGCGGGCGGGGCCGCGAATCAGGGTGACGGGAAATTGTGCGCCTGTCGCGTGTCCGAATATCAGGGGTGATTGATGGGTGGTGGCGTGGTGGTGCTCGGCCGGCGGCGGGGCGCGTCTCCGCCGCCCTCCTTTCTTCACGGCGCCGCCTCGTCCGCCGCCGTCTCCAGCGACGACGCCGACACGGTGCCGCCCGGCGCCGCGGCCGACCCCGCAAACTCGACCTCGTCCGCCTGGATGGCGGCGGCCTCCGGCGCCGTCGCGACGACGTCGACCGTCGCCAGATCCTCCGCGCGCGCCGTGTCGCGCTCGCTCTTGTCCACCGCCGCCGCGACCGCGGTGTCGGTCCAGCGCGCGGGCACGGCGCCGCCCGAGACGGCGTCCTCCATGCCGCGCGGCGGCACGAGCGAGTAGCGGCGCGCGCGCGGGAGTTCGCCCACCGGGATCGTGAGCGTCTTGTTGATAAAGGTTTTCGGGGACCAGTGATTGACGTTGGGCATGGCGTATTGGGTCGGGTCGGCCGTGCCGGTGAGGGGGAGGATGGGGAACCAGACGTAGGTCGCGTTGCTCACCGCGCCGGGCAGCGGCCCGTCGTGGTTCCACCGGTCGCCCTGGTAGACCCACAGCGGCGGGCCGCCGTTGGGGTTGTCGATGGGGAAGACGAATGTGGATTGCGAGTCGTAGGTGAGCTCCTGCCCCTGCCCAAACACGGGCGGCGGCCCGACCGACCACGTCCCGCACGGCCCTTCACCCCCCGTCTCCTGGTACGACATCTGCAGCGCCTGATTACTCGCCCACCCGGTGAGGTGGGACGCGATGAGGTGGTACTCGCCCTTGCGCGGGCCAAAGAAGACCGCGGGCGCCTCGGCGCGCGGCGTCGTGCCGCACGCGGGGCCGACAGTGGATTGGAAATCGTCCGTCAACCGAAACACCCCTTGGTACCGGTTCTCCACCGACGCCACGACGTAGCCCTTGCCGTCGCGGTCGACAAACGCAGTCATGTCGTACACGTCTTTGCCGTCGGGCTTGAAGCCGCGCACCCAGGTGTAGGGGCCGTCGATTTTGGGGGCGACCGCGATGCCGATGGAAGACAGGGCGAAATTGGGGGCGTCCAAATGGAAGAGGATGACGTAATTGTCATTCCGCTTGTTGTACACAATCTTGGGGCGCTCGATGCGCCACGGCTCTTCAAAGCCGGGGTGCTTGATCTGGGACCCGTTCAGGATGTGCCCGCGAAACTTCCAGTTTTGGAGGTCGGCCGACGAGTAGAGCGTGACCGACGACGAGAGCCACGAGGGAGCCTCCTTGCGCGAGGTGCCGTACCAAAACCAGGTGTCGCCCAGCTTCATCATGCCGCCGTCGTGGCAGTGGATCTGTAGGGGAGGAGGGAGGAGGGACGAGGGCGTCGACGATGGAGGGAGGAGGAACCATTGGGCTGTGTCGGCGTCCATGGCCGCCACCGCCCCCCGCTGCCGCCCAGATCGACGCTTCAACGTCTTGTCGCGCCCCAGGGGGTCGGCCGAGGCGCCGGCCTCCGCCGGCGCCACCGCCGGAGCACGGCCACGCGGGCTTGCCCCGGCGCGGCGCAAACGGCCGGCGGTTGAGCGCCGTCGCCCGCCCCGGACGGCGCGCACAGAGGGCGCGCGGCGACCGGGGGGAGGGACGGGGGTCGCCGGCGCCCGCGCGCGGCGCCAGGCCCCCGGCGCGCGGTCGGCAGATGGCGGCGCGGGCGCCAGCGCGCGCCAGGCGCGCCAGCCGCCGCGCGCCGCCAGCCAGCGGTTGCAGCCGAATCGTCAGCCATGTGCGGAGGGCGGCCGAGGCATGAGGTGCGGCGAGCGCCCGGCGGCGACGAAAACAACGGACGCGCCGCACGGCCAGGGCGGTCGACTCGCCCATTGCCGCCCTCGCCTCTTCCTCGCCGGCGCCCGCGCCCCCGCCGGCACCCCCGACACGCGCCAGGACGGCGTGTGGGGGGGAGGCGGCGGTGGCGAAGGGCGGCCGTGCGCAGCGCGCGACGCACGACGGGCGTGGTGCGCGGGGCCCGCCCCGCCCTCCCTCCCCCCTCCCTCCTCTCACCGGTTGGCCGTCGACGTCGTTCGGGATGATGTAGTTGTGGAACACGGTGTCGGCGAGGGGCCAGGGGGCGGGTGCGGCCGCCGCGCATGCGGCGACAGAGAGCGACAGGAGCGCGAGCACGGCACCTGTGGTGCGCATGGCGGCTGGAGGAGTGGGCGGGCGTCCAGCCGGGGAAGGGACAGGGGTGTGAGGCGGGCGCGTGGGGCGGGCGCCACGGGAGAGTGCGGCGACTAGGCGGGCCGCCGCTCGCTGCGCACGACGGCGCTTTTCGGCCTCGGACGCTCTCCCAGGTTATCCAAGGGCCAAAAGGAGGTGGTGGTGGGCGCGAGAGGGTCCCGCCCCTGTCGCGACGCCAGACTCGGCCTACAAGACTCTCCCCGGGGGGCAGCGGCGGCGCGGCGCGCGGCGCTCGCAGCCGAACCTGGCCGCCGCGAGCGCTCCGTGCGGCCGAGCCGCCCGCCGCCAACGAAAGACGCCCCCACACCATACACCTCATGCCCGATTGCCGCCCCCGGCCCTTTTGGGCGCCGGCTTGAACGCGGCGATCCCGGTCGCGCCGCGCGCGGCGACCAAAACGTTGACCTCGTACGTCCCCTCGTACGTGTAGATCGCCTCCATGTCGGCAAACGCTTTGGCGACGAGAAAGTCGGCGACGACGCCGTTACCGCCCAGCAACTCGCGCCCCAGCGCACACACCTCGCGCCCGCGCAGCGAGTTCCACGCCTTGGCCAGCGACGCGTGCTCGTGCGTCATGCGCCCGTCGGCGTGGAGGACCGATAGGCGCCATGCCATGAGGGCCATGGCCTGGACGTTGCCGAGCATGCGGGCCAGTTTTTCTTGCGAGGTTTGGAAGGCGGCGAGCGGCGCGCCAAACTGTTTGCGCTGCCCCAAATAGCGCACGCACATGTCGTACACGCCCATGGCGATGCCCACCGGTTGCCAAGTGACCATGATGCGGGAGATGGCGAGGACTTTGTTGGTGTCGGCGAAAGAGGCGACACCGGGGAGGCGGGCAGAGTCGGGCACGAAAACGTCGGTCATCCTGATGTCGGCGTTCTGCACGCACCGCAGCGCGATCTTGTTGTCGATCTTGGTCGTCACAAACCCGTGCGTGCCCTGCTTGACGACAAACGCGTTGACTTGGCCCGTCTCGGACGAGCGCGCCCACACGATCACGACGTCGCACCACGTCGCGTTGCCGATCCACCGTTTGCACCCGTTGAGGCGCCAGCCGCCGGGCACTTTGGTGGCGGTCGTCGCAAGGGAGCTGGCGTCCGAGCCGTGGCCGGGCTCGGTGAGCGCCCACGCGCCGACCGAGTCGAGCGACGCCATGGCGGGGAGCAGCTCTTTTTGTTGCGCGTCCGACCCGAGCAACCCGATGGTCAGCATGGCGAGTGAATTGTGCACCATGAGAAAGGTCGACATGGACGCGTCGACGCGCGCCATCTCGACGACGACCATCGCGGCGCCGAGGACCGAGTGCCCCGCGCACCCGTTGCCCTTCAACGTCGCCCCGCCCAGCCCCAGCGCGGCCAGCTTGGGCACCAGCGCAAACGGAAACTCGGCCTTTTCCCAGTAGTCGACGATGACCGGGGCGACCTCGGCTTCCTATGGAAAAAAAAGAGTGAAAGGAGAGGTGACGGGCGTGTGCGGCCAAACCCTCCCTCATCTCCCTCCGCCCTCCCTTCCCTCCCATACCATGAATGCGCGCACTTTGGCGCGCAGAGCGCGCTCGTCGGGCGTCAGCAGGTCGTCGAGGCGGAAGACGTCGTGCACCGCCGGGGGGAAGACGGCCATCGTGTCGGCGTCGGGGAAGCCGGGGTAGGAGGTGGAGGAGGAAGAGGTGGCCGCGGTGGGGGCGGCTTGGGCGGGCGGGGCTGGAGGGAGGAGGGTGGGGATGGGCCGCGGCGCGCGACCTGGCCCGGGCGCGGCGACGCAACGCGGCCGCGCCTGCCGCGGCAGCTGCCGCCAACCGGTTGCGGCTCCAAGTCGCACGGCCTCCGGCGCGCGTGCGGGCGCGCCCGAGCTCGCGCGAGCGCGAATGCCATGCGCGCAGCCGCGCCACGCACCCGGCCCGTCGACGCCCAGCTGGCGCGCCAGCACGCACAGGCGGTCGGTCGCCATGGTGGGAGGTGAGAGGGGAGTGGGGAGAGGCGCCTGGACGTTGTGAGCGGCGGCGGCGGCGGTGGCAGGCGCGTGCGCGTCTGCTTCCGGGACGGGTGCGACTCCCTCCACCGCCCAGCGAGGACGCCGCCAGCGTGAGAATGTGTGTTCTTCGCGCAAATGTTCAAACTGGGAAACACACCCGCGAAACCAAACGCCGCCAAACACCCTCCTCCTTGCACCATTCTTGATCACCCTTTGACGACCTTGGTCGTGTCGGCCTTGCGCAGCAGCTTGGCCTGCTTTTTGTTCTTCATCATGCGCTTGAGGGTGGCGCTCGAGGTGATCGTCTGGGTGATCGCCGCGCCTTCCCGCGCCACCCTCCGCCGCTCCAGCGCCGCCTCGCGCGTCACCCGGACCACGCGCTTGCGTGCCTTGCGCGACTCGACCGCGTCCCGCTTGGCCGCCACGAAAGTGGCGCGCGCAGCTTTGAGCGCCATCTTCTTCTCCCAGGTGGAGCTCAGAGTGGCCGGTTTGAGCGTCGAGGCGCGCTGGGCGGGCTCTTTCCAGGGCCGGCCGGACGCCTTGCCCAGCCCGACAACATCGTGCTTGGCGCGCACGCGGCGCGGCTCGCCCGGCACCGCCACCGGCAGACTCCCCTCCATCGCCGCCACCGCGTCCCGCTCCACTTGCGCGTCCAGGTCGTCCATCTTGCGCTTGCGCGAGAGCGTGTAGCCGCGCGGCACCTTGCCGCGGGCACAGCGGAAATCGTGCACCGCAGGGTCGGCCAGCTGGGGGGGCGCGTAGTTGGCGACCGCGGCCGCCATGCGGGCGGCAGCGTACAACATGATGGTGTGTTGTGGGAGTGGTGCGAGGAAGGGAGCGAGGCGCGGGGCTGCGGCGCGGGCGGCGGCCGGCAAATGCGGCAGCGGGCGCGCGCTAGGGGACGGGCGGCGAGGCGGGCGGCACGCACAGACAGCCACAAGAGTCGCGCGCGCGCGCGAGACCGAGGGACGCCGCCGGGCGGGCGCTCAAGAGTAGCAGCGGGCGACTGCTGCCGCCGGCTCGTCGCGCCCCACACAACGCGCCGGCCACCTTCCGCACTCCTCTCGCCCACGATCACGCAACTGCGCGCCCACATGCCGCCTCGCGCGGGCGGCCGCTGAGAGCCTGGTCGCTGCAAGCGCGCCAAGCAACCGCGCAATGCGTGGCCGCGCCGCGCCCGCGGCCGCGCCGTCGACGAGCGGCCGGCCGTGGATGATGAGCCGGCCGCAGGCGGCGGTCGCCGGCCGGCCGCGGCCGCCGCGGCGCGCCAGCGCGACACGCGCCGCGCCGCCGGACGGCGGCGGCGGCCCGCCGCCTCCCACGCGCGCCGAAGTCGACGAGTCCAATGCCTTGGCCGACGCCGGCCTGGACGTGGCCGGCGCCCCCTGCTCGCCGTCTCCGACACCCCCGCCGCTCGGCGTCGAGCTCCTCATGCGCGCCCTGCTCGCGTCGCCCACCGCGGGCGAGGCGGTGAAGCGGCGCCTGCTGCGCCTGGGGGCGGAGCGAGGTGTCGACTGGTCGGCGGTGCTGGCGTCCGCGCCCGAGCCCGTCGGCTGGCGCGACGAGCCGCTGCCGGCCGTCAGCATGACGGTCAACGTCTCGATCGACGTGCCGGTGGACGGCCTGAGTGGCAGTGGTGGCGGTGGCGCCAAGCCTCGCGGCTTTGCCCCCAAAAAAGGCTTTGGCCCGGCCGCCAAGCGCGGCGCCAAGCCCCCCGCCAAAACCCGCCCCCCACCCCCCACCCCCAACGACGACACCATGCCCGTCGCCCTGCGCGCCGCGCTGACGGCCTACACGGACGGCGAGCGCGCGGCCGACGGGTTCCGCGCACGGTGCGCGTGGGACGTCGCGTCGGTGCTGGGGGTGGTGGCCGACCGGGATTTGGAGGCGGAGGTGGCCCGCCTGTTGGCCGCCGCTCCGGCGTCGGACTGGGCGTGGGACCCGGTGACCCTGGTCTCGCTCGCGGCGCGCGCGGCGGTCGACGCCGCGGCGGCCGAGACCGAGGCCGCGGCCGCCGCCGCCGCGCGCAAGCGCGCCGAAGCCGAAGCCCGAGCCGCAGAGTCGGAGGCCGAGCTGGTGGCCGAGCGCGCCGAGATCGAGGCGGCGCAGGCCGCGCTCGACGCGGCGGTCGCGGCGCGCGAAGAGGCGCGCGCCGTCATCGAGCGCGCGGCCGCCGCGACCAAGCTCGCGGTCGACGCCGTGCGCCGCAGCGAGGAAGCGGCGGCCAACCGGCGGGCGGCCAAGGCCGAGGTGGACAGGTTGTTGCAAGGGGGTGGGGAGGACGAGGCCGACAAGGCGAGGCTCGAGCGCGAGCAAGTCGTCGCTGGCGCAGTGCAAGCCGCCGAAGCCGCCGTCGACGCGGCCGAGACCAAAGCCGATGCTGACGCGGCCGAGGCCGCGGTGGCTGCGCTGGAGGCCGACGAGGCCGAGGTGCCAGTGGCTTCGCCGCCGCCGCCGGCGCGCCCCCCCGCCCTGCACCCCGCCGCCGCCGCCGCGGCCGCCGCCTCCCTGGAGCGCGCCCAGGAACGCCGGGAGGCGGCTCGCCAGGCGGCGGACGACGCGCTGCGGCGTGCGGAAGAGGTGGCGGCCAGGAGGAAGGCGGAAGCGGCGGCCGCGGCGGCCGCGGCGACGCCGACGGCCGCCCCTGCCACCACCCCTTGCACCCCCGTCGCCCGCCCCCCCAACCCCCCGCGCGTCGTCTTGGACTCGGGCGACGACGACTCGGACGAGTGCGAGTCGGACGACGACGGCCCCGACACGCTCTCGCGGCGCAAGCGGCGCGGCGTGCGCGCGCCGATCAAGGCGCCGGTGGGGCGCGCGGTGACGGGGTACCTGGCGCCGGCGCTGCGGCGGCCGGAAGCAGCGGACTACAAAGCTGCCGGCGTGCTCATCTACACGTTCAGCGCCGCGGGCGAGTTGCTCATCCTGCTCGGGCGGACGATCATCGGGGGGAGCGAGCCCAACTCGGCCAAGGCGCGCCGGCGGTCCTGGAACCTGCTCGGCGGCAAGCGGTGCGCCCGGGACGCGGCCGCCGAGGCGACGGCCATCCGGGAAATGACCGAGGAGACGGGCGGCCTGCTCACCCAGGCCACCCTCCGCGGCCCCCTGTCCCCCGTGCTCTGGTACCCCTCGGGGTCGTACGCGGTTTTCCCGCACGGCCTCCCCCCCGGGGACGAGGCGTGGTCGCTGCCGGAGCGGTTCGACGCGCGGCGGCGCGTCGGGCGCGCGTCGGTGTCGGCGGGGCGCGACACCGCCAACCTGGCGTGGGTGCCCCTGTCCTCCCTCACCAGCGGCCGGCGGCGCCTCCACATCTTCATGGCCGAAATGCTTGCCCACACGCGCCTCGTCGAATGGCTCGAACAACGGCAAGCCGCGCACGCGCTCGAGCCCCCCCCCCCCGGCCGCCGCCTCTCCCCCGGCGTCGAGCCCGCGTTCCAGGACGGACGCCTGCTGTGGGACGATGACGACGTGTGGGAGCGGCCCGGCGAGGGCGCGGGCGGGTGGCCGCCGCCGACGCCGCCGCCGCAGCGGCACCCGCCCCTGCCGCCGCCGCCGGCGCACACGTGGCCGGCGCCCCGGGTGACGACGTGGGCGGATGCGAGGCGGTGGAGGGACGATGGCGGCGGTGGCGCGGGGCCGTACGGCGCGCCGGCCTCGCCGTACGGCGCGCCGGCCGCCGGGCCCTACGCCGACGACCGAGGCTTCACGGTGGCCGCGCCTGGAGCTGGTGCTCCGTGGATGACGCCGCCGGCGACGTCGGACGACGGCCGACGGCGGCGGCGGCCGTCCGAGGGCGAGGGCGAGGGCGAGGGCGAGCGCGAGCCGCGCGAGCGGCGGGAGCGCGGGCGCGGGCGCGGCGAGGCCGCCGCCGCCGAGCGCCGCCGCCCACGCGACGAGGGCGCCGCGTCGTCGCGCCCCGGCGACCGCCGCGGGGGGCGCGCCGAGGCGCCCGCGCCGTCGTCGCGCTCGCGGCGCCCCCGTCCCTCCCCGCGCGCCGAAGTCGTCGACACGGGCGACTCGGTGTGGGCCGTGTCGAGCGTGTGGGAGGAGGAGGGCGCATCTTGGGGGCGCGAGGCCCGGCCGCCGCGCGGCGGCGCGTCGGCGTTGACGCCGACGCAGGAGCGCCGCGAGCGGCGGAGGAGGGCGGCGGCGCGCACGGGCGACCCCGCGGTCGCGACCCAGCCGCTGCCCTCCCTCGAACCGACGTCCTGGGCGCCGCCACCCGACCCGGCCGCGGGGCCGGTGCTGGCGCGCCCGGTGAGGCCTGGGGGGAGGGCCAGGAGGGCGCCCGACCCGCCGCCGCCGCCGCCGCCGTCGCTCGCGCGCCCGCGCCGGCCGCGGCGCAATCCCGAGACGCCGGCCACGCCCGCGTCGGCGCTGGGGCTGGCGGCCGGATTCACGTTCTTGCCCAAGAGCTATGATGGAGAGAGGTGAAGAGAAGGGGGGGGGGGGGAGGGGGTGCTTTCATTTCGCTTGTCATTTGCAGTGCGCTTCAATTGCCGACCAATGCTTCTCCCTACCCACCCCACCCCGGCGGCGGCGGCGGCCAGCCGGGCGGCGGGTAGGGCGGGTAGTGCGCGGCCGGATGCGGCGGCACGCCATAACCCCCAGGCGAGTGCGGCGGGAGCGGCCGCCACCCCATCATCATCATCGGAGGCATCCCCGCTGGCGACAGAGAGGAAGAGGGGGGAGGAGCGGCGGCCTCCCCTGCCACAGCTCCTCCCGGCCTCAGCGCTGGCGGGTGCGCGCGCAGCACGGCCGCCACGCGCGCCAGCGCGTTCCGCACGCCGACGGCGGGCGCACCGTCGATGGTGACCAGGCGGTCGGTGGCCAGGGCGACGGGCGGGGCGTCGGCCGCGGGGTGGACGAGGACGCGCGCGCCGGTCGCGTCGCGCAGGTCGGCGAGGGCTTTGCCTTCCCGGCCGATGAGGGCACCGGCTTGGGACCGGCAGACGAGCAGGCGAGCGCTCGGTGGAGGGGGAGGAGGCGCGACGACGACGCCCCCCGCGCTCGCGGCCGCCACCGCCGCCGCCGCGTGCGCGTGCGCGTCATGCAGGCGCAAGAGAGCGTGCTGGGCCGCGTCCTCGTCCGCTCCAGGCTCGTGCCTGGACGACACGACAGCCACCCTCTCCTCCGCCGCCGGCAGCGCGTCGATCACGCGCACGCGCGCCCCAGTCTCCGCCCGAATGGCCCCAATGCCGGCCCCTGCCTTGCCGATGACGGTGCCGGCCAGGCGGGCGTCGACGAGCAGGCGGAAGACGGTGTCGCGCGGGGTCGAGGACGAGTGGTTGTTGCGAGGGGCGGGAGAGGGAGGTGGAGGATCGCTCACCGCCTCCCTCGCATTGTTGTTGCTGCTGCCGGGCCTGGTGTGCTGCTTGGCGCTGGGCGGGCGGCCGCCGCGCTTGACGACGGCGGCGTGCTTGGTGGTGTGCAGGGCTGGGGAGGGGAGGGGGGCGTCGTTGGGATAGGGTCCGCCTCGCCGTCGAGACGCTCAGCAAGCGGCCGCTGAGCGGTGGTGCTGGCGCCGCACGCCGGGGCGCCAGGGTCGACGACGACGGCAAACTCGCCAGCGCAGCTTCGGTCTCGTCCCTCTCTTCTCTCCACACACCGGATCCCGGACGCTGCTGCTGCTGCTTGGCCGCCGACTTGGGCCGGCTCCCGCCGTCGGCCGCCGACGCGGGGCGCGACGATGCGTCACCTCGCCGGCCGCCGCCCCTGCCGGCGCCGCGCGGGGTGCGGAGGGTGCGGCCGCCGGATTTGGGCGGCATCAGGGAGAGAGGAATGGGGCAGGGACAGAGTGTGGGGCGTGCTGCTGCCGCCGGCCAAGAAACGGCGCCGGGTCGGGCTCGCTCACTGCCCGCCTAGACGCCCGCATTCCCCCCCCCTCTTCGAGACCCATCGCCCACATGGCAGGCCGCGGCCTCGCCGGGCCGCCGCGTCGCCCCGCGCTCCCGCCCCCGCGGCCGCGGGCCTCCGCCGCCGCCGCCGCGGCCAAGCGGGGCAAAGGCTTTGGCGGCGCGCCCTCGATGGCGGACGCGCTGGCGCGCATCGGCAAGCTAGAGGCGGAGAACCGGGCGCTGCGGGACGAGTTGAGGGCTAGTGGTGGGAAAGGAGGAGGAGGGGAGCTGGTGGTCGAGGCCAGGGCGCCTGCTGCCCTGGCGCCTGCCGCCGTGGAGCCGGTTGTCGTCGCGGCCAAGGCGGTGGTCGAGGCGGTGGTGGCGCCGGCGGTGGTGGCGCCGCCCGCGCCCACCCGCCCGCCGCCCCCCGTGCCTCCACTCGCCGACCTCGAGGGAGGCATCGTGTGGCCCGCGCCGGGCGAGAAGTTTTGGGAGCGGCCTGCGCGGTCGTCGCCGCTGGTGTTGGAAGGTAAAGACAAGGGGGGCAAGGCGAGGGGAATGAAGAATCAAGCATTGTTTGAAGCTTGGAAGACCATGCCCCGACCAACGCACTCACACTTTATCTTCTTCCCTCTTCAGCCTCCTCCTGCACCACGCACCCCCCTCCCACCACCCCTCTGAACATCGTGCACATCGCCGCAGAACTGGCCCCCCGCGCCAAAGTCGGCGGCCTCGGCGACGTCGTCGCCGGGCTGTCGCTCGCGTGCGCCGCGCGCGGGCACGCCGTGTCCGTCATGCTGCCCTGGTACGAGTGCGTGCCCGAGGAGAGTGTAGTGGGGTTGACGCTGGCGGACGAGTTTGAGTGCCCGAAAGGGACGCGCGGCGGGTCGACGCTCCGCGTGCGCGTCTATGCCGGCGAGCTCGACGGCGTTCCGGTCTTGCTCATCCGCCCCGACTGGACCTCCTCCAACCTCTTCCGCGGCGACCGCATCTACGGCGGCGCGTACAACGAGGCCGAGGCGTACCTCTTTTTCTGCCGCGCGTGCCTCGAGCACCTGCAGAGGGCGGTGGTGGCTGGCGCGCGCGATGCACCGACCGCGATCCACGTGCACGATTGGCAGGCGTGCCCGGCGGCCATGATTTATTGGCCGCTGTTTAGCAAGGGGGCGCTCGCGGGGGCGAGGTTGGTGCTCACCGTTCACAATTTCGACTCCATGGGCGAGGTTAAAATGGACGAGGTAGGGGACAGAGAGAGATGGTGGCGGTGGCGAGGG
>Ga0315278_10004657_pt1 | contig 12398 bp, 12 predicted proteins | sample YL17G06_0_MG_FD_203880 | JGI IMG/M metagenome (GOLD analysis project Ga0315278, IMG submission 203880) | Sediment microbial communities from Yellowstone Lake, YNP, Wyoming, USA - YL17G06_0 | ecosystem: Environmental > Aquatic > Freshwater > Lake > Sediment | place: USA: Wyoming | collected...
AGGTTTTTGCAGTATCCACTGCGCTGCGATAGACCTTGCGACAAATATGGATAAAACCCCTGTCAAGACCGAGGTTGGCGATTACATAACAAAAAAGCTGATCGATGCGGAGAAGGCATACTGGGTGATAGGAGGCAACAAGCCCGGAGTGATGACGAAGAGAGCCAAGTGGGCATTCGGGACGAAAGAGGAAGCCGATAAGTTCATGAAGGAGAATGGTGGGAAGCTGGCTACGTTCGATGAAACTATGAAGGCAGCGTATGATGATATGTACGACGACACAAAGATGATACGTGAAAAAAGAAAAATGATGAAGATGAAAAAGATGGAGCATTAGCAGAATAAAGCAGGCGGGGAGCCAGGATGTCCTGCCTCTCCGCCTGCTCATGAAGGAAATAGGAATGAGAAAATGGATTATTGCTGTCATAATGCTGTATTTTATGACAGCCGTTGTATACGGGGAGCAGAAAAAACCGGCCAAACCCTTGCAGAAAGACAAATGTCCGGTCTGCGGAATGTTTGTGGCAAAATATCCGGATTTCGTTACCGAGATCATATTCAAAGACAGCTCATACGCGGTCTTTGACGGAGTGAAGGATATGCTCAAGTACTATTTTGGACTATCGAAATATAATCCGAAGAAGAAAAAGTCGGATATAGATGAAATATATGTTACGGATTATTACGACCTCACGATGATCGACGGCCTTAAGGCTTTTTATATCATAGGAAGCGATGTGTACGGTCCGATGGGAAGAGAACTGATTCCATTCAAAAGCCGCTCCGATGCCGAGGAATTCAGGAAGGATCATAAGGGAAAAGCCGTGCTTGGATTTAATGAAATTACATATGATGCGGTAAAAGGCCTCGATTGATGTCCCTCAGAAAGTCGGAGAGTTTTCTGTTCTTTATTTTAACGGCCTTTTGTCTTTTCGCATTCATTTTTGTTCACGCCTCTCTGAAGAAAAAAAGTGAACTACCGGCTCTCAGGGAAAGTGGCGAAATGGTCAGAACACTTGAACTCACAGACATTTGTCTTTTCACCGAAGCGCGATATACAAGACATCCTTCAATGGCAGACCTGCATACGCCATTTCAGGACCACCCGATGTCGTTTGAGCATTTCCCTTCCGGCTCATTGATAACACCGCCTCCTCATCTACGTCAATATGTCCAGGATCGATAAGCATAGAAACATCCTCGACTTCGCGCTATCTTCCCTTCTCCGGAGGAAAAGGAAGAATATTGCCCTTGTCATTATATATACCTCTCTTATATTCATACTCGCATCGGTTATTTTTTTCACGGAGGCGATCAAGAAGGAGGCATGCATTCTTCTCCAAAACAGTCCGGAGATGATCGTGCAGAAAACAATGGCAGGAAGACATGACCTCATTCCGGATGATTATATCAGGAGCATTGAATCGATCAGAGGGGTACAGAGCGTCAGAGGAAGGCTCTGGGGATATTATTATGATCCTGCCCGTGGAGCCAACTATACACTGACCGTTCCGGAGGATTTCAGCCACGGAACAGGCTATATCGCCATAGGAAAGGGAGTTTCGAGAACGCTTGAGGCCGGCAAGGGAGATCTCGTTCCTTTCAGGGCATACAACGGATCGTATGTGAGTCTTGAAGTTGCTGACATCATGACTGCCGAATCCGAGATTATTTCCTCCGACCTTGTCCTGCTTTCAGAACCGGACTTCAGGGAAATCTCAGGGGCGCCGGGAGGATTTTTTACAGACCTCAGCGTCCGCGTCCGGAATGCAAAAGAATTGCCGGTGATCGCGAATAAGATACGAAGGGTCCTGCCGGACACGAGACCCATTTTGAGGGATGAGATAGTGAGGACATATGAAACAATCTTCGACTGGCGCGGGGGCATCGTCATGGTCATTCTGATGGGTGCAGTATTTGCTTTTGTGATCCTCGCCTGGGACAAGGCCACGGGCCTCAGCTCCGAAGAAAAAAGGGAGATAGGGATACTGAAGGGGATCGGATGGGAGACGTCGGACGTGTTGTGGCTTAAGTTCTGGGAGGGTACCGTGCTCTCGCTCACCTCTTTTTTCCTCGGTGTGATTCTGGCATATGTACATGTTTTCCTTGCTTCCTTTATACTTTTTGAGCCTGTGCTCAAAGGATGGTCGGTGCTGTATCCCGAGTTCAGGCTTGTACCCTTCATCGATCCCTTCCAGATTATGACTCTCTTTTTCCTTACGGTCCTGCCCTATTCCGCGGCGACGATAGTGCCGTCCTGGAGAGCGGCAACGATCGACCCGGATAGCGTCATGAGGCTGTAAGAGAAGAACGCATGATAGAGCTGACAGACATACGAAAGGTGTTCAACGCGGGAAACCCGAATGAGTTTGTTGCCATACGTGGAGCAAGCCTGGTCATAGCACAGAACAGAATGACGGTTTTTAAAGGACCGAGCGGTTCCGGTAAAACAACACTCCTGAGTCTCATCGGCTGTATGACCAGACCAACTTCAGGCAGGATTACTGTATCCGGCAGGGAGATTACCAGCCTTCCTGAGAGGTTCCTCACGGAGATAAGGCGAAGGACATTCGGATTTGTGTTCCAGCAGTTCCATCTCGTGAAGGGGATTACGGTCCTTGAAAATGTGATGCTTCCGGCTTATCCTTCCGGTCAAAGATATTTGAGCCTGAAGGAAAAGGCTGCGGGAATCCTTCATCTTTTCGGCCTCTCGGCCAAAATGTCTTCGAAAGTGGAATGGCTTTCCGGAGGCGAAGCGCAGAGGGTGAGCATATCTCGCGCACTTATAAATGACCCTGCAGTGATCATTGCGGACGAGCCCACAGCACACCTTGATTCGAAGCTCTCTCTGGAATTGATGGAGATACTGGGCGCCCTGAAGCGTGAGGGGAAAACAATACTGATCGCAAGCCATGATCCTTTGGTTTCCGAATCGCCCTTTGTCGACCTGGTGGTAAGTATCCGTGACGGCCTTCTCAAAGAGGTGGAGGAGAGGAAATGACTTTCCATCCTGCCGTCATTTCTCTTTCTGCCGGGTCAGTGCTCGTGAGTTCAATGCTTCTGTATTCTTCATGGTTCGGGGCAGGCATTCTCAGAAAATGGGACATCAGAAGCGGAAGCGAACTCCAGCTTAGCCTCGAAAGAAGGACCTATCTCATATCAACGATCCTTTCCTATGCATTCGGATTCCAGCTCATATCCTTTTTTCTCTTTATCTTCACTACGGAACATCTACACAGCCTTTTTACCGGTGCAATGTGTGCGGCAGGGACGCTGAATGTGAATCAGTACGGATATCCTACGATCATGCTGAAGATGATTAATTTCATTCTCATAGGTCTCTGGCTGGTCATTAATTATACAGACAACAAAACCTTTGACTATCCTCTGATAAAAATAAAATATTCGGCTCTGCTTATCCTTACACCCTTCGTGCTTGCGGAAACGATTCTTCAGATGGCATATTTTCTGGGTCTCAGGGCAGAGGTGATTACATCATGCTGCGGCAGTCTTTTCAGCGGGGGTTCAGACAGCGTCGCCTCTGAAATTGCTTCACTGCCACAGAGACCGCTACAGATAGCTTTTTACGCTGGTATGACAGCGACCATACTGTCGGGAATTGTCTTCTACAGGAAAATAAGGGGAGGAGTGGTCTTTTCAGTTCTGAGTGTATCGATTTTTCTCATCTCAGCTGCGTCTCTTATTTCATTCATAACACCCTATATTTATGAACTGCCGACCCATCACTGTCCTTTCTGCGTGTTGCAGAAGGAGTACTCGTATATTGGATATATGCATTATATTTTCCTTCTTGGCGGAGTCATATCCGGTGGGGGAACAGGCATGTTGATGCCATTCCGCAAAATCCCCAGCCTGAGAGATATAGCCCCTGAGATACAGAAGAAACTTACTCTCATATCGCTGACATGCTATATCCTTTTCACCTCCCTCGTCACCTATCAGATCGTTTTTTCCGGTCTGAGAATAGAAGGATATTAGGAAGTTCTTTGAATAACATTCTTAAGTGCATGTTTTTTCGTCACTCCCTCAGAGGTGGGTTACCTCAGGCGACTCGCCGAGGCGAGAATCCAGTCATTTTTCTCATTCAATGTTCTCCAACTTTTTAACGAAAGAACCATATTTTTTTGGCGATCGATGCAATCAAAGCTGGAGGAGTTTACTCCCCGGCTAAGAGGCTGTGTCGTAATTGCCTTGAAATGTAAATTTGTCATTCTGAACTCTTCGCATGTCATTCTGAGCGCAGCGAAGAATCTCGTCCTTCAGCTCAGGACAGGCTCCGTGTCCTCCACAGAGGATCCGCCGAGGCGGAAAGAATCTCATAAAATAAATGTGTTGCAAAACCGAGATTCTTCGGCTTGGGCCTCAGAATGACATTACGACACTGCCTCTAATTGGAAGAATGATGTGTAGGAAAAACACTGACAAAATAAATATCATATATCTTACAAAAAAGAAGGAAGTTTTCTGATACCGATCATTGCTATTTTCTTATAAAATTAATATATAATTATAAATAAAGGGGGATAATGGAATCTCAAAACAACATGGCATACGTAAACCTTTTAAATAGAGCGAAAAGACTCTATAAGAATTAGGGGGGGAAAATGGAGAAGAGAAGATTTTCAATTTTTACACGGCTGGTATTGATAGCAATTGCCCTTTTCTGGATTGCTGGTCAGGCCACCGCTGAAGAAGGCTCTTATCAGAAGAAAAGGCAAGATGCCTGGGACCAGCTTAGAGATGCGATGAAAGCGCGACATGCGATGGACCCGAGCTTTCCGGAAACTCTGCCGCAACCTGAGGCCGAAGCTCCGCAAGCGGGGATATCGGTGGCTCCAGCGAAATCCAAGTCAGGAATCACGGGAGTCACGGCAGCGGCTGTGGCGTCTACCCCAACAGGGATTAACCCAGCGGTTGACATCTTATTGCCTAATTACGCCAACAGCCCGAACCTCAGGAAGTTCATTAACGGATTGCCCGGTCTGGGGTATGCGAATCGCAACAATCTCAATCAGTATATCCCTGTTGCAGATCCGGACACACAAACGTATTCGGGATCGGACTATTATGAGATAGGGCTGAAGACGTACAATAAGCAGTTGCATGGCGACCTGCCTGCAGTTGGAACCAAGCTAAGAGGCTATTACCAGAAAAATAACGGAACAGTCCAGGGAGCCGGAACAGACCACACCAATCAGTATCTGGGTCCGCTGATCATCGCCAACCGCGACATACCCGTGCGGATAAAGTTTTTTAACGAGCTTGGCATCAACGGTGCGGGCAACCTTCCACTGCCGGTGGACACCACTGTCATGGGTGCAGGCATGGGCCCTTTTCCGGCAGGGTGCTATAATAACAATCCGCCTAATTGTGTAATTTACAGTCAGAACCGGGCTGACCTCCACCTCCACGGTGGTTTGACCCCGTGGATCAGCGATGGCACGCCCCATCAATGGGTGACCCCGGCCGGTGACTCGACTCCCTTCAAGAAGGGCGTGAGTTTCCAGAATGTGCCAGACATGGTCATTGGATCAGTGGTAAATGGAACGCCTGTTTCGTGCATTGGCAACGCATCGTGTTTCACGCCGGCTGTAGGCGATGGGATAGGGACATACTACTATCCCAACCAGCAGAGCGCCCGGCTGATGTTCTACCACGACCACGCATATGGTATTACACGTTTAAATGTCTATGCCGGCGAGGCCGCGGGCTACCTCTTGACAGACAATGTCGAGATAGACCTGATCTCGGGTACGGATGCAAATGGCTCCTTCACGGCAATGAACCTTCCTGCCAAGAAGATTCTGCCCGACGTTGGAACACCCCTTGTCATTCAGGATAAGTCATTCATACACGACGCATCCACGAAAGCTATCATTGATCTTCTTCCTTTTCCTTCTCCTCCTCCGTCTACGCCCTACGCGGTTACCTCTCCCACTGCGACAACGGATCCTCTTTGGACAGCCTACGTCGCCGGGACCACCGGCGGCGACTTCTGGTTCCCCCACGAGTATCTGCCGAACGAGAACATATATGACCCGAGAGGATTCAACGACATGGGCAGGTGGGACTATGGCCCCTGGATGATACCTCCGATGGTTGTACTAGACAATATACTACCAAGCCCGACTATTATCCCTGAAGCCTTCATGGACACTATGATTGTCAATGGCACAGCGTTTCCCTACGTAGTGTTGCCGCCGACAGCCGTACGCTTTCGTATGCTGAACGCCTGCGGCGACCGCATGCTCAACCTGCAGCTGTACTATGCCGCAAAAGCTGACGGTACAATATGCAGAGGAGGAGCTGTGCCCGCTGCGGATCAACCTCTCTGCACAGAAGTCTCAATGGTTCCTGCGGCTCCTAACCCGGCTTATCCGACATGGCCGAAGGATGGCAGGGATGGCGGAGTGCCGGATCCGACTACGGCAGGACCGGACATGTGGCAGATCGGCAACGAAGCCGGGTTCCTGGCGAAGGTTGGAGTGATCCCGCCGCAGCCTGTGGATTTCGACTATAATCGAAGAAGCGTAACCTTCGGGAATGTCAGCAGCACGTCGCTCTATTTAGTCCCGGCGGTGCGCGCAGACGTCATCGTGGACTTCGGGCTCGGATCAGGGGTCGTGCCCGGCGATGTTCTCATTCTTTACAACGACGCGCCTGCTCCTATGCCGAAGTTCGACACGCGCTATGACTATTTCACGGACGATCCGGATCAGACCGCTATTGGCGGTGCGCCCACGACCCCGCCCGGCTTTGGCCCAAATTCCCGGACGGTTATGCAGATCCGGATAGATCCGCTGGGAACTTCGACAACTGCCTACGACTTGGTCGCGCTGCAGACCTACTTGCCGAAGGCCTTTAAAGTGAGCCAGGATCGTCTCCTCGTGCCCGCAGCGTATCAAAATGACGTCTATGGCCCTCTCATTCCTCCGTATGTTGATATCTATGCCAACGCTGTTGCAGAGACCTTAAATGTGACCGGTGCGCTTTCATCTGTTGCAAGGGTTGTGACAGAATTACCCGGCCAGGGTTATATTACACCACCTACCGTCAATTTTTATGGCGGCGGTAAGAACGGTGGTACGCCGTCCCCCTTGGACCCCCTCAACCCTGGGACTGTTGCTACAGCCACGGCATCGCTTAACGGCGTAACCGCTATCACGCTTGTAACAGCCGGCACAGGTTATACTTCGGCTCCTACTGTTAATATAACCGGCGGCGGCGGCACGGGTGCTACTGCTGCGGCAACCATATCAGGTGGCGTTGTTACTGTCATCACGATTACAAATCCAGGTAAAAATTACACCGTGGCTCCTATTGTTAGCATAACTGGTGGCGGCGGCGCAGGCGCTACAGCCACAGCGACTATAACGCTTGGCAGCGTTGGCGCTATCACAGTCACCAATCCAGGCTCAGGTTACCTTACTGCTCCCCGTGTCTATCTGACGGGCGGACGCGGCACAGGCGCTATGGCCGCTGCCATGCTTACCGGGGATATGGTGATGAATGGGAAGAACCTTGTTGAGGGTTTCGACATGGAGTTTGGACGCATGAACGCCGTGCTCGGCTCAACCCCAAACCCTCTCGCACCGACTGTAGGCGCCGGCCCGGTTATCGGCATGGCTCGTTACATAGACCCGCCGACCGAGATCCTGAGAGCAGGCGAAACCATACTCTGGCGTCTTAATCACTTAGGCGTTGACTCCCATGCTGTCCACTTCCACCTGTTCAACGTACAGGTGGTCAACCGGGTTGACTGGACCAATACCATATTGCCGCCTTACGATGAAGAGCTGGGCTGGAAGGAAACCATCAGGACGAATCCGTTTGAAGATATTATTATAGCAATACGCCCGGCGACGATGACGCTCCCCTTCCCGATACCTCAGAGCAACCGACTTCTGGACGTAACAACGCCAGCGGGTTCCACGGTGAACTTCCAACCCGTACTGCCACCGATAGGTCTGCCGGCGGTAGCCCAAATCAGCAACGTGATGACCAACTTCGGTTGGGAGTACGTTTGGCACTGCCACCTGCTTGGTCATGAAGAAAATGACATGATGCGGCCGATAGTGTTTGTCGTCCCACCGCCGGTTACACCTACGGGACTGGCTGCCAATGTGTCTTTCCCAAATCCGCCTCCGGCAAGAGTGACCCTGACGTGGGGGCCTGCTGCCATCGACCCTAACACGGACGGCTTCACAATCCAAAGGGCGACGAATACATCCTTTACTGCGGGACTGAATACGTTCACCGTTCTGGGGAACGCGACCAAGACAAAACTCGATGATATAGTTGCGCTGAACGCTCGTTACTACTACCAGGTGCGTGCCTTCAACGCGGCCGGCAACTCAGCGTGGAGCAACACTGCGACTGCCATCACGGTCCCGCCTCCAGGGAATTTTGCGGCAACAACGACCCGCACTGGTTCTAGTGACGTAGTGAGTCTAACATGGACTGCTCCCGGAACGATAAAGAGTTTCACTATCCAGAGAGCGGACAACGCTACATTTACCAGCGGTCTTTCGAGTTATTGGGTTTCGGGGACTGCACGCTCTTTGACCAAAACTGTTAATAGATTAAGAACGTACTACTACAGGATACTGACAACTACAACGATAGGGTCCTCGGTATGGTCACCGACACTGACAGTGATAACACCTTAGCTGTCTTGTAATGAGCATTCGGTCTTTGCAGTTGAAGTTTTTGTTTCTTATGAGGGCGGAATAGCTTCCGCCCTCATGCCGCTTAAGAAAGGAAATAAATTTTTTATTAGTGAAAGGCGATTTCTGAGCGGAAGAAGTTGCAGGATAATGAAATCACTAAATTTTCTTCATCTTCCCGTCTAATCGTATAGTCTCCTGCAATAACGTCTCAACATTATTGAGTCCTTTGTCCCAGAAAGTACTGTCTGTTATATCAACTCCGAGGCGGTTGAAGATATTTTTTGGAGAATCGGATAATCCTGACGAAAAAAACTCCTTAACCTTTTTAAAGTGCATCATGCCTCTGTAGGATAAATACCTACAGAATAAAAATCTGCTTTCCTACACAAAAAAAGGAATATCGCCGATACCCTTCGTCTGTGCTCTATGGTAAAAATAAATGTACTAAGACCGTTAAAGCAACAGGAAGGGGGTTATTAAAATTTATGTTCCAAATGAGAATGCATATGAATGAGAGTTCAGATGATCGCAAAGGTCTGAAACAGACTTTTCCAGACAATCGTAATATCGTCAGCGGGCTTTGCCAGAGTCTGAGAAATGCTGCTGATTATCGGTTGCAGATGCTAAAAGAAGTAGAAGAACAACTGCGGAATGCCTCAAGATTGGAAAAAGGTTAAGTGTGTGTATTCAATCTGTACAGATTAACAATCAGAAATTATTATACAGATTATTATCTTTCTGATCCTGTGAGGTAATGACTATGGAGATTTATAAAGATGGCGAGATACAGATTGCCAGGAAGGTTCAGGTTAGAGCAGTTGATTGTATCAAAAGGATGTGATAAAGATGGTAAAAATGCAGAAAAAAAGTTTAAGCTCGCCGGATGAAACCCGTTCTTTTCCCAAGGGCAAGGTTGAGCTGGTGACGCTTAGCGGTGTCACATTCGGCCGAGCAACATTTCAGCCGGGATGGAAGTGGTCCGAGTCTGTCAAGCCGTTAGTGAAGACTCAAAGCTGTGAGGCGCCGCATACCCAGTACATTATTTCAGGACGGATGAAGGTCAGGATGGATGACGGGACAGAGGAAGAATTTGGACCGGGTGATGTATCAATAATTCCTCCGGGGCATGACGGCTGGGTTGTCGGGAACGAACCAGTGGTAGTAATCGATATCACAGGCATGATCGATTACGCAAAGCAAGCTAAGGAATGAAATAAGGAGGGTTTATGGGTTACACAAATGTTGCATTGAAGGACAAGATTATGGAGATGTATCCGGATATCACAAAACACGGTATTTCAGTCGGTCTTGATTTTGATAAAGGAAAGAATGCATACATTGTTGCATTTAAGAAAGGCAGTAACGAACTGACTACACATCTGGAGAAAAAAGATGCTGACGAGTGTATGGATGGGAACAAGTGCGTTTATTTTGGTGTCCAGATAGGCCAATTTACTAAGAACTTTGAAGTCATCGAAAAAGAGTAAGTATCGTAACCCTTCGGTAGTAGCCGCAATCCCGAAAGCTTTCGGGATTGCGGCCTGAACGCAGGCTAAAGCCTGCGGCTACGAAATTCAACCTTTAACTGAATGGTTACCTCCCGGAATCTATTTCTGCCACCTGTACATGCAGGTTTAAGTTAAAATAAAAAATGACTCCTGCAGAAAGGTTTTCGGCATTTCAGTATAGGGATTTCAGACTCTTCTGGTTTGGGCAGATCATATCCCTGTCAGGCACATGGATGCAGTCAGTTGCTCAGGGATGGCTTGTTTACAGCCTCACAAAGTCGCCTTTCTATCTCGGCATGGTTGCTGCAGCCGGGTCACTGCCAATCCTTTTATTTACCCTTTTTGGAGGTATTGCAGCAGACAGGTTCAGGAAGAGAAACCTGCTCCTGATGACGCAGGCGCTGTCGATCATTCCTGCCATTTTTTTGGGTATCCTGATCGATATCAATTTAATTGCTGTCTGGCAGGTTGCAGCGTTAGCGGCTTTCCTCGGTATTGTAAACGCCTTTGATGTTCCTGCAAGGCAGTCTTTCATCATAGAAATGGTAGGCAAAGGCAGCCTTACAAATGCGATAGCCCTGAATTCTGCTGCATTTCATGGAGCCCGCATGACTGGCCCTGTTATAGCCGGCATAGCGATTGCCAATCTCGGTATTTCAGCATGTTTTTACCTGAATGCAATCAGCTTTATTGCGGTAATTATTGCGCTTTCAAAGATAAAAGCAAAGGGTGGAATAATTAAAAACTCGAACGGGATCATGAAAGATATCATAGAAGGGATACAATATATTAAAAGTAAATCCGAAATCTACAGGAGTATTATTCTGATAGCCGTATTCAGTCTCGCGGGTATGCCGTTCATCACATTGCTTCCTGTATTCGCAGGGGAAATATTCAGAAAAGGACCCGAGGGTTTTGGTTTCCTTGTAGGTGCGACAGGCGCCGGTGCATTAACAGCAGCTTTATTGCTTGCATTCAGGGGTGACATAAAAGATAAAAGCAGGTTCATATCTTTTTCTGCGCTCTGTTTTTCGATCCTGCTCTTTGTTTTTTCGTTTTCCACGAATTTCTATCTCTCTGTAGTTATTCTTGTATTCATTGGCTGGGCTTTAGTAAGTTTCTTTGCAACTATGAACAGTTTTATACAGCTTTCTGTGCCTGATAATCTCAGAGGACGGGCAATGAGTGTTTATACATTTGTATTCCTGGGAACAGCTCCGATAGGGAATTCGCTTATGGGTACATTGGCAGATTCTATCGGAACCGTTAGGGCTGTAACAATTGCATCTGTTATCTGTCTTATTGCAGCTATCAGTTTCTCTGTGAAAATATCCCGGGATAAGTGATATAGTAACTTCTTATGAAAATCCTTGCAATAGAGACATCAACAATGCTCGGAGGGATAGCGATTGCTGATGATTCAGGGCTTATCGCTGAAGTGAGGCTGAATGTCAAATCAACACATTCAGAAAGGCTGATGACTGAAACAGACCACCTCCTGAAACAGTCCGGACTTATGATATCGGATATCGATGTTTTTGCCGTAGCAACAGGTCCGGGTTCATTCACCGGATTGAGAATTGGACTGAGTACTGTAAAAGGTTTTTCTTATGCAACAGGAAAACCCATAGTCTCTGTGCCGACCCTTGAGGCGTTTGCATGGAGTTTCACTTACTGCAGATATCCTGTATGCGCCATGCTTGATGCAAGGAAAAAGGAAGTCTACACAGCATTGTTCCAGTGGGACGGAGAGGGTTTTGCAAGATTGATAGACGAGGTTTCGATAAAGGTAAATAGGATGTTGGAAGATATAAGGCTATTATCAGCTGGAAAAATAATTTTTACCGGTGAAGGGGCAGTTCTTTATAAAGATGAGATAGTCAATATAATGGGTGAAGATGCGATCTTTGCATCGATAGACAAGATGATACCTGCACCCTCAAATGTCGCGGCCATCGCTATGAAAAAGGCCTTAAGGGGGGAGTTTTCTGAACCCGTAAGCCTTGTACCGTTTTATTTAAGGAGATCAGAAGCTGAGATAAAACGGGATGACTGAGATACTTACCCGAAAGATGGAGGAAGATGATATCCCTGCTGTATTGAAAATTGAGCGGATGTCATTCAGCACGCCATGGTCTGAATATTCTTTTCTGACCGAAATCTATAAAAAATATGCTTTCACAAGAGTTGCTCTGTCTGA
>Ga0315278_10004658_pt1 | contig 12398 bp, 10 predicted proteins | sample YL17G06_0_MG_FD_203880 | JGI IMG/M metagenome (GOLD analysis project Ga0315278, IMG submission 203880) | Sediment microbial communities from Yellowstone Lake, YNP, Wyoming, USA - YL17G06_0 | ecosystem: Environmental > Aquatic > Freshwater > Lake > Sediment | place: USA: Wyoming | collected...
GCGAAGACGAGCCCCTTGCGGACCTCCGATGGGTCGTGGAAGCGCGCCGTGTCACCGATGCAGAAGTAACCCTCGTCGTCGAACACCTCGGCGTTCTTTTCCGGCATGTCCAGGTAGCCGCGGCCGATCATCTGGCCCTGCATGCGGAGTTCGAATCGGTCGCCGAGCGGCACCATCTTGAGCCTCAGGCCTGGCATCGGCAGGCCGATGCCGACATCCTCCGTGTGGAAGTAGATGGCCATGCACCCGGAGGACGTCTCGGTCGCGCCATAGCCCGTCGAGAACAGGATGCGATGGCCGATCGTGTCGACGGCCAGTTGCTGCAGCCGTTCATACAGGGGCCGGGGCAGGCCGGCGCCGCCGTAGAGCAAGAGGCGCATGCGGCTGAAGAACTTCTCGCGCAGCTCGCGATCCGCCTCGAGCGCGTCCGCGAGCATCGCGTAGCCGAAGGGCACGTTGGTGTAGAACTGGACCTGAACGTCCTTGAGATTCCGCACCGACTGCTCGAACAGCCCCGGCATCGGCCGGCCGCCGTCGATGTACAGGGTGCCTCCGCTCGTCATCACGCCCATCTGCGTACACGCGCCGGAGACGTGGTTCCACGGCAGCCAGTCCAGCATGACGTCGCGCCAACCCGCGGTCTCGCCGAGCACCTGGCGGCTCTGGGCGAGGTTGGCGGTGATCATCCGCTGCGTCTGGATCACGGCCTTCGGCAGGCTGGTCGATCCCGAGGTGAGCATGTAGACGCTCGCCTCGTCCGGATCGAGGGCGGCGATGGAAGCGGCTACGGCGGGACCCGGGGCTGTCCCGAGCACTTCGGCGATAGACACGGCCGGTGTGCGCAGACGGTCCGGGTCGTCCGTCAGCACCAGCACATCTGCAAGTTCCAGCGCGTCGATGGCGGCGCCGTACCTTGCGGCCTGCTCGGCGAATATCACTGCCGGCCGGACCAGGGAGATGACGTGGCGCAGGCGGCCGTAGTCACCGCCCATGAGCGAGTAGTGGGTGCTGACCGGGCACACGGGGATGCGCGCCGACATCGCGCCGTACTTCACCACCGCGTGCAGAATCGAATTCCCTGACAGGATCAGCACCGAGCGATCGCGGCGGATGCCCCGATCCAGCAGCCACTGCGCGACCGCATCGGCATCGCGCCTGGTCGCGGCGTAGCTATGGCGCCTCCAGTCCGAATCCGGTGCCGGGCGTTCCGCCAGGTAGATGCGGTCCGGTGCCCGTTCTGCCCATTCGGCCAATTCGCGTGGCAGGCTGGGGATGAACGGCTGCAGCGGCTCGACCGGCTCGATAACCAGCGTGCCGTTGGCGCGGCGCTCGACACGCATGTCGGCAGGCGGAAAGTTGGTTGCGCGGAACGGCGCCTCGTCGAATCTCATGCGTCACCTCGTTGCTGCGGCGTGCGCCTGTGCGGTCGCGCCGGCCCCACTCTTTCCCGCTTCAAATAGAAGCCCACGGCGTCAGCTCGCCAGGCCGAGCGCCGCGACGAAGTCCGCGAACTCCGCCTGCGCCGAGGCCATCGGCCGGAATTTCCCGGCCGCGTCGAGCGACGCGAGCGACTCTTCGACCGATGTTCCCTCGCCTGCCAGCAGTGCCGAATCACTCTCCATAACGCGCGTGATCCGCAGGGCGCCGCCGCCGGCGACGATGACCTCGCCACTGCGGCGCAGCCCCTCGCTGACGAGCCAGGCCGCCACCGGCGCGACCTTCTCCGGATTGAGAGGCGCGTGCAGTTCCGCGGGCGTCAGGGCCTTCGTCATCTGCGTCGTTGCGTAAGGCGCGATGGCGTTCGCGAGCACCCCGCCGCGGGTACCCTCCAGGCTCAGCACGCGCATCAGGCCGATGACTGCCGCCTTGGAGGCGGAGTACGCCGGCAGGTGGAGACCTCCATAGAGACCCGCGGTCGAGGTCGTCAACAGGATCCGCCCGTAGCCGGCTGCATACATCGCGCGGAACGCGGCGTGGGAGACGGCGAGGGTGCCGAAGAAGTTGACCTCCATGACCCGCCGGAAATCCTCGAGGCCCTGGTTGCGAAACGCGACGGATTCTTCGACACCTGCATTCGCGATGAGGATGTCGAGCCGGCCGAAGCGCGCGAGTGCGGCTGCGACCATGCGCTCGCCTGCGGCGACATCCGTTGCATCGCCATAGTCGGCCACGGCGGAGCCGCCCGCGCGCACGATTTCCTCCACGACGCGGTCGGCGGAACTTCCGCCCTGCTCGCCAGCGTGCCGGCGATTGTTGATCAGGAGCGACGCGCCGCGCTCTGCAAGGAAGTGGGCATAGGCACGACCGAGTCCTTTGCCGGCCCCCGTCACGATTGCGACGCGACCCGTGAAGTCGGTCATCGGGCGTCCGGCCTTGCTCAGGCCGACATCACGCCGCAGCGGGGCGCCTGCCAGCCAAGCGTGTCGTGGGCAACAATGATCTCGTCGATGCGCGCCTTGACGGCGTCGGGCAGGGCTGCCGTTCGCCGCGACTCGAGGTCGGCGCCGGTGGAGACGAACTCCACCACGCACGCGAGCCGGGACTGCGTGATGTTGACCAGGAACACCACGCCATGGAACCGCTTGTCGCTGCATGCCAGCAAGCGCGCATGCGCGCTCACCTGGTCCCCGATGTGCATTTCGGCCAGGAACCAGATGTGATGCTCGTGGTCGAAGATTCCCTGCCGCTGGTTCTGGAAGTAGCTGGAGTCGATGCCGAGCCACTCGAGCATCGGCCAGCCCGCCTGGTCGTAGAGAGCAACGTAGTGCTGGACGTTCACGTGCCCGTTCATGTCCTCCCATTCCGGCGGAACCGTTACGGTCAGCAGGGAGGGAAGTTCCAGGACGTTTTCGGCGGTCGGCATCAAGGGCCGCATGGTTCAACTCCGCAGGCGCTCGCGCCTGAGCTTGTTCGAAGGGGCCCGCTATCCGCGATCTACTTGCATTATAGGACTAATGCGAATCCGCCTTGGGTAGAATGCGCCCGAGGCGCACGACTTGTGCAATTGAACCGGGGAACTTAGGCTGCCCGGGTTCTGCAGGGCGCAAGTGGGCGCCACAGTGATCCGCCTCGTCTATCCGGGAGTCACCTGATGTTTACCGCCCTGGCGCCCGGATTCGGCCTCAACCTGGTTGCGACTGCGGCCGCACTGCTCGCGTGCATGCTGATCCTGTGGGCGATCAGCGTACGCATCACCGACATGAGCATCGTCGATATCTTCTGGGGGCCGGGTTTCGGGATCGTCGCCATCGTCGGTTTCCTGCTCTCGGCGAACGGCGGCGTGGAGACGCGCCGCCTGCTGATCACTGTCCTGACCGTTGCCTGGTCCGCAAGGCTCGGGGGCTATATCTGGTGGCGCAACCACGGCAAGGGCGAAGATCCTCGCTACACCGCCGCATATCGCAATCGCATCGAGCGCAACCTTCATTGGCACACGCTCACCAGGGTGTTTCTGCTGCAGGGCCTGTTGATCTGGCTCATCTCGATGCCGGTGCAGCTCGCGCAGTACCTGGAACGGCCGGCGACTCTCGGTATCCCAGCGTTCGTCGGCACACTGCTGTGGGTGCTGGGATTCATTTTCGAGGCCGTTGGAGATGCCCAGCTCGCCGCTTTCAAGGCCAACCCGGCTAATCGGGCGCGCGTGATGGACCAGGGGCTCTGGCGCTACACGCGACATCCCAATTACTTCGGGAATGCCTGCCTCTGGTGGGGAGTCTGGCTGATCGCCTGCGACCATTGGCTCGGTGTGCTGACTGTGTTTGCTCCGTTGCTGATGACGCATTTCCTCCTCAACGTCACCGGCAAGCGATTGCTCGAGCGACGCCTGTCGCGCTCCTGCCCCGAGTACACCGACTATGTGGCGCGCACGAGCGGCTTCATCCCCTGGCCTCCGAAATCGCGCTGAGGAAGTGACTGCCATGTTCCGTGTAGTGCAGTGGGCCACGGGTTCGATGGGCCGGACCGCGCTGCGGCGAATCATCGACCATCCGGACCTCGAGCTGGTGGGGGTCTATGTCTACGACGACAGGAAGGCAGGCCGCGATGCCGGCGAACTCGTCCGCCGGCCCGACACGGGCGTGTGCGCGACGAATCGGATCGAGGACATCATGGCGCTGCGGCCGGATGTCGTGATCCACACGCCGCGACTGAGCGAGCCCTACGACCGCCAGAACGTCGAGGTCATCCGGCTGCTGGCAGCCGGAATCAACGTGATTTCGACCGCGGGCTTCCACTACCCGGGTGGTCACGGTGCCGCGTATGCCGGACCGCTTCGCGAAGCCTGCGAGCGTGGCGACAGCACGCTCGCCGGACTCGGGCTCAATCCCGGCTTCATCGCCGAGCGCCTCGGCGTCACGCTGACCGGCATGTGCGCCGAGCTGCTCTCGATAGCCTGCTACGAGATCGCCGATGCATCGTGCATGCCTTCACCCGAGTTCGTGTTCGGAATCATGGGTTTCGGCGCTGATCCGGCCATCCGCGACATCACCCGTGGCCGGCTCGCTCATTTGTACGAGGAATTGTTCGGTGAGGTATTTCACGCCGTCGCGGCGGCCCTCGGAACGCGGGTTGAACGACTGTTGCCGGAGCACCGTGTGACGCTGGCGCCCACCGATCTCACGATCCGGGCAGGCGTGATCCGCATGGGGACGGTGGCTGCGACCGAATGGCGCTGGCGAGGCGAGTTTGCCGACGGGCGATTCATGATTCACTCTGTCGTCTGGACCGCCGATCCGACCTGGCACGGGGCCGATCGTCGCAGCGCCGCGCAGTGGCGCATCGAGATCGACGGTCGGCCGAACGTCCGCGTGTCGATCGCAATCGAGGATCCGAATCCAGCGGCACCCCATATGCGCGCGGCGGCGGACGCGACCGTTGCGATCGCGCTGCAGGCGATTCCTGAAGTGTGCGCGGCGCCAGCGGGTTTCTATTGCACGCCGGTTTTCGGCGCGTTCCGCGATCGCTTGCGGGCCTAGCGGGGCAGCCTGCCATCGTCGTTGGCAATGGTCAGGGCACGGCATCCCCGCGTACAGCCCCGGAAACCTGGCCGGCTAGGCGCCCGGATCAAGGACGCATCTACCCGCCCTCGGCGCAGGACCGGCTGGTATCCTGAGGTCGAATCGATGCGAGCCGGGAGTGTCGTTGGTGCAATTCGGAAGTGACAACCAGACGGGCTGTTCGACGAAGGTCCTGGAGGCGCTCGTCGCAGCAAACGCTGGACACACCCACGGGTACGGGCACGACGCCTGGACCGAGCGCGCCGTGGCAGCGCTGCGGGAGGTCTTCGAAACGGACCTGGATGCATACTTCGTCTCCACCGGCACCGCGGCCAATTGCCTCGCACTGGCCAGCCTGGTTCAGCCATGGCAGGTCGTGTTGTGTCATGCCCAGTCGCACATCGTGGCCGACGAGTCCACCGCTCCCGAGTTCTTTACCGGGGGCGCACGGGCGCAGGGAATCGGTCATGGCGAGGCGATGTTGACGGAGCAGACGCTGCGAGCGCACCTCGATCGGGCGGGCCACGAGCCGCCGCACAACGCCCAGGCCGGCGCTGTCAGCATCGCCCAGGCCACCGAAGCCGGGCTGGTCTATGCGCCTCCCGACATTGCTGCGCTGGCTGACTGCGCCCATGCGAACTCGTTGTCACTGCACATGGACGGAGCAAGGTTCAGCAACGCCCTGGTGAGCCAGGGCTGCAGCCCGGCAGATCTCACCTGGAAGGCCGGCGTGGACATCCTCACGCTCGGGGCATCGAAGAACGGCTGCCTCGCTGCCGAGGCCATACTGGTGTTCCGCAAGGACCTGGCGTCCGGCATTGAACATCGGCGCAAGCGCTCGGGGCACCTGCTATCCAAGGGCCGGTTTTTCGGTGCGCAGATCCTTGCGTGGCTCGGCGACGGGCATTGGCTCGACCTGGCGCGGCATGCGAACCGGCAGGCGACCGGACTCGCGAAGCGACTCGCCGCCATACCGGGGGTGTCGCTCGTCTGGCCGGTACAAGCCAATGAGGTGTTCGTGGTGATGCCTCGTTCGGTATCTGAGCAGTTGCACAAGGAAGGCGCGGAGTTCTACGAGTGGTCCATCGACGCGATGCCCAGCGGACGGCAACTCCAGCGGGACGAGGTGTTGGTGAGACTGGTCTGCTCCTTCGCGACCACCAATGCCCATGTCGAAACGCTGGTCTCGAGGACGCTGCAGCTATCAGCGGGCACGGACTCTTCCGCCTCCTGAATCCGTTTCTCTTTGTCGAGGCCCCTGCAGTTGCGGTTGCACCGCAGCATTGAATGACGATCGTCCGCAGCCCCGGTTGCAGGTCCGGGCAGCCGGGCGTATATCGGTCCCGTGACGCCCGGAATTTCCCGGTCGTCCGCACGGAGAGGAACGCACGATGAAGAGCAGGAGCAAGGGAGCGCTTCTGGGCATTGGAATAGCGCTCGTCGGGGCAACCGTACTTGTGCAGGCCGCGGCACCAACGGACACGCAGTTGATCGCAAGCGCCATGTCCGCGGCTCCGATGCCGCTGGCGAAGAACGCCACGATCGTCAACATGACCGCCGACGGCAAGATGCACACGCTGCGCAAAGGTACAAACGGCTGGAACTGCATGCCGGATAGTCCGGCCACTCCGGGACCGGATCCGATGTGCTGGGACCAAGGCGCCGATGGCTGGGTGCAGGCCTGGATGAGCCACACGACGCCGCCGCCCGGAAGAGTCGGCCTGATGTACATGCTCGCGGGTGGCACCGATGCCAGCAATACGGATCCGTACGCGCAGAAGCCGCTGCCGAACAATCACTGGATCAAGACCGGGCCGCACGTGATGGTCGTCGGTGCGGATGCCGCGTTCTATGCCGGCTACCCGAAGAACGCCGACCCCGACACGTCAGTCCCCTACGTGATGTGGGCAGGGACTCCCTATCAGCACTTGATGGCGCCCGTGAAATAAGTCCGCCAGCGACGCGTCTGCGTTTACGGCTCTTTCGAAGCGGCGAACGCCGCCACTGCAATCATGTCCTCGACCTCGAGCCGCGCCACGACGGGCAGCATGGGCTGGCTGGCCGGCGTTGCGCGCGCGCCGGTCTTGAATGCCAGCAGCTGTCGGACGATGTAACTCGGTGACCGCCCGGCGAGGGCGGGGACGGGTCCGACGCCGCGCAGGTCCGGGCCGTGGCAACTCACGCACGCAACGATCACTACGCCGTTGCCGCTTTCCGCGAGTTTCCGACCGCAGGCAATGCTTCCGATCGGCACGTATGCACGGAACCCCGAAGCCGAGTCCCGCAACTCGTGGCGCTCCGGGTCGAGCGGCATCTCGATAACGCGCATCCCGAGCGGCTCCGTGCCGGCACCCTCGATCGGCACGTACAGCCAGCCGAGCTCGCGCGTCTTCGGCACAACGGTTGACTCGATCACCTCGACGCGGCGGCTCATGCGCAGCCTCGAGAAATACTCGGCCGCTGCGGCGATTTCCCCGCCGGTCGCGTTCTCCGCGGTCGCTCGCATCAGGTCCGTCGGAACATGCGGTCCGAGCAACGCACTGCGCCTCGCGCCGCTGCGGAAGTCGGCAACCTGTGCTGCGATATACGCAGCCGGCAAGCCCGCGAGTGCTGCGTTTTCTGGTCGCCCCTGGCCGTCCGGCAGGTGGCAGTATGCGCAGGCATACACGGCAGGCTTCCTCCCGTGCGCAACGATCTCCGGCATCGGCGGATGACCGTCGGGGTGCCAGTCGGGCGGCGCGAACAGGTCCTTGACCTGAGCGTGCGTGAAAGCTGCGTGGGTGTTCGGTACGTGCAGCAGCGTCGCGTCGGCGGATGGCGCCCCTGTGGCGGCTGGTGACACGTTGCCGGGGTAGGCCCATGCGGGCACGGCAAAGCCATCCTGCGTCGCCGACGCTGCCGCCGAAATCGACAGCGCCGCGATCGCCGCAACAAGGCGTGGCGTGCCAGAGCGCATCTCAGGTCTTGGTGGTCGCGAAGCGCGCGTCAGCCTCCGCGACCAGGGCCTGGAAGCGCGGGTCATCGCGGATAGGATCGAGATCCGGATCGCTCTTCGCCCATTGCAGTTGTTCATAACCAGTCATCTGCAATACCGGGCCCAGAAACTCGAGCGCCAGGTCAAAATCGCGCAGGTTGATGCTCAGGTCGCATGCCAGGTTGTAGCGCATGATCAGGTTGTCGGGATCGATCAGTACGGCCCGTCTGGCCCAGTCTTTTGCGCGATCGGTCTCGCCCATTCCCAGCAGGCAGGTGAAGATTGCCGCCATGGCCGAGCCATTGTCTGCTTCCAGGGCAAAGGCTTTCTCGGCGCGGGCCAGTGTGCGTTGTGATACACGACGGACTGCATCCATATCGCCGAGCGCGGTGTGGCACGTGATCAGCAGGCCGCCGGTCGAGTAGTCCGTCTCGACGAGCGCCGAGACTTTTTCCCAATGGCCAATCGCGTCCTCGAACCGCCGTTGATGAAGGCTCAATCTTCCTGCTTCCCGGTTCACGTCGACCGACTCGGGGTCCAGGCGCAGCGCGTGCTCGATTTCAATTCGCGCGGCAGCGTATTCTCCGCTCAACGCGAGAATTCCGGCCCTGGCGGCATGCGCCTCGGCGAGGTTCTCGTCCAGCGCAAGTGCCCGTGTCGCAGCCAGGGCGCCATTGTCGCCATCACCTTTGGCGTTCAATCTCAGTCGTTGCGCAGTGGCCATGAGGGCCCACGCGCGCGCATAGTCCGGATCGAGCTCGATGGCGGCGCGACACAGGCGAATGACGGTATCGCATCTTCGGACGTCACTCATGTAGCCGGTGGCATAGTGCTGCCGTGCCATCAGATAGAGATTGTAAGCCTCGACCTTATCCGTGCCGCGATGCTCGATGGCCTTCTTCTCTTCGGGCAGCAGCTGCAGCTTCAGGGCCTTGACGATCGCTTCCGAGATCTCGTCCTGGAGTGCAAAGATGTCGTTGAGGTCGCGGTCGTAGCGCTCGGCCCAGACGTGGTTGTCTTTCGAACCCTCGATCAGCTGGGCGGTGATCCGCACCCTGCCACCCGCCTTGCGCACGCTGCCTTCGAGCACGTAGCTCACCTTGAGCTGCTTCGCAACCTGCGACACGTCGACGTTCTTGCCTTTGAACGTGAAAGCCGTGTTGCGCGAGACCACGGCGAGCGCCGAGACCTTGCTCAGGTCCGTAATGATGTCTTCGCTGATGCCGTCGCTGAAATACTCCTGCTCCTGGTCGCCGCTCATGTTGGCGAAGGGCAGGACGCAGATCGAGACGCGGTGGGCGGCAGCAGCGGATGCGGAGGGAGCCGGGCTGGCGGCAGCGGGCGGCCCCGGGTTGGCGGCGGCCTTCAACGGTTGGGTTGCGCGCTGGCGCTCGACCATGCCACCGAGCGCGCGCAGCAGGTCCTGGAACGGCGCGCTGGTGCGGTCTTCGCCCCAGCTGTCGAGGTCGGTCGTGTGGATCGCGCGGACGTCCATCGGCAGGCGGGCGCCTTCGAAGCGCACCGGCACGAGTACGCCGCGATCGGCAGCCTCGCGCGCCTCGCCCCGTACCCAGCGCGATGCCACGGATGTCGGGGTCCACACCACCAGCACCGCCGTGGCGGCCTGCAGTTCGACCTCGATCTGGCTGTCGAACTCCTGGCCGGGCGTGATCTCCGGATCCCACCAGACCGACCAGCCCTGCGCCTCGAGTGCAGCCACCAGCGGCGCGACGATCGCCTTGTCGGTACGGGCGTAGGAAACGAAGACGTCGGCCATGCCTGTTGGACCTCGCGATCAGAAGGGGCCGCAAATCCCTGCGGCGGCGGTAGTCTAGCGCGGCTCAGGCATCTCCGGCGTGGTGCGTTTCCCGGGCGGATTGCCGTCCAGCCAACTGTCCGACTGCTCAGAACGAGCTCATGGGCTCTTTCAGGAGCGCCAGTTCCTCCGCCGTCGAATGTCGTTCGAGTATCGCGTTGCGGTGCGGAAAACGGCCGAATCGATCGATGACCACCTTGTGCGCCATGGCATAACGCGTCCAATCGTCATCGGCCAGGTGCGTGATCATATTGACCGACAGCGCCTGATCCTCGCGATCCTCGCTATGCTCGAAGGGCATGTAAAGAAACAACCGCTCCTCCTTGTTCATGAGGCGGTCGAAGCCCTGTTCGATGGCAGTCCTGGCAAGTCGTCGTGCGCTGGGATCTGCTGCGAAAGCGCGCGGGCTGCCCCTGAACAAGTTGCGCGAAAACTGATCCAGGACGATTACGACCGCAAGTATCATGCGTGGCGCGGAAACGCCGAGGCCGTCATCCGCCGTCAGTCGTTCGTGGAGCGTGAGGAAACGGTCGCGGATTCTTGCGTCGATGTCATTGCTTTTCGCGAACCAATCAGCTGGTGCCAGCTCGTCGAACCAGAAGCGCAGGACTTCGCCGACCCAGGCCGGTTCCGAGTTGTCAGTCGTCGAATGGATGCCGGACATCATCATCAATCCGGCAGGCCGGCCATGCGCAGGGATTCGGCCAGCGTTGCCGCATCGGCGGGGTTCTTGAATGGCAGTTTCTTCACGTAGTGTGCAATCGAGAAGTCTGGTTTCATGGCCAGGCATTCGGCCACGTGGACTCTGGCGCGCTCAGCGCCCCCCAGCCTGGCATGGCAACCAGCCATCAGTGCGGCGACCCGGTACTGGCGACCTGGAAAATTCTCGAACATCGACAGGGCTTCCTCGTACCGATGCAGGATCATGTAAGCCTCACCCATCGCGCGCCAGTACCAGGGCGTGTCGAAGTACGGATCGATCTCCCTGGCCCGCCTGAACCAGCCCAACGCGTCTTCTGCCTGGCCGACAAAGATCAGGAAGGAGCCCATGTCGGCCGCGTTCCACTGGTTGGTCGGATTCATTTCCACGGCTCGCCGCAGGTACTGCAGCCCGAGATCAAAGGAGCGTCTCAGCAGGCAGACGTGGCCCAGCATTGAAAAGCAGGTGCTTTCGTTCGCATCGAGTTCGACGGCCCGCTTCGCCAGGGCGAATGCTTCCTGCAGCGCGGCATCGGAGTCGCTCGGGTCGTTCTGCCATTTTCCGGAACGCATAGTGGCCAGCAAGGCGTGCGCGAGACCATAGCCGGGATCAATTTCGATGGCCTTCTCGAACAATCGCGTGGCCTCCGCGGCGCCATTCGGACCGTGCCATGGCAATGAATTGCCCTTCAGAACGCACTCATAGGCTTCCAGACTGGCCGGCGGCTTGCGGCCCGCCCGCTCCACATCGGACACCTGTACCCGGCCCACGAGCGTACTGACGATGGTCTGCACGACCTGGTCCTGAACGGTAAACATCTCCTCCAGCTCCCGATCGAACCTCTCCGCCCAGATATGGCTGCCGGTCTCGGCATCGATCAACTGTGCGCTGATACGGACGCGCGGGCCCATCCGCCGGACACTGCCTTCAACGATGAAGCGGACGTTCAGTTCGCGAGCAACCTGCTTCATATCGACAGCGACGCCGCGATACCGGAACGAGGCGGAGCGCGACCGTACCGAAAGAAGGCGCCAGCGCGACAGTTCGGTAATGATGTCCTCGGTGATGCCGTCGCTGAAATACTCCTGCCCCGGATCGCCGCTCATGTTGGCGAAGGGCAGGACGCAGATCGCGACCCGCGCGGGTCCGGTAGCGGGCGCGGGCGGTACCGAGCCGGACTTTGCAGTCCCGGACTGGGGTGCGCGCCGGCGATCGATCAGGGCGCCGAGCGCGCGCAGCACTTCCTGGACCTGCTGGCTGCGGACATCGCCGTCCCATTCATCGAATTCCGTGGTGTGGAGCGCGCGCACGTCGATCGGCAGGCTGGCGCCTTCAAAGCGCACGGGTACAAGAATGCCGCGCTCAGCCCCATCGCGCGCCTCGCCGCGCACCCAGCGCGACTCCACGGAATTCGGGGTCCAGACCACGAGCACCGCAGCGGCGATCTTGAGTTCCGCAGCAATCTGGCGGTCGAACTCCTGGCCAGGCGTGATCTCCGGGTCCCACCACACGGACCAGCCCTTCGCCTCGATCGCAGCCACCAGCGGCGCGACGCGCGCCTTGTCGCTGCGGGCGTAGGAAACGAAGACGTCGGCCATGCCTTTTGGACCTCGTACTGAGACGGGGCCGCATTTCCCTGCGGCGGCGGTAGCTTACCCCGGCTGGGGCGACAGGGGCAGGGCCTCCCTGTTCCAGCCTGGCACGGACTCGTGATATCTAGAGGCTGCAAGCCCCACAGGAATCTTCTCCCATGACGCAGCCGCCGGTGCAGTGATGTGCGACACGCTGGTCACGGTCCATGCCGATCGCGTCCTGTTCGCCAAGAACAGCGACCGCGATCCCAACGAGGCGCAGGTCCTCGACTGGCAGCCGCGCCGCGAGTACCCGGCCGGGGCATCGCTGCGCTGCACGTGG
>Ga0315278_10004660_pt1 | contig 12395 bp, 5 predicted proteins | sample YL17G06_0_MG_FD_203880 | JGI IMG/M metagenome (GOLD analysis project Ga0315278, IMG submission 203880) | Sediment microbial communities from Yellowstone Lake, YNP, Wyoming, USA - YL17G06_0 | ecosystem: Environmental > Aquatic > Freshwater > Lake > Sediment | place: USA: Wyoming | collected...
TGCAGGGCCCGGCCGTCCACCGCCACCAGCCACATCCCGGCCTTCACCCGCAGGTCGGGCCGGGCGAGCGGCGACGAGGTCGCGGGATCCGGATAGTCGCCGGCGTAGATCTTCGTGATCTTCCAGAAGCCGCTGGCCGCGTCGTACGCCAGGTCGGCGGCGAGCAGACCGGTCCCGACGATCTTGCCGCGGCGCAGGTCGCCCGGCGAGTGGTAGGCGTGGCCGACGTTGAGCTCGCCGAACATCTCCAGCAGCGCGTCCTCGAGGTCGTCGCGGCTCGACAGGCGGTCGGCCAGCGACCCGTACTGCGCCCACACCGCGTTCCAATCCACGCCGTGCATGTTCGGGTCGTAGAAGAAGTCGCGCTGGAGCCGCCAGGCTTCGCGCAGCATCTGCTTCCACTCGTCGCGCGGGTTGATGCTCAGCGTCCAGCCAGAGAGGTCCAGCTTGGCGTCGTCGTCCTCGCCGCCCTTCCCGTCCTTCCCGCCCTTCGGCGCGCTCATCGCGCCGGCCTCGACGCGGGTGAAACCGTCCTTGGTGCGGTAGACGAGGACCTTGCCGTCGAGCGAGACCTGATAGCTCCGCACCCCCTCGGCGAGGGTGGCCGATTTCTCCGCCGCGAGGTCGTAGGTCATGAGCTTGCCGCCCGGGTCCGCCTCGCTATCGCCGCCGCTCGGTCCCGGCGGCATCATGCCGCGCGGCTCGGAGGCGATCCAGTGGAGCTTGCCCTCGACCGCGTAGAGTCCGGAGTAGCTCCCCGGCGGCACGGGCACCTGCACCGAGCGGTCGGCGAGCCCCTCGAAATCGATCCGGATCGGCGCGGCCACCGACTTGCCGACCTTCTTGCCCTCGGCCTTCTTGTCCGCCGCGGCGGCCTCGTCGTCCGGCTTGGGGTCGACGTCGCCGCGCGGCGCAAACGGCAGCCGGCCGTCGACCTGCAACGCCAGGGCCAGCGGCACGGCGGTCTTCATCACCGCGAAGCGCGACTCGAAGCGGTCGGGATACGGGTTGAACCAGCGGTCCGCGAGGTAGAAGAACATCTTGCCCTTCGGGTCCCAGGCCGGCGAGTAGGCGTTGAACATGGGGTCGCTCACGGCGTGGACCTTGGCCGTCTGCGCATCCCAGATGCGCACCTGCCGGAACCCGTTGTCGATCTGGGCGGAGTAGGCCAGGTAGCGGCTGTCCGGCGACCACGCGTACTCGGCGATCTCCCATTCCCCGGAGTCCGCCACCGCCGTCGCGCCACCGGCGGCGTCGGCCACGATCAGCCGGTAGGTGTGATCGCCCCAGGCCAGGCGCTTGCCGTCGGGCGACCAAGCCGCCGGGAAGTGCCAGCCGGGCGCCAGGGCCCCGACCTGCTTCGGCGGGACGCCGTTGTCGGCGGCGTGGAGCAGGAGCTGCTCCTCCCCCTTCACTTCGGTCCAGGCCGCGATCGACTTGCCGTCGGGGGCGAAGGCGGGCCCGCGCGTGCGTGCCGCGGAGCTCGCGGTGATCCGCCGGATCAGGCCCTTCTTCTTCGTGCGCGCCACGAACACGTCGCCGCGGGTCTCGAGCGCGATGCGCTCGCCGTCGGGCGCCAGGCTCCAGCCACGCAGGTTGGCCATCGGATCCACGAAGCGCTCGCGCACCTGCAGCCGGTCGCTGGGCAGCGTGATGGGGACCTGCGCCGTCGCGCCACTGGCGAGGTCGTAGACCCACAGGTCCATGCGGTGCTGGAAGACGATCTTGCCGCCGCCGAGCGCCGGCCAGCGAACGTCGTAGTCGTCGAAGGTGGTGTGCCGCCGCACGTCGCCGCCGTCGGGCTGCATCGAGGCGAGGTTCGGCCGCCCCCAGCGGTCGGTCACGAAGTAGATGCGGCCGTCGCCCGCCCACATCGGGAAGGCGTCCTTGCCGGCCCAGTCGGTCACCTGCCGGATGGCGAGCGGCCGCAGCGTGCCGACGTAGATCTCCTCGGCGCGCCCGCCCTGATAGCGCTTCCAGTTGTGGAACTCGTTGCCGAACTTCTGGTAGGCGACGCGCGCGCCGCCGGGCTCGAAAGCGATCCAGGCGGCCGGCTCGAGCCGGATCAGCTCGGGCACGCCACCCGTGCGCGGGACCGCGTAGACGCGGAAGTCGCCGTGCGGGTGGTCGCGACGGCTGCGGAACAGGACGCGGCCGTCGGCCGCCCAGCCGATCACCTGATCCGGCGCCGGATGGTAGGTGAGGCGCGCCGGCTCGCCGCCGTCCGCCGACATCACGTACACGTCGTCGTTGCCGTCGTACTGGGCGGTGAACGCCACCCAGCGGCCGTCGGGCGAGAGCTGCGGGAACTTCTCCTCGCCCTCGTAGGCGGTCAGTCGCAGGGCGACGCCACCGGCGACAGGGACTCTCCACAGGTCCCCTTCCGACGCGAAGACCACGGTGCCCTTGGCGATCGTCGGGTAGCGGTAGAACCCGTCGGGGGGCGGGTCGCCGGCGGCCGAGTGGACGAGCAGGCACGACGCGAAGACGGATGTGACTACGGAAACGCAGGCGGCGGCGAAAGGCGGAATGCGCGACATGGGGATGGCTCCCGTGCGTGATTCGTGGGAGGGCTCGGGTGGGGACCGATCACCTCGGCGCCTACCACCCAACGCCCCGGGACGGCTCGAGGCGGCGGGACCCCGCTGGCGTGCGCCGGAGGCAGTCGAACGCGGGCTCGCGGGCGCACGAGGGAGAACCTACGCCCGGGGCCGCGGCGCCGCAAAGCGCAATTCGACAAGAGCGCCCCGCCGGAGGTGCCCGGCTGCCGCGGAGCCCCTCCGCCGGACCGGGCGGCGCGGCCCGCCCGCCTACAGGAGCCGGCGCAGGAAGCGGCCCAGGCGGTGCTGGAAGCCGGAGTACTGCGGGATGTGCTGCTCGAGTTCCTCCTGTGAGTCGAGCCACTGCGTGTTGCCGAGCAGCAGGAAGAAGTCGAAGTACGTCCCCAGGCCCCAGACCCCGGAGACGACGAACTGGGTCTCCCCGTCGAGGAAGCTGCTGCGCGAGTCCTTGTTCACCGAGCCGACCGTCATGTAGTAGAGCCGATGCGCCCGCGACTCGGCGGGCCCCCGCCCGTCGATGCCGGCGAAAGCCGCCATGCTGGCCGCCGCCTCCTCATCCGTGAGCACGTCCCACCCGGGATCCCGGAGGGCCGCGTAAGCCTGGTCGAGGCGGCGGAGGAGGATGTCGAAGGTCCTGGGATCCTGGGCCAGCCGGCGCACCGCGTCGCTGGTGCCGATGAACTGCGTCTTGCGGTGCATCTTCGGCAGGCGGGCGGCGACGTCGGGCGCGTAGCGGCCCCCGCCCGGGCCGCTCTGCTCAGCCAGGACGGCGAGCGAATCGAGTGTCTCGGAGACGTGCTCGTAGAACGGGAAGAGCTCCCGCAACAGGGCCTCCTCGCGGTAGCCCCGGGCGACCTCGCGCAGCCGGCCGGCGACGTCGTCGGCCGGCTCCTGCCGCGTGTACAGCCCGACGCGCAGCCGGCCGCCGGCCGCGGCGATCTCCTGCTTCAGACCGCTTGCGTACTCGACCAGGATGCCGAGCACCACGCGCGTGCGCGACATCTGCGGGAAGCCGGCGCTCGGCGCGTTGGCCAGCGCGGGCGCGACCACCAGCACCGAGCAGCCGCGCAGGGCCGCCCCCGTCAGCGCGGCGGCGATCGTCGTGCTGGTCCAGATCGAATCCGGGATCCACAGCTCGGTGCCGGGCGGGGCGAGCGTGTACAGGATCATGCAGGCGACCGTCGCCTCCTTGACCCCGAAGCCGGTCTCGTTGTGCAGGTTGATCACCGAGGCGGTCCAGCCGGCACGCGCCAGCTCGCCGACCCGCGCGTCGTAGGCCACCGGCGGCGGCGCCTCGCGCAGGGCTTCCGGGATCTCCTCCAGCCGGAAACCCTGTGACAGGAGCAGGCGGCGCGCCGCGCTCTTCATCTCCAGCGCGGCCGGTCCCCTGACCCTCAGAGCCCGGTCCTCCCAGGTGGGCGAGGCGTAGTGCTCACCGATGCCTGTGCCGGTGACCATCGCCGCGCCGCGGCCGGGGTCGCTCTCGGTGATGTCGTAGAAAGCGATCTTGCGGTGATCGCGCGCCACGGCATCGGGAACGCCCGGCAGGCCCGGCAGCATGCGGGCGGAGCGGAAGGTGAGGTCGGCCGGGTTGGTCACGCTGATGTGGATCTTGACGATCTTGCGGATCCACTCGGGGCCGCCCTGCCGCGCCGCATCGGCCTGCAAGCGCGCCGACCCGGCGACGGCCGCGCGCAGCTGGCCCTGCAGCAGGGCGATCGTGTCCGCCCAGCTCGCGTACTTTCCGCCGCCCATCTTCAGCCGGTGGTCGAGCGGGCGCTCGAGCACGTCGAGCCACAGCCGGCTGTCGTTGGCGTCGTAGTAGTTCCGGTCGAGGAAGACGAAGAAGGCCGGCAGCCGGCCGGTGCGATCGTAGTCGCGCACGCGATCGGTCAGGGTCGCGAGGTAGCGGCGCGTCTGGAAGTAGCCCAGCAGGTCCGGATTCCCGGCCCCGTTGCGGCCACGGAAATCGTGGATCCAGAGGACGTGATAGTCCTCGGTCTGCTCGATCTGCCGGTGCAGCTCGGCCGCGAACTGGATCCCGCTGATGAGGATCGCCGAGTTGCCCCGCGTGAAGGGCCGGCCGGCGGCGCGCTCGAGGATGCGATCCATCTCCTCCTGCGAGTCGAACTGCTCGGGCCGCAGCCCCCACTGCAGGGGCAGCCACACCAGGTCGCGGTCGATGCCCGATTCGTCGCGCACCCTGCGCCGCACGGTCTCGAGCCCGTCGAGCCAGGCGCGCAAGGCGGCCTGGACGCGGCGGATGGCGGCCGGGCCATACTCCGGATGGGACAGGATCCAGTCCGCGAACTGGATCTCGGCCGCCTTCGTCAGCCCGGAGAGGTCGTCCGGCTCCTTGACGCGCCCGAACGCCCGGTCGTACGGCAGGAGCACCTGCTCGAAGAGGGCCTCCCGCGCCGCGTCGGCCACCTCCCGGCCGCGCCGGGGGGCATCGGCCCACGAGGCCCCCAGCGCCAGGCCGAAGAGCCGGTCCACCGAGGTGTGGTAGAGGACGACCTCCTGGGGGTAGGAGTGGCCGCCTGGCCGCAGCGAGTCGGTGGCGGCGAGGCGGCTGCGCAGACCGGCCACGAAGCCCCGGAGGTCGTCCAGATCGTTGGGCCGAATCTTGGGCGTGTCGTCCCACAGGATGCCGCAGGTGAGCAGATAGAGCCAGGCCGAGGACCGGCTCACCAGGTCGACGGCGTCGGCCACCTCCGGCGAGACCGGCGCCGGCTGGCTCTTCTCCCGGGCCCGCGGCAGGTTGGCGTCGATGTCGCGTGGACGGGTGTGCCCCACCCAGCGCGATCCCAGCGGCATCTGGAAACCGAGATTGACCTGGCTGCGGGCCGGGATCCAGTCGAAGCGCAGCTGGCCTCCGTCTGTGAACAAGCCCGCGCGCCGGACCGGCATGTCGATCCCCAGGGCGAAGGCGGGCGCGCCACCGTCCCGGAACGACTCGTCGAGCCCGACCCGCCAGAGGAGCCCCGGGCTCGCAAGATAGAGCCGTGCCCCGGCGTCGCTCTGCGGGCCATCCAGCCGTCCCCAGAGCTCGGCCGCCGGCCCCAGCCCCTGCCCGACGGGCGCGATCCAGTCGCGGAAGACGCCGAGGGCCAGCGTGGCCGAGCTCCGATCGTCTCCTGTAGAGCGGTAGCCCCCCGAAAGGACCCCGTACGGATTCCACTTCGAGGGCTGGCCCATCGAGAGGATCGGCTGGGGGAGCGCGTGTGGCTGCGTGGCCCCGGCTAGGGCGGGCGCGGTCGTACTCTCGGCGTTCGCAGCCGCCGTACCGGGCGCGAGCCCCGCGGCCGCTGCCTGCATCGCGAGCGTCAACACTGCGGCCAGCGCGGACACCCGACGATCCATTTTCACTCCCCGAGACGAGAAGGCTTGACGAACCCGGTTCACGGCGTCGGCAACGGCTCCGCCGCTTCATCCGACGCACGCTGGCGCGGACAGATAGGACGCTGCTTGCGCGTGCGGGAGAATCGCCCGCTGCCCCGGATCGGGTCAACGAGGGATTTCGGGTGGGCGGCCGGCCCCGCCCGGCCGTGGCGCCCCCTACTTCTTCTCGGCCTTCTCCACCGGGACGTCGTCGCGCCGCGACCACTCCTCGAACGAGCCGTCGTAGAGCCGCACGTCGTAGCCGAGCGATTTCGCCGCGACGTAGACCGGGCAGGCCGTGCGGCCGATGCCGCAGTAGGTGATGACCCGGTCGCCGGGCTTGACCCCCGCCTTCTCGAAGCGGGCCCGCAGCGAGTCGGCCGGCTGGTACTGGCCGAGGCTGTCCGTCACCGACGCCAGCGGCACGTTGACCGCCCCGGGCAGATGCCCGCCGCGGACCACGGTGACGCCCTCGGGCGCGTTGAAGGCCTGGGCGCTGCGCGCGTCCACGAGCCGCACGCCGGCGTTCCCGCGCTCGGCCTGGATGGCGTCGAGGCTCGCCAGGACCTCCGGGCGGAGCTTGGGCGTGAACTTGCCGCGCTTGTGCTTCGGCACTTCCTGCGTCAGCGTCCGGCCCTCGCGCTTCCACGCCTCTAACCCGCCGTCGAGGATCACCGCGCGCTCCCCCATCCCGAGGTAGTCCAGTGTGAGGTAGACGCGCGCCGCGGCGGTCGGGTCGCCGAGCGTGTGGCAGATGACCACCTGGCTGCCGTTCGACACGCCGAGCTGCTCGAGCCGGTCCTCGAGCGCTTTGACCGGGGGCATCTCGAAGGAGCGCTCGGGCGAGGATTCGGCCAGCCAGTTGAGCCATACGAAGCGCGCGCCCGGGATGTGGCCGCGGGCGTAGTCGTCGCGGACCGCCGCCACCTGCAGGACGACCAGCGACGGGTCGTTCAGGCGCTCGGCGAGCCAGGCCGGGGTCACGACGAGCGGGGTGGCGGACCCGGCCGCCGGGACGGGCGCGGCCGGCAAGAGACCGGCGAGAGCGGCCGTCAGGGCCGCTGCCGCGAGGATTCGACGCATTTGCCACCTCCTGTGGTGCGGGTTCCGGAACGCCGGGGGACGCGCGAGGCTCACCAGGAAACTTGCCGCCGGCGGCGCGCTTCCATGTATGCTACGCGCCCGAGACCGCCATGCTCAACTGGATCTGGGCTGCCTTCTTCCTCGTCGCCTTCGTCGCCGCCGTCTGGCAGGCGGTGGTCCTCGGCCGCCCCGACGTCTTCCGCGACGTCGTCGGCGCGCTCTTCGACTCGGCCAAGACCGGCTTCGAGATCGCCCTCGGGCTGACCGGCATCATGTGCCTGTGGCTGGGGCTCATGCGCGTCGGCGAGCGCGGCGGCGTGGTCGAGGGCATCGCGCGCGCCTTCCGGCCGCTCTTCCGCCGCCTCTTCCCCGGGATCCCCGACGGGCACCCGGCGGCCGGCGCCATCGTCATGAACCTCTCGGCCAACGTGCTCGGGCTCGACAACGCCGCCACGCCGCTCGGCCTGGCGGCGATGAAGGAGCTGCAGACGCTCAACCGCGAGCCCGACCGCGCCACCGACGAGATGATCCTCTTCATGGTCATCAACGCCTCGTCGGTGACCGTGCTGCCGATGACCATCTTCACCTTCCGCGCGCAGCTCGGCGCGACCGACCCGACCGACGTCTTCGTGCCCATCCTCATCGCCACCTACTGCAGCACGATGTGCGGCCTGCTGGTGACCGCGGCGGTGCAGCGGCTCAATCTCTGGAACCGCGTGGTGATCGGCTGGCTCGGCCTGCTGACGGTGTTCGTGGCCGGCCTGGTGGCCTACTTCGCGAGCCTGCCGCCGGCGGCGGTCGGCCCGCGCTCGGCGCTGGTGGCCAACGCGCTGCTGCTCGGCGTCGTCGTGCTCTTCCTCGCCGCCGGGGCGCGCCGCCGGGTGCCGCTCTACGAGACCTTCATCGAGGGCGCCAAGGAAGGGTTCCAGGTGGCCATCGGCATCGTGCCCTACCTGGTCGCCATCCTCGTCGCCGTGGGCGCCCTGCGCGCCAGCGGGGCGCTCGACGGGCTGCTCGGCGCCGTCCGCGCCGGGGTCGGCGCCCTGGCCCTGGACACGCGCTGGGTGGACGCCCTGCCCACCGCGCTCATCAAGCCGCTGTCGGGCAGCGGCGCGCGCGGCCTCATGGTCGAGACCATGAAGACCTTCGGCGCCGATTCGTTCGCCGGCCGCCTGGCGTGCGTCATCCAGGGCAGCACCGAGACCACCTTCTACATCCTCGCCGTCTACTTCGGCTCGGTCGGGGTGAAGCGCACGCGCCACGCGCTCGGCTGCGGCCTGGCGGCCGACGCCGCCGGCGTGGTGGCGGCGATCCTCGTCTGCTACCTGTTCTTCGGGTGAGGCCGCGCGGCGGCCGGCGGGCCGACCGCCTCTCGCTCACCGCAGGTGCACGATCCCCAGAGCCACCAGGATGGGGACGACGACCGCCACCAGGGCCTCGCCGGCGATGAAGCCCGAGGCCACCGGCACCAGGTAGCGCTCGGCGCTCTGGCGCGCGAGCTTGCCCCACGCGGTCGCGGCCAGCGCCCCGAGGAACATGGTGATGACCGCGTTGGCCGGCACCAGCATGCCGATGCCGAGCCCGGTGGCCGAGGGCGTCCACTGCTTGTGGCGCGACGACTCCAGCACCGTGAGAAGCACGCCCAGCACGACCCCCACCACGAGCGCCTCGAGCGCGCCGGGAGGCAGCGCCGAGAGCCCGGCCGAGAGCAGCTTGGCGAAGCCGGCCCACTTCTGCGAGATGGGCGACTGCAGGCCGTTCTCGCCGCCGATGCCGTAGGTGTCGCGCAGCAGCGGATAGGCGTAGGAGACGGCCAGCGCCCCCACCGGGATGGCCAGCAGTTGGGCGTAGGTGACGCAGCGCGGCGTCGCCCCGATCATGTCGCCGGTCTTGTAGGCCTGCATGAGGCCCTCGGACTCGACCGCCACCGAGCCGGTCACGCCGCTGGCCGTCATGTTGGCCATGACGTGGCCGGGGGCGAGCACCCCGAAGATCCCCTGCATCATGTTGGACAGCGCGCTCACCGGGCCCCAGTTGGTCTCCCCCACCACGCGGATGCCCACCAGCATGAGCGGCAGCGAGAGCCCCACCGCCACCAGCGTCATCCACACCGGGATGCCGAAGCTGAGCCGCATCACCGCGGCGAGAGCGGCGGTGCAGGCGAGCGAGCCGGCCACCACCCACTTCATGGGGAAGTCGTCGGCCTGGATGGCCGAGCCCGAGAAGCTCTTGAAGGTGGTGACCAGGATGCGCCAGCGCAGCAAGAGCGCGGCCAGCCCGCCGGCCACCAGCATCCCGGTCGCCGGCCACATGACCCAGAGGATGACGTCGCGGCGGGTGAGCTCCGGGATGGCGCCGCGCCCGAGCAGGAGCGGCGGGAGGACGACCCAGGAGACGAGCGCTCCGGCCAGCATGCTGGCGTTGACGCGCAGGCCGACGATCATGCCCGAGCCGAAGGAGAGCAGGCTCCAGCCGACGCCGACGTTCATCGTCGCCCCGGTCGGCCCCAGCCGCCACAGCTCCGGGATACGGTACCACGCCTCGCCGATCAGCCGCGCGTCGGCGCGCAGGGTCATGACCAGCGTGGACACCGCGGTGCCCAGGCCCATGGCGCGGGTCACACCGCGCGATTCGGGCCCGCGCGAGTCGAGCACGATGAGCGTCTCGCCGGCCGCCATGCCGTCGGGGAAGCGGAGCTTCTCCTCGACCACGTAGTGGCGGCGCATCGGCACGGCCAGCAGCACGCCCAGAAGTCCGGCGGTGGTGAGCCAGGCGAACGACTGCAGCGGCGTGACCTGGAGGGTGAAGCTGAGCGCGGGGTCGGCGCGCAGCAGGTCGAAGGCCGCCATGAGCACGCAGAGGAACGCGGTGGCGCCGGCCGCCGTGCCGGCCGACTGCACGATGTTGTTCTCCCAGCGGTTGTAGTCGCGGAAGAGGATGCCGAGCGCGAGGAAGCCGAAGACCGCCGAGACCACCGACATGCGCGGCCCGAAGCCGAGCTTGAGCACCACGTACGGGTAGGCGGCGCCGATCAGCGCGGCGACGACCACTGAGACGAGCACCGCCCGCAGGGTGAACTCGCGGGCGCCGGAGGGCTTGCGCGCCGGCTCGATCACTCGATCACCCGCACCGTCAGCCCGCTGCGCAGCTTGGGCTCGAACCAGGTGGACTTGGGCGGCATGACCTCGCCCGCGTCGGCCACCCGCATGAGTTCGGCGAGCGAGGTCGGATAGAGCGCGAACGCCGCCGCCCAGCCCGCGCGGCAGCGCTTCTCGAGCTCGGCGGTGCCGCGGATGCCGCCCACGAAGTCGATGCGCTTGTCGGTGCGCGGGTCGGCGATGCCGAGCACCGGCGCGAGCAGGTTCTCCTGCAGGATCGAGACGTCGAGCCCGCGCACCGGGTCGTCGGCCGGGTAGGTGCCCGGCTTGGCCGTCAGCCGGTGCCAGCGCCCGTCGAGATACAGCCCGAAGGTCCGCGGCGCCTCGGGGCTCGCCGCCGCCGCCGGCGCCACCGTGAAGCGCTCCCCCACCTTCGCCAGGAACTGCTCGGAAGTGAGGCCGTTGAGGTCACGCACGACGCGGTTGTAGTCGAGGATCTTGAGCCGGTCGTGCGGGAAGACCACCGCCATGAAGCTCTCGTGCGGCGCGTCCGGGCCGGCCGCGGGGTGCTTCGCCCGCATCACCCGGCCGTGGCGCACGGCGGCGGCGGTGCGGTGGTGGCCGTCGGCCACGTAGAGGCACGGCACGGCGGCGAAGGCGCGGGTGAGCGCGGCGATCTCGCCGGCGTCGGAGACGACCCATAGCGCGTGCCCGATGCCGTCGGCGGCGACGAAGTCGTAGGCCGGCGGGCGCGCCATGGCCGCGCTCATCAGGGCGTCGATCTCCGGCCGCGCGCGGAACGCGAGGAACACCGGCTCGGCGTGGGCGTCGCTCTCGCTCACGTGGCGGGTGCGGTCGTCCTCCTTGTCGGGGCGCGTGTATTCATGCTTCTTGATGAGGTCCCGCTCGTACTCGCGCACGCTGCACAGGCCGACGATGCCCGCCTGCACGTGGTCGCCCATCCGCTGCTGGTAGACGTAGAGGCAGGGCGCGGGGTCGCGCGCCAGGGTGCCCTCGGCGATGAAGCGGTAGAGATTCTCGCGCCCCTTCGCGTAGACGCGGTCGTCGTGGACGTCCACCTCCGGCGGCAGGTCGATCTCCGGCTTGCAGACGTGCAGGAACGAGTGCGGATTGCCGCGCGCCAGCTCGCGCGCCTCCTCCGAGGAGATCACGTCGTAGGGGAAGCTGGCCACGTCGCGCGCCCGCTCGGGGCGCGGCCGGTAGGCGCGGAAGGGCTTGAGGTCGGCCATCGTCTCTCCTCTTGATGTCAGGCGGTCACACGGGTGAGAAACGGGTCTTCAGCAGATCGCGGAACGGCTCGTACTCCGTGGTCAGCCGTCCGTACTCCTCGACCTTCGAATCGAGCCCGGTCAGGCTCGGCGGCAGCTCGGGCTCGATGCCCAGCAGCGCCTGGATCTCCTCGGGGAACTTGGCCGGGTGCGCGGTCTCCACCGAGACGGCCAGCGCGTCGACGGGCGCGTCCGGCCCGGCGAGATAGCGTTCGAGCCCCGCCCAGCCCACCGCCCCGTGCGGCTCGAGCAGCGTGTGGTGCCGCTGCCAGGCGTCGCGGATGGCGGCGCGCGTCTCGTCGTCGGAGACGCTGACCGCGTAGCAGTCGCGGCGCAGTGCCGCCATGTCGGGCGGCTCGCGCAGCGCCCCGGTCTCGTCCATCCAGCCGCCGTACATGTCCACCAGGCGCGCCAGATTCGATGGGTGGCCGACGTTCATGGCGTTGGAGATGCAGACCCGCGACGGCACGATCTTCTCGTAGCGCCCGGTGGCGAAGAAGCGCGGCACCTCGTCGTTGGCGTTGGTGGCGATGACCAGGCGCGCGACGGGCAGCCCCATGCGCGCCGCCAGGACCGCTCCCATCATGTCGCCGAAGTTGCCCGAGGGGACCGAGAAGACGACGGGCTCGGCGGCCGCCGCGTCGGCCAGCCGCGCGTAGGCGTAGACGTAGTAGACCGACTGCGGCAGCAGCCGGCCGATGTTGATGGAGTTGGCGCTGCTCAGGCGCAGCCCGGTGAGCGCCGGGTCGGCGAAGGCGCGCTTGACCATCGCCTGGCAGTCGTCGAACTTGCCGTCCACCGCGAAGGTGGTGACGTTGCCGCCGAGGGTGGTCATCTGCCGGCGCTGGCGCTCGCTCACCTCCGCCACCGGGAAGAGCACCACGCTCTTGACGCTCGGCACGCCGTGGTAGGCGTGGGCCACCGCGCTGCCGGTGTCGCCCGAGGTGGCGGTGAGGATGACCAGCTCGCCGCGCGCCTCCGCC
>Ga0315278_10004661_pt1 | contig 12395 bp, 13 predicted proteins | sample YL17G06_0_MG_FD_203880 | JGI IMG/M metagenome (GOLD analysis project Ga0315278, IMG submission 203880) | Sediment microbial communities from Yellowstone Lake, YNP, Wyoming, USA - YL17G06_0 | ecosystem: Environmental > Aquatic > Freshwater > Lake > Sediment | place: USA: Wyoming | collected...
TGGCTATAGGTCACAGCCAGCCCTTCTTCGTTTCCGACAATCCGATGGAAGTCGAGGGCCTGCTTGAACGACGTGACGGCCTGTTCCCACTGCCCTTGGCGAGCTTCTTGAAGCGCCAGGTTGTTGTAGAGAATGCCGAGCGCGCGATCGTCGTGTAGATCGCGCAGAAGATCCAATGCTTCGAGATAGTAGGGGCGAGCCTTTTCCGGTGTGCCGGCTCCGACGTACAGGTTGCCGAGGTTCACGAGGGTATGGGCGATGGCGTGCTGATTCCGTTCTGTGCGTTGGATCGTGAGCACTTCCCTGTAGCAGGTTTCTGCGTGATCCAGGTCGCCAGATAGGGCGCAGACGTTGCCGAGATTGCCGAGCGAATCGGAGAGGACGCGCTGGTCATTGCCCAGGCGATCATCGGCGACGGCCTGTTCATAGGCGGCTTTGGCCTGCTCGAGCTGGCCGCGGTGAAGAAAAATGCGCGCGCGATGCTTGTGGTCGTCTGACATTGGTTCGTGAAGCGTCGTTCGTATCTCGTGTTTCGTCTGACGAGGAACGCTTTACGTTTCACGAGATACGCGTCCCGCTAGTCTCCTCCCTTAGGCGTGTCGCGTCGAAACTCGACTTGAATCTCATCTTCTTCATCGAGCCCCAATCCATCACGAAATGAACCATAGAGTTCGGTGATCTGCTCGACGTCTGATGGATGCTTCCCATCAGGAGAGGCCATAAAGGTTTCGCAGAGCCGGAGGCCGGTCTGAAAATGATGCGCAATGGTCTCCTCTGTCACTTGCTGCCAGGTGATGAAGATACAGAAGGCCTGGAAGGAGTGGGCTTTCGGGTAGCGAGCGGCGAGCGCGAGGAGTTGATCATAGGCTGCTCGTGCCGTGGCGCCGGCATTCGATGAAAATGTCACTTCGGCCTCGGCGGCGACGTCCCAGTCAGTACCGAGTTCGTTGTTGGTCGTTGCTCGGCTGAATGCCTGCTGAGCGGCAAGCGCTGGATCAAATTGCATGGGTCCCTCTTTGGCTAAGCTGAGGGCAGCATACGCGGAGAGAGAAATGGAGGTCAATGCGTGCGTTTACTTTCCTTCCTGCGGCTCTGTAGACTGTGACTGACTATTACGATGGCCACAGAAATCCCCTTGCACCGCGAACCAGTCGGGACTGTGCCGACCGATCCCATCGATCGCGTGATCCGCTATCACGTTCAATCGAAGCATCATTTCAACCGCTATGCCCGCTCGCTCGGGCATTTGGATTGGGCGAACCAGCCTGATCCCTTTCGTCGGTTCGAAGCGGCGCCTCTAATCCCGTTACCACTGTTAAATCCGGGTGATGAGCCCGCTTCTCCGCCCTATGACGCGATCTATCAGCGGGGGATGGTGCCGGCCATGCCGGTGACTGTTCCGACGCTCTCACGGTTTTTCGAGCTTGCCCTCGCCTTGTCGGCGTGGAAACGGGGAGGGGACATACAGTGGGCTCTGCGCAGCAATCCCTCGTCAGGGAATCTCCATCCAACGGAAGGCTATCTTGTCCTGCCACAGATGGATCGTCTGGATCTGAAAGCGGGCCTCTATCACTATGCGCCGAAGGCGCATGGGCTCGAACTGCGGGCGGCGTTCGACGCGGACTTGGTAGTTCGTCTCCTCACGCTGTTTCCTGCTCAGTCGTTTCTAGTTGGGCTGACCTCGATCCATTGGCGCGAATCGTGGAAGTACGGCGAACGGGCCTTTCGCTATTGTAATCATGATGTGGGCCATGCGATCGGGACGTCACGAATCGCCGCAGCGACGCTCGGCTGGCGTATGGTCCTTCTGAACGGTGTGGCTCAAGACACAGTTGCTACATTGTTGGGTACTGATCGCACAGAGGACTTCATCCAGGCAGAGCAGGAGCATCCGGACTGCCTGGCTGTGGTGTGGCCATCGGGGGACGTGAACGGTGAAACGTTAGACGAGAAACGAGGGACGTCGACCGAGATCCCACTATTTCTCGATCGAGCTGTCGTTTCCAGCTTAGCTGAGGCGAAATGGCACGGGAAAGCCAATCGTTTGAGCCGGGAGAGTCCGGTGCCATGGGAAATCATTGACGATGTGGCGGCTGCGAGTTGGAAGCCTACGACTGAACAGCAGTCTGTCACCTTTACGGGGTCTCTCACGAATGACGTTTCACGTGTCACGTTTCACGAAAGCCCCTTGGCTGGCCAGCTCATTCGGCAACGCCGGAGCGCCGTCTCCTTTGACGGGAAGACGTCACTTACATCCGCCGCATTCTTTCGGATGTTGGATCGTGTCATGCCGACAATGGAATTGTCCCAATTAGACCGGCCTGTGCCGTGGGACATCTTGCCGTGGAAGCCTGCGATACATCTCTTGCTGTTTGTGCATCGCGTCGATGGATTGCCCCCGGGGCTCTATGTCCTGGCCCGCGATCGAGAGAAGTTGCCGTTGCTCCAACAGTCGATGAACGAGGAGTTAATCTGGACTCCGGTGCCAGGTTGTCCGGACTCGTTACCGCTCTATTGGCTGTTGGAGGGCGATGCAAGGAAGGCCGCGGTACAGCTGAGTTGCCATCAGGATATTGCGGGAGACAGTGCCTTCTTGCTCGGGATGATTGCCGAGTTTGAAGGTCGCTTGCGAGAGGGAGGGGCTTGGTGGTATCCACGCCTATTCTGGGAGGCGGGTCTGCTGGGGCAAGTGCTCTATCTCGAGGCGGAGGCGGCAGGGGTGCGAGGTACCGGGATCGGCTGTTTCTTTGACGACCCGGTCCATGAGATCGTGGGGATCAAGGGACGTTCGCTCCAGTCGCTCTATCACTTTACGGTAGGCGGACCGGTTGAGGATAGACGATTGATGACCCTGCCAGCCTACCATCACCTGAATAGATAGAACTTTGAAGGTATATATATTAGTAACTTGGAGTGCTATTCCTCATGTTTAAAATTAAGATAAAATCCGACAAGCCAAAGCCCACGATTCTCTATAACATCATTGAGGACTACTCTGAGTTCGACGCACCAGGGAATGTGACGGCCTGCGCCATGACGCACCAGGAGGATCTTCCGGGGCATGCGAAAGTCCTGTCGGAAAGCTATGAGGTCCCGCTGGAGACGATGAGCACCTTGCTGACGGAGGGCGGGGTCTATGTCTATCCGCAGATCGGGGGGTTGCTCACGCGAGGATTGTTTGCCTGCTTCGTCGATCCCACCGGTGGCGCGCCCAAACAGACCTTCGTTCTGGATCTCATGCAGTTCGCCGAGGCGGAGCAATTGGCCCGTGCGCGCTCACTGGCTCTGCCCGACGCCGCGTTTCAGGTATTCACCCGCACGTTGCCGGATGAATTGAAGACGAAACTTCAGCAGAAGAATCTTGGACTCGATTACCGGACATTGGATCGCGCAGTCGCGAAAGGTGGTGACGTCAAGTATATCGACTTCCGCAAGGATTGGTCCCCGCATTTCAAGCGACTTTGTATTATGCCGGATGGACGATTAGTTGAGACGGGAGGACTGGAGGAGTTCGCGCAGCTCCATGGCATTACGTCGGCGCAGGCCAAGACGCTGGTTGAGCAGGGGGGTACGCTGGACGTGAACGGTGAGATCCTGGCTTGTCAGATTGTGAATGGTCAGCCGGCGGTGGCGCGATTTACTGCGAAGAACTATGCGAAGGCCAAGGAGTTGGTCACGGCGAAAGGGCTCCATATCATGGATGCCTTGAGCGAAGTGGCGTACAACGATCCGGTGATGATGCGTTCGTTGGTCAGGAAAGAACTCAGTGGAGGCCGATGAGCCAACGAAGTCGGTCCAATCGCGTTGATGATGGTAGGCGGAGGCCGTGATGGCTCGATCGTGTGGGTTTCTTATCATCATTGTTCTTGTCGTGGGCTGTGCGGCACCCAAGCCGATTCTTTATCCCAATGCCCATTTACAGGAAGTCGGTGAGGGGGCGGTGGATCGGGATATCGACGAGTGCCGCGAGATGGCCAAAGATGCCGGCGCGACTGCGAGTCAAGGCAAGAGCGGGCAGGTTGCCGGTAGCACTGCTGCCGGTGGAGCCATTGGATCAGCGAGTGGAGCGGTCGGCGGAGCCGTGGTTGGCCATGCTGGCCGCGGTGCGATGGTTGGAGCGGCCAGTGGTGCGACAGCAGGGTTTCTGCGCGGACTTTTTCGTCGCTCGCCTCCGAGCAATGCCTATAAGCAGTTTGTACAGGGTTGCCTTAAGGAGCGAGGCTACGATCCTGTTGGCTGGGAGTGAGGGGGTAGCCGGTCAAACATCGACTTTGTCACTACGACGCCGATAATGGCGCCTGCCGTGTTATTCAGGAGATCGAGCATTAAAGGGAAACGATGTTCGCAAAACACTTGATAGAACTCAATGCTTCCTGATAGCAAAAATGCAAAGAGGACACCGCGCGTTGGATTGATGTGGCCCTTCGTCAGCGCCTGCCGCGCATAGAAGAATCCAAAAGTGACATAAACGACAATGTTCAGCACAATATCGAGAAAGAACCTTCGGGATCGAACATCGTCAGTTGTAATAAACCAGCTGATGCTACCCCACTGAGCCTGTCCGACGAAGTTACTGAGCGGAAGGATCCCTGTCAGCAGAGTCACTGTACCCCAGAGAAGCCAGAGTCGATATCACATAAAGAGCTAGACGAGTTATGGGATCAGGAGGGGGGCTATATCGTGCTACTTCGCGAGTTCTTCGTTGATAGCTTGGACGAGCTTTTCGAGGTCGAATGGCTTTTCGAAGACGCGGCGGGCGCCGAAGAGTTTGGCTACGTCGAGGAAGTTCTTATCCCCTTGGGCGCCGGTCATGGCGATCACCTTCGCGTCGAGATATTCCCGCGTCAGTTGTAAGGTAGCTTCGAGGCCGTCGGTTCCCGGCATCAGGATATCCATCAAGACCAGGTCCACTTTGTTCTGCTGGTAGAGGGTCAAGCCCTCTCGACCATCGTGGGCTTCGAGCACACGGTGGTTGGCCCTCTCAAGGACTTCCTTCAGGAGGTTCCGGATCGATTCTTCGTCGTCGATAACAAGGATTGTGGCCATAGTGTGAGATGTACCCGTAATGTTTTTGATTTTACCTATGTTGGGTTCTCCTGTCTAGGGAGAAATGAATAAGGCTCGATAGTGATCAGGATGGCGGTGAGGATAGATCGAGCTGTTGCACGTTTGAAGGAATGGTCGTAGGGATCGACTATTCGATGGGAACGAACATGCTTCGGAGCAACTGCTGCCCTTCAACCGAGCGAACGAAGGAGAGAAACGATTCAGTGAGCGGATCCGGTTGTGTCGCGGAGAGCATGAGGACCGGTCGGCGCAGGCGGTACCGCCCATTTTTCACGGTCGCTTCTCCTGGATCCACCTGATCGACAGTCAGGATATGGATGGAAATGCCGTCCTCTTGAGCTTTTAAGGCCGCCGCCAATGAAATGTAGCTGACCGTGGCATCACGCCCGGACACCAGACTCAATACTTTTTGATCTGAGCGAACAGGGGCAGCGGATGCCTCAATCCGTCCCGTGAGACCTAGGGAATTCTGGAAACTGACCGTGAGATTGTTTGCTGACGTGCGAGGAATCACCTCGACCCTGGCTGTGGCTCCATCCAGCTCAGACCAGTTGGTGATTTGTGCGGAAAATAACCCTTTGACCTGGGCGCTGGACAATTCTTTGACGGGGTTCGCGAAATGGACAATGACCGCGATGCCATCCCACGCGATTTGCGTGGCCTTGAGAGCAGGATCTGGTTGATCGGTCACTCCGACTTGAGCTTCTCTAGTCTTCACCAGTTGAACGGCCCGCACAGTGCTGTCCCATTCGAGGTCGATCGCTGTGCCGGGATGCAGCCGCTCATACGCCTTTGCCAGATCTTGCACGACAGGCAATTCAGGACCATAGCCCGCAATGAGGATGCGGCCGGTGAGGCCCGCTTCGGCTTCGCAGAGGAGCAAGAGCCCGCAACTGACCAGTAATACTCCCACAGCAAGGGCACAAGGACGAAACGAAACAGTGAGTGTTTTCTGTGCCACGATCGATGCTCCTCTGTTTATCAGCATAGCAGAGACCGGCCCTCGGGAGTTCTACCAGGCTGAGGGATAGCTGCGCGGGACAGGCGAGACTGGCGGGATGGGCGAGACGGACGCCGGTTCAAAGTACGAAGTTCGAGGATGTCTGAACTTCGCACCTCGAACGTCATACGTTGGCTCTTGCCTGACATGAAGTTCCTGCCATCTCGCTCGTCCCGCCTTTCCTGCTCGTCGCGCATCGCTCGCGGCATAGACCGAATCACGTGAGACGGAGTGGTTTGGATGGAACGTACGCACATGAACAGCGATAAGAACAGGTTGACTGACCCTGGTGCTTTTGATACAAGGGCAAGAGTTGTCCCGACAGACTGCAGTACACCTTTTCCTGGAGCCGCTCTTTGCAGCATTCAGATTCCTGGTCTTGGACCCGTCGATCTCTGTTGAAAACGTCTGTTGTTGCGCTTCTGTTGCTCGGTGGCAAGCTGTTGGGTCCATCGGTCGCGCGTGCGAACGACTTTCCTGACGGCGAACTGACCTTTTTCAACGTGCACACGGACGAACGGCTGCGAGTCCGATATCGTGATGACGCAGGGAACTATGACCTGACGGCGCTGGATGAGGTGAATCATATTCTGCGTTGCCACCACACAGGGGAAGTTGCCGCCATCGATGTGCGAGTGCTGGAGCACGTGAATCTCGTGCAGAAAGCGGTCGATGGAGCCGGAGAGATCCACGTGATTTCTGGCTATCGGTCGCCCAAGTACAATGCACAGCTTGTGAAACGAAGCCGGCGAGTCGCGCGGCACAGCCTACATATAGAAGGACAGGCGCTCGACTTCTATATTCCCGGTGTTCAGCCTCGCGAGCTTCGTCATGCTGCATTGAAGTTGCAGTACGGTGGGGTAGGGTATTATCCTCGTAGGAATTTCATCCATCTTGATTGCGGTCCTTTCCGGACCTGGTAGTTCCCTTCCTGCGGCTACTGAAAAAACTCATCAGCGTCGTTCTCGCCTCGAAAGCATCCTCAACGTAGCCCAGAGGCTACGCCTCCGGTGCCTTGATCAGTTGCTGCCTTGCTGGCTGGCCTTTTTGAGTAGCCTGCGGGAGAATTTATCTCGGGGCCATAGGTGCTGACTATCGAAATGCAGGCGTGTGAAAATGTTTTTCACACGCCTGCTAAATCAGATCCGCTTGAGGAACAACACCGACAGAGGTGGGAGTGTCACTGCGATCGAATGGGGCATCCCGTGGGAGGGGACGGCGCTTGTCTGGAGCCCTCCCGCATTTCCCACGTTGCTCCCCCCGTAGGCCGAGGCATCGCTGTTCAACAGTTCACGATAGTAGCCTTCGCGTGGCACGCCGACTCGATAGTTGTAGCGAGGAACAGGGGTGAAGTTGCATAAGCACAATATTTGATTATCCTGGTCCTTCGCCTTTCGGAGGAAGGCGATCACGGAATGGGCGGCATCGCAAAAGTCAATCCATTGGAAGCCGGTCCAGCCGTGATCGAGTTCGTGCAGCGCCGGCTCCTGGCGATAGAGCCAGTTGAGGTCTCGTACGAACCGCTGGAGCCCCACATGTCGCTCGAAATCGCAGAGATGCCATTCCAGGCTGGCGTCATGGTTCCACTCACGCCACTGTCCGAACTCTCCGCCCATGAACAGCATTTTCTTGCCGGGATGCCCGTACATGAAGCCATAGAGGGCACGGAGGTTGGCAAATTGTTGCCACACATCGCCGGGCATTTTGTCGAGCAGCGCCCGCTTTCCGTGCACCACTTCATCGTGTGAAAGCACCAGCACGAAGTTTTCATTAAAGGCATAGAGAAGGCCGAAGGTCAGCTGATTCTGGTGAAAGGGGCGATGGACGGGATCACGGTTGAAGTATTCCAGTATGTCGTGCATCCAACCCATGTTCCACTTGAACGTGAAGCCCAGTCCTCCGGCATAAGTGGGGCGTGAGACTCCCGACCAGGACGTGGATTCCTCCGCGATGGTCATGGCGCCAGGGAAGTCACGGTGGACCAGGACATTCAAGTCTTTCAGCAGCGTGACGGCTCCGATGTTTTCGTGCCCGCCGAACTGATTGGGAATCCATTCTCCCTCCTTTCTGCCGTAATCGAGATAGAGCATCGAGGCGACGGCGTCGACGCGTAAGCCGTCGATATGATAGCGATCCAGCCAAAAGAGCCCGCTGTTCAGCAGGAAGTTCCTGACCTCGACGCGATCGTAGTTGAAGATGCGGCTGTGCCAGTCCGGATGGTAGCCGAGCCTTGGGTCTGCATGGTCGTAGAGATGCGTGCCGTCAAACTGGGAGAGCCCGTGCGGATCGTCTGGGAAATGCGCGGGGGTCCAGTCCATGAGCACACCGATTCCGGCCTCATGCGCCGTATCGACGAAAGCCATGAAGTCTTCGGGAGATCCGTGCCGGCGAGTGACGGCGAAATAGCCGGTGGTTTGATAGCCCCAGGAGCCGTCAAACGGGTGCTCGGTAATCGGTAACAGTTCGACATGGGTATAGCCCATGTTCTTCACATAGGGGATGAGCTTTGTGGCAAGCTCCGCATAGGTCAGCCAGCGATCCCCTTCCTCAGGGATTCGCATCCAGGAGCCGAGATGGACCTCGTAAATCGAGAGGGGCATGGCGAGCGGGTCTTGCTGTGCCCGCGCCGTCATCCAGGACTGGTCCTTCCAGCAGTAGGGAGAGAGTGCGTGGACGATCGAGGCGGTCTTGGGGCGCAACTCCGAGGCGACCGCATAGGGATCGGCCTTCAGAAGCGGTGCGTCATGATGGCGCGACCGAATTTCATACTTGTAGAGCGTGCCGTCTGTGAGTTCGGGAATGAAGAGTTCCCAGAGGCCGGTTGCTCCGCGGTTCGTCATGGGATGGCGGCGGCCATCCCATTGGTTGAAGTCGCCCACGACACTCACGCGCACGGCGCTCGGCGCCCAGACGACAAAATGGACTCCATCGATACCCTGCACCGTCCGGAGATGGGCACCCATCGTCTCATAGGCTTTGAAGAAGGTTCCCTCGGCGAAGAGATGCAGCTCAAAGTCGGTGAGGAGGGAAGGGAATGCATAGGGATCATGCCGCTCAGAGATCTGTCCTGCATAGTCGGTTATGCGGAGACGGTAGGGGGCAGTTCCGAGCGGTCCTGGGACGATGGCTTCGAACAGACCGGCCTCATGGAGGCGCGTCATGGGAATGGGCTGCCGACCTCGCTCGCTGAGAAGCAGGGCGACTTCGTTGGCCTCCGGCAAGAAACACCGAATCGCAACGGTAGGGGAACTGCCCTGGGCCATCGGATGGGGACCAAGAGTCGCGAGAGGGTCCCAGTGGTGACCCTTGACGAGTTGTTCGAGTTGATCGATCGATAAGTCTGACATGTGAGGAGACTCCTCTGTACGTAGGCCATATCGTAAGGGGGGCGAGCCAGGAATGGAAGAGGAAAACGCATTGAGATTTCAGCCAACAGAATTCATTGTCTCGTGGCTGGTTGACCAACTTCCGTTGCCGGTTCGGTTGAAAGCCGCCCGTCACGAGGCTGAAATGTTCTGAGGCAGGGAAAGAGGTTACGGAGCATCATGACTGAACGGATTCACAAGACGATTGTGGGGCTGTTTGGGTCAGCTTTGATGATCGGGCTCGGCATGATGATCATCATTAACATTGCCCGTGAGACTGGTCCGTACGAGGTCTTTGCCAACTAAGCCTCTCACGAGCCGACGCGGAGCCAATTCGACTGTTGGTGTTGCTGGCGCTGCTGACGGTCGGGCTCTCGGCCATACTCGACAACGTGACGAAGGGGCTGCTGATGGCTCCGGTCACCTTGGTGATTACCAAACGGCCGGAGTTGAGCTCGATTAAATTTCTGGTGACCGAAGCGCTTGCCTCGCACATTGGCAGCACTGCCACGCTGGTGGGCGATCCGTTGAACATCATGAGCGCCAGCAAAACAGAGCTCGGGTTTCTTGACTTTCTGCTGGTTACGGGTCCGAACGCTTCCCTGATCATGCGGGTGCGAAGAACGGGAGGCGATCCCTCGTGGTGTAGGATCACGCGCGGACAGCGGGTGGGAATCGGAGGAAAACGCAGGACTAATAGCTCATCATTATTGTTCCTGTCACTCCCCAGGCCATACTGTGAGGCTCGCTGCATGATCCCGCTAGCCTGCCTCACGGTCTCGGGATGAAATTCACGATATAGTCTGTTCCTTGGAAGCTAGATTGGAGGATCTGGGGTTGGGCACGACTCATCGGATTCAAACCGGCTTGGGTCAGTAGTTCCGATCGAATGAATTGGAAGATTTGCTGTTCAAACTGGCCGCGGGTCTGGGGCTGGAGCAACCCCTCGCGCAGGCCGTTTTCGATGGTGGGCTTGATGGTCTTGAGGTATTCCTTGGCCAGACCGCACACGTTCACCGGAAAGATGACGTCGAAGAAGTAGGTGCACTTCTCCGGTTCTTTGATTTCTCCATTCAGAACGACGCGAGCGGCATGATACGTCGGCAGCTTGCGTTGATCGATCGTCGGCGTGAAGTACACATCCACCGTGACTTTTTCTGCCGTCACATCACCGAGCTTCCCATCGCCCTCTCCTGAGTAGTCCTTGTAATAGGTCTTGAAGACTAGAGAGGGAATCACAAACTGCAGGCGCAGCTCCGGTCCTTCTGTCGAGACGATTGGCGGGTTCGACAATCCGTTCACATGCAGAACCACCGGATTCCCGTTCCCGGCCTCATGAATATATTTCTCTAATGTAATCCGGCCGGTCAAACCTCGTCCCAAGAGAAAGTTTGTGTCCGTGGGACTGCGCATGTTCCCGATTTGGATGAACGCTTTGGTGGGGTCGCCGAGAAGTGCGACAAAGGGAATGGTCTTGGCCAGCGATCCTGGCGGGCCGCTGGGCTGAGGAACTGGAGCCGGCTGCATCGGCATCTGGCCGGGCTGGCCAGGATACGGGACCGGGGATGATGGCGTGGGTTGGCTCGGTCGTGGCGGAAACACTTGGGCGGCGACGACTCCGCTATGCAGGAGGAGGATCGTGAGGATTCCGGCGAGTCCTTGTGTGCGTGTCATGTGGCCCCATTTCTTCTCCATCGCGTGAGAGGTCTCCACTCGTGCCTATTCGTGTTTGAACCAGCGGGTCACTGTCACATCTTGTCCGGGCTGACTTGCCACATACGATAACGGTGTCACCTGCGTGGCTCTGCCGGCTTCGTCTTTGACCATAATGATGCCTCGAGTTTTCGTCGAGCCTACGCCTCCGGGAATGACAGGCGGTTCTTCAACTTTCGCCACGATGGTGCCAACCGGACGTGTTTCAGCCGTGATTTTGGCCATACTCTCTTCCAAGTCCGTTCGGCGATTTGCCGAGGCGACCACAAAAAATGTTTCAATCCCCTTGACCTGATCGAGGCTGAACCAGTAGGGCCCTTCTGGAAACGCCACTTCCTTATCTTTGTTCACCGGGGTCGGCGTCGTCCCAGCTTTGGCGGGGAAGACTGGTTCCGCCCAGCCTGATCCATCGATCGAGACGATGTAGACATAACAGTCGCAGCTTGTGCGTACCACCAGCTTGAACTTGTCCCCGGCGCCTTTCTTCCCGCCACCGTCGGTGAGAACGTCGCCGTCATTCATCAAGACCACTTCTTTGCCATTGGCTGTCTGTTTCTGGCGAACCAGCGCCACATCCACGGCCACCAGCTCCGGCGACACTGCGCGAGGATAAATCCCAGCCCCTCCGTATGGCTGACCAGCTGCCCCATACCCGCCATACGCCTGCTGCGGTGGCGGCGGAGTCCCGTACTGCGATGGAGTCCCATACCCTGGCTGCGCTTGGCCATACCCGGGCTGTGTTTGGCCATAGCCCTGTGCCGTTGCGCCAGCTCCATACGGATTTTGTGTTCCATAGGGATTCTGCGTTCCGTACTGCTGATTGGCCGAGCCATAGGGACTTGGTTGACCTTGTTGAGTCGGATACCCGCTACCACCATAGGGATTTTGTGACCCGTACGGATTCTGGGTGCCAGAGGGATTGGTCGTTTGCCCGTACGGCGATGGAGTTCCATAGGGAGAGGCGGGCTGCCCGTAGGGATTCTGAGCCCCGGCTCCGTAGGGATTATTCGGGTCGTAGGCGCCGGCTTGCCCTGGATAGGTCTGTTGCCCGGGATACTGTGGCTGCGGCATGCCCGGCTGCCCGGCATAGCCGGGGGGCGATCCATAGGGAGAGGCGGGCTGTCCGTAGGGATTCTGAGCCCCGGCTCCGTAGGGATTATTCGGGTCGTAGGCGCCGGCTTGCCCTGGATAGGTCTGTTGCCCGGGATACTGTGGCTGCGGCATGCCCGGCTGCCCGGCATAGCCGGGGG
>Ga0315278_10004662_pt1 | contig 12393 bp, 14 predicted proteins | sample YL17G06_0_MG_FD_203880 | JGI IMG/M metagenome (GOLD analysis project Ga0315278, IMG submission 203880) | Sediment microbial communities from Yellowstone Lake, YNP, Wyoming, USA - YL17G06_0 | ecosystem: Environmental > Aquatic > Freshwater > Lake > Sediment | place: USA: Wyoming | collected...
TAATGTGGGCCCTGTAGGACTTGAACCTACGACCCGCTGATTATGAGTCAGCTGCTCTAACCAACTGAGCTAAGGGCCCAAATGGTCAAGTCTTATATATTATTGCATAAATACCCCGCCGTCAAGCCGAATTAGAGCTTTTCGGATCCTCTTGTGAAATGCGGGAACGCCTCAACTATAGCAGGACAAAGACCCAAACGCAGACATAAGACCATGAACAACAAAACTTTGTGACTTTCTCACTTCTTCCCTGGGTCAGGTATCTCCTCTGAGATTCCCGCCAGGCGGCGCGCGATCTGAACTTTTTCTTCGAGTTTTCCGGAGGCTGCGATTACCAGCCTGGCCCCGTCCGGTGACCCGCCCCCGTGCATGCATCCGGGTACGCCGCCGCCGATCGTGCACCACTCCACCAGTCGGGCGGCCCGGGCGCGAGAGTCGGCGGAATGCAACGCGGTCAGATATTTCTTGATCAGGTGACCGTACTTTTTCGATTGAAAATCCTTGTACGACGGCATACAACCGGTTTCGGCGATACCGCCGGCGATATCCTGCGCCAGAACCGAGGTCTCATACGGCAGGGTGGCTACATGGACTTTGTTGACATTCGCCAACAGCGGGTCGCACAGCCAGGCACCGGAGGGGTGTTTCTTGCCCCTAGCTGCGGCAGCGATTCCGACCGCGAAAGTCGTCTCGTTGTTGATGTGCATCTGAATGACTTTTTCGCGAAAGACCTTGTCGGCCAGGCCGTTGGTGCGTGCGGTCAGGATAGCCGAACCGATCTTGATATCCCCTTGTCCGGCCACGCAGCCGCCGATCGCGGAACGATACGGCATAATGAAATAACTCACGGCCGGTAGAGTGTATTTGGTCTCGCCGCACATGAACACGCGCTCTTTCGGTACGAAGACATCTTCGAACAGGAGAAACGCCTGCGTGATACCGCCCTCCCTGACCGGATTGTCGAATCCCTCTTCCTCGTCGCGGGTGTCGCTGGGGTGGCGGGTCTCAACGATTGTCAACCCCTGGATATCCCTCGGTATGACGAACGAGATAGCGCAGTCCGCGTCTTCTTCGCGGTAACCGGAACCGGGCAGGACAAAAATTTCGTTGGCTGCGGCCACTCCGCAGATCATGATCTTGGCGCCACGGACCACTATGCCATCAGGTCGTTTCTCGACCAGATGTAGGAATACGTCTTTGTCTTTCTGCTGCAAAGGCGATTTGGTGCGGTCGCCCTTGGCATCGGTCAGTGCGCCGGAGATAGTGATGTCGCGCGCCTGCGCGTCCTTCAGCCAGATCAGGAATCGCTCATGATAGTCCGTGCCGAGATCACGATCCATCTCCCAGGTCGTAACAAACATGGCATTGAGCGCGGACCAGCCGGCACAGCGGCCGCCGGTACAGGTGCCGGTCAGGTGAAACATCAGCCGCTTCATGTCGGAATTGGCGTACATGTCTTCCGGCGATTGAATGATAGACAGATACCGGCTGATCGGTTCACCGGTCAGATGCGAAACGGTCGTGACCTTGTCGCGCAGTTTCTCGTCGTGAGCCGCCTTGAACGTCCAGGCGTGCCCTTCGACTGTTCGGTGAGTAGCCGGATGAGTGGTCACGTCTTCAATCAGTTCGTCGAATTTGTAGATATTGGGACGGAGTTTCTTGAGCGAGGCAATGTATTGTTCGTAGGTTTTCAAAGCCATGTCATTCTCCAATCAGGCATGCTTCATTCGCTGTGGGGAATATAGCAGGTGCCGGGCGGGGGGCAAGGGGTGTTGAGACGGGTATTGTGGGACGGATTTGTGGCGGGCTTGCTTCAAGCCCGCCATTGTGTCGCTCCTGCCTCTGGCGGCTTTGAGGCAAAGCCGCCCTACAAAGAGCCAACACATAGCCCCGATTCACTGACATCCCCTGTCACCGTCCACGCTGATCCTGCATCCATGTCCAAGCTTCTGCGGTACTTCGAACCGGGCCAGTACTGTTTTGTCACTTCGATCGTCGCCAGCCGACAGCGGATACTTGTCCCGAACGCTGAGTTGCTGGCCCGCGCTTTACATCGAGCCCACCAGAGATCCCGGTTCTCGGTCGTCGCTTGGGTTGTTATGCCCGATCACTTTCACGCCCTCCTGTTTACTCCGAACGGAGACATCCCTGGCATTTTGCAGCGGATCAAGCAGTCGTTTTCTCGGCAGCACCGGAGCCTGACCGGCATTGGCGGCCATGTCTGGCAACATCGCTATTGGGATCATATCATCCGGTCAGAAGAGGACATGCGGCGTCACATCGACTACATTCATTTCAATCCGGTAAAGCATGGATTGGTGCTTTCGCCGGGCGAGTGGTCGCTGACATCATTTCGCAGATATTTGCGGTTGGGTATCTACCAGGAGGACTGGTGTGAAGCTCCAAAGAAAGGTGTCGACGCAGAGTATGGTGAATAGTGGCGTGATATTGATGGCGGCTTTGAGGCAAAGCCGCCCTACGAGGCTTGTAGATATTGGGGCGCAGTTTCCTGAGTGAGGCAAGGTATTGTTCGTAGGTTTTCAGAGACATGATATTCTCCTATCAAGCCGGACTTCTATCGTTGGGGGAATATAGCAAGCACGGGGCGGGGTGCAAGGGGTACTAGGACTGAGGCCGACTCGTAGGGCAGAATCCTCCGCCGCCTCGGCGGAGCGATTCTGCCATTTTCCGCTGCCGCGAGTGGCAGAACCGCCCCGACCGAAACGGTCGTGGGGTTCTGCCCTACGGCCCTGAGCGGACCCGTCCTTGTGCTACACGTCGAAACGAGCGGCATACTCGATCCGAATGTCTCGAAGCATTCCGAGAGCCATATCGCGATCAGCTTCAGATCGCACAATCAAATGCCTCCAACCTGGCACTTCTGTATTAATATCAATGAGGTGTCTATCATACTTGCTCGGTACCAGGTTCACTCGGTTCTTATTCCTGCCCAATGGACGAACTATGACTCGGTAGTTCTGTGCATCTCCGCCAATACAGGCCAAGTTCTCTTCACCGCGTTCTTTGGCATCTTGAGAGAAGTAGAGGTAGCAGCGTGGTGTCGTTGCCGCCCCTGCCGTGCGAGGGCCGGTAAATAGTGGGTATAATCCTGCTTCTGACGCAAGCCCTTCCAGTTCCTCGAGAATTCCTCGCTGACGGAAGCCTTCACGTCCTGCTTCGATCGCCTGTTCGGTGGGGGGGATGCCGCCCTTCCAGCGCTGCTTGTATGGCTTTCTCTTGGCTTTTCGAATCATAAGAATGCCTCACTGTAGAAGTTGAGTAGCTGAGCAGCAGAACCCATTGGTGGTTCTGCTATTCTTGCCGTTTACGCTCGCAGTACCTTCCGTTGAAATGCAATTTATCGTTTGGGCGGTCCACCCAACCTGCAGACCCAGCTACGGGCCGGCGATGAAAGACCGATCGATGAAAATCAAGATTTCATGAGCTTTCTTTCAAAGCCCAGGACCGCGGCGTTAGTCCTTCACACAGCGAATCGAAAAGCCACAAAGCTTACTATCGAGGTTGAAGCCGATCCCTTCTGCCATGTAATTTAGGAAGTAGAACCAAGCACTAAAGCCCGTACTGTCCATAGAACACCAGAAGTGCGCCATGTCACCCAGACACAAGTAATCGCCGGAGCCGGAACGGTAGCCGCTAGGCAACGCGGAAAAACCACTTTCATTGGTAATACTCGTGCAGGGAACGCACCAATATCCCACTTCCTTCATCTTATTAGCTGCGTATTGGTAGCCTCCCAAGTAATCAACTAATGTCCGCCACTCAGCATCAGTTGGCACATGCCAGCCCAGTGGCGCAATACTCCTGCCGTCTGTTACAGCAAACCCATTATACAATCTGCCATAAGTAGTCACATTGTCTACACTATTGTCGTAGCTACAGCATGCTCCGGTTGCTCTAGTATAAAGCTCTGACCATGTAACATCGCCGGTCACAATCGGAATTGCCTCATTATTTCGATAATGCGTTACCTTCAGGTTCTCTGCCATCCACACCTGCGTACCAATAGTAACGGTCTTGTATGCATTCCCGTCAATGTCGGAGACTGTGCCCCATGAAGCTGTTACGAACCTTGTCTCGCTGCCGTAGCCAGTACCAGCACTGTTGGTGGCATAAGCCCGTACAAAATAACAGGTGCTGGCAGTAAGACCGGTGATCATACTGGAAAAAGTCCTCCCCGTGCCATCGGTGGTCTTATTGCCATCCACCGTAGGAGTCGAATCTGCACTCCAACACACACCGCGAGCGGTTACCGTTGCTCCGCCATCTGAGGTAATTGCCCCTCCACAATATGCCGTCGTTTGCGTTATTGCACTTACAGCAGATGTCGTCAGTACTGGCACAGTTGAATTGTCAGGGCCAGTGGGGTCATTACTACAGCCGGCGGCCCAGAGAAGGACAAATGCCATCACAAATGACGAAAAACCTCCAAGTGATTTGTTGAGCATTGCCAACCTCCGATTCAATATTATTCTGCTGCCTGCCACTCGTAGGACCTTCGAACCCACCCGGGGGGGATACCTGTGTTGTCACTCTGACCCGCATGATCCGTTCGCATGATTCCATGATAACTCCCAGGCCGACCCGCGTCAAGAATTCAATCGCGGTATTGGCGCCAGGTCACACCCCCGCTCCGCCTCCGGCGGACCGGTGGCAAGAACTGACGCAACAATCAGCAGGCTGTCGGGCAGAGACGCCCGACAGCACCAAAGCCGGCGGGTTCGAAGCGCACCCATCCTGCCCGCTGCAGGGCCCGAGACTGCACAAATTCCACGTTGACCCGTCAATGTGATGCGGACCAAGAAAGAGTTATTCAGATGTCAAGAAAGGTGCTTTCCATGAATCCATCAGTATCGTATTCTTGTAGCAGTACTAGAACAATTGCGTCGACGTTGCTGGCAGCACTATTGATCGGAGGTTGCAGCCAAATGTCAGGAAAAGTTGACAGTACCGCGGAAAAGGCAAAGATCGAAAAGGTAATCAAGAACTCAATCCAGTGGGTGCTCACCAAAGACACGACGCTGTCCTACGGTTGCTTCTTCCTGGATTCTTCGCTGTTTTGGTTTTCTCCGGATAACGCCGGAACGATGAAGGGTTCAGACAACTTCAAGAAGCTTACCGAAGAAGTATTCATGAATCCAAAATTCAGGGGGGTCAGATCGGATTTCAAGGAGATGCGGATTGATCTTTCCCATTCCGGAGATTGCGCCTGGTGGTCGTGTTACCTCGACGACTTCAACGAATGGGACGGTCAGCCTGCGAATTGGGAGAATGTTCGCTGGACCGGTGTCCTGGAAAAGATCGAGGGGGAATGGAAGATCAGGCAGATGCATTTCTCTTATTCCCTTGAAGACATGCAGAGAGCGATTCAAAAAGCTGTTGATAGCGTGAAGGCCGGTAAGTGACCACGCGAAAAGACGTTCTGAACGTGATCTGGCTGTAGCGGTTCCGCAGGACTCAGACACGGATGGGATTCTTCACATGAGGTTCCCTGCGTTGTGCCGGGGACGTCAGTTGTCGTCCCCGTTTGGGGCTTGGAGAGTGCATCGAAAAACCGTTGCGAACAGATAATCATGAGGTTTGAAGGAAATCTGATAGAAATGTAGGAATTGCCATGAAAACACTTTTGTTAGCAACAGCTGCAATGTTACTACAGATTTCGACAATTCATTGTCAGGCCGATCAACGGGAATTTCCTGTCTTGAGTGGACCATATCTTGGTCAGAAACCGCCAGAGATGACACCCGAAGTTTTTGCTCCGGGCATTGTCAGTACGGGTTTATATACCAGGGATATCGCAATGACAAATAGAGGAGACGAGATCTATTTTTGCGTTTCTGATGCCGGAACTACTGCGGTCTTTGTAACCAAGATAATCGGTGACCGGTGGACTGAGCCGTCAATTGCGTCGTTTTCAGGGAAAGGATTTCTGGACTTTGAGCCTCATATTTCACCCGATGGGGACAAGCTCTTCTTTCTATCGAACCGTCCTCCCCATGATCAGGAGCGCAAGAACGACTGGACCTACCAAAACATATGGATGGTGACCAGGACGGAATCGGGATGGAGCGAACCACAGCTTGTCGATGAACCTGTAAGCACCGAGGAGAACGAGTTCTTTCCTTCCGTAACCAGTGAGAATGCGCTGTATTTTACCAGGAGCAAGGAGGATGGAAAAGCAAGGATCTACAGATCACAGTTTGAAAGCGGCCGGTTCAAAGAGCCTATGATCGTGTCATTCAGCGTACCGGATACCGGATTGCTGTTTAACGCTTTCATCTCTCCACGGGAGGACTTTCTGATTACGTGCGCATTGAACATTGACTCCACCAATACAGATCAGGATTATTACGTAAGCTTCAAATCATCGGATGGAAGCTGGAGCAATCTGATAAAGTTCGGCCCCGAGATCAATACTCCCGGGGATAATGCCAATTCGGCCTATGTCTCCCCTGACGGCAAATACATGTTTTTCAGTTCCTCAAGAAGGGATCCATCAAAACCTGAGCCTACAAGCGGAACAACTCTCAGAAGGATGATTGACTCCAAATCGACACCCGGTTACGGGTCATCAGCAATTTACTGGGTTGATGCAAGAATCATTGAGGAGTTGAGACCCAATTAGTCCCGGGCAAGAGTGTTCTACGCCCCGGTACCTGGTCCACTTCGAACGAGCAATCTTGGGTTATGTAGCGATGGGGCGGTGCAATGGCCATTGTCACACGTAAATGTCGGGTTCTGTGGACTGTGAAGCACGGCAAGTAAAGTTGTGGCCCTTGACAAGCCGCTGTCTGTCAATAAATTAACAGTTTGTGGCAGCAAGAGATGGAGTTTGATTGTCGGAATTGTCGCTAATAGTCGGCCTCGGTAACGTCGGTCGGGAATACTCGGGTACCAGGCATAATGTCGGTTTTGAGGTTGTGGAGCGAGTCGCTCAGACGCTCAAGGCGCGACGACTGCCACCACACCTGTCTTTTGAATTGGCAGAAGCCGCTATTCCAGGCGACGCCGTAATACACCGCCGTATCGTCCTGGCCTTGCCCACCACCCACATGAATCGTTCAGGTTTCGCTGTCGCGGAACTCCTTGAAGAGCTTGCGTTTACGCCGCAGAGAATGCTAGTGGTCGTCGATGATGTTGACCTGCCGCTGGGTGCTTTGCGCTTTCGTGCGGGCGGGTCCGATGGTGGCCACAAAGGGCTGTACTCCATCATTGAACGACTCGAAACCGAGGATTTTCCAAGGTTGCGTCTGGGAATCGGGCGACCCGCCGACAATGAAGAAACGGCGGACTACGTCCTGAGTCGATTTCTGTCTGCGGAAGCCGATCAGGTGAAAAGAATGGTTGCGCTTGCGGCCGAAGGTGTTATATTCGCCGCCACGCACCGCCTTGAAGAGGCGATGCAACAATTTAACACTAACCCTGCCTTGCCGAACCCAGAGTAACCGGGCAAGGCCGTTTGAACTGTCAACGTAGTTTGACGTCCGAAGGGAGGTACTCTTGAGACGCTACGAAACTACTTTCATTGTCAATCCCCAGGCTGATGATGCCACCATCGATCGCCAGGTAACGGCTATCATCGATATCATCAAAGCTGATGGGGGCGAAATTCAGCGTGAAAACCGTATCGGTACCCGTCGCCTGACGTTTCCGATCGCGGGTCTGACGCAGGGGTATTACACCAGCCTCATTTTCGATTCCGAAGTCGGTGTTCTGCCCAAGTTGGACCGGTACTACAAGCTCGAAGAGCCGTACATCCGGTACCTGACCATCCGCTACGATGGACCCTTGACGGCGGATGTGTCGCTGCCGTTTGAAAGCCCCTACGAGCGTGGCGATTCGGACTCGTACGGTGAGCGGCCCCATCGCCCTTACGGCTTCCGGGGCGACCGTAGGCACGATCACTCATCCGATTCCGGTCGACGTTCCGGTCCGGTCCTGCCTGCGGGCGGGATTGGTGGTTCCGCTTCGTCGGGCAACGCGGCCGGTGACCACAGTGAGCCTAAGGATGAACGGTAGGAGAAGGGGTTGTCATGTCTGAATTTGGTATGAGAAGAAGAAAGAAAGTCTGTCGCTTCTGTGAGAACAAGATCGCGTATATCGATTTCAAGGATGAACGTTCGCTGCGTCGCTTCGTGACTGAGCGTGGCAAGATTGTTCCGCGACGGATTTCCGGCAACTGCGCCCGACATCAGCGCAAACTGACCCTGGCCGTCAAGCGCAGCCGGTACATGGCGATTCTGGCATTTGCGAGTGAGTCTTTCCGCTGATCGTCAGTCAGTAATGACTGTCGGAGGACAGGCTGAGGCGGGGTTGAACCGCGCCCGTCTCTGGCCGTCGCTGATGGTCATCGTGCTCCTGGCGCCGCTGAAGTACGGTCTGGCATTGCAAGCAGGCTCTTTGGCGCTGTCGCTGGTAGTGTTGGTAGCGGTATATCTCCTGAGCATTTACCTCTACCGGGTGGTCATCGAGTCGGCTCTGAGCGGCCCGCTTTGGCCCTTGTGGGCGGCCACGGGTGTGGCCATGATCGCGGGTGCGGCGATAAGTCCTCCGGAGCAGATGGTTTCCATGCTGGCCAACACCCTCATGTTGTCCGGCTCAGCCATTGTTGTCGGGTGGCGGCTCCGGCTGGGTGATTCGGCGTTGCGGTTGTTTGTCTGGGGCGCATCGGTAGTTCTCGCCGGCGGTGTGGTTATGTTTGCCTCTCAATGGGGGCAACAAATGGATATGTTGGTTATGTTGGGTCAGGAGAGCGCTGAGGCGCTCAAGCAGAGTCTTTCGACCATGGGGTATCATCCTGATGCGGCCGACGCTTACGCCGCACAATTCGTGAGCGTAAGTAAGGCGGCCGCCCGACTGGTACCGGCAACGACGCTTATGAATCTGGTGGCTCAGTTCACTATCGGGTTCCTCTGGTTCCTGGGGCGCGGCCTTACGGCCGAGCGATCGGTGACCCTGTTGCGACCCATGGCCCAATGGAAGGTCCCTTTCGCCCTGACACCGTTGGTTGTCGCGGCGGCGCTGGGGCGACTCTTGGGGAACGACACGGCTATTCTGATTGCCGATAATGTCATCATGGCGCTGTCACTTTTCTATTGCGTGGGTGGCCTGGCGCTGATGACACACGCGCTGAACAGGTTCAAGGCGCCGCTGATAGTCAGGATTCTCTTCTACGTCATGCTGACGCTTATGGGTCTCCTGGGCTATCTGTTCACGGTACTTCTCGGTTTTGTCGATAGTTTTGCCGATTGGCGGAAAATCTCCCGCCAATCAATTGAGTTGGACAAGAGTGAGTAATTGCGTATAATAATGGTGAGGTCAATATGAAAGTAATTCTACGTGAAGACGTTCAGGATGTCGGTCGGGCCGGCCAGACGGTTGAAGTCAAAGCCGGCTTTAGTCGCAACTATCTGATTCCCAGAAATCTGGCGATCGTGGCGACCAAAGCGAACCTGAAATCGGTCGACGAGGTCAACAAGCAGTCGGCGGTTCGCGATCGCAAGCGCCGTCGTTCTGCCGAACAACTCAAAGACAGAATCGAGAAGATCGAGTTGTCGGCCGAGGTGCTGGTGGGCGAAGAGGACAAGCTCTACGGCTCCATTACGAGCCAGGATATTGTCACGCTGCTGCAGGAGAAAGGTATCACGGTCGAGAAACGGGCCGTGCATCTGGAGGAACCGATCAAGGCTCTGGGCGTTTACACCGTCCCGATCAAGGTCGGCAAAGAAGTCACGGCCGACTGCAAAGTGTGGGTGGTTAAGAAGACGTGATTCGATGAAGATGGTGCAAGTCAAGCTTGAGGGGTTGGCGCTGGATATGACTACCAACACTCCGGTGGTTATCCTGTCTCCGGACGAAGCCGACAAAGTTCTGCCGATCTGGATCGGACACGCCGAGGCTTGGGCGATTGCCATGGAGTTGTCGGGTGTGGCGTCCAAGCGTCCGCTAACCCATGACCTGATGAAACACGCGATTGAGGCTCTGGAAGCGACGGTTGCACGGGTCGAAATCACTGAACTGCACGATCAAACCTTTTTCGCCGTGGTTGTGCTGACTCGCAACGGCGATGGGCGCAGGCTCGATGCCCGGCCGTCGGATTCGATCGCTCTCGCTCTCAAAACCGGATGTCCTATTTTTGTCAACACTGACTTGTTTGAACCGCGTCCCCGGGGTGATCAGGAGACGCCACCTATTCCGACCGATCGCGAATCGCTTCGCGAACGCCTCAGGAATATCAATCCCGAGGACTTTGGGAAATACTCTTTGTAGATGCGGTCCGGACTGCTGCTGACGCTGCTGGCGGTTTTCAGCCGGCTGGTGACCGTCACCTCACTGACGGCCGAAACGCTTGATGACCTGCCCGAGGTAGTGTCTGAGTATGCCCGGGGTGAGCGGGTGCTTCGCGAGGGCGACTACCTCGAGGCTTCACGGCTGTTCGCGCGACTGACCGACCGCTTTCCTGATTCGAAAAACGTCGATCTGTTCCTATTTAATCAATCCAAAGCTGATCTCTATTTCGGCGACTATGCCGCAGCGCTTCATGGTTTCGAGACCTTCATCCGGCGTTTCCCCGAATCGGCGGTAATCGCTCACGCATATTTTTTCCAGGGGAATGGGTACTATCTCAAGAGTGATTTATCCCGCGCCGCGGGTAGCTATATCACGGCGTTTCGGCTCTCGCACGATCAACGTCTCGATGATTTGCTGGTTGCCTCGATGATTGAGGCGGTCGCGCATGCGGGGTCAGTCACTCTCGGAGCCGACGATTTCAAAGCGCTTGATCCCGACCGAAGATGCCGCATGATCGAACCACTCGCCGAGGCGCTGGTGGCCAGACAAGATATCGCTGCTGCCGGTGACCTGATGACCTTGTGTGGGGGCCAGACGGTACCGGACAGCGCTAAAGGCAGCGCGTCAAACGACCATCTGGAAATAGCCATGCTGCTGCCGTTGTCAGGCGAGCTGCAGTCATTCGGCGAGGAAATTTTTCACGGAGCTACCATCGCGGCGGAACAGTATCGCCGCGAATCCGGCAGGCGTCTGAGTCTTGTGCCCTACGATACCAAAGGTCTTCCAATTGATGCCGCGCGTCTCGCGGAAGAACTGGCCGGCAATGGTACTGACGCGGTTGTTGGTCCGCTGACCAGCGAAGAAGCTGCGGTGGTGTCGGCAGTGCTGAATTGCAGCCCGCTGCCGTTGATCACCCCCGCCGCCACCCAGGCCGGATTGACGTTGCTGTCCGAGGGAACTTTCCAACTCTCGCCCAACATCGAACTGCAGGGCGTTGTCGCCGCCGAATTCGCCATATTCAGTCGCCATGCCGACTCGGCGGCCATCATTACGCCCACTTCCGCCGACCATCTCCGCATGGCGCGAGCCTTCGCTGATCGGTTTGAAGAGTTGGGCGGCACAATCGTAGCGACTGAATACTACCGACCCCGCGATCGCGATTTCGGCCCTTACGTGCGTGACCTGAAAGCATCGCTTCTCGGCGCCAAACCTGATTCCGCAGTTTACATCAGTGATAACGGCGATACGCTGGACGTCGAAGCAGTTCCGGCGGCAATCGACTGTCTTTATCTTCCCGGTGTGGCCGATCAACTCAGACTGCTTTTGCCGCAGATCGCGTATCATACCATCGATGCCTTTTATCTGGGTTCTGACGGATGGGGCGACGACGCTATCTACCGACTCGGTGACAATGTCACGCGACGCGCTGTCTTTCCTTCGCCGTTTATTGAACAAGAGCGAAGCCAGGAGTATGTCCGGTTCGCCACGGAGTATGACAATCGCTACGGGGCGCAACCGCAGCGATTGGGCTGCCTGGGCTATGACGCTGTGCGCGTGTTGATATCCGCCGTTCAAGCCGGGGCAGACACCCGCGAGACCCTGATCGCCGGGCTGGCCCGGATCAGAGGATATCAGGGAGCGGCCGGACCGATTACTTTCGGTGAGCACCGCGAGAATATCGAGCTGCCGATGTACCAGTTGATCAACGGCGCTCCGGTGTTTCTCGGCCGCCCGAACACACAGCAGGGTGCCGATCAGTGATTTGAAAGTTGCGACAGGTCCTGTCCGCTGCAGTCGGATGCGACCTGGCCGCCATTCGCTGACATGATGAATAGGCATGTAGTATAACGGAGTCCCACATGGCTGACAAGAATATCGCTCTGAAGATGATCGTCAACGGCAGGGAGATCGACGTCTCCTTCGAAGAATTGGCGCTGTCCAACAATCTGGCGCAGGAAGCGCTCGTTCGTTTGCTGATTCAGAAACAACTCTTCGAACCCAAAGAGCTGATCGACATGATGGAGACCGTCAAGAAGGAACGGTACCGTCAACCGGAGAAAAAATAATCCTGTCATGGGCGACCCT
>Ga0315278_10004663_pt1 | contig 12392 bp, 8 predicted proteins | sample YL17G06_0_MG_FD_203880 | JGI IMG/M metagenome (GOLD analysis project Ga0315278, IMG submission 203880) | Sediment microbial communities from Yellowstone Lake, YNP, Wyoming, USA - YL17G06_0 | ecosystem: Environmental > Aquatic > Freshwater > Lake > Sediment | place: USA: Wyoming | collected...
GGTGCTGAAACGGGACGAAAGCCGGACGCTGCTGCGCAAGCTGGCGCCCAGGCTGGAGAAGAGGCCGGACAATGAACTGGACGAGCTGGCGGAGCGGCTGGGGGACCTGCCACTGGCGCTGCACCTGGCAGGGTCCTATTTAGACTCGAGGCCAGGGCTTCCCATCCAGGGATACCTGGCAGAGCTGGATAAAGCCGGCGGGATGCTGAAACACGCAGGTCTGCCCGAATCCATGGCGGACAACCCGACGAAACATGACCTGAGCCTGGCAGCGACATTCCAGGTGAGCTGGGTGAAGCTGGACGGCGAGGAGGCAGTGGACCAGGCCGCCAGGCGGATCTTCCTGGCAAGCAGCTATTGCGCGGCGAATGCGCCTATACCAGTCGAGGTGCTGGCGAGGGCGGTTGCGAATGGAGAAGAGGAAGAGGAAACAGAGCGGCAATTCGAGCTGGGTCTGCGCCGATTGAATGAATGCGGATTGCTGGCGGAAGAGGAAGGTGGGCCGGCAGTGCATCCGTTATTAGCGGAATTCGGACGGGCCAAGGATAAAGCAGCGGAGCAAAGCGCCTTACCTGGCCTGGTGAAAGCGCTGTGCGACCTGGCTTCTACGGCCAATAAGAGCGGATTTCCTGAGCGATACAAGCCGCTGCGAGCGCACGTGCAAGCAGCAGCGGAAACGGCTGACAGAGCTGGGATAGCGCAGGCAGGGAAGCTGTGGAACGAACAGGGCAATCACATGAACCAGGTGGCAGAATTTATAGGGGCGAAAGCCGCCTGCGAGCGGGCGCGGGCGATCGATGAGCGGGCCTATGGGCCGGACCACACCGCGGTCGCCAGCGACGTCAACAACTTGGGGATGGTGCTGACGAATGTTGGCGACCTGGCGGGGGCGAAAGCCGCCTACGAGCGGGCGCTGGCGATCGATGAGCGGGCCTACGGGGCGGACCACCCTACGGTCGCCCGCGATGTCAACAACCTGGGGCTGGTGCTGAAGGAGCAGGGCGACCTGGTGGGGGCGATAGCCGCCTACGAGCGGGCACTGGCGATCGGCGAGCGGACCTATGGGACGGATCACCCCACAGTCGCCATCTACGTCAACAACCAGGGGCTGGCGCTGCAGGAGCTGGGCGACCTGGCGAGGGCGAAAGCCGCCTATGAGCGGGCGCTGGCGATCGACGAGCGAGCCTACGGGCCGGACCACCCCACGGTCGCCCGCGATGTCAACAACCTGGGGCTGGTGCTGAAGGAGCTGGGCGACCTGTTGGGGGCGATAGCCGCCTACGAGCGGGCGCTGGCGATCGACGAGCGTGCCTACGGGCCTGACCACCCCACGGTCGCCACTGACCTCAACAACCTGGGGCTAGTGCTACAGGATCTAGGCGACATGGCGGGGGCGAAAGCCGCCTACGAGCGGGCGCTGGCGATCATTGAGCGGGTCTTCGGGGCGGAGAGGGTCAGGCTGTGGAGGCGTGGCGAACGGGCGGGGACGAAACCCGCCTACGAGCGGTCGATGGTGAGGAAGCTCCGCGACTGACGCAGGGAAGATAAGTAGCTTTTCAACCTGGTCCTGAACTGCGCCGACCTGGGGGAGAAGGAAAAACCGAGCGAACTTATGAAGCAGGCGCTCGGAATTTTCGAGGAGATCGAATCGCCAATTGCTGTAAGGGCGCGCCAGTGGCTGGAGAAGAACTGCTGGTAGAGAGGGATTGTAGGGGGAAGAGATAGAAACGAAGGCGGACGGTAGTCCGCTCAGGGGCCGCGCCAACCTGGGGCGGGCGCGGCCCTCGCCAGTATGAGTGAGGTGAGGATATCTCCCTGCCCTAACCATCCGGCATAACTTATTCGGGGGCGGTTTCCTTGATCGGATTGGGGTTGACGCGCAGCCCGCTTTTGTGGCGGAATTCATCCAGCTGGATTGTGATCTTCATACCGGCCAGCTCGCCCACCAGGGCGGCGCCAGTGACGGTTTTGAGCGCGTCTTTGTCGGCTTTGGCGGATAAAACTCACAGCCAGAATCACGCTTTCGGAACTGAATCCGCTGGGGCGCGGGCAAGGCTCATACCCGTCCGCCGGTTTGACACGGGTGGTAACCACCACCGTCCTCTTGTGCGCATCCAATCCCACCCTATTTTCATCATGGGTGGTGACTGCAGGTCATGATGTCTGTCTAGAAAGAATGTTACGAACAACTTAAATGCCTGGGATCAGGAGTATAATTATCCTGTTTCCGGATAACCCGTTTCTCAAAAAGAGGAAATTCATGAGAACAATCACAATACCCACTAATCCAAACCATCCAGAGCATGCAAGGCGCTTTTTACAGGATGTTTCCGTGATTCTTGGCGACGATCTTGAGGCGGATTACGATGTCTTCCCAAAGCCATTCCCGGTTGGCTTACCGGCCACCTATCAAGGCCCTTCTGATAAAGCCAGCAGGAATATTACCTGGGTCAGCAACTTCGAGCTAAGAAAGAAAGACGGAACTGCCGTTGGGATGCTCGAGAACAACAAGAATTACACCTTCGAGCTTGGCCGGCGAGCAGGCCAGCTTGTCTGGTATAACGGCGCCAGCGTTGAGAAACTTACCACCAGAGATGTAGGCGCCAATATCCAGGCAAATCTCTACCAGGGGGATCCGCCCATCGGCTGGGCCCATTAATCGATCGGCACAATCAGCGCCAATAGTTCCCTCCAACCGGTCAACCGGCTCCACCGTGCGATCTTGCGCCCTCTTGTTTCTCCCAGGCGGCCAGGATTGCCCGGTTATACTCGATGTTTTGCATGAATGCCTGGCGGGGGGCTTCGGTTTTGATGCTGGCTACCCGCGCTTGGAGCAGGTTGTAGGCCGTTTCCAGGATTGCCCCGGCGCGCTCATCGCCGGTCGCATCCAGCACCAGGTAGCACGTCAGGTACACCCGCAAAGGTTCGTCCGTGCCGACTAATCCGCCTCCGCCATCCAGGTAGGCCAGGATGGCTTCCAGGTTTCTTTCTGCGGTGGGGAGGTCGCCGCCAGCCAGAGCCACGCGGGCCAGCCCGGCCTGGAGTTCAGTTGCCAGGTGCGGCTGTTTCAGTTCCTGGCGGATAGCCAGCCCGGCCTGATACGCACCTGCGGCGGCATGGAGCTGCTCCAGCGCCAACCTGCTATGGCCAAGGTAGGTCAGCGCCCAGGCTTCGCTGGATTGTTCTCCGATTTTATGGGCGATCGCCTGTCCTTGTAAAGCGCACTGTACAGCCGTTTCCTGGTCCCCTAAGGCGCCAGCGTACGCGCTCGAGTTGATAAAGCCGAGGGCTTCGCTATGCGGGTCGTCAATTTCTCGGGCGATGCGGATGCTCTGCTCGGCATATGCGCGGGCTTTCTCATACTCGCCCAAACTACCTGCGATCCAACCCAGGTTGCCAAGAGCGATGCCCTCGCCTGAGCGGGTACCGATCTGCCGGCCGAGCGCCAGAGACAGCTCGTAATATTCCTCCGCCGCCGCGTAGTCGCCCTGGAAACCGGCGATCAACCCGAGGTTATTGAGCGCCCCCGCCTGGGTGCGTAGGTCGCCGATTTCTCGGGCGAATTCCAGGCTCTGTTCGAAGGAGCTGCGCCCTAAGCTGAAATTCTCCTGCTCTACACAGATCAATCCGTAGGTGTTCAACAGGCGGCTTTCTTTAAGTCTGTCTTGAGTCTTAGAAGCCAGTTCCAGCCCTATTTTGCTATGCTGGGCTGCTTCTTCCAGTTTACCCTGGTGTAAAAGCGCCGCAGAGAGCCAAATTTGAGCTAGAATTGCGGTTTCCCGTTCGTTTATAGATAATGCCAGGGCAGATGCCCGCTGAGCTAATTCAATGGTGCGTGGGAAGTCCCCGGTATCGTAAGCATAATCCGCCAGCCGGTCAACGACCTTGGTCATTTTCCCCGGTTCACCCGATTCCAAACCCAGAGTTTCCAGTTTTGCCAGGTCCTGCTGTCGTTGTTCGATGTTCCCCAACAGCTCATAGATTGCCTCGCGTGCTAACAGCAGCTCGAAATGTGCGTTGAGATCATCTTCTGGCGTTAGGGCCAGCGCCCGGCTGAAATAATCGAGCGCCAGGGAGTTCTGGTAGGCTTCCTTAGCATCCTCGCCGGCTAACCGCAAGTACCGGCGGGCATTTTCAACCCATCCAGCCTGCTCGGCATGGTAGGCCAGCTCGCCGTAGTGGATGCTCAAAGCTCCAGCGTACAGGCTCTCCAGGGCTTCGACTGCCAGGGCGTGCAACGACTGCCGGCGGGCGCGCAACTGCATGTCATAAGCGGTATCGCGCATCAGGGTGTGCTTGAAGATATAGCGCAGCTCGCTCAGCGCCGTCCAGATGTTCTCCTGTTCTGCTCCGGCGATCTTTTGCGGCAGGTTGGGATCGTCATGCAGCATGTGCGCCAGCAGGCGCACTTCGAACTCGCGCCCCAGCACCGCCGCCGTCTGCACCACTTCTTTAACTTCCTGCGCCAAGCGGTCCAGCCGCGCCACCAGCACCGCCCGTACGTCCGTGGGCAGGGGCGCCTCCGGCTGCGTTTCGACCTTCCAACCGCCTTCATCTCGGACCAGCCGGCCATTTTCTTTCAAGTAGCGCAAGGTCTGCTCGGCGAAGAAGGGGTTGCCCTCAGCCTGTTTCGCCAGCAGATCCATCAAGCTCTCGCCGGCTGGCTCCCCCAATTGGTGCTCGGCCAGGGCTGCCAGCGCTTTCCGGCTAAGCTTCGACAGGTCGATTTGCTGGTAGGCGGAGATTGCGACGTTCGTAGAACGTACGCAACTCTGGCTCTCCAGCGGCAGGCCGGCGCCCTCGAAGCGGGTAGTAGCGATCATGGCGATGGGGTAAGATACACCCTCTTCCGCGGTCAGGATGCGCATCAGGCGCAGCAAGAAGGCTTTGGAGTCATCGTCCAGCCAGTGAGCGTCTTCCAGGAATAAGACCACCGGCGCTTGGCGGCTCTCGGCCTGCAACAGGGTCGCCACGCTGATGAAGGTGTTTTCGTACCGGCCCGGAGCGTCGAGCTGTTCGTAAAGGGCATCCGGCCAATGCAAACCCACCAGCGCCCCCAGGAAGGAGCGGGTTCGGTCAAGCTCGTCCGCCAGCCAGCGGTCTTGGGTGGCGGTGATCAGCCGGTCTAGCGTGGCGTTAAAGCTGCGCTTATTGCGCGCATCCACCTGGGTGGGAGATACCCCGAAATACCTCTTGAGCCAGTAGCGGAAGGGGTTGAGCGCTTCGCGCAGGATTTCGTCCGCCTGAGCCAGGAAGACACGCATCCGCGCCGGCGACGTCTTAGCCAGCCCGCTCAAGAGCTCATGCACCAGCCGGCTCTTGCCCATGCCTGCTTCACCCCATACTACCAGCATGCCGGGATAGTTGCCACTAAAGATGGGCTGCACGAATTCGGCCAGCGCTTGCAGCTCCGCCTCCCGGCCCACCAGCTCGCCCTCATAGGCCGGCGCGGCCTCTTCCTTGCGCTCCAGAAGGGTATACACCTTCTGTTTGTGGGCGAACCCCTTGAAAGTCATCTCATCCACATATTCCAGGTCATAATGGCTCTGGACCCGCGCCGCGACGTTTTCATCCAGCCAGATCTCGCCGCGCGGCGCAGCCGTCATGAAACGCGCCGCCAGGTTCACCCCCCGTCCAAAGGCAGTGTACTCCTCGCTCATATCGCCGCCGATAAAGCCGGCATGCGCTACCGTGTAGGTCACCCCGCCGTTGATTGGGATGGTGGTCTGAGCCTGCAGCTCCAGGATAAAGTGCAGCGCCCGTTCTAAATCATTCTCATGCGTCGCCGGAATGCCCCAGAACAGCAGCAAGTTCGAGCCTTTGTCGCCGAAATCCAGGCGGATGAGCAGCCCCCCATAGCGTTCCTGCAGTCCAAACAGGCTCTCCATAAAAATATGGAGTTGCGTTTCGGTGCGCACCGTAGGCAAGCTGATGAACAAGTTCACCACCTGGCGGAACTCGCCGCCGTGGGCTTGTGTGAAAAGCTGGCGGGGGAAGAAGCGCCCGGCCAGATCGAGATTGACCTCCGGCGGCGCGGCAGGCTGTGGCGCGGGCAGCGCCCCGGAGAGGCTTACCAGGCGGAAGCAGTCGCCGGCCGGCTGGGTTGCAGCCAGCCCATGGATCTTTCCGGCCAGACCAGCCTCCAGCACAATCTCCCCGGCCTGGGCCTGGTGCTCGGCCTCGGCGCAGCCGTCCACCGCCGTGCCCTGGAAGAAGTAAGTCGCCCGGCGCCCGTCCCCCGAAGCCAGGATGCCCCAGTTCACCTCGCCTAACGCCAGGCCGACCTTGGCCGAGACGGAAAACTCGCCATAAGGTGTGGTGTGATGGAGATGGGCGCCGGCGTGCCGCTGGATATTCCAGGCCGCCGACAGGGCGCGCTGGCACACTTCTTTCTCCGGTCCATCCAGCGGAAAGAGGGCGGTGAAGGCATCCCCGGCATGGCTGGCGATGAAGCCGCCCTGTTCGAACACGCTGCGGATCAGTGGCTCGAAAGTGGCCCGCATCACCCCCGCCAGCACTTCCGCCCCGTGCTGCCCGTGCGTCAGCAGGGCATCGGTGATCGTCGAAAAGCCCGATATGTCCACGAACAGGCCGGCAGCCGGAAAACCGCCGCGCATCTTCCCGGCGGCGTAGTTCTCTAGAATGAAATGGGGCACAAGCTGGTGCATAGAGTTTTCCCCAATGACGAGCTAGGCAGGTTTGCAAAAGTCTTTAGAAAGCTGGATACGGTATAGATAAGCCTGATCATTCTGATTATTCATCCTACATTCAACACAAGTCACCCGATTCTCCAGACCAGCTTCCAGTTTATAGGCACACGCCAGGTCTTTCAGATGGCGCCAGAATCGCTCGATCAGCTTGAGGTCAGAGCCATAAGCCGGTAACTAAACCAGCATGACCCGCTGTTCGAACAGACTGAGCGTCGCCAGGGTAGCCGCACTGCAATGATGGTCGATAGTAATCGACTCTGCAATGATGGTCGATAGTAATCGACTCTGCAATGATGGTCGATAGTAATCGACTCTGCAATGATGTTAGGCCACGTTGTACATCACCAAAACCATCCGTCCCAGCCGATAAACTGTCACCAGGAGAAATTCCAAATTCGTATCCTAACCCGGCAGGTTCTTTTTCCAGCGTCTCTTCCAGCACCTGGCAGTATCGTTCATCGGCAATCCTGGGTCGTCCGCCCTTGGGACAGTGGGCGAGGCCCTCCAACCCACCTGCCCGCCAGCCCACCCGCCAATTGGTCACGGTAGGCAGACTGGCGGCTAAGGCTTCAGCCACTTCCTTTGGGTCTTTTCCCAGGTGCAGCAGACGAATGGCGGTGGCGCGCGGCCTTACTTCGCCCCGCTTGTTCGAGCCAAAAGCGTGTTCAATTTGTGGAAGATCGGTTTCGGTCAGTTCGAGGTTGGTCATGGTCATGCCTTGAGTCTATCATGCTATGACCACCTTATAATAACTTTCGGTTAACTACTTGGCTGTGGTAAGCGGCTCAATAGCTTATAGGCCTCTGCGGCCTAATCCCCTAAATACATTTAGGCATTAGGCTGAAATAGATTAAAATAGATGAGTATTTCTTGGAGCATAAGACATCTTGAGATAATGGTGTGCACGCAAAGGTTGTCAGGGAATTGGTAAAATACACACAATATGCGAAGTGAATCAAAACGCTCCAAACATTTGGCTTGGAGCGTTTTCCTATCCAATAGTTAGCTTAAACCGCCTGGATCGCGGCTTCTAACTTTTGAGCGAATTGCGCCGATTGCTCTTGAGTCATATTCTTCATCAAGTCAGCATGTACAGTGCCACCATGTTCCATGGCTTTCTTCAAAACTTCTTCCTTGGTGGCTCCAGTTACAACAAAGTTACAGTCAATACCGAGGGTCTTGCAAGCAAATTTTTCCATTTTTTCTCCTTTGGATTGAAAAACACAATTAACAACATTAATATTTATTATACCACATAATTGGGAAGGTTTGTCTTATTTCCTCAGACAATTTTAGATAAGAAACCCATTGCGCCCGCTTCTTGGTCGAAAAGCCGCTGACAGGTCTGGATTGGCAAATTTGGATCAACTTGAGCTTAGAAATCGCCAAAATTCGTGTCCATTGACAGCATCCGCCCTTGAAATTGATGGCAGATTGGTCTCGCCAGAGCGCAAAATGACCTCTCGATCAAGCCAGAACTGCAACAAATCTCAAAATTTGTGCCATTATTCCCGCTTGGGTGGCAAATCAGGGCCGAAATGGCATCAAAACCCTTATCTCAATTTGTCTTCTCAAGCAGAGCTACAACGGGCGCAGTTGTTCTATGGGGGAAAGAGGTTGATCGCGGACCCGCTCGAGGCGCAAATCAGCCAGCAGTGGTTGGTGACGCTTTCCAGGCTTTTCGGTTGGGAGGGTCAGAGGCAAGCGACCTATCGCCTGGAATCGAGGCTTTAGCCGGTGACCACATCTGGCTGGACAACCCGCTAAAGCGTCGATTCCGGACAAGCCTGGCGGCATCGGATAATTTAAGAATCTGGCTAGAGAAATACCAGGTTCCATACCTGCGGGAGGGTCTTAGATTTGACAGACCGAGAATGAGATTGCGCCTATTGAGCGAAGGACTTGCGACTGAATCCCAAGGGTAACGATGTGGCGGTCAATAACACTGCGGTGAAAACCACGTTGAAGTACACCCTGAAATTCAACGAGATAGCGATATCCAAATAGTTGCCTCCAAAACTCCACAAACCCAATGCTGAAATTAAACGACAACATCACCGACCGCGTTTGTGCTCCAAAAAGCAGGGTCAATCTGACGATTGAACAAATCAAAGAGCGGAGTGGTGCGCATCAACCGCTTCGCGAAGCGCAGCGGAGCAAAGTGGGCTGGATGTGGGGGTTAGGCGCTTGCTAAGTACCCTTACTCCTTCATCGGGTAGCCACCATGTAGAAAGACAATAGTGGACGCAGTGGCTGGACCAAATTCTTGAAAATAAAGACCCATGGGTATCTCCTTTTTATTTATTTGGATATCCTACCCGGTAAGCGCTGGGGAGCGGATAATGTTTTTGCTTTAGTGGCAGCTTACGGCTTGGAATCCATAAAGTAAAGCCATAGTGCAGATAATTCCATGTCATCCATCTCACGGAAGGTATTCGAGGACATCGTTGGTCCAAGTTGTCTCCCGTCAGGTAAAACCCCGGTGTGGATTGTGCGGACAAAATCCTCCTGGTTCCATTTCTTTAGAACCCTGGCAATTCCACTGCCATGGCATCCGGCGCAAATCGCAGAAAGATATTTGCCGTATTCGATTGTGGCGTCCGGATTTGGATCCGTTGGATGCGGCGCGTTGTGATCAATCAATTCTGCTGCCGGCGTAAATATTCCAATTGCGGGAGCAATGGGAATGACCGGCCCATAATGTATCTCCGGATAATTTGTATCGACCGGTGGAATTTGTTTTAGGTAGACGATCAAGTCACCCAAATCCTGATCACTCATGGTCGAGTAGTCAAACATGATGATTTCGACTTGACCGTCTGATTTGACCCCATGTCGAATCGCGCGCACCCAATCAATGTCAGTGTAGGATTGACCGACACCGCCATTGCTGGAAGTCAGGTTGGAAGCTGGGATAGTCCCGAGGATTGGGATGGTCCCCTCGACCGGATCGTTCGTAATTAACGTACCGCTCAAGTTAGCGCCATGACATTTGGTACATGCCCAAATGATGGACACATGCTTGCCGCGTGCGATGGCATCGGGGTCGGTGGGAATATTGACCGTCTCAACCGGGATGTTTGGATAAGACCGGGTGAGTTTCTGCATGCCAATGGGATACAGCACCAGGCCCGTCAGCAAAATCAGTCCAATCAGCCCGCCGAGCACAATCCCAGTCCATTTCATTATTTTTTTCATTTTAGACTCCTTGTTTGAAATTTATCGCATACTTGTTATTTCTTTTGATTGGAAATCAATCGGAAAACAGGAAATTCTGCCGCGATCTTTTCGAATTCCGTGAGCGGCGCATCTTCACTCACTGGCACATGCGGACGCGCGCCCGGCGCCGCCAGCAGGTAAGCCTTCAATAAGGGCGCACGCTGGTCAGCGGGAATTTCTTCGAGTTGAACCTCTTCATGTCCGCCGCTGCGAAGAACCGCTTTTCCACCAGTGGCGCGCACGTTGCGAACCCATTGCGCGTTATCTCCAAGCATGGACGCCAGATATCGCTGTCCGTCCAAAGTGACCATGACCAACGGAAAAGAGACAACCCGTCCCGACTTCCGTCCTATCACTTCCAATGCCACTAGCCCATTGGGCATAATGTTCTTTGAGGCGGCATTCGCCAACATCCGATTAAGGATCTTCGCGATCCAACCTGGTTTTTGTCCGCGGTACAACCATTGCTTGCCGCGGTAAAACAATTGTTTGGAGACTGTGTAATTTTTTACGGTGTCTTCACTTTGTTTGACAGATAACTTTTTCATAATTTTCTCCTTTGGAATCAGCGCTCCTAATAATGGTTTGCTACCACGCTTTTCGGGCGACCCAGATGCCTATCACTAAGAACCATAGTATGGTCAAAAATGATAGTGGGATGAAGAGATTGAGAAGAGCTTCGCGTCCAGTGAAAGTCATTATGACCGCCACTGGCAACATGGCAATACCCAGGATTAACTCAACCCAGCCCAGCCAGCGAGGATATACGGCGCTGCGAACCATGCCGATACCGATGAAGGCGAAAGCCAGCCAATTTATCAATACGGCCATCGGAAATATCCCCCGCCCGAAGCCAGGAAGCATGGCATACACGCTATACACCGCTTCTTTGCCTGCGGCGGTTGCTGCTATCCAGTCGAGTCCCAAGGCTGCAAGAGACACATCTAGAGACATGCCTACAGTCCATAGAGCAACTCCCACTATGTGGAAACAGAAGCCCAGGCGCGCCCAGGCAGCGCCACTCGTGGCTGCACCACTCGCACTGATGGAGCGGTAGACTCCCAGCGTGCCAATCAGTATCGCCCAATAACCAATAGTTGCAAGCAGCGCACTGGCTTGGAGCAGGACTGCGTGTTCTCCGGCTTCTTTCAGCCTCTCCAAGCCGACGAGACCCAAAGAAGGCGGGAGTAAGAGGGCACCAATCATCATCAGAATCGCTCCGATGATAAATCCAGCGCTACCCAGTTTCTGCTGGGCGTCCCCTTTCACGATACCTTGTTGTTGTGTCATAGTAAACTCCTTTTCTTTTTTATTTGGATAATCTCCCTGTCAATCGTCGGGGAGTGGTCGCAATTCATCTAGCCGTCATCTGTTTTTACTGACAAGTAATGCATCATCAGGCTGGCTGTAACATTTCGCGGTGCTGTAGCTGGGCGGGCAGTGCGTTTGCCCAGGCGCGGATGGCGTCCCAGTTCCGGTAGTCACTGGCAGTGGATCCTAACCTTTCGAAGAAGCCCAGCTTCGACGGGTCCAACTTCCCGACAAACATCTCCAAGGCAACCGGTTTCAGCCAGGGATACTTCTCAAGCTCCTTATCAAGCTGGCGGCGCGACCTCCGCATCGCTGCGTCACTTGTACTCAGCGGGCCGAGCGCGAAAATCGCCACAGGCCGCTGCCTGAGGATTTCCTGATTCTGTGACAGGAACTTGTGTGCGTCCGGGTGCCACTTGGAACCGTAGATCGCTGCGCCCAGTACGACCGCATCATAGTTATCGAGCGTTTTGACCTCCTGCATGGGCTGAAGGTCCACTTCCAGCCCGGCTTCGCGCAGTTCGGCGGTGATGGTCTCGGCAACTTCCTGCGTCGAGCCGAAACGTGTTGCGTAAGCTAACAGAATCGATCTTGTGTTCATGGTCTTGCATCTCCTTTTGAAATTTGAATTTGACATGTGATTCGAATTGGTTGGCCGATCTAGTTCTCTTATGATTGTCAATTGGAGTCTTTTATCTAATGTCATTATTCATCAGATCCACGCTCCACGGGTGACACTTCGGTGACACAAAAAGTGATACAATCCTCGCATTACGCGGTGCTTGTTTAGAGGTAGAAAATGGAAACCCCCCTCACGTTTGGCGAGTGGCTTCGTCAGAGTCGCAACGAACTCAGGCTCACGCGTGAGGAGCTTGCCAGGCGCATCGGGTGCTCGGTGTCTGCGCTGCGTAAGATCGAGGATGGCCAACGACGGCCATCGGGCCAAATCGCCGAACTGATGGCGAACTGCCTGAACATCCCAACAGCAGAGCGTTCGACATTTGTGAAAGTGGCGCGCGGCGAATTGAGTGTGGATCGCCTGCCTCCCCTATCGAAGCCACTCGCAAGCCTGAGCGTTTCCTCCGCCTCCACGACTCTCCGAACCAATCTCCCCGCATTACCAACTCCATTGATCGGCCGCCAGCGCGAAGT
>Ga0315278_10004664_pt1 | contig 12392 bp, 16 predicted proteins | sample YL17G06_0_MG_FD_203880 | JGI IMG/M metagenome (GOLD analysis project Ga0315278, IMG submission 203880) | Sediment microbial communities from Yellowstone Lake, YNP, Wyoming, USA - YL17G06_0 | ecosystem: Environmental > Aquatic > Freshwater > Lake > Sediment | place: USA: Wyoming | collected...
GGTCGAACAGGTCGGTCATGAACGCGACGGCTATTTTAGCGCCGTTTCGGCATCCATTCGCTCGAGGTCTTCGGGCGTGCAGTCGAGCCGCGTGATCGCGGTCGCCTTTCCCGTGGCATCGTCCACGGCGATGACCACGCCGTGCAGGCGGGGGTTGCCGACGGCCGGCTCGAAGCGCGACGGCATGCCCGTCAGGAAACGGGCGAGCGCCGGCGCGCGCTCGGTGCCGATAATCGAGTCGTGAGGGCCGGTCATGCCGGCGTCGGTGATGTAGGCCGTGCCGTTCGGGAGGATGCGCTCGTCGGCCGTCTGCACGTGCGTGTGCGTGCCGATGACGGCGGTCACGCGGCCGTCGAGATGCCAACCCATCGCGATCTTCTCGGACGTGGCCTCGGCGTGGAAGTCGACGAGAATGACCCTGGTGCGGCCTGCGAACGCGTCGATCTCGCGCACCGCGGCCGAGAACGGGTCGTCGAGCGCGCCCATGAACACCCGCCCCATCAGGTTGACGACGCCGACGCCGCGGCCGGTGTCGGTCCTGGCGAGGACGCTCCCGCGGCCCGGGACGCCGGCCGGGTAGTTCGCGGGCCTGAGCAGCCGAGGCTCGGCTGCCACGTAGTCCACCGCCTCTTTCTTGTCCCAGATGTGGTTGCCAGACGTCATGACGTCGATGCCGGCAGCCGCGAGGCTGTCACCGATCTCGCGCGTGATGCCGAAGCCGCCGGCCGCGTTCTCGACGTTGGCCACCACGAAGTCGATGCCGTAGTAGCTCGTGAGCGGCCGGAGGCCCTTGCGAACGAGGTCGCGGCCGGGCCGACCGAAGACGTCGCCGATGAAGAGGAGGTTCATGCTGCGGCGACCGGGACGAGGATCTCGCGACCGCGGCGCTCGTCGAGTTTCGGGATGCTCACGCGAAGCTCCCCGCCGCTGAGGATGGCGCTCGCCCGGGCGGCATCGACCGCGCCGTCGAGCTTGACGGCGCGTGCGAAGCGCCCGAAGCTGCGCTCGACCAGGTGGAACGTCGCGTCACCGCGCCCGGCAGGGAAGGGCCACGGCTTCTCGCCCGCCACCACGAGCACCGCGTTCTTGATCAGCACGCGCACGGACTCGGGCGCCACGCCCGGCAGATCGACCACCACCTCCAGCGCGTCGACGGTTTCCTGGACGTCGAGCACCGGCGTGCAGTGGCCGGCGGGCGCCCGGCGAGGCGTGCCCGTGGCGCGATCGAGATCGTCGAAGAGCCGGCCGACCTCTTCGGTGAAGTCGCGCACCTCGGACGACAGCAGGATACGGTGGATGTCGTGCATCAGCCCTCGCGGCCCCCTGACCCCGATCTTCGCACATTCACGTTCAGATTACGCTACGCTCCTTGAACGAGGCGATCTGCTCGTCCGAGTAGCCGAGGTCCTTCAGGATCGCGCCGGTGTCGGCCGAGAGCCGCGGCGGCGGCGCATCCAGGCTGCCCGGCGTCTCGGAGAACTTCGCGGTGAGACCGAACAGCGTGAGCGGCCCGATCCCGGGCTCCTCGATCGTCTGAATCGTGCCGCGGTGCGCGATCTGCGGCTGGGCGAGCGCCGCCTGGAGCGTCAGGATGTCGCCCGACGGGATCCCCTTCGCGTTCAGCCGACCCGCCCAGTACGCGGTGGGCTGCCCGGTGAGCTTCGCTTCGATGAGCGGCGTGAGCGCCTTGCGATTCGCCTTGCGCGCGTCGCGCTTCTCGAACCGCTGGTCGGTCTTGAGCTCCGCCAGCGCGAGCACGTCGCAGAGGCTCTCCCACTGCTTCTGCTCGTTGGCCGCGATGTTGATGTAGCCGTCCGACGTCTTGAACGAGCCGGACGGTGCGGCCGTCATGTTGTCGTTGCCGAGCAGCTGCGGCGGCTTGCCGCCGATCAGCCAGTTGGCGGCCACCCAGCCGAGCAGCGGCATGATCGAGTCGAGCATCGCGACGTCGATCGACTGCCCGCGGCCCGTGCGCTCGCGATGGTAGAGCGCGCCCAGGATCGCGAACGCCGCGTTCAGGCCGCCCACCGTGTCGCAGACCGGGAACCCGGCGCGCAGCGGGTTCAGCCGCTCGTCGCCGTTGACCGCCATCACGCCGCTCAGCCCCTGGATGATCTGATCGTAGGCCGGCTTGTCGGCATCGGGGCCGGTCTGGCCGAATCCCGAGATGGCGCAGTAGATGAGCCGCGGGTTCATCTCGTGGAGCGTCTCCCACGGGAAGCCGAGGCGCGCCAGCACGCCGGGCCGGAAGTTCTCGACCAGCACGTCGGCCGTCAGGATGAGCTTGCGGAAGATCTCCTTCGCGTCGGCTTCCTTCAGATTGAGCGTCAGCGATTTCTTGTTGCTGTTCTGCGCGAGGAACGACGTGCCCATCAACTGCTCGTTCAGCTCCGGGACGTTGCCCAGCTTCCGGGCGAGGTCCCCGCCTTCGGGGTTCTCGATCTTGATGACTTCGGCGCCGGCCAGGGCGAGGTGCAGCGTGGCGAACGGGCCGGCCAGGACGTTCGTCATGTCGAGCACGCGGATACCGTCCAGGAGTTTCATGAAGGCCTCGTCTCGGGTTAGTTGCCGTCTCGCACGATGGTCGGAACCGGGCCGGTCTTCCAGAGCCGCCCGGCCAGGTCGCGGCCGAAGAAGCGCGCGGCATCCCTGGCGAGTTCAATCAGGACGTCGAGCTTGATGTCGGGGCGGCGGCCCATCCGCTGCAGCACGTGCACGAAGTCCTCGGTGCAGACGTTTCCGCCGGTGACGGCGGTGAACGGGCAGCCGCCGAGGCCGGCGAACGCGGACTCGAAGAACCGCACGCCGGCGCCGAGCGCGGCGCAGGCGTTGGCCAGGCCGAGGCCGTAGGTGTCGTGCAGGTGGCACGCGCACTGGACGGCGGGGTCGAGCGCGGCGACCGACGTGAACAGCCGCTCCACCTGCTCGGGGACGGCGTGGCCGGCGGTGTCCGCCAGGCTGACCGTGAGCAACCCCTCGCCGACGAACCGCTTGACGATGTCGAGCACGCGGTCCTCGGGGACCTCGCCCTCGAAGCCGCAGCCGAACGCCGACTGCACCGAGACCTGGACGGTGGCGCCGGCGGCCCGCGCCGACTTCGCCATCGCAATGATCCGGTCGGCCGCTTCGGCCGTGCCCATGCCGGTGTTCTTGCGGCTGTGCGTGTCGGACGCCGACACGCCCATGCAGAGGTAGTCCACGCCGCACGCGAAAGCGCGCTCCATTCCCTTCTCGTTCAGCACGAGGCCCGACAGGCGAGTGCGCGCCGGCTTGTTCGCCGGCAGGGCGAAGTGCGTGAAGAGCGCGTCGGTGTCCGCCATCTGCGGCACCCTCTCCCTGTGGACGAAGGAGCCGACCTGGATGATGTCCACGCCCGACGCAATCAGCTGGCCGATCCAGGCGATCTTCTGCTCGGTCGGTACGGTTGCCTTCTCGATCTGGAGCCCGTCGCGGGGCCCGACTTCGTGGATGATGACTTCGGACATGATGATCTCCCCCGGGCGAGCGCTGGCGGATCTGAACAAGAGCATATACCGGAATTGCCGTGCTGAGCACGCAGTCAAGGCCGTTCCAACGGCGGTCCACTGTGGTTACAATATGAGTGTATAACACTAATAAAATATAATTGACAACAACTCATGTTGATAGTATGTTTGATTTCAAAAGGGCTGTCTGAAGTCGGCGGCCGATCTCGGAGGAGGAAGCATCATGGCGATCGTTCGTTGGGATCCGTTCCGTGAGATGTCGGAGATGCAGGACCGCATGGGGCGTCTGCTCGGTGAGTTCTACGGCCGCCGGGGCGCCGACGATGTGATGCGGCGCGGCGCGTGGGTTCCGCCCGTTGATATCTACGACAGCGGCAAGCAGGAACTGGTGATCAAGGCCGAACTGCCCGACATGCCGCGCGAGGACATCCAGCTCACCGTGGACAACAACACGCTGACCATCAGCGGCGAGAAGAAGATGGACGGCGAGCTGAAGGACGAGAACTGCCACCGCATCGAGCGCGCCTACGGCACGTTCACGCGGTCGTTCTCGCTGCCGCCGACCGTCGACGCCAGCAAGGTGAGCGCCGACTACAAGGCGGGCGTGCTCACGATCCGGCTGCCGCTGCGCGAGGAAGCCAAGCCGCGGCAGATCCAGGTGAAGGTGAGTGCGTGAACGGTTTTGCCTTGCGCATTCCGCGTCTACAGGCTACCCTGAACGATTGTGGTAGAAGAGAATCCGATTCCAGACACTCAGCCTGCGGTCGCCTCCGACACGGTCCAGCCGATCGTGAAGGTGACCCCACCCGAAAGCCGTTTCCTCTTCGTTGACGTCGCCGCGCTGCGCGCGAAGCAACTGCGCCGGGGGGCACGACCCCGCCTGGAGCGCTCTGCCGACGACGGCTCGGAGCAGGTGCCCGCGCACCCGCGGAAGCCCGAGCGCGTTGCGATGGAAGAGGTTCGCCAGGGCCTGGTCAGCTTCGAATTCCCCGTGGCCAAGCCCGAGAAACGCGGGGGCGGCGAGTGACGCTCAGCGAGCTCGGACACATCGTCTATGGCGCCGTCGTCGGGATCGGCGGCATCGTCGTGTTCCTGCTGGCGCTGATGATCGGCCTGTGCCTGGCGCTCGACTGGACCAAGTTCAGGCCGACCCGCAACTCGAGGACCGTCAAGAGCCTGGACGAGACGGTCGGCGACCCCATCGTTTATCTGCCGCCCGGAGCCCCTCGCGGGCCCGTCGATCAGCTGGCCCGGTCGATTCGCGCCTAGTCCTGAAACCTGCAGCCCCCGCCTCTCGTAGAATCCGGTAGCGGCTCGTCCTGATTCGGACGCGGGAGGCTGAGATGGAGATTCTGGCGTTGGGCGGGTTGATTGTGGCGGCGGCGATGGTGTTCGCCGTCTTCGGGCTGGCGATGCTCCTCATCAAGGGCATCGTGCTTCTCATCCTGCTGCCGATCCGTCTCGTTTTCGGAATCCTCGCGTTTCCGTTCCGCCTGGCCGGAGGCCTGGTCGGCCTGCTGGTGCTGCCGGTGCTGGCCCTGCTCGGGATCCTGGTCGTCGTGGTCGGCGGACTGCTCGCGGTCGTGGTGTCGCTGCTTCCGGTGGCGGCGCTGGCCGGCCTGGTCTGGCTGCTCGCCAGGTCCACCACGAAACCCGCCGCGGCGTAGACCCGGTTCGGTGACGGACCGCCGCCGCGCTAGAGCGGCGGCTCCGCCTTCCACCACTCCGTTTCCCACTCGAAGGCGTCGGCCGCTCTGAGCAGCGTCTCCTCGTCGAAGCTCCGCCCGATCAACTGCAGCCCGACGGGCAGCCTCGCGTCGGTGAACCCGCAGGGAACCGACACGGCAGGCAGCCCGGCCAGCGGGGCGCCGACGGTGAAGACGTCGGCCAGGTACATCTGCAGCGGATCGTCGAGCCGCTCGCCGAGGCGGAATGCCGCACCCGGCGTGGCGGGCATGGCCACGAGGTCGACCTTCTCGAACGCGCGGTCGAAGTCGCGTCGAATCAGCGTGCGGACCTGCTGGGCCTTCAGGTAGTAGGCGTCGTAGTAGCCGGCGCTGAGCGCGTAGGTGCCGAGCATGATGCGGCGCTTCACCTCCGCGCCGAACCCCGCGGCGCGCGTCTCCTCGTACATCCCGGCGAGCGTGGCGGCCCTCGCGCGCGCGCCGTAGCGGACGCCGTCGTACCGGGCGAGATTGGCGCTCGCCTCGGCCGTGGCGATCAGGTAGTAGACCGGGATGCCGTACTTCGCATGCGGGAGGTCGATGTCGAGGATGGCCGCTCCGCGCCTGCGCAGGGCCTCGAGGCTGCGGTCGAACGCCGAGAGCACGTCGGCGTCGACGCCGCGATCGAGCGCCGGCCAGGGAACGCCGACCCGCAGCCCGCGGATGCGGCCGGTCAACGCGTCTTCGTAGCGCGGAACCTCCCGCGCCGACGACGTCTGGTCCGCCGGATCGGCGCCGGCGATCGCGTCGAGCACCAGTGCGGCGTCGAAGGCGGTCCTCGCCAGCGGTCCGATCTGATCGAGCGACGAGGCGAAGGCGATCAGTCCGTAGCGGGACACGCGGCCGTACGTCGGCTTCAGGCCGAGCACGCCGCAGAACGCGGCGGGCTGGCGAATGGAGCCGCCGGTGTCGGAGCCGAGCGCGACCGGTGCGAGGCCGGCCGCCACCGCGACGGCCGAACCCCCGCTCGACCCTCCCGGCGTGCGGTCCGGCGACCACGGGTTGTGCGACGGGCCGAAGGCCGAGTGCTCGGTGGACGACCCCATCGCGAATTCGTCACAGTTCGTCTTCCCGATGACGACCGCTCCGGCCTCTTCGAGCCGCGCCACCGCCGTGGCGTCGTAGGGCGGCACGAACCGGTCGAGGATGCGGGAGCCGGCCGTGGTCCGCAGGCCCGACGTGCACAGGTTGTCCTTGATGGCGACCGGCACGCCGGCCAGCGGAAGCGGGTCGTCGCCGCGCGGCCGATTGTCGACGGCGGCGGCACGTGCGAGGGCCCGCTCGGCATCGACCGTGATGAACGCGTGGAGCGACGCGTCGCGGCGCTCGATCAGGTCCAGGTACGACCGGCACACCTCGGTTGCCGAGTACTTCCGCGCGGCAATGCCGTCGCGGATCGCGCGGGCGGTCCAGGGGCGACGGTCAGGCATCGCCGAGTACCCTCGGCACGCGGAAGAGCCCCGACGCCTGGTCCGGCGCGTTCGCGAGCGCGAGCGCGGGACCAAGCGACGGCCGGACCTCATCCGCGCGAAGGGCGGCGGCCTCGTCGAGGACCGAGGCCGTCGCCGGCACGCCGCTCGTGTCGAGTTCCGACACCTGCCGCGCGTAGTCGAGGATGCGCGCCAGCTGGCGCCGGTAGGTCGACTTCTCCTCGTCGGTCAGCGCCAGGCGCGCCAGCGCCGCCACGCGCTCGACGTCGGCGAGGGTGAGGTCGTCGGGCATGAGGGGATGCTACCACGGCGAACCAACGGTGCTACGATGCTCCGTATCATGTCCCAGCAGCCCATTCGCCGGGCAGCCAAGGCCGGGTCCTGGTACCCGGGCGAGCCCGCGGTGTTGGCGGCGGAGGTGGATCGGTACCTGTCGGCGGTGCCCGACGCGCCGCAGACCGGCAGCGTCGTCGGCCTGGTGGCACCGCACGCCGGCCTGATGTATTCGGGGCCCGTGGCCGCGTTTGCGTACCGCGCCGTCCAGGGCGGCCGGTACGACGTCGCGGTGCTCGTCGGCCCGTCGCACTATGCGGCATTCGACGGTGTGGCCGTCTACCCGCGCGGTGCGTTCGACACACCGCTCGGCGCCATTCCTATCGCCGAGGACGTCGCCGACGCCATCCTCGCCGCGACGCCGGTCGCGCGCGAGAACACGGCCGTCCACGGCGCGGAGCACTCGCTCGAGATGCAGTTGCCGTTCCTCTGCCGCGTCCTGGCCGAGACGCCCATCGTGCCGCTCATGATGGGGTATCAGTCGAGCGCGACGATTGCCGCGCTCGGCGATGCCCTGGCGTCGGCGCTCGCCGGTCGCCGCGCGCTGCTCATCGCCAGCAGCGATCTGTCGCACTTCCTCGAGGCCCGGGTGGCGGCGGCCGTGGACCGCGCGGTGCTCGACTGCGTCGAGCGGTTCGATCCGGACGCGCTGATGGGCGCGTTCGGCGCGAGGCCCGACCACGCGTGCGGAGGCGGACCGATGATCTCGGTGATGCGCGCCGCTCGCGCGCTCGGGGCACGCGCCGGGCGCGTGCTGCGCTACGCGGATTCCGGCGACGTGTCGGGCGACAAGACAGCCGTAGTGGGCTACGTGGCCGCCGCGTTCGTGACCCCGTGAGAGTACCGATGCTGACCCCTGTCGAGCGCGCCGCCCTGCTTCGGTTCGCCCGCGGCACCATCGCGGCTCACCTGACCGGCGCGGCGCCTCCTGCGCCGGCGCGGCTCGAAACCCCGTACGCCCATTCGGGCGCCTTCGTCACGCTGCACGCTCACGGCGACTTGCGCGGCTGCATCGGCTATCCGGGTTCCCGGAAGCGACTCGACGAGCTCGTCGGGCACTGCGCGGTGGCTGCCGCCACGGAAGACCCGCGGTTTCCGCCGCTGACCGTCGCCGAACTCCCGGACGTGCACATCGAAATCTCCGTGCTCACGCCGATCCAGGCGGTGAACGACGTCGGCGAGATCGAGGTCGGGCGCGACGGATTGATCGTCCAGGACGGGGGGCGGAAGGGCCTCCTGCTTCCGCAGGTCGCCACCGAGCGCGGGTGGGACCGCGACACCTTCCTGTCGCACACGTGCCTGAAGGCGGGCCTCAAGCCCGACGCGTGGCGAACGGGCGCCAGGATCTCCCGGTTCCAGGCCGAGGTCTTCTCGGAAGGATCCGAGGGTATCGGCCCGGGCTAGCGAATCACGTTGCGCTTCTTCAGATCGGCACCCACCGACACAGCCACCTGCTGAATGAGCTTGCGCACCGAACCCGGGTTCGTGGATTCGCTCAGGCCGGTCCAGAGCATGATGTCGCGGCCGACCGCGTAGGCGACGATCTCGATGCGGACAACCGTGTCCGTCCGCAGGTATCCGATGTCCCAGGCGTAGGGGCCCCAGTAGCCCCAGTAGGTCCAGACCGTGCCGTAGCTTGTCGGGATGACGGCCGAATAGCCCGGGTCCCACGCCTGCTCCTGCCGGACGCCCGCCACGCGGACCACCACCGCGCCGTCGAAGCCGGCCGCGGTCACCTTCTCCTTCATGGCCGCCGGTTCCTTCGGCAGCGCGCCGGGCACGATCGTGTACGACGGTTCAGCCGTTCCGCCGTGCTTGCGAATCTCGGCCGTGAGCGAGTCCTCCATCACCCGCCGCGTCGCCTGCTCGGTCGTGAAGCCGATCACGATGACCCTTGATACGGGTGTCGCGGACGGATCGAAGCTCCGCCACGACGACTTCAGCTGCGGCGCCGCGCTCGCTCCGACGCTCGCCACGGTGCCTGCCAGGACGGCCAGGCCGGCCGTCGTTCGCCACGGTGTCATCATCGTCTCCCATCGCGCCCGCGGGCCAGCAGCGCGCGCAGCGTCCTCAGGTTGCCGACGTCGAGCGGGTCCTTCTCGACGCTCGTCGCCCGCCGACCTTCCGTCTTGGGTGTTTCGAGGATCATCGGAAGCGCGTCGAACCGCGCGTCGTTGAGCAGGCGCCGGAACGCCTCGCGCCCGATCGTTCCCTGGCCGATGTGTTCGTGCCGGTCGCGGCGGCTCCCGAGCGGCTTCTTCGAGTCGTTGACGTGGAAGACGCGGAGCCTGTCGAGCCCCACCATCCGCTCGAACGACTCGAACGTGGCGTGGTACCCGGCCTCGCTCGCCAGGTCGTAGCCCGCGCCCCACATGTGGCACGTGTCGAGGCAGACGCCGACCCGCGGGTGGCCTTCGAGGTGCGCGATCATCCGCGCCAGCTGCTCGAAGCGCCAGCCGAGCGATGTGCCCTGGCCCGCGGTGTGCTCCAGGATGACGAGCGCCTTCCCGCGCCGACGCGTCTTCAGCACCCGGCGGACCGCGTCGGCGACGAGCCGGATCCCCCCGTCCTCGGTGCCGCTCGTGAAGCAGCCCGGGTGGATCACCACGCCCAGAAGCCCGAGCGCCTCGGCCCGATCGATTTCCTCTCCGAAGGCCAGGATCGATCGTTCGCGCAGCACGGGCTCGGCCGTGGCGAGGTTGATCAGGTAGCTGGCGTGCGCCACGACGGGCCGGATCGACGCCCGCTCGACCTTGTCCCGGAACTCGGCGATCTCCTCGCGCGGGAGTTCTCGCGCGCGCCACTGGTTGGACGACTTGGTGAAGATCTGCAGCGCGTCGCAGCCATGGATCTTCGCGCGCTCCACGGCGAGCGGCAGGCCCCCGGCGATCGACATGTGCGACCCCAGTCGTGGCATGCGCTATCCCGGTCCCAGGCCCTGGGCGACGATGGAGCCGTCCGGAGCCAGCCTGACCCAGGCGCCGAACGGGCTGCTGTGGGTGCGGCCGTCACCCGCCACGGTGTGGCGCTGGGCGAATCGCACGTCGTACCAGTGCACCGTGACGTCGCCGTTCCGGTGCGTCATCGTCTCGGCCGCCGGAAACCGCGAGAAGGCGAGAAACGTCCGGGCGACCGGCGCGAGCGCCGCCCGCTCGACGAGCCTGCCGCGCTCGTCGGGGAACACGATGACGTCGCCGTCGCGTGAGCGTCCGATCAGGTCGAAGTCCGCCACCTCGAAGCCGCCCGGGACGCGCGTCACCAGGCGCCACCGGAAGGGCGACCACAACGTGGGCAGCGCGGCCGGCAGCCGGGCGGGATCGTCCGCGTACCGGTAGTGGAAGGCGGACTCGACGCGTGGCGACGATCCGGGCAGGGCCCGCGTCTCGATCGCCACCGCCTCGCCGAGCGCCACCTGGTGTGCGACCGCGCGCAGCGCGTAGTGGCCCGCCATGAGGACGAGCGCGGCGACGGCGAAGCGCCGCCGGAAGTCCGGGCGCGCGGCGCCGGCTGCGAGGAGTCCGGCCAGCATCGCCCACAAGTAGATGTCGACGATCGGCATCCAGTCGACGCCGTACCAGGTCTCGAGGAACGGGCTCAGCACCCGGGTGCCGTAGGACGTGGCCAGATCCATCGCGACGTGACCGACGACGCCAATCACCGAGGCCGCTGCCAGGGCGGACACCGAGGCGGCCCCGTCCCGCCGTCCGCGAATGCGCTGCACGAGCCAGACGACGCCCGCGGCGACGAGCGCCAGGGCGAGCGCCAGCGGGCCGTGGGTCGGCCCCCGGTGCGCGGCCAGGTAGCTGACGCGTCCACCGGTGAAGGCCGTCAGGATCTCGATATCGGGGATGTTCGACGCGATGACCAGCAGAGCGGTGGTTCCGCGGCCGGCACGGCGCAGTCCCGCGTTGGCGAGCGTCACGGCGAAGAGCGAGTGGGTGATGTTGTCCACGCCTCGGATCCCCAGCCGCCATGATATCGCGTGTTATCGTAGCGGTGATGGACGTCTACCTGGTGCCGGTCGGGCCAGATCGCTTCGAGCTCTACTGCGAGTCGGCCTCGGCCCCGGCGCCGCCGCATCCGGACCGGACGCGCGGCCTCCGGAAGTGGCTGCACGACCTCTGGAAGAGGCTGCACGACAAGTTCACCGCGGTGCTGGCCGCGATTGAGCGCGAGCAGGACCGACTCCCCTCGGCGCCGGCGGCGCCCGTCGAGTCGGGGGGGCTCGTGCAGCGGCTTCGCGCGCAGGGCCTGCGGTGGATCGCCGAGCGCGTGGCCGAGCAGCGGCTCCTGTGGCGGTTGCGCGGGCAGACGGCGGTCCGCGCCTTCTTTCCGGCGGGCCTCGAAGCGGCCTCGGCGCTCCGCACCATTCGTGAGAGCCTCGAGCGCGACTCGCGCCGGCACCTTCGATGGCTGGCCGTGGACGCGATTGGCGGTCTGTTCTCGCTGCTGCTGGTGCCGTTTCCAGGCCCGAACCTGCCGGGCTACTACTTCAGCTTCCGCATCGTCGGCCATCTGCTCGCCATCAGCGGGGCGCGGCAGGGCCTCAGGGCCGTCTCGTGGGACCTCCAGCCGAGCGACCTCCTCGCCGAGTTGGCCCGGCTCGAGCACCTGCCCGAAGCCAAGCGGGCCCCGCGCGTCCGCGCGATCGCCGCCGAACTCGGGCTGCCGCGGCTGGCGCGGTTCTTCGAGCGGATTGCGGTCGAAGCCGCGTGATATACTGCCGCACGCCTTGAGACTCAGCGAACTCTCCGAGCGCCTCGGCACCCGCCTCGAAGGAGACGGGGACATCGACGTCCAGCGCGTCGCCGGCATCGAGCACGCCGGCCCGGGCGACATCACCTTCATCGCGAACTCGAAATACCAGTCCCGGCTGGCGACGACGCGCGCCTCCGCGGTCATCGTCGGCGAGACCTCGCCGGCCGCGCCGTGCGCGATGCTGCGCGCGCCCAATCCCTATGTCGCGTTCGCCCGCGCCGTGGGGCTGTTGTCACCGGAGTTCGAGCCGCCCGCCGGCATCCAGCCGCTCACCTCGATTGCCGCCTCCGCGACGATTGGCGACAACGTGTCGATTGCCGCGTTCGTGTCGATTGAGGACGACGTCACCATCGGGCGCGACGTCGTCATCGGCCCGCACGTGTCGATCGGCCGCGGCGCGACGGTGGGCGACGGCTGCCGCCTGCACGCCCGCGTGTCGATCCGGCAGCGGTCGGTCCTCGGCCGGCGCGTGATCGTGCAGGACGGCGTGGTGATCGGCGGCGACGGCTTCGGATTCGCGAAGTGCGAGGACGGCGCCTACGAGAAGATCCCCCAGCGCGGCATCGTCGTCATCGAAGACGACGTCGAGATTGGCGCCAACTCGACGGTCGATCGCCCGGCCGTGGGAGAAACGCGGATCTCGGCGGGCGCGAAGATCGACA
>Ga0315278_10004665_pt1 | contig 12391 bp, 12 predicted proteins | sample YL17G06_0_MG_FD_203880 | JGI IMG/M metagenome (GOLD analysis project Ga0315278, IMG submission 203880) | Sediment microbial communities from Yellowstone Lake, YNP, Wyoming, USA - YL17G06_0 | ecosystem: Environmental > Aquatic > Freshwater > Lake > Sediment | place: USA: Wyoming | collected...
CGCCCCGCGGGGCGGGGGGGCCCCCCCTTTTGGGGTTTTTGGGTTGGGGTGGTTTTTGGTCCCGGGGCCCACTTTTCCCCCGGGGTCCCGGGGGGGGGGGGGGGGGGGGCCCGGGGGGGGGGGGGGGAGGCCGCGACGCTCCGTCGCCCGCCCGCCCCGCCCGCCCGCTTGCGTCCTCACCGGCACGCCCAGGTAGTTGAGCATGCCCACCGCGTCCCAGTGCTGTGAGGAAAAGGGAGGGCGTGAGCGAGGGCGCAAGGGCGACAGCGGCCGCCACCTCTCTCCCCCTCCCCCTCTCTCACCAGCCACACGATGAGCAGCACCTCCCCGCCCCGATTGTCCAGCATGTCGCGCGCCACGACGGCGGGCTCTTTTTGGGTGAAGTTGTGGTTGAAGTGCGAGGGCGCAAGCTTCTTCGCAATCACATACGGAATCGCGGTGTTGATCGGGCGCACGCTTTTTGGCGTCGCCTCTTTCGTGTCGCCGTCCATGGCGTAGACGTAGGTCGGGGAGAGGACGCCGGGTGGCGCCGCCCCCTTTTCCGTAAAGTAGCGCATCAGCATGAGCCCGCGCGCGACGCCGACCTCGGAGAGGCACGGCGACGGGCCGCCCCCGACCGCGGCGTGCTCGCCGTGCCGGGTGAAGACGATCTGCTTGATGGCGCCGAGCGCGTTGGTGGCTGAGGGGTGTGGGGAGGGTGGGAGGCGGGTGGGCCGGGGCGGGACGGCGAGCAGGCCCTCGTCGCGCGGCGCGGCTTCTCTCTTTCTCCTGCTCCGTCTCCCTCCTTCATGTCCCTATCTCTCGCGCTCTCTCTCCACCGCGACCCGCCACCACCGACACCTTGGCTGTCCTCCGCGCCGTGCGCGCGCGCGACCGCCAGCGCCGCGGCGGCCAGCAGCAGCAGGATGCGCATGGCGGCGCGCGCGACCGGAACAAGGGGGCGGGCGTGGCGGGAGGGCGGACTCGGGCGCGAGAGTGGGGAGGCGCCTACCAATATGCCCACCACTTGCGGCGCCCACAATCCGCCCCCTCGCCCACCCTAAGCCGCGAGACCCCCGGCCGCCCGCGATTGCGTCGCCTGATCGATCGCGCGCGTCGCCATGCCCGGCGCGCCGCTCAAGGGCGCCAGATCGGGGGCCGATTCGGGCGCCCCCCTCCCCCCCGCGACTGCCCCTGCCGCCGCCGCCAAGGCGCGGGCGCCCGACGACGACGACTGCATGCCGCCTTCTGAGCCCGGATCGGTGACCGCGTCCCTGCGCGCGGCCGCGTGGCGCGCGGTGCACGGTCCCCCCCTTTCGGGCGCCGCGCACGACCGCCTGACCCGGCGCCAGTTTGCGTGGTGCACGGCCGCCACCTGGATCTCGTCCACGACGAGCGGCGCGCTCAACATGCTGCTGCTGCTGGCCAGCTTCAAGGCGGGGCACTCGGTCATGCAGACGGCCGTCATTTTTGCCGCGTTTCAAGGCGCGGGCGCGCTCGGCTCCATCGTGGCGGGCAACCTGATGGCCGTGCACGGCCTGCGCACCGTGTTGACCGCGTCCCTGGTCTTGCAGACGGTGGCGCAGGCCCTCTTTTTGCCGTTGCGGCACTCGCACAGCGACACGTACCCCGTGCCCGCCATGTCGCTCGCCGTCGCGACCGCGTACGGGTCGTGCATCCAGTTCCTCAACGGCCTCGCCCGCGTCGTGGCGCGGCTGGCGAGCAAGACGCTGCCGAGGCTGGCCGAGCCGCCGACGGCCAAGGCGGCGGGCGGCTCCGAGCGCGGCCTGCTCCTCAAGTCCGCCATCGTGACCGGCGGCCGCACCGCGGTGCGGGGGAGCGGGTTTCTGATCGGCGGCCTGATGCTCCAGTATTTGGGGTGAGGGGAGGAGAGGCAGGGTGGGCGGGGCTCGGCGTGCGGGCTCGGCGCGGGCCAACCCTCTCCCTCCTCCCCTCCTCTGCAGCTACACCAACGCTCTACTCCTGCTCACCGCGGTCATGCTGCCCGCGTGCGCCATCCCGCTGTTCACGGTGCCCGCGGTCGTGGGCGTGTCTCCCGGCGGCGCGGCGTGGCGCCCGGCGGCCCTCCTCCACTTTTCGCGCCCCATGTACGCCATCTCCGGCCTCCAACTCTTGCAAAACGCGGGCCAATACCTGTGGCTGCAAGTCCCCATCGCCCACCTGCTCCGCTCCAAGGACGCGCCCTTTGCGCTGTCGCACGTCGGCGTGTCGGGGCTCCTGTCGGCCGTCATGATCTATGAAGGCCTGCAACAGTCGGCCACGCTGCCCCTGCTCAAAGTGTTCGGGCAGGCGCCGCCGAGGACCAACAATTTGGTGGGGGAGGAGAGGGGGCGAGGAGGTGAGGGAGGAGAGCGCGCTCGCGCTCGCGCTCGCGCCCACCTCCCTCTCCTCCCCCTCTTTTCTAGGTCCTGGCCCTGTGGTGCGTCCTGGCCGCCATCGGCGCCACCCCGTTGATCGCGCTCAGCTTTGGCACGAGCCTGTTTGCGCTGCCGCCGCTGTTGGCACGCGCCGCGGTCCTCGCCCTCTTCCTCGCCGCCCTCTGGGTCATGATCTGCCCCACCCAAATCCTGTCGGTCATCGCGTCCTTTGTCTACCACCATTTCACCGACCGGGCCCGCACCGGGCCGACGTCGGGCTTCAACACCGCCGCGCAGGCGCTCGGCCGCGCGCTGGGGACACTGGCGTCGGGGGTCGTGTACGCGGCGCTGGGCGCGGACAAGACGCCCGCCGTCGGCTTTGGCGCGTGCGTCGTGCTCACCGCACTGACGAGCGCGGCGTGCGCGGCTGTCGCGGCGGCCGGTTTCCCGGGGTATGGGGTTGGGGGGGTGCCGTGCGGGCCATGCGTCACGTGCTTCAAAGGAGTTGAAGCGAGAGAGGACGCAGGCGCGGTCGCCGCGTGATGTGGGAGGGGCGTCGAGAGAGAGCTGCGCGGCAGGTTGAGAGCGGCGCGCGGTGCCCTCTCTATGCCGTCACTCCTCGACGCGCCTCGCGCGCTGCACGCGACGGCGCGGCGCCCCCTCGCGCGTCCCGCGGTCCAGACGCCGACCGCGGTCCAGACGCCGACCGCGGCGCCGCGCGCGGCGCGCATGCCGCGCGGTCGCGGCGCCCCCACGGGGCGACGTCCGCCACTCCATCTTCCTCGACACATGGTCTGCGCTCTCCTTGTGCTTCTACCGCTGCTGGCGCACGCAGCAGCCGCCGGAGCAAGCCCACGCACCACCCCAACCATCGCCCCCCCCACCGCCCCCCCGCTCGACGAGCTCGACGCCTGGTGGGCGCCCGACACCGTGGCCGACATGACACGGGCCGTGGTGCGGGTGCGCCCGGTGGGGCGCGGCCTGGCGCTGGACGACGCGGTCGGCGGCGTGGCGCCCGTCGCGGCAGGGGTGCTGCTCCGCAGGGGGGTGGGCGGCAACGCCACCTCCTCTACCCCTCGCCTCGTCATCACGACATGGCGCGGGGCCACTCCAGGGTTTACGCGGTACGCGCTCGACTGGGTCTCCGGCGAGCGCTCGGCCGCGACCCTGCTCTGGGCCGACCCCACGCGCCCGGTCGCCGTGCTGGCGCTGGACGAGGCGATTGATGAAGGGACGGGGGTGGAGCTGGCCGACGAGCGCTCCTTTGCCGGGCTGCAGGTCGACGACCCGGTCGCCACGGTCGGCCTCGCGGTCGACGGCCCCGACGGAGGCGCCGCGCCCGCCTCTCTGACCCCTGAATCCTGGTCTGCATTCGCCAGCTACGTCTATGACAGACGCGCCCACCTTCCGCGCAACGAGGGCGCGTCCAGCGGCGTGCGCGGCGCGACGAGCCTCATGACGCGCGCCCTGCTGGCCCGCCCCAAGCTCGGCGCCGGCAACGCCGTGTTTGACGTCGCGGGGCGCCTGGTGGGGCTTGACATCCAGGACGACCTGACGGCGGCGGGGTTGACCGGGTGGGGGGCCGAGGCGCACGCGCTGCCGGCGGGGTATGTCGCCGACGCGGTGCTGGATGCGTTGCTGGTGTGGGAAGCCAAGCACGGCACTGGCACTGGCACTGGCACCACCACCCTCGCCCCGGCTCGGGGCGACCTGGGCGTCGCCTGGGTCGCCATCCCCCTCGGCGCGGCCGTCGCCCACCACCGCCTACCGCCCGCCCTGGCCCTGCGCCCAGTCGGCTTTGACGGCGCCGACGGTCCCGGCAGCGTGCCTCGTGTGCTCAAAGTGGGGGCTATCGACGCCGGGTCGCCCGCTGCCGGCGTGTTGCGCGCGGGCGACATTCTGGTGGCCGTCGACGGAGGCGCCACGCTCGGCGACGACGTGCGCGCGGTAGACGCTGCCTTGACATCTGCTCTGCGAGCCGGCCGCAATGCGTCGTTGGTCGTCGCTCGGGGCGGCGCGCGGCGCGACCTGTCGGCCGCGCCCGCGGACGCAGTCGCTGCGCGCCCCACGCGCGCGCTCACGTTCGGTGGGTGCACCTTTCAAGACGTCGGCATCGCCGCTGCCCGCCGCTTCCAACTCGGCGCCACCCCTGGCGCCCTCGTTGCTGCGTGCGTCGACCCCGCGCTCGCGCCCGTCGCCGCCATGCTCGCCCGCTCGACCGACATGCAGGCGCCAATGTTGCCGGTGCTGGTGACCAAGGTGGGTGGGGTCGATGTGCGCAACTTGGCCGAATTTGGGGTCGCCGCGCGGCGCGCGGTCGCCGCGGCGCGCGCCGCGGCGCCGAGCTCCTCTCGCCCGCTCCCCATCCCTTTTGCGTTTGTCGGCGCCCACGTCGGCAACTCGCGGGGGTACTCAATGGTGGACGCTGCCGCGCTGGCCAGGGACGGGGCGGCTGTTGTGGAGTGGGACATGAAGGGCGACGGTTCGTGGGGGCACGTTGGCGGCGAGGGAGGCGGCGACGACGATGCTGCTCCTCCCGCGACGCCCGCCGACGTCGTGCGACGCACGCCTGGACCCGCCAATCGGGCGCCTGCGGCGAGGGCGCCGCCCGACGACGGCCCGCTGCCCGCGCGGCGCCCCGGGTCGGCCCCCGGTTGGCCCACCCTGGGCTCCGCCAAGGGCGGCACCGTCGCCGGCGTGGAGAACGAGAACGGCGTCGCGACCGCCGTCGACAACTTGCCGCCTCTTGCCTCTCGCCCCGTGCTCGCAGCTCTGGCTGCGCTCCCGCGCGGCCCCCCTCGCTCGCTCCAATCCTCCGGCGCCTGGAACGCCACAACACTCGCCTCTTTTAAACTCTCCGTCGTGTCCATCAGCATGCAGGAGATGTGGCCCCTGGAAAACTATGGCGCCGCGCCCTCGTCGGCCGGGTCGGGGTTTGTCGTCGACCGCGCGCGCGGCATCCTGGCCACCAACGCCCACGTCGCGGGCGCGTTTGCGGGGGGGTGGGAGGTCACGTTTCTGGATGGGACGGTGTTGGAGGTAGGGTGGAGGAGAGAGGAGAGAGGAGGGCGGCGAACGGCGCCGACCGCGCGCCGACCGCGCGCCGACCGCGCGCCTCCTCCCTCCCCCTGCTCTAGGCACGGCCCATTTGGTACTCCAACGCCGAAGACATCGCCTTTCTCAAGGTCGACCCCACCCGCATGCCCGCGACCGCCACCGCCGTCACCCTGGGCTCCTGGACCAGCCTCGGCCCCGACACGCCGACGCGCGGCGCCGACTTCGCCCCCCTCGTCGCGGTCGGCAACCCCGCCCGCTTCCAGTTTGTGGCGGTGCAGGGCGCGTACATTGGGGGGAGTTATCGGACGAACGAAGCCATTGGGGGGACGCGGGAGAGGAATGTGGCTGGCGAGTTCAAGGTCGGAGGCGGGAGAGCGGGGGGAGAGGGGGCAAGGGTGGAGAGCCCTCGACCACCCGACCACCCCACTCTCTCCTAATCATAGGCCCTCATGCAGTCGGCCGGCGGCGCCAGCGGCAGCGCGTGCTTCGACGCGGCGGGCCGCGTCGTCGGCGCGCTGTTTGCCGGCGGCGAGACGGCCGACCCCCGGTTTGCGGGCGGGCTGTACAAGACCGAGGCCATCATGGTGGCGGCGGACTATGTGCGGGACGCGCTGGACGATGGAGTGAGAGGGCTGGTGGCGCCGGCGCGCGGGTCGACCGGGCTCGAGCTCGACCTGGTGCCGATTGCCGCGGCTGCCTCGTTTTACGGGTTGCCGCCCGAAGAAGTTGCCAAAATCAAGGAAGCAGCCACTTTTTACAACCGGCGGCCGCGGGACAAGGTCGTGCTCGTCACGGGGTATGAACCGGCCGCGCCGCCCGCCGCGCGCGCCGGCGCGCAGCCGGGCGACATCCTGCTCGCGCTCGACGGCGTCCCCCTGGCCGGCGACATGCGCGCGCTCGACCGCGCGGTGCACGCCTCGCTGGCGGGCAACCGCACGGTGGATGCGGTCTTGCTCCGCGGCGGAACGCGCGTCCCCGTCTCCCTGCCCATCGCCGACGTCTCCCCTCGCGTGCGCCGCTTTATCACGTGGTCGGGGGCCGTATTTCACGACGTCATGGACCGCACGCGGTACTATTATAGGGTGAGTGAGCAGAGGGAGAGGGAGGAGGAGAGGAGGGAGCGCAGACCCCACCCCACTCACCCCGCCCCCGTCTTTCAGATCCCCTACTCCACCCCCACCACCCCGGTCGGTGCCTTCATGTCGCACGCTGACGACGCGAGCGCGTGGCCGCGGTTTGGCCAGCACGAGAGGCGGTTTCAATCCAAGGCGGTGGTCACAGAGTTGAATGGGGAGCGCGTGGGCGGCTTGAGCGACCTCATGGCCATCGCTTGCGCGGTGCAGGCGACGGCGGACGCTGGCGCCGTCCCCGGGTCGGTCGTCGCGCGCGACGTGCAGGACGACGACGCGCCGGGCGGGGCGTCGTATGAAACCTGGTTTCAGCCTGGGTTGGCGGGCACGGGAGGCGTGCGCCTGTTCGAGTGGGACAGCGCCCGGCTCGAGTGGGGGGAGCGCGACGGGTGCGTCGCGGCGGCCGGTTGAGAGAGAGAGAGAGAGAGAGAGAGAGAGAGAGAGAGAGAGAGAGAGAGAGAGAGAGAGAGAGCGGTCTGGCTTGCGCCCGTCCGTGTTGTTGTCGCGAGTCTGAACGACCAAAATAGGGGCGCGTCCCGGGGCGGCATCTCGCGCGACTGCGGCCCTCTCTCTCCCTGGCAGTGGGCACAGCTTCCCCGCGCGGCGCGCGCGCGGGCTGTGGCGCGCCCAGGGCCAGAGGCCGCCCTGCCGCCACAGTCGCCGTGCCTCCGGGCCGCGCCCCCCCTTTGCGCGACACCCGCGCCCCAGTCGGACCCTCTCCCCGCGCCGGCCTGCCATGGCGCCGCGCATGCCGCGCGTCCGCGCCGCCGCGCTGGCCACCTTGTTCGCCGCCGCCACCCTCGCCACCGCGTCCTCGGCCATGTACGCGGTCGACGAGGCGGCGGCGTTGGACGACCAGGCGCTGGGCGCGCTGCGCGGCATGGACACGGCGTCCGCGCCCCCGCCGCCCGCCCCCGTCGCGCCCCCTACCGACGCCGTGGACGAGGTGGCGGCCTGGTTTGCGCCCGAGTTGGTCGACAGGCTGAAAGGAGCCATGGTCCGCGTGCAGCCGGCCGGCAGGTAGGAGAGGAGAAGGGGGAGGCGGAGAGAGGCGCGGCTCGCGTTGCCAGCCTCGGCGCGCGAGGCCGAATATGGGGCCGTCTCTGGAGAGGAGAGAGGATGGCGGGCCAACGTCCCACCTCCGCGCCGCCCTTTTCCTCCCTCCATCATAGAGGCCTGTTCATCGACGACGCCGCGTCCGGCGTCGCGTCCATCGCCAACGGCGTCCTGCTCGCCGACGGCGTGGGCGGCGCGGCTGACGGCGCGCACCGGTTTGTTGCGACGACGTGGCGCGCGGTCAACCCCGGTTTTGCCAACTGCACGGTGACGTTTAGCGATGGGGGGAAGGCGGTGGCAAGGCTGGTGCGCTATGATCCCGGGAGGCCGGTCGCGATCCTGGCGGTCGACGCCGCCGCGGTCGCGCTGCGCCCCGGCGTCGGCCTCGACGCCGACCCCGCCACCGCCGGCCTCCAAGTCGGCGACCCCCTGCTCGGCGTCGGCCTCGCCGAAGACGCGCCGACTATTGAAACCCCTGCCGACGCCTGGTCGACCTACGTGGGCTACGCGTACGACCTGCGCGCCCCCCTCCCGCGCGCCGAGGGCGCCGCGTCGCCCCTGCGCAACGTGCGGGCTCTGGTGGCGCGCTCGCTGATCACCAGGCCGTGGCTGGCTCCTGGTGCCGGCCTGTTTGACGTGGGCGGCAACCTCGTCGGCCTGGACATCGAGGGCGACCTGACGACCGCCGGCGTCGGCGGCAAAAAGGCCGAGACGCACACGCTGCCCGCAGTCTACGTGCGGGACGCGGTGCGGGATGCGGCGCTGGAGCTGGGAGGGGGGGTGCGGCCGCGGCGCGGCGACGTGGGGGCCGCATTGACCCTGGTAAGAGACGGAGAAAGGGGGAGGGAGGGTGGGTCGATCTGCCCCCGCCTCCTACCACACCCTCCCACCACCACCCTCTTTAGATCCCGGTCGGCATGGCGGTCCAGTATTACGCCCTGGACGCCGCGTCCGCGCGGTCCGCAACCCCCACCACCGCGACGACCGAGGACGGCGCTGGCACCGCGCCCAAGGTTATCAAGGTGGTGGGGCTGGACGTGGAGAGTACGAGTGCGGGGCTGCTGGCGCCGGGGGATGTTTTACTGGCCATCGACGGCGGCGCGCCGCTCGGCGACGACCTGCGCGCGGTCGACGTTCAGCTGACCAAGGCGTTGATGCGGGATGGCATTGCGATAATCACTGTGTCCCGAGAAGGCTCTTCTCTCGACATTCCCGTCCCGGTCGTCGACCTCGACGCCGCGCGCACGACCCGCGCCGCGACGTTTGCGGGGTGCACCTTTCAGGACGTGCCGCTGGCCGTCAAGCGCAAGTATCAGCAAACAGGAGCTGGTGCTGTGATGCTGACAACCTGCTCCGGCGCGGCCGCGGCCGAGGCTGCGGCCGTGGCCGAGTCGCGCGTCGCTGCCGCGCGCGCGACCGCCTACGCCAAGCCGCTCGGGCCGGCTGCTGCGTTGTTGGACAAAAACCGGATGAAATCTGTCCTCATCGACCCGGGCGCCCGCCTCGCCGTGGAGCAGGAGCAGTTTCTGGACGACGAGTCTGCGCTCGAGGTCGCCGTCGGCGGCCCCAAGCCCGCGCCGTCGCCGCTGCTCGCGACGCTGATGCGCACGCGCGATGTCCAAGCCCCCGTCACGCCCACTCTCATCACCGCTCTCGGCGGCGCGCGTGTCGCGTCGCTCGACGACCTGATCGCCGCGGCGCGCGCGGTCGGCGCGTTGGCGGCTGCGTCTGGCGCCCCCGCGTCCACTTCTGTCTCGTTCAAGGGCATTCACGCTGGGAGAGGGTCTTTTCAGATGGTGGACAAGTTGGATTTGCCGGCGTCGGCGGCGGGCGTGCGGGAGGTCAGGTACGACCGCGCGTCGCTCCAGTGGCTGCCGGTCGTGGGCGCTGGCGCGACCGCGGACGCGGTGCAGCAGACGGCGGCGCCTGCTGCCATGACGCTGCCTTCTGAGGCGGCCGAGATTGTCAACGCGCCGGCGCGCAAGGCGCCGGCGCCGGCGGCGGCCGCCGCGACCGCCGCTGCTGCCCCACCAACCCCTGGCGCCAACGCCCTTTCCGCCAAAGCGATCCAAGGCATGCTCAACCCCCAAAGCAGCGAGGACGACGGCTTGCGCATGAGCGCGGTCGATGGGGACGACGAGATCGACGCCGCGGTCGGTGCGGTCGAGGCCGCGGCGGCCGCGCAAGCCGAGGACGCCGCGGCGTCGTCCACCGACTCCCGCCCTGCCCCCGCCTCCTTACTGGCCTGGCTCGCGCTGGCAGCCAAAGCGCGCGGCCCTGTGCCCGTCCACTCGAGCCAGACATGGAGCGCGGAGCGCGTGGCCGCGTTCAAGCGGCAAGCGGTCACCATCACCATCTACGATTGGTACCCGCTGGAGCACAACACGGCGGCGAGCAAGGTAGGAGAGAAAAGCGAGGAGGAGGGAGTGGGGTGGCGCGGCGTCGCCCGACCCTCGTTCTCCTCACCCCCCGCGTCTCCTCTCTAGGCCACCGGCTCCGGCTTTGTCGTTGACGCCGCCGCCGGCATCATTGCCACCAACGCGCACGTCGCGGGCGCGACGGTGGGCGGGTGGGAGGTGCTGTTCTTCGATGGGTCGACCGTGCCGGTAGGAGATGGGGAGGAGAGAGGTGGTGGGAGGTGGTGGGAGGTGGTGGAGGTCGAGCGCTCACGGCCAATCCCTCTGCAGGCGCGCTCCATTTGGTACTCGCCGCAGGAGGTGAGAGAGAGAGGGAGGGTGGGGAGAGGCTGAGAGGTGGACGCGCGCGCGTCGCCGCCGCCCATCTCCCTCTCCCCTCCTCCTCCTTGCAGGACATCGCGTTTCTCAAGGTCGACCCCGCGGCCATTCCCTACCCCGACGCGGTCGCCCCGCTCGCGTCCTGGACCACGTTCCCGGTCGACCGCGCGGTCGCTGACGGCGACTTTGCCCCCGTGCTCGCCGTCGGGTCGCCAGGGAGCTATCCCTTTGCGTGAGTCAAAATGGGGTGGTGGAGGGTGGAGGACGGGCGATGGCGGCCGGCCGGCGCGGGCACTCGACACCCTTCCCTCGTTTCTTTTCTCTTTAGCACCATGCAGGGCGTCTACCTGGGCGAGTCGTACCGCGCCACGGACGACATCGGGGGCCTGCGCGCGCGCAACTACATCAAGCTCAAGACGCTGATTCAGGTAGGGAGGGAGGAGTGGCGGTGGAGGAGGGGGTTGGACGGGGCGGTCGCCTCGCGCGCCTGCTGCATCCCCCCGACGGCCAAGGAGATCGTCGCGCGCGCATGCCACGAGCTCCCGTTCGCCCACCCCCGCCCTCCTTCTGCAACAGTCTGCGGGCGGCGCCAGCGGCGGCCCCGTGTTCAACGGCAACGGGTCCATCATCGGCATCCACTTTGCCGGGGGGACCAACGACGACGCCCGCTTCAAAGATTCAGGTGTGGTGGATGGAGGGAGAGGGAGAGTTGGGGGCTGGAAGCCCGGCGCTGACGCCCCCCCCTTCCCCCCTCTTCTCAAACAGTCTACTGGCGCGAGTCCCTGGAGGTCGCGGCCGACTACATCATCGACGCCCTCGACGACGGCGTGCGGGAGCTGAAGTGGCCTGCGCGCGGAGGTAGGAAAAGCGGAGAGAGAGGGGAGAAAGAGGGGGAGAGAGGGGAGAGAGAGGGTCACGGCGCGCCCCCGACCCTCTTCCCTTCCTCTTCAGCCCTGGGCCTGGAATTCGACCTCATCCCCATTCCGGATGCGGTCAAATACTATGGCCTGCCAGCAGCCGCGGCGGATCGGGTCGCGGGCGTGGTGGCGGCGGCCGCGGCGGCGGCGGCTCCAAACCCCGCCCCGTTTCCGCGCCCCGGCGACCGCGCGATTCTGGTCACCGGCGTCGAGCCCGGGGCGCCCACGGCCGCTTCCACCCCTCTGCGCCCCGGCGACGTCGTGCTCGAGGTCGCCGGGCGCGTCGTGGCGGGCGACCTGCGCGCGCTCGAGCGCGCGCTGCACACGCGCGCGAATGCAACCGTGCCGCTGACCGTCTACCGATTTGGGCAGAGGCTGCAGGTGGACGCACCGGTGTACGACATGACGGCCGACCGCGTCCAGAGGTAGGGGATGGAGAGGGGGGTGGCCGAGGGAACGCGTCGCCGATTCGTTCCAACCACTCCTCTCTTCTCCTCTTCCTCCATACAGGTTCGCCGTTTTCAATGGCGCCGTCATGCACGACGTTTCCGACCGCACGCGGTACGCCTACCGCACCCTCCCCGGCGGCGTGTTTGTCTCGCACCGCGCCGACGGCTCGTCCTGGCCGCGCTACCGGCATGCGGCCCGGCCGTCGAAGACGACGACGATGCAGGCGAAATATGTGGTGACGAGGTTGGATGGCAGCGCGACGCCAGACTTGGCCGCGCTCGTCCGTGTCGCCTGCGCCTCGACCCTCGACGCTCCCGTCGTCGCCGTCGCGCGCGACCTCCAGGGCGACGACTACCCCTCCGGCACCGCGTGGGAGATGTGGCTGCGGCCGCAGCTCGACCCGCTGCGCGTGTTTGAGTTTGATCAAGGGGGGTTGGTGTGGCGGCAGGTGAAGGATCCCTGCACCGGAGCGTGAGCGATGGACAGAGGGGGATGTGAGCATGGGCTTTGTGCATTCTTTCGGGCGTTTGCGGGTTAGGGTCAGGGTCAGGGTCAGGGTCAGGGTCAGGGTCAGGGTCAGGGTCAGGGTCAGGGTCAGGGTCAGGGTTAGGGTTAGGGTTAGGGTTAGGGTTAGGGTTAGGGTCAGGGTTAGGGTTAGGGTTAGGGTTAGGGTTAGGGTTAGGGTTAGG
>Ga0315278_10004666_pt1 | contig 12391 bp, 5 predicted proteins | sample YL17G06_0_MG_FD_203880 | JGI IMG/M metagenome (GOLD analysis project Ga0315278, IMG submission 203880) | Sediment microbial communities from Yellowstone Lake, YNP, Wyoming, USA - YL17G06_0 | ecosystem: Environmental > Aquatic > Freshwater > Lake > Sediment | place: USA: Wyoming | collected...
CTGGCGTTCCGAACCGGGATTGATTGCCGCGGTCAATACGGTCTTTGGCAGCCGGGAAAACGCCTTTCTCTACCGGGAGATCCCTTTTGAACCCGCGGTAGCGGAGGAAGGGGGAACGTCGTCCTTTTTGACGATCCGGGGAAAGACGGAATCGCCACTGCACTTCTGGCTGGTCAATTCCGGCGACGGAGGCCTGATCAATAAAGGGGAGGCCGAAGCCCTGATTCCCGGGGCGGTGGCCGGCGAAATCTCCCGCCTCCTGAGACTCGGGAAAAATGGCGAAGCCCTCCTTGGCAGCCGGCGACTGGGCGAGGGGGATCTGGCCGTACTGGTGCGCACCAACCGCCAGGCCCGGCTGATGCAGGCGGCCCTGGGCCGGCTGAAAATCGCGAGCGTCCTCTACACCACCGGAAATCTGTTTGACACCTACGAGGCCCAGGAGGTGCAGCGGGTCCTGGACGGGATGGTTCATCCCCTTCGGGAGGGTCGGATCAGGGCGGCGCTGGCCACCAACCTGCTGGGAGTGACCGGGGAAACCTTGGAGAGGCTCACCCGCGATGAGGCCGGGTGGGAGGAATGGCTTTCCCGGTTCAGGGAATATTATGAAACAGGGGAACAAAAGGGCTTTATCCGGATGTTCCGGTATTTCCTGCTTCGGGAAAAGGTCCGTTCCCGCCTGCTTGGCCTTCCTAACGGGGAGAGACGGCTGACGAATGTGCTCCACCTTTCCGAGGTACTCCACCAAATGGCTGTTGAAGAAAAGCTGAGCCTGAACGGCCTCTTAAAATGGGTAGCCCGGCAGCGGGACCCCGGCTCCCCGCGGCTGGAGGAACACCAGCTTCGGCTGGAAAGCGATGCCGAGGCCGTTAAGATCGTCACTATCCACAAGAGCAAGGGCCTGGAATACCCGATCGTTTTCTGCCCCTTTAACTGGGACCCGTCAAAGATTAAAAAAGGGGCTTTCAGTTTCCACGACCGGGAGGATGGCTGGAGGATCAACCTGGTGCTGGACCCGAAGGCGGGGGACTTTCGCGAATTGGTCGAATTGGCCGAACAGGAGGAACTGGCAGAGAATCTTCGGCTGCTCTATGTATCGTTGACCCGAGCCAAAAACCGCTGTTACCTCATCTGGGGAAGGTTTCGGGACGCGGAGACCTCCTCCCTGGCCTACCTGCTGGTTCCTCCCGGGGACGCGGACGAAAGTATTGTTCAAAAAGTGGGAACCCATTTTCAGGCCAAGACCGATAAAATGCTGCGGCAGGATTTGGACGGACTGGCCCGAAAATCTAAAGAAATGATCCGGGTAACCGATCTGCCGAGAGCCCCGGGTCAGGAAGTTGGCCCGGCTGGAAAAGACTTGGAAGAATTGACCGGGAGGGTCTTCCGGGGGCCTGTTTCCCGGGACTGGCAGATCGCCAGTTTTTCCCGGCTGACCGTCGGGGTTAAAGAAACCTTAGATTCTTCACAAGGGGAAGACGTCTCCGCTGACCTGCCGGACCACGACCAGGCCCTGGCCGCCGAAGAACTGTTTTTGGAGCCGGAGCCTTTCTCCATTTTTGCCTTTCCCAGGGGGGCCAAAGCGGGGACCCTGCTGCATGATCTCTTAGAAAACCTGGATTTCACTGAAACGGACCCTCCGGTCATAATAAAACTGGTGGCGGACAAACTGGCAGAATATGGTTTTGATCCGAAGTGGCAGGAAACGATCGGCAGTTTGATCGGCCGGGTGCTGGCGGCACCGCTCCCCTCCCCTTCCGGGAGATTCACCCTGGCGCAGATTTCTCGGGCAGAACGTCTCAGTGAGCTCGAGTTTTATTTTCCCCTTCGGTGGGTAACCCCTCAAGGGCTGGCAAGAATTTTTGCCGATTACGGGGGGACAGGTATTCCGGTTGGATTTCCCGCCCGGCTTTCAAAACTGGATTTTCAGACCGCCAGAGGGTTCATGAAAGGTTTCATCGACCTGGTCTTTCAATTCCAGGGGCGCTTTTACCTGGTGGACTGGAAATCAAACTTCCTGGGGGCGAGGGTGGAGGACTACCACCGAGAGAACCTGGTCCGGGCCATGGAGGACCATTTTTATAGGCTGCAGTTGAACCTCTACGTGCTGGCGCTGCACCGGTATTTAGAATACCGGGTCCCCGGGTATCGCTATGCGGAACATTTCGGCGGGGCCTATTATCTTTTCCTTCGGGGGATGGACCCGGGAGAAGAAAAGGGATTCGGGATCTACTATGAATCGCCGGGGGAGGGACTGATCGAGGCCCTGAGCCGTAGTCTGATCGGGGCGGAGGCCGGTTCATGAAGCCCCCCTGGACGGGCGCCCTCCTGAAAAACAATATCCTTTCGCCGCTGGATGTCCATTTTGCCGGACTGATGACCCACCTTTCCGGGACCGGAAGCGAGGCCCTCTTCCTGGCCGCCGCCCTGGCCAGCCATTACCAGGGACTGGGGCATGTCTGCTTCGATCTCTCCGGTCTGGCCGGGAAGACGCTGCTGGAGGGCGAACCGGATTCCCCGGTCTGCCCCCCACTGGAACGATGGTCCCAAGGGCTGGAAAAAGAAGGGGTGGTGGGGAGGCCGGGGGAGTATAAGCCCCTGATCCTCAATGGCCCCCGGCTTTATTTATACCGCTACTGGGAGTATGAAAAAAAACTGATCGATTTCCTGAAGGAACGAACCGCCGAAGAGGCTCTCCCGGCGGATGAGGCCTCTCTTCGGGTCGGCCTGGCCCGACTTTTCCCATCCCCAGACCCGGGAGAGACGGATTGGCAAAAGGTGGCCGCCCTGGCTTCGGCCTGGAAAAGGTTCTGCGTAATCTCCGGCGGCCCTGGGACCGGGAAGACCTTTACCGTGGCCAAGATCCTGGCGCTTCTCCTGGAGCAGAAGAACCCCGGGCCGCTGCGGATGGCCCTGGCGGCCCCCACTGGAAAAGCCGCCGCCCGGCTGCAGGAGGCCCTAATAAAAGCCCGAGAGATGTTGGACTGCCCGGATCCGGTTAAGGCCGCCCTGCCCCTCGAGGCCTTTACCCTTCATCGGCTGTTGAAGCCTATCCCGGAGTCCCCTTATTTCCGATACAATTCGAAAAACTCCCTACCCTTTGAGATAGTGGTCATCGATGAGGCCTCCATGGTGGATCTGGCCCTGCTGTCCAAGCTGGTCCAGGCCCTTCCCCCGCAATCCAAATTGATCCTGTTGGGGGATAAGGATCAACTGGCCTCGGTCGAGGCCGGGGCCGTTTTGGGAGATATTTGCGGCCTCGAGAAGAATCACGGGTTTTCCAGAAATTTCCGAGATGCCTATCAAACGATTACCGGGGAGAGGCTGGAGGTCGGAGCAGAAGAGGACAGCGAAACCGGTATGAGGGACGCCATCATTCCGCTCAAAAAAAGTTACCGCTTCGGGTCTTCGAGCGGGATTGGGGCCGTGAGCCGGGCCGTGAATGAAGGGGACGGCGCCGGCGCCTATGACTTGCTGAGAGACACCAGCGCCGCGGATATTCGCTGGCGGGACCTTCCCCGCCCCGAAACCCTGGGAGCGGCGATGAAAGATCTGGCGGTCAGCGGCTTTTCCGGGTATTTTCAGTCGACCCGGGCCGGGAAAATTTTCGATTTGTTCGGCAGGTTCCGGATCCTCTGCGCCCTGCGAGAAGGGCCTTATGGGGTCCAGGCGCTGAACCGGCTGATGGAGGAGCTTCTGCGGCAGGAGGGTCTGATTCGGCAGGTGGGCCGCTGGTATCCCGGGCGGCCGGTCATGGTCACAAAAAATGACTACCAGTTGAGGCTTTTCAACGGGGATATGGGGATTGCCCTGCCGGACCCTGACGGAAATCATGAGCTCAGGGTCTTTTTCCCCTCCCCGGACGGGGGGGTTCGAAAATTCCCTCCCCTGCGGCTCCCGGAGCTTGAGACCGTTTATGCCCTGACGGTGCACAAGAGCCAGGGATCGGAATTCGACCGGGTCCTCCTGATCCTCCCGGACCGGGATGCCCCGGTGTTGACCCGGGAATTGATTTATACCGGGATCACCCGGGCCCGGGAGCAGATAGAAATCTGGGGAAAGGAAAAACCTTTTTGCCGGGCCGTATCCCGCCGCATCCAGCGCTCCTCCGGCCTCCGGGACGCCCTCTGGGGAGCCGCTGGCAGCGATGGATGACCGCTTTTTATCTTTTGCGGCCGCTGCCGAAGATCGATCCCAGAACCCCCCGGATGATCTGCCGGCCGATCTGGCTGCCGATGGCGTGGGCCGCGCTCTGGGCCATGGCCCCCAACAATTTTGTCGTTGCGGAGGATTCCTCCTTGGCCTGACCCTTGGGCGGGACTGCCGCCTGTTCTTCGTTTTGTCGCCTTTCTGCCCGTTCTCTCAACTTTTCATAAGCCGATTCCCGGTCAACCTGTTTTTCATAATGGCCAAAAAGCGTTGAACTCTGGATAATTCGGGACCGCTCCTCCGGGGTCAGCGGAGTCAACCGGCTTCGCGGGGGAAGTACCAGTGCCCTTTCCACCGGAGTAGGCGCACCTTTCGCGTCCAGGACCGAGACCAGGGCCTCGCCCACCTTCAGTTCGGTGATGACCCGGCTCACCTCAATTTTCGGGTTGGGGCGAAACGTCTCGGCCGCCGCCTTCACGGCCTTCTGGTCCCTGGGCGTGAAGGCCCGCAGGGCATGCTGCACCCGATTGCCCAACTGGCCCAGCACGACGTCGGGGATGTCCAGCGGGTTTTGGGTGACGAAATAGACGCCGATCCCTTTGGACCGAATCAGCCGCACCACCTGTTCGATCTTGTCCTCCAGGGCCTTGGGGATGTCTTCAAAAAGCAGGTGGGCCTCGTCAAAGAAGAAGACCAGTCGAGGTTTCTCGGGATCGCCCACCTCCGGAAGCTGTTCAAAAAGTTCGGACAACAGCCAGAGCAGGAGCGTGGCATAAACCTTGGGGGACCGCAGCAGCCGGTCGGCGGTCAGGATATTGATGACCCCTTTGCCGGAACCGTCCGTCTGGATAAGGTCCTGGATATTCAGGGCCGGCTCCCCGAAAAACCGATTGCCTCCCTCCTGCTCGAGGGTCAGCAGCCCCCGTTGAATAGCCCCGACACTGGCTTTGGAGATATTCCCGTATTGCGTCGTGAACTGTTCCGCCTGGTCCCCTGCGAATTGAATCATGGCCTGCAGGTCCTTGAGATCCAAAAGGAGCAGCCCGTGGTCATCGGCAAGTTTAAAGGTTAGGTTCAGAACGCCGCTCTGGGTTTCGTTCAGGTTGAGGATCCGGCTTAATAATAACGGCCCCATCTCGGAAATCGTGGTCCGAAGCGGATGGCCCTGCTCCCCGAAGACATCCCAGAAAACCACCGGGTACCCCTCAAAGGTAAAGCCCTCGAGGCCCAACTGCTCGGCCCGCTCGGCCACCTTGGGATTGTCCCCCCCTGGTAAAGGCAGGCCGGAGAGGTCGCCTTTGATATCGGCCAGAAAAACCGGCACTCCGATCCGACTGAACTGCTCGGCCAGCACCCGCAAGGTCACGGTCTTGCCGGTGCCCGTGGCTCCGGCGATGAGTCCGTGACGGTTGGCCATACCGGCCAGGACGGCAATTTCGTCCTTCGCTTTGGCAATCGGCAACCCTATTGCTTGGGCCATTGTACACCCCCTCTGAGGTCAGAAACCTGAAACCATATAAAAACATATTTCTTCAGTTGTCAACACCCGTCATTAATGACATACTTACACAAATATTCTCGGTTAAAGGGGATCAGATAATGGAACCTGCCAATGACACCCACCTTAAATCCATCGGCTATGTCTTGTGGCTCTTTGGCTTTACCGGCGCTCACCGCTTTTATTTCGGCAAGCCGATTTCCGGGACGATTTATTTCTTCACCTTCGGTCTTTTAGGGATTGGGTGGCTTATTGATCTTTTTCTAATCCCCAGGCTTGAACGACAGGCGGAACGACGTTTCCAGGCCGGCCCTATCGATTACACGGCGGCCTGGGTCTTCCTTACCTTCCTGGGGATATTCGGCGCCCACCGGATGTACCTGGGCAAATGGGTTACCGGGATACTCTATCTGTTGACCGCAGGGCTCCTCGGGGTGGGATACCTCTACGACCTGTGGACGCTGAACCGGCAGGTGGACGAAATAAACCGCGGCCGGCAATAGTCCGAAGCCGACCGGTCCAAGTCCCGAAACCCGGGGCGGACTTCATCCCGGATCTCTTTTTTCTTCTTGCCCAAACCCAGCGTTTATATTATTTTTCTTTTATTCGAACCGGTCCAACGGTTTTCTGAAAACCGGGGCTACGCCCCCGGTGATTTTTGAAAACCAGCGGGGTACCATGCCAACACAGGAAAGGGGGCCAGGCTAATGACCAGCGTAGCGACGAAAAAAAAAGCGGATAGGCCAAGCGAGAAAAAGTGGGTGTACCTGTTTGACGAACTGGAGGCCGTAGAAGTCTATCTCCAACCCAAAAGCTGGGACGAAGTCAAGGCCCTCTTGGGAGGCAAGGGGGCCAATCTGTTTGAAATGACCCGTTTGGGAATCCCGGTACCCTTCGGTTTTACCGTGACCACCGAGGCCTGCAATGCCTATCTGACGCATGACCGCCAGTTTCCCCCCGACCAATGGGAACAGGAAATCGCCGCCCTTCGCCAATTAGAGGAAAAAACCGGTAAAGGATTCGGCGATCCAGCCAGGCCTCTTTTTGTTTCCTGCCGCTCCGGGGCCAAGTTTTCCATGCCGGGCATGATGGATACGGTGCTCAACATCGGCCTCAACGATGAAACCGCCAAGGGACTGATCGCCTTGACCGGTGATCCGCGTTTTGTTTACGACTCCTATCGCCGTCTGGTCCAGATGTTCGGGTGCGTCGTGTTAGGCCTTCCGGATGAACCCTTCGAGGAAATGATCGAGAAGACCAAGAAGAAGAGAGGGGTTCATCTCGATGTGGAGCTGACCGCCGAAGATTGGCAGCGTATCACCGAACAGTTCAAGGGCCAGATTAAGTCCTTTACGGGCCGGGAATTCCCCCAGGACCCCATCGAGCAGTTGGAAATGGCCACCCGGGCCGTATTCAACAGTTGGTTCGGCAAACGGGCCGTCGATTACCGCAACGCCACCGGGATCCGCCACGATCTCGGCACGGCCGTCAACATCCAGATGGTCGTCTTCGGCAACATGGGCGAGACCAGCGGAACCGGGGTGGCCTTCACCCGTAACCCGGTAAACGGGGACAAGGAACTCTATGGCGATTATCTGCTGAATGCCCAGGGGGAGGACGTGGTGGCCGGCATCCGCAACACCTTGCCCATCAATAACCTGCAGCGGGATCTGCCGGAGGCCTTCGCCGAGTTCATTGCGATTTGTGAAAAACTGGAAAGCCATTTTCGGGAAATGCAGGATGTGGAGTTCACGATTGAAAACCGCAAACTCTGGATGTTGCAGACCCGGGACGGCAAGCGGACGGCCCGGGCGGCCATTAAGATTGCCGTGGATATGGTCGGGGAAGGCCTGATCGATAAGAAAAAGGCCATTCTGCGCGTCAACCCCGAACAGGTAGACATGCTGCTCCACCCCCAGTTCAGCGCCGCCGCCAAGGAACAGGCTCGGATCGAGGGCCGGCGGCTGGTCAAGAAGGCTGTCAATGCCAGCCCCGGCGCGGCGGTGGGCCTGGCCGTTTTCGACGCCGATACGGCGGAAAAATGGGGCAAAGAGGGGAAGGCGGTGATCATGGTTCGCCCGGAGACCAAACCGGACGATGTACACGGTATGATCGCTTCCAAAGGCATTCTCACCAGCCACGGCGGGGCGACCAGTCATGCCGCCGTGGTAGCCCGTCAATTCGGAACGCCGGCTGTTTGCGGGGCCGACGTCCTGAACATCGACGTGGAGCACCGGATTTTCACGGTGCAGAAGGAGTCCCTGATTGAGGTGCGCGAAGGGGACTGGATCAGCATCGACGGTGGAACCGGCGAGGTTTTCCTCGGCAAACTGGAAACCCAGGACCCGGATTTCGAACGGGAGATCGATTTAAAAACCCTGTTGTCCTGGGCCGATGAAGTCCGCCGGCTGGGGGTTTGGGCTAACGCCGACTACCCCAAGGATGCCGAAAGGGCCCGCAGGTTAGGCGCCGAAGGCATCGGTCTCTGCCGCACGGAACACATGTTTTTTGAGGAAGATCGCCTGCCCACCGTCCAGGAATTGATCATGGCCACCAGCCGGGGTCGCCGGATTTCCGCCCTGGAGAAATTGCGGCCTATGCAACGGAGCGACTTCGAGGGCCTTTTCCGGGCCATGGATGGCCTGCCGGTGATCATCCGCCTCCTCGACCCGCCGCTGCACGAGTTCCTGCCCTCCTATGACGTTTTAGTCCAGGACCTGGCCGACCTGAAGGTCCGCATCCAGCACTTTCACACCCTGAGTGAAATCGACCAGGCCCTGGCCGAGGTCCGGCGGAAAGAGGATATTCTGGCCCGGGTCGTAGCCTTAAAAGAGACCAATCCCATGCTCGGCCTGCGCGGCGACCGCTTGAGCATCGTCATGCCCGAGATCTCCGAGATGCAGATCCGAGCTATCCTGGAAGCAGCCGTCCGGGTCAAGCGGGAAGGCGTGGACGTTCATCCGGAAATCATGATCCCGCTGGCCAGCCATGTCAACGAATTGAAGTTCATCCGCAAAATCGTGGATACCGTTTCCAAGGCTGTCTTTGAGGAAACGGGAGTCAGCGTAGATTTTAAGTACGGTACCATGATCGAGGTACCGCGAGCCGCCCTCACCGCCGACGAATTGGCCGGCGAGGCGGAATTCTTCAGTTTCGGGACCAACGACCTGACCCAGACCACCTTTGGCATCAGCCGGGACGACGCCGAGGCCAAATTCCTCATTAAATATGTAGAGGATGGAATCCTGCCCCAGAACCCCTTTCAGCAACTGGACATCCTGGGAGTTGGCAAGCTGATCGAGATGGCGGTCACCAGTGGACGTCGGGTGCGGCCGGACCTGCATGTAGGCATCTGCGGCGAACACGGCGGCGATCCCCAGAGCATCGCCTTCTGCCACCAGGTGGGGCTGAACTATGTGAGCTGCAGTCCCTTCCGGGTGCCCATCGCCCGTCTGGCGGCGGCCCATGCGGCCATCAAAGAAGGGATCTAAAAGAACCCCGGGGAATAGGCTAAAAGGAACTGGCCGGTGTAATACAGGGGAAGCCCGATTAGGCGGTTGGAAAACGCTTTTTTAATGAATTGATCGCGGGCCACCAGAAGATCCGAAAGGTAAAACAGGATGGCCCCCCAAAAAATCAAGGCTTTTCCCGTAAAGGGCAGGTCAGGCCTTTCAAAAATCGCCCAGGCCCCGAAGACCATCAGCGTAATGACCGCCACATAAGCCAGAACCGGAAGCTTCATGGCCCCCAGATGGGGCCAAAGCCAGCGGCAGGCCCCCAGGCTGATGGCGAGAACAAGTAAGTCCCCGGGAGAAAACCAGCCGTGGACAGGGCTCAGAGAATTGAAGGCCAGGATATAAAGCCCATGGCCGAGCAGAAACGCCACCAGTCCGGCCCTAAACCATTTCAACCCTGAAAGCGCTAAAAAAACATCTCCTCCCAGACATAAGATCAGCCCCACCTTTAAACATCGGGTGAAAGTTTCGTTGGCGCCCGGTTGAAGAAAAACCGTGATCACAAAAAGAAGGGACAGCAAGGACTTGGTCACGATTCGGCCAAGGGAATGCCCCATTTTTTCAAAATAAAGAAGGACGACCAGCAAAAGAAACCCCAGGCCAAGAATAATAAAATGGTTCATAACCCCCCATTTATAAGAAATCGGAATTTTCATGTTTCGGGGTACCCGCCCCGGGCATGGTAGTTTAGTATAAATTAAAAAACCACTATTTTTTTAGCTTGACACATAACCCCGCCCTTCCTATACTGGCGCCGGTCTATAAGTAGCTTTTTCAATAAGTTACCAAAGCCATCCTCATTATCCACTCTTAAAGGAGCGCCCTATGCCCAGACGTGAAGACATTAAAAAAGTAATGATCATCGGCTCCGGCCCGATCGTGATCGGCCAGGCCTGCGAATTCGACTATTCCGGCACCCAGGCCTGCAAGGCCCTGCGGGGCCTCGGCTATGAAATCGTTCTGGTCAACTCCAACCCGGCCACGATCATGACCGATCCCGGAATGGCCGATGTGACTTATATCGAACCCCTGAACCTCGAGACCATGAAAGAGATTATCATCAAAGAACGGCCCGACGCCCTGCTTCCCAACCTGGGTGGGCAGACCGGGTTGAACCTGTCCTCGGAGCTGGCCCGTTCGGGGGTTCTTAAGGAATACGGCGTGAAGATCATCGGCGTCGAGATAGAGGCCATCAAGCGGGGAGAGGACCGGATTGCCTTTAAAGAAACCATGGACAGTCTGGGCATTGAGATGCCCCGGAGCAACCCGGCCTTCAGTGTGGAAGAGGCCGAAAAAATCGCGGCCTCCCTGGGCTATCCGGTGGTCATCCGGCCGGCCTATACCATGGGCGGGACCGGGGGTGGCCTGGTGTATAACGTGGAGGAATTGCGAACCGTGGCCGCCCGGGGGATCGCTGCCAGCCTGGTGGGGCAGATCCTGGTGGAGGAATCGGTCCTGGGCTGGGAGGAACTGGAATTGGAAGTGGTCCGGGACGCCAAGAATCAGATGATCACCGTTTGCTTCATCGAAAACGTGGATGCCATGGGTGTCCATACCGGGGATTCCTACTGCACCGCCCCCATGCTGACCATCGAACCCCAGTTGCAGGAGCGCCTCCAGAAATATTCCTATGCTATCGTGGAGGCCATCCAGGTCATCGGCGGCACCAACATCCAGTTTGCCCACAACCCCCAGACCGGGCAGGTAGTGGTCATCGAGATTAACCCCCGCACCTCCCGCTCCTCGGCCTTGGCCTCCAAGGCCACGGGATTTCCCATTGCCCTGATTTCCGCGAAGCTGGCCGCCGGGCTGACCCTGGACGAGATCCCCTACTGGCGGCTGGGCACCCTCGAAAAATACACCCCCTGGGGGGACTACGTGGTGGTCAAATTCGCCCGCTGGGGATTTGAAAAATTCAAGGACGCCCAGGACAAGCTGGGGACTCAGATGCGGGCCGTGGGCGAGGTGATGAGCATCGGCAAGACCTATAAGGAGGCCCTGCAGAAGTCCATCCGCTCTTTGGAATCCGGCCGCTACGGCCTGGGCTGGGCCAAGGATTTTCATCAAAAATCGCTCGAAGACCTAATGGAACTCCTCAACGAGCCCTCCAGTGAACGCCAGTTTATTATGTACGAGGCCCTGCGTCAAGGCGCTTCGGTGGAGGCCTTGTACCAGAAGACCTTTATCAAACCCTGGTTTATTGAGCAGATGAAAGAACTGGTGGAACGGGAGGAGGAAATCCTGAAATACCGGGGGAGGGAATTGCCCGAGAAGCTGTTCATTCAGGCCAAGAAAGACGGCTTTGCCGACCGCTACCTGGCCGGGCTGCTGGGACTGCCCGAAAAAGCCATCCGGGAGCGGCGGCTGGCCCTGGGCCTGGCCCAGGCCTGGCAACCGGTGCCGGTGAGCGGCGTGGAAAACGCGGCCTATTATTATTCCAGCTATAACGCTCCGGATCAGGTGACCGTCAGTCCGAATCGAAAGATCATGGTCCTGGGCGGGGGACCCAACCGCATCGGCCAGGGGATCGAATTTGATTACTGCTGCGTCCATGCGGCCTTTACCCTCCGGGATGAGGGTTTCGAGTCGATCATGGTCAATTGCAACCCGGAGACGGTCTCCACCGACTACGACACTTCGAATAAACTTTATTTTGAACCGTTGACGGTGGAGGATGTATTAAGCATTTACGAGAAGGAAAAACCGGAAGGGGTCATCGTCCAGTTCGGCGGCCAGACGCCGCTGAATATCGCCGGCGAACTGGCCCGGGCCGGGGTCAAGATCCTGGGCACCTCGCCGGATACCATCGATCTGGCCGAGGACCGGGACCGATTTCGGCAGATGATGGCCAAGCTGAATATTCCCATGCCGGAATCGGGGATGGCCAGCACCCTGGAGGAGGCCCTGGCCGTGGCCGGCCGGATCGGCTATCCCCTGATGCTCCGGCCTTCTTACGTCCTGGGCGGCCGGGGTATGGAGGTGATCCACGACGAGGAAATGCTTCGTCGTTACGTGGCCGCGGCCGTGGGCGTCACCCCGGAACGGCCGATCCTGATCGACCGGTTTCTGGAAAACGCTATCGAGGCCGAGGCCGACGCCATCTCCGACGGGGAGGAGGTCTTTATCCCAGCGGTCATGGAGCACATCGAACTGGCCGGTATCCATTCCGGAGACTCGGCCTGCGTCCTCCCGCCCATCAGCATCCCGGCCAAACACCTGGAGACCATCTCCG
>Ga0315278_10004667_pt1 | contig 12391 bp, 12 predicted proteins | sample YL17G06_0_MG_FD_203880 | JGI IMG/M metagenome (GOLD analysis project Ga0315278, IMG submission 203880) | Sediment microbial communities from Yellowstone Lake, YNP, Wyoming, USA - YL17G06_0 | ecosystem: Environmental > Aquatic > Freshwater > Lake > Sediment | place: USA: Wyoming | collected...
GCTCAAGGACTCGTCGGTGCTGGTTGGTGCGATCCGAGATGGGCTCGCCCTGTTGACATGGGAGCGGGAAAGCTTCGCTTTTGCCGACAGCTACGATGAAACTGCAAGCCGCTATCGCGGCTTGCGCGGCGGACAAATGGTCAACGTATCACCTGAAAGCGCCGCCTTACTGGTGAAGTCGGATGTCGCCCGCCAACAGATGGACACTGAGGTCCCGCCGGCGGTGCCGCCGGAGATCCCCCCGGGCAAACAGGGCGAGACCGAAATAACCGTAACGACGCCAAAGCCTTCCCCGCTCCCGCGGCGCTTTCACGGCTCGGTGACGCTCGACACCGCCCGCGTGGGCCGCGATGCCGGCAAGATTGCCGAAGAAGTTATTGCCCATCTCTCGGGCCTGGTCGGGGCGGACGTGACGGTGACGCTGGAAATCCTCGCGGAGGTCCCGTCAGGAACTCCGGACAATGTCGTGCGCACCGTGACCGAGAACTGCCGGACGCTTAAGTTTACTAGCCAGGGATTCGAGACGGACTGAGCGTGGCACCGCCGCCGCGGCGCCGTATCTCCCGAGGACGACGTGGTACGCCGGATTAGGGTCGCTGGCTGGCGCGTGACCGTGCCACGATTACACAGGAACTACACACCAGCAGTCCAAGAGGAACTCTGGCTGCTCAGTAACCTCTTGAAGGAATTGGTGGCCAAGGACGGAATTGAACCGCCGACACAAGGATTTTCAGTCCTCTGCTCTACCAACTGAGCTACTTGGCCGGACCGGAGGCACCGCGACAGCTTCGCGGGCCGCAGGCTCACCCCGGAGCCGGGGCGAGAAGAGGCGCGATTATAGCGGCGCCGCCAGGCGCTCGCCAGCGAACTATCCGAAGATGAGGTCCACCGCCACGAGCTTCCCGGTCGCGTCCTTGCCCATAATGATCGTGACCTTTTCGTCAACCTTGTTGTCGTTGTCCGGGTCGAAGGTCTTCTTGAGGTAGACGAGCCGCGGCTTGTCGGGCGTGCCGCGCTCGACGCTGTCGGGCTTGCCGATTTTGCCGACTATCTCCTCCTCGGTCTTGCCCATCACATAGCCCGTGAACAGCCCGCGGGCATAGCTGCCGCCGCCGCTGCACGCGACCAGGAACAGCGCGGCAACCCAGAGAACGAGTGCGGTTCGAAGCGCGGACATACCTTTCATTTGCAGGCTCCCTTCTTTCACAGGATAGAGATTCCAAGGCGGCGCGCGCCGCGTCTCATTTGCGCGCCCCGAGCGTCGTGCACTCCGCCTTGCCGAGGCTGCAGGCGAGGTCGGGGAGGACCCAGACGGCCAGGATGATCCAGATCCAGCCGACGAGCAGGAACGCGACGAACGGGATGTGCCGATCGACCACCACGCGCGGCGTCATCCAGCGTGTGAAGCGCAACACGGGTCGCGTGACGACTTGCAACAGCTGATAGACGAGGTTCCGGTCGCGGTTGCGGCCGGCGAGGACGTACAGCACGCCCTGCCCGAGCATGAAGAGCAGCGCTAGCGTCGCGAGCAACTGCACGATCCCGGCGAGCTGAAAGACGAGTTCCATTGTCACTCTGCCGCCGCCCGCTCTGCCGCCGCCATGTAACCGCAGCGGCCCGAAAAAACAAGGCCCGCGATTCTTGCGCGGGCCTCGTCCGTTGCGACGCGCCTCAGGTGCCGGTCGTGTCGATGTCCCCACGCAGATGCGGGAAGCGCACGTGGTCCACCAGCTCCTGCACCTCCTTCGCGGGCGCCGGCGTGAGCAGACTCACGATGATGATCACCGCGAACCCGAGCGGCACGCCGAACAGGCCGGCCGAGATCGGCTGGATGTCCCACCAGATGTTGTCGGCGACCGGGCTTGTCACGTTGAACATGCGTCGCATCCACGGCTGGGTCGTCACCATGTAGTACACGGTGATACCAATGCCGGCGAGCATGCCGAGCGTCGCGCCCCACTTGTTGGCCCGCTTCCAGAAGATGCCGCACACGAGCGCCGGGAAGAACGCCGCCGCGGCAAATGAGAACGCCGCGCTCACCAGGAACAGGATGTCGGCCGGCTTCTGGCTCGCAGTGTATGCCGCGATCAGCGCGACCACCAGCAGCAGGACCTTCGAGATCGTGACGCGCTTCTGCGTGGAAGCATGCGGATCGATCATCTTGTAGTACAGGTCGTGCGAGAGCGCGTTCGCGATCGTGAGCAGCAGCCCGTCCGCGGTTGACAGCGCGGCAGCGAGACCCCCCGCCGCGACCAGGCCCGAGATCACGTACGGCAGGCCCGCTATCTCCGGCGTGGCGAGCACGATGATGTCGCCGCCGATCGAAATCTCGGCGAGCTGCACGATTCCGTCGCGGTTCACGTCGACGACGGAGAGCAGCGACGGATCCACCTTGGTCCACGCCGCCACCCAGCCGGGCAGCTTTGCGAACTCGGAGCCGACGAGCAGCGTGTACACGTCGAACTTCGCGAGCACCGCGAGCGCGGGCGCAGTGAAGTACAGCAGGAAGATGAAGAACAGCGACCACGTCACCGACACCCGCGCCTCCTGCACGCTCGGCGTCGTGTAGTAGCGCATTAGGATGTGCGGCAGCGCGGCCGTGCCCACCATCAGGCAGAAGATCAGCGCGAGGAAGTTGCGCCGGTTGATATCCCGCGCCGCTTCGGTGGCGCCGGGGAACGCTTCGGCGTGGAATAGCGGTGGTCCGGCGCGGGCCGCGAGGCCGGCTTCGCGCGTCCAGACGCCCTTGGCCTCGTCCGCGCTCTTCGGGAACTTTTCGACCATGAGCGACGCCGCCGCGATCTGGTCGGCCGGCGAATTCTGCGTCTTCAGGTCGTCGACCGCTTGGACGAGCTTGGCCTTCTCCTCGTCGTACGACTTGGGCAGGCCCTTCAGCTTGGCGTTTCCGGCCGCGGCGCGGTCGGCGAAGATCTTGCGGACCTCGAGCTCCTTGGGATCCTTGATGAACTCCTTCTCCTTCGCGGAGACTTTCTCCAGGACCTTGCCGTACACGAGCTGCGGGATCGGGAAGCCGGTGTGCTTCACCGACATCCACACGACCGGAATCATGTAGGCGACGATCAGGACGATGTACTGGGCCACCTGCGTCCAGGTTACCGCGCGCATCCCGCCGAGGAAGCTGCACACCAGGATGCCGCCGAGCCCGAGAAAGATCCCGAGCTCGAACGCGACGCCAGTGAGACGGGTCGTGACGAGGCCAACGCCGTAGATCTGCGCCACCACGTAGGTGAACGAGCACAGGATCGCGCACAGAACGCCGACGAAGCGCGGGATGTGGCCCTCATAGCGAGCGCCCAGGAAGTCCGGGATCGTGAACTGCCCGAACTTCCGCAGGTACGGCGCGAGAAGGAACGCCACCAGACAGTAGCCGCCGGTCCATCCCATGATGAAGGACAGGCCGAAGTATCCGGTGAGGTACAGCGTGCCGGCCATGCCGATGAACGACGCCGCGCTCATCCAGTCGGCGCCGGTCGCCATACCGTTGAACAATGCGGGTACGCGCCTTCCGGCCACGTAGTACTCGGCGATGTCCGAGGTTCGGCTCACGACGCCGATGCCCGCGTAAAGGCCGACGGTAGCGAGCAGGAAGATGTACCCGATCCACTGCCGCGTCAGGCCCATCTGCTCGGCGATCGCGAGCAGGATGAGGAACACGAGGAACCCGCCGGTGTACAGGCTGTACACCTTCTTCAGCATCGCCTTGAACTGGTCTTGCGTTTGCGTGGCCATGGCTCAGTCGTCCCCCTCGTGCACGTCGTACTGCTTGTCCAGCTTGTTCATGTAGGTCGCGTAGAACCAGATGACCAGCACGTACACGACGAGCGCCCCCTGACCGCCCACCCAGAACGCGAACGGCCAGCCGAAGAAGTTGAACTGCATCCAGGGCTCGCGCGCGTAGAAGCCGAGGAAGAACGTGACGAACGCCCAGATGGCCAGCAGGATCAAGGTGATCGTGAGGTTCTTGCGCCAGTACTCGCGATGCTTTTGGGTGAGTTCCACAGGGACCCTCCAAGTTGAGCGACGGATTCGGGCGGCTGGAACCGCTTCTTCTACACGTACTTTTACTTGTTATGCCCGGGAATCTAGTTGCGCAACCTTACTCCAGCCTTACGGGCGATTTTTGTGCATCACAGCATTCCCGCGGCGCCGAGGAGGCCGCCGGCGAGCATCGTGAGGACAGTGCTGATGAGCAGCGCGATGGCCACGCATTCGGCCGCCGCGCGCGCCGGCACCTGCAACAGCGCTTGCACCCCCAGGAACCACAGAAAGCACGCGTGCAACGTCGCAACCAGGACGGCGAGGATCAGGACCGGCTGCACGAGGAGCGCACCGGCGAGCCACACCGGCGTCGCGCCGTATGCCGCGACCGCCCACGCGCGCGCCCAGTTCCGGCGGACCTCGTAGACGGGCACGATCGCATAGAGCGCCACCGCGAGCGATGCAACACACACGAGGGATCCGAGGAATGTCGTTGCGGCGCCGATGAGCGGGGACCGATCGAGCCGCGCGGGTTGGAGCTCGCCGTCGAACGCCGCCAGCCCGAACACGGCGAGGCCGATCTCCCACGCAACAGCGGGGATGACCGCGAGCGGCAGCGCGTGGCGAAGCAGGATCGCGGCCGCGCTCAACGGCTCCACGGCGATTGCTGCCCACTCGCGGCCCGGCGAGGCGATCAGTGCAAGCGAGCGGCGCAGCATCGCGAGGCGAGCGCGGAAGCGCCGCTTATCCGCCCGCGAAGAACTGTTGAGCGAACGACTTCGCGCGCGCGCGGAAAGTCTGGGCCTTCTGTGCGCCCCGGATGCCCTCGAGCACGTCGGCGCACCGCTCAACGGCAGCGGTGAACTCGGCGAGCGTCCGCGCGCGCTCGAGCCGACCGGTCAGGTCATCGGCGTCGGGACCGAGGTTGTCGATCAGGAAGCGCGCGAGACCCGACAGCGCCTCTTGCCGCGTCTGGGGCGGCCCAGCAGCTGGCGTCCCGTGCGATGCTGGGCGCGCGGCCGCTGCGCCAGCGGCCATGCCCTTGGTCTCGACGAAGCCGTCGCGTGCCAGCGCGTCGAGCGCCGCGGCGATCTCGGGTATCCCGCCGAACTTCGCGAGGATGTCGCCGACGGTCGCGACGCCGTTCACCAAGATCAGCATCGTGCGCTGCTTCTGGGCCAGGCCGTGCGTGCGCGACTTGACCTCCTCGAGGCCCTTTGCGGTCTTGGCGAGAACGGCACTCCTGTCCATGTCGCCTCTTTCCCCTCTGTCTTCTCCGGCGAAGTCACGTGATTCGAGTTATGCGGCCATTATTGCCACGGCGCTCACCGGGTACAAGCTCGGCCAGTCGGCAGAGCGTGAGCAACGGCACGGGCCGCGGTGCGAGCGCGGCGTCACGCAGCCGAGCGCAGGCGCAAGTCGGCGCCCTCGGCCCGCGGAAATGCGACGCGCGCGACTGTCCCCCCCTCGCGCGCGTTCGGACGGAGCGTCACGCTCGCGCGGTGCAGGTGGGCGATGCCGCGCACGATCGGGAGACCGAGGCCGGAGCCCTCCGCTTCCGTGCCCAGCACCCGGTAGAAGCGCTCGAACACCAGCTCTCGCTCGGCGTCGTCGATGCCGATGCCGGTGTCCTCGACATCGAGCACGACCTGCTCGCCGACGACCACGCGGACGGTCACACGTCCGCCGGCGGGCGTATAGCGGATCGCGTTGTCGACGAGGTTACTGACGAGCTCCCCCAGCAGCGCCGCGTTGCCATCCACCCAGGCGGCATGCTCGGCAGCCTCGAAACCGAGGTCGATATCCTTGTCCCGGGCGCGCAGCACCCACTCGCGGGCAACGTCGCGCGCGAGGTCGTCGAGGTCGAGCGGCTGCAGCGCCGGCGGCGAGTCGCTGTCCGTGCGCGCCAGCGCGAGGAGCTGGTTGATGAGGTGCGCGGTACGGTCTGCACTCGCCACGATCTGCCGCATCGCATGCTGCAGGTTCACCGGATCGCGCTGGCGCATCGCGATCTCCGCCTGCATCTTCAGGCCGGCGAGCGGCGTGCGCATCTGGTGGGCGGCATCGGCCACGAAGCGCTGCTGGGCGCGCAGGCTCGCGTCGAGCCGCGCCAGCAGGTCATTGAACGCGCCGATCAGCGGCTGCACCTCCTCGGGCACGTCGGCCTCCGCGATGGGCGCCAGGTCGCTCGGCTTGCGCCGGTGGATCGCTTCCGTGAGCGCGTTGAGCGGCTCGACGCCGCGGGTGAGGCCGAGCCAGACGAACAGCAGCGCGACCGGCACGATGAGGAACTGTGCGGCGAGCACGTCGCCGATGATCTCGCTCGCGAGCCGGCTGCGCTTGCCGACGGTCTCGGCAACCTGCACCAGCGCGGCGCCGGGCATGCCCTGCACCTGCGCGAACATGTACGCGACGCGGACTTCCCGGCCGGGCAGCTGGTCGTCGCGGAAGTACACCTCGTGCGGGTTCATCTCCGGCGTGAAGTCGACCAGCGGTAGGTTCACGTCGCCACCGGCGAGCGCATTCCGCTGGTCGCGCACCTGGAAATAGGTGAGGTCCTCGTCGTCGGCGTGCAGCATGATCGCGGCAGCGGCGTCGTCCTTCACGACCAGCTGCCCGGCGCTGTAGCTCAACTGCTTCGAGATCGCGACCACGCTGTCGCGCAGCTCGCGGTCGTAGGCGTTGTCGGCGATCGAGTAGGCGAGGAAGTACTGGATCGCCATGCTGATCGGCCACAGGATCAGCAGCGGCGCGAGCGTCCAGTCGACGATCTCGCCAAAGACCGACTTCTGGCTATGTTGCTTTTCGCGCGCCATTGCCGGACTTCTCGAGACAGTAGCCGAGGCCGCGCACGGTCGCGATCTTCACGCCGCCCGGCTCGAGCTTCTTGCGGAGGCGATGGATGTACACCTCGACCGCATTGGTGCTCACCTCCTCGCCCCACTGGCAGAGGAGGTCCACGATCTGTTCCTTGTTGACCATCCGGCCGGGCCGCTGGAGGAAGATCTCGAGCAGCGCGAGCTCGCGCGCCGAAAGGTCGAGCATGCGGCCCTTGATCTCGGCGACCTTGCCCACCTGGTCGAACGCGATGTCGCCGTGCCGGAGGACGCTGGAGCTCGCCGCATGGCCGCGGCGCGTGAGCGCGCGCACGCGGGCTTCGAGCTCCTGCAAGGCGAATGGTTTGGCGAGGTAGTCGTCCGCGCCGAGATCGAGGCCGCGCACGCGGTCGTCGACGCCGTCCAGAGCGGTCAGCATCAGCACCGGCAGCGCAGAGCCGCGGCCGCGCAGACGCTTGAGCACCTCGAACCCCGAGAGCCGCGGCAGGCCGATGTCGAGGATCAGAAGATCGAACTGGGCGGTCGCCAGCGCCGCGTCGGCCGTGGCGCCGTCCTTCACGCAATCCACGGAGTAGCCGGCCTGGCGCAGGCTGCGCGTGAGTCCGTCCGATAGAACCGCGTCGTCTTCGGCGATGAGGATGCGCACCGCTAGTGTCCTCCGGCTGCCGCCCGCTCTGCCCACGGCGGGTTACGAGCCAGTGTAGCAAAGCGGCCGCCCGCACTGGATGGGCCCGGCACGATCTGTCACGATGGCACGAACCGATCGACAGGAACCGCTCGATGGCACGAACGCTCAATCGCCAGGTCCGTCTGAAGTCCCGCCCGGGCGGCATCCCGCAGGCGGAGCATTTTGCGATCGCCACCGCGCCGGTGCCTGACCTGCGGGAGGGCGAAATCCTGGTCCGCAACGACTTTCTCTCGGTCGATCCCGCGATGCGCGGCTGGGTGAGCGCCGCTGCGAACTACTCGAACCCGGTGGGCATCGGCGAGGTGATGCGCTCGTTCGCCGCCGGCGAGGTGATCGCCTCACGGCACGCGAGCTATGCGGTCGGCGACCGGGTCATGGGAATGCTGGGCTGGCAGGAGTACGCGGTCAGCGACGGCAACCCGATCACGCGCAAGGTCAGGGAGACGGACCTCCCGCTCTCGACGTCGCTCGGCGTACTGGGCCTGAACGGCGTGACCGCATACTTCGCGCTCCTCGATGTCGGTGAGCCGCGCCCGGGCGACACGGTCGTGGTCTCGACCGCGGCAGGGGCGGTCGGGGCGACGGTCGGCCAGATCGCAAAGCTCGCGGGCTGCCGCACCGTGGCGATCACCGGCGGCCCGACAAAGACGGCACTGTGCCGCGACGAGTTCGGCTACGACGCGGCGATCGACTACAAGGCCGGTAATCTCGGTGCATCGCTCGCGGCCGCATGCCCGCGCGGCATCGACGTCTACTTCGACAACACCGCCGGCCCGATCAGCGACGCGGTGCTGGGCCATCTCGCCGTCGGCGCGCGGGTGGTGATCTGCGGCACCGCGTCGGTGGCGAGCTGGGATCCGCCTCCGACGGGACCACGGGTCGAGCGCCACCTGCTGGTGAAGCGCGCGCGCATGCAGGGCTTCATCGTCTTCGACTACCAGCACCGCTACGAGGAGGCGGTCGGCCGGCTGGCCGACTGGGTGCGCGCGGGCAAGCTGCGCTATCGCGAAGACATCCTCGACGGCATCGAGCAAGCCCCGGGCGCGATCGCGGGCCTCTACCGCGGCGAGAACCTCGGCAAGCGGCTGATCCGGCTGCGGCACGCCTGAAAAGAAACGGCCCCGCCGAAGCGGGGCCGTGGGATGGTGCTCAGGAAGGTGGGTAACGGGAGGGAACCTCGGTTCCCTCCCGTTCGTTCCGTTCCAGATGGATATCTGACGCGCGGAACGCGCGTTACATATCCATGCCGTCCATACCCCCCATGCCGCCCATGCCGCCCATGCCGCCGTGGCCGTGGCCGCCGCCCTTGGGCTTGTCCTCGACCGCCTCGGCCACCGAGACGTCGGTGGTGAGCAGCAGGCCGGCGACCGACGAGGCGTTCTGGAGCGCGGTGCGCGCGACCTTGGTCGGATCGACGACGCCCATCTCGACGAGATCGCCGTACTCCTCGGTCTGGGCGTTGAAGCCGAAGTTGCCCTTGCCCTCGACGATCTTGTTGAGCACGACCGAAGCCTCGACCCCGGAGTTCGCGACGATGATGCGCAGCGGCTCCTCGAGGGCGCGCGCGACGATCTTGATGCCGGCGTCCTGGTCGTGGTTGTCGCCCTTCAGCTTCTCGAGCACTCTGCGCGCGCGGATGAACGCAACGCCGCCGCCGGCGACGATGCCCTCCTCGACCGCGGCGCGGGTGGAGTGCAGCGCGTCCTCGACGCGGGCCTTCTTCTCCTTCATCTCGATCTCGGTCGCGGCGCCGACCTTGATCACCGCCACGCCGCCGGCAAGCTTGGCGACGCGCTCCTGCAGCTTCTCCTTGTCGTAGTCGCTGGTCGCCTCCTCGATCTGCTGCCGGACGTTCTTGACCCGGGCCTCGATGCCCTTGGCGTCGCCGGCGCCGTCGATGAGGGTGGTCTCTTCCTTGCCGATCTCGATGCGCTTGGCGCGGCCGAGGTCCTTGAGGGTGGTCTTCTCGAGCGTGAGGCCCAGCTCCTCGGCGATCACGGTGCCGCCGGTGAGGATCGCGATGTCCTCGAGCATCGCCTTGCGGCGGTCGCCGAAGCCCGGCGCCTTCACCGCGCAGGTCTTCAGGATGCCACGCAGGTTGTTCACGACCAGGGTCGCGAGCGCCTCGCCCTCGCAATCCTCGGCCACGATCAGCAGCGGCTTGCCGGCCTTGGCCACGCCCTCGAGCACGGGCAGCAGGTCACGGATGTTGGAGATCTTCTTGTCGTGCAGGAGGATGTAGCAGTCCTCGAGCACCGAGATCTGCTTCTCCGGGTTGTTGATGAAGTAGGGCGAAAGATAGCCGCGGTCGAACTGCATGCCCTCGACGACTTCGAGCTCGTTCTGCAGGCTCTTGCCGTCCTCGACCGTAATCACGCCTTCCTTGCCGACCTTGTCCATCGCGTCGGCGATGATCTTGCCGATCGAGTCGTCGCCGTTCGCGGAGATCGAGCCGACCTGCGCGATTTCCTTCGAGGTGGTGGTGGGCTTCGAGAGCTTCTTCAGCTCGTCGGTGACCGCGATGACCGCCTTGTCGACGCCGCGCTTGAGGTCCATCGGGTTCATCCCGGCGGCCACGTACTTCATGCCCTCGCGCACGATCGCCTGGGCGAGCACGGTCGCGGTCGTCGTGCCGTCGCCGGCGACGTCCGAGGTCTTGGACGCGACTTCCTTGACCATCTGCGCGCCCATGTTCTGGAACCTGTCCTTCAGCTCGATCTCTTTCGCGACCGAGACGCCGTCCTTGGTGACGGTCGGGGCGCCGAACGAGCGCTCGAGCACGACGTTGCGGCCCTTCGGACCGAGCGTCGCCTTGACCGCGTTGGCGAGGATGTTGACGCCCTCGAGCATCTTGTGGCGGGCGTCTTCGTGGAAACGTACGTCTTTGGCTGGCATGCGGGACTCCTAACTGTGTCTGGGTGTGTGGATCCGGCGCGTCAGGCGACGACGCCCATGATGTCTTCCTCGCGCATCACGAGGAGCTCGGTGCCCTCGACCTTGACGGTCGTGCCCGAGTACTTGCCGAAGAGGATGCGATCGCCGACCTTCACATCCATCGGCAGGATTTTTCCTTCGTCGGTCTTCTTGCCCGGGCCGACGGCGACGACTTCGCCCTGGTCCGGCTTCTCACCCGCCGTATCCGGGATCACGATCCCGCCGGCAGACTTGCTTTCGGCCTCGAGCCGCTTGACGATCACGCGGTCGTGCAAGGGACGGATTTTCATGGACTTTCCTCCTATCCTTGGTTAGTTAGCGATCGCTCACTCCAAGCAACCGCAGAAAGCGGGCGGGCCCAGTCTGTTAGCACTCGACCCGAGTGAGTGCTAATGATAAGGGCAGATCGCCCGCCTTTCAAGTCTTCTGGCAGTCTGTCGGCGATCGCGATAGCCGGACGTTTCGATGTGTGGACGTTTCGATGTGTAAGAGTCCGCCGCAGGGCAACATCCGGCGACACAAGAAGGCCCCGGGGCATAGGCAAGGGCCGACTTGCATGGCCAAATGGCCTCCATCAGCGACCCACCCGAGGAAATCCCCATGCCCATTCGACGCGTAGTCATCGCCGCCGCCGTTGCCCTGGCGACCGGCATCGCCACCCTCCCCGCTTCCGCCCAACAGACGCCGCCTGCCGCACCGAGCGCCCAGGCCCAGCGCCCTTACGCAAACCAGTTGATGACCCAGGAGGAGCGCGACGCCTACCGCAAGCGGATGCAGGACGCGAAGACGCCCGAGGAGCGCACGAAGATCCGGGACGCGCAGCGGGCCGAGATGCAGAAGCGCGCCGCGGCGCAGGGCATCACTCTCCAGGGACGAAGCGGGCAGCCGCGCATGTACGGCGCGGACCTCATGACCCCTCAGGAGCGCGACGCGTACATCGACAAGTTGCGCAGCGCGAAGACGCAAGACGAGCGCCTCAAGCTGCGCGACGAGCATCGCGCCGAGATGCAGAAGCGTGCCCAGGAGAAGGGCGTGCCCCTGCCGGAGCCCCGCGCCCCCGGCGCGGGTCCGACGGCCCGCCGGAGTCAAATGTACGGCGACGAGCTCTTCTCGCCGGAGGAGCGAAGGGCGTTCTTCGACCAGATGAAGGCCGCAAAAACACCGGAGGAGCGCGCAAAGATCCAGGCCGAGCGTCGCGCGATCGCCGATGCCCGCGCGAAGGAGAAGGGCATCACCTTGCCCGAAGTGGGCCCGCGCACGCCCGGCGGCCCGGGGCCGGGCGCGCCCAAGGCGCAGTGAGGAAGCCTGCGCGTCAGTCGCGCAGGTTCGCGGCGACGAGCTCGAGCAGGCTGCCCATCGTGCGTTCCCACTTGAAGTGGGCCTGCCCGTCGTCGAACGTCTGGCGACAGTTGGCGCAGCTCGTCACCGTCAGCTCGGCGCCCGTCGCGTCGAGCTGCTTCATCTTGATCTCGAAGGCCTTGTAGCGGAGCGCGTCGGCGCGGTGGATGGTCACCACGCCGCCCCCTCCGCCGCAGCACCAGTTGAGGCTGCCGTGATCGTGCGTCTCGCGCAGCTCGACCCCGAGCGCCTGCAGCACCACACGCGGCGCGTCGACTGCCCCGCCCCGCCGCGACACCTGGCAGGGGTCGTGGAACGTGAGGGAGCTCGCGAGCTCTTTCACCTTGATGCGCCCGTTCTGAACGTTCTCGGCGAGGAACTCGGAGATGTGCAGCACGCGAAACGGCAGCGGCTTGCCGTACACGTTCGCGCCCATCCAGCGCAGCGCGGTATACGCGTGACCGCATTCGGGTAGCACCAGCACCTTCGCCTTGCATGCGACCGCCGCGTCGATCACCTTCATCGTCATGTCGCGCTGCCAGGCGGCGTTGCCCGACAGCAGCCCGAAGTTGGTCGCCTCATAGCCTTGCGTCGA